>Ga0114918_10004761_pt1 | contig 11755 bp, 7 predicted proteins | sample LantaG_FD_87015 | JGI IMG/M metagenome (GOLD analysis project Ga0114918, IMG submission 87015) | Deep subsurface microbial communities from Baltic Sea to uncover new lineages of life (NeLLi) - Landsort_02402 metaG | ecosystem: Environmental > Aquatic > Marine > Oceanic > Sediment | place: Baltic... | reverse complement strand
TCCGCCTCCGCCCGGGCCGCACCTACAGCAGCGTCGGCCTGCGCCCGGGCCGCGGCAACGGCATCAGCCGCGTCGGCCACCTGGAGAACCCCGCCCGCCGCGCGCGCCTCGGCCGTCGCCGCCGCCGCCTTGACCGCCTCCACCTCCGCCCGGGCGGCGGCCACGGCGGCGTCCGCCTCCGCCCGGGCCGCACCTACAGCAGCGTCGGCCTCCGCCCGGACCGCGGCCACGGCATCAGCCGCGTCCGCCACCTGGAGAGCCGCGCCCGCCGCGCGCGCCTCCGCCTCGGCCGCCCGGGCGGTGGCAGCCGAGGTGGCTGCAGCCGCGGCCGCCGCCGTGGCCGCCGCACCGCCCTCGCCATCCGCCTCCACCCCCCCGCCCCACGCGCCGCCGCCGCCGTCGCCCGTCGCCAGCTGGTTCACCCGGGCCGCCGTCGCCACTTGGCGTGCGCGCGCACCGAACGCCAGCGCCGCCGCGGTCTCGCCCGCGCACTCGGCCTCGGGGCGCACGCACACGAGCAGGGCCGCCCGCGCGTTGCCCGCCCCGCCCAGCGCGCACCCCAGCAGGCGGGTCAGCTTGGAGTCGCGGACGGGGATGAAGGGGAGAGGAGGGGTGGGAGTGGCGCCGCCGCTACCACCGCCGGCGCACGCCGACGCGGCCGCCCGGGCCGCGAAGACCTGGCCGAGCGTGACCAGGGAGAGATTGATGGAGACCGCCTCTGCGCCCCGGGCCGCGGCGGCGGCCGGGCAGGCCAGGCCCGCCGCAGCGGCCGCCCGCTCCGACCCGGCCAGGTCGGCGATGTAGAACCGGCCGACGGTGGGCGGGGTGGAGGCGTCGCCGGGGCGCGTCACGGCCAGGCAGGCAATGGAGTGGGAGCGGGAGGAGGTCGGGTTGGCGGCCGTCGCGCCCTTCGCGCGCCGGCCCTCCGCGGCCGCCAGGGCGGCGACCACCTCAGCGGGAGAGGACACGGCCACGGTCCGCGCACCGACGGGCACGGCGCCGCCCGTGGCCCGGCACTCCCGCAAGGGCAGGTCGGGCGGAGGCGCGGCGCCGGCGGCACCGCCCTCAGCCTCCGCCACCTCAGCCAGCAGGTCGGTCACCGCCTCCCTGTGCACCTGCACGACCGACAGGGTGACCCGGGCGCCGCCGCGGTCGCCGTCCAGGCTCGCAAACAGGGCGTCCGCGACCGCGCCTGCCAGGCCGCCGCCGCGCCCGCCGCCGCTCTCGCCGCCGTCCCCGCCGCCCTCCCGGCTCATCGTGTGGGTCTTGCCCGAGCCGGTCTGCCCGTACGCCAGCAGGGCGGCGTTCAGGCCGGCCGCCACGCCCGCCGCCAGGTCCGCCACGCCCGCGGCGGCCGCCACGTCGGCGGCGCTGGCGGCGGGCCCGAGGACGGCGTCAAAGGCGTGGGTAGTTGGGGCAGAGGTCGGGCTGGGAGAGAGAGGAGGGGAGAGGGAAAACAGACGTCAAGGGGGGGACGAACGAGGTTCGCGCGCTGTCTGCCTCACGCTCTCTCTCTCCCTGGCACTCCCTCTCTCTCTTTCTCGCTCTCTCACCTGCGCCGCACGGTGACAGTGCGGACGGCCATGTCCAGGTCGACGGCGGGAGGGCCAGACCCCTCCTGCGGCGGCCGGACGCGGACGACAGCGCGGACGCGCTCCGCATGCGTCGGCGCGCCGCCGTGGCCCCGCCCGCGCGCGCTCGGGCTCATCGCCCCGAACGCGGCCGCCAAGTCGCGCACCGAGGTGATGGCGCGCGAACTCCCGGCCTCCACCGCGGAGAAGGAGGAAGTCGCGGCCTGTGGGCCGGCCTGCGCGCGGGGCGGCGTGGGGCGCGCGCCCGCGTTTGCCTGCTGCCCGCTCGGCGGAGCAAACTGGCGGACGCCCGCCGGCACGCGCAGGGCGGCCGGGTCACCGGTTGGGGGCATATGGGCTGTATGGAGCTGAAGCGTGTGTGTGCGCTTGTGATGTGGGAAGGATGGGTGGCCACACCGCCAGGCACGCGCGCAGAAAAGAGAAAAGAGAAGAGGAGAAAACTCTCGTCTTGTTTTCTTCATCCCTCTCTCGGGCGGTCACCTTCTTTATCACGCACACACACGCACGCGCACGCACGCACCAGGCACTCCTCTCTCTCTCTCTCTCACACGCTTTTTGTTTTTATTTATATCTTCCCCCCCCCCAGTCTCGCTCTCCATCCATCCATCCGTGTCACGCCGCCATCCCACTCCCCGACCGCCCGCCCTCCGCCCGCCCGGGCGTCTCCACCGCACCCGCCGCCTGGGCCTCCACCCGGGCCAGGGTGGCCGCCATCTCGCCCGCCCGGCGAGCCAGGTCCTTCGGGCAGAAGGGCAGCAGGCGGGCCGCGGCACCCATCAGGGCCGCCGCGGCCGCCGGGCGGGACCAGCGCACGTGCAGGCAGCCCCGGTTCCAGGCGGCGGCCGCCAGCGTCGCGGCGGACGCGGGTGGGAAGGCGGCCGCGCCGCCGCCGCCGCCCCCGCCGACGGGACCGGTCTGGCGGGCGACGGTGGCGACTCGGACCGCCGCCGTGACGGCGGCCACCCGGGCGTCGTCGGAGGGCGCCAGGTCGAAGAGGAGGGTGGTCGCCTCTGCCGCGACGGCCACGGCCACGGCCACGCCCGCACCCGCCTGGCCGGCCAGCACCGCCTCCGCCCGCTCCAGCGCCAGGTTCGCGACGGAGGAGGCGACGTGCAGGGCAACGCTCGCCTGGGAGTCGCCCGGCCGGCGGCCGGGCGGCACGGCGGGGCCGTCGCAGATCATGCTGGCGTCCTCCTCCTCGCCCTCCTCGCCCGCCCCGGCCCCGGCGGTGGCTGGGATGCCGCCGCCGCCACCCACGCCCCACTTGGCCCAGTTGCACGCACCCATGGCCAGCGCCGCCAGATCCTCCAAGGGCAGGCCGGCCCCGTCCGTGCCGCGCAGGCGGCCCAGGGCAACCTCGGCCAGAGCGGCGTCGCCGGCCGCTGCCGCGGACGTGGCTTCAAGCCCAGTGGCCGCCACACTCAGGCCGTCTTCGAGCTTGGCCACCTCGGCGTGGGCGTGAGCGGGCCGGGGCACAGCCCGGGCGGCCGCCAGCCAGCCGATGGCGTTGTTCAGAGTCTCCCGGACGGCCGCAGCCCCACCGTCGCCGTTGCTGTTGGCCTTCGCCAGCACGTACGCCGTTAGCACGCCAAACGCGCTGGCATGGATGAACGCCAGCCGCTCCCACACCGGTGCGGGGACCGGCACCCCGCTGGGCAGGATCAGGCTGCCGACGGTGCCGCCCCCATCTTGTTTGGCATGGATGAAGGCGGCGGCCGACGCGAACAGGGAGGCCACCACCCGGGCGGTCGCCGCTGCGGCCTCGTCCGCCTGGCCGGCGCGGAACCCGTCCCGCTCCACCCGCTCGGCCGCGTTCCAGGCGTGCCCGGCGAACCAGGCGGCCGCCGTGGCGCCCGGCTCGCCGCCGCCAAAGAAGCGGGTGGGACCGAGGGCGCGCAGGCGGGCGGCGGCCGTGGCGTGCACGCGCGCCAGGTCGGCCAGGGCGTCGGGGCCGGCCATGTCGGCAGGGCCGGCGCCGCCACCCGTCGCCCGCTGGCCGTCCCGCCCCGCCACACTGGCATCGCCCGATACGATGGCAGCCAGGCAGCGCAGGACTGCCGCCTCCGCACCGTCGGGAGGGCGGGTGGAGGCGGAGGGCGGACCATCACCGCCACCGCCGTCCGCCGCCGCGGCCGCGGCGGTCTCGGCCTCGACCAGGGCGGCGTGCAGGAGGCTCAGGCTGGGCGTCGCGACGGCCGGGCAGGCCGCGTCCACGGCCTCCTGGCAGGCGACGCGCAGGACGGCCGCATCGCACCCGTCGGCAGCGGCCAGAGAGCGCAGGCAGGCCAGCGCGGGCGCGGCGCCCGCGCCCGCGCCCGCGCCCGCGCCCGCGCCCGCGCCCGGTCCGCCGCCGCCCCCGCCGCCGCCGCACCGGGACAGGTGCGCGCGGAAGCGGAGCAGGGTGGAGATGAGGTGGCCGCCCCCGCCGGCGCCGCCGTCGACCGAGTCCGCCGCGTCCAGGTGGTCCAGGGCCGCATCCGTGTCCCCGCAGTCCAAGGCGCACTTGGCCAGGGCCCGGGCGGCCGCGCTGGCCGCAGCCGGGTCGCCGCCCGTCAGGGCGGCCGCGCCCACCAGCAGCGGCCGCGCGCGGGCGGCCTCGCCCCGCCCCGCCGCGGCCGCGCCCGCATTCCACAGCAGGTCGTGCATGGTGGTGCGGGCGGTGGCCAGGGGGGAGGCCAGATCGCTGCCAGCTGCACCGCCGCCGCCGCCCGCCGCAAAGGCAGCCACGGCCGCGTCGCAGGACGCGACACCCAGGGCGGCCGCCTCCTCGGCCGGGCCGGGCGCCCGCCCGCACGCGGGGGCGAGCAGGGTGCGCACCATGTCCACCGCCGCGCCCGCGACGGAGGCGGGGCCCTCGGCCTCGCATCGGGCCAGCAGGGCCGGAGCGGCGCTGGCCAGGGCGGCCGCGGCGGCGGCGGTGGAGGCCGCGCCGCCCCCGTCCGGGCCTCCGCAGCCGGCCGCCAGGGCCGCCATCGCCTCTAGCACCATCGCCGTCGGCGCGTCCGGGCGGGTGGTCAGGGCGGCCAGCTCGGCCGCCGAGCCGTCCGCGTCGCCCAGGGCCGCCAGCGCGCGGGCTGCGGCCAGGCCCAGGGCCGGGCTGGGGCGGGCGGCCGCGGCGGGCCCGCCGCGGCCGCCCGCCCCAAGTGCCGCCACCTCGGCCGCGGCCGCGGCCGCCCGGCGCGCGCAGGCCAGCGCGGCGGCCGGGTCGGGCGGGGCCGCCGCGTCCAGGTGCGCAAACGCGGACAGGCGCAGCACCTTCTCCCGCCAGGCGGCCAGTAGAGCGGGCGCACCCGGGTCGGCCGCCGCCGAGGCGTCCGCACCGCCGCCACCCTCCCCGCCCGCGCCCGCGCCCGCGCCCGCGCCCGCGCCCACTGCAGCAGCAGACCGGGCGAGCGCGTCGAGGTGGGCCAGCGGGTCGGCCAGGACGGGGCCCGCCCGCGCGTCCCGCCCCAGCAGCAGGGCCTCGGCCGCCCGGCGGCGGGCGCGGACGGCGCGCAAGCCCAGGCGCATGGCCGCGCCCGGGGAGACGCCCGGCGCGGCCGCCAGGGCGGCCGCCCGGGCCAGCAGGCCGCCCGCCGCGTCGCCGCCGCCCGGGCCGAGGGAGAGCGCGGTCCCCGCCCGGTCGGTCAGGAGGTCGACCGCGTCGCCCGCCGCCCGGTCCGCCGCGTCCGCCAGGGCGGGCGGGGGCAGGCGGTTGCCGCCGTCGCTCGCCGCCACCACCGCCCGGGCCGCCGAGGCGGCGGCGGCCTCCAGGGTCGGCAGGTCGCGGCACGCGCGCTCAAACGCGGCCTCCGCAGCCTCCGCGCACCCGCCCGCCGCTCGGGACACGCCGACCGCGTGCCACCACTTGGCCCGGAAGGCCCGCTCCGAGGCGGACAGGCACTTGTCGGGGACCGCGTCCAGCAGGGCGCAGGCGGCGGCCCGGGCGTCCACCGTCCAGGCGGGCGGGTCGTCCCCGCCCGCCTCGGAGGTGGCGGCGGCGGCAGTGCGGGCCGCCTCAGACGCGGCGTTCTGTTTTGGGGGGGACAGGCGAGAGACGAGGTTGAGGAGAAATGAGCGTGTGTTTGAGCCCCTCGGGCGCCGCCTCCTCCCCTCGGACGCCACTCACCCAAATGCTGCAGGCCGTCCCCCACAGGTCCTGGATGAGCGCCTCGCTCAGGGCCTCCCCCGCCGCCGCGGCCGACGCCGACGCCCGGGCGACGCCCCGCACCGCCTCCTTGAGCGGGGCCAGTGCGCGGACGCCGCCCGCCCGGGCCAGACCGTCCGCCAGGGTGGCGCAGCGGGCGAGGATGGCCTCCATGGGTTTAAGAGTGTGGGTGAGTGGATGGGTGGGTGGGTGGGTGGGTGGGTGAGAAGGGAGGAGAAGGCACGTGCGGGCGGCGAGAAAGAATGAGAGTGTGCAGGTCGCGTGTGATTTTTCTTGCTCACGCGCAACTTTTTTTTGCTCTGCTACCCCCCCCCGCCGTCAATTTTCTCTTCCTCGCCGTGTCCCTCCGTGTCCCCGCCCTCGCCTCTCTTGCACACACCCCGTTCACATTTCATTTCCCGCCCACCGCCGCCTGGAGCGCCCCGCCCAGGCCCCGGGGCGCCAGCGGCGGTCGCCCCACCTTGCGGGCGGCGGCGGCGGCGATGGTGCCGGCCTTCTTGGCCACGGGCGAGGCCGCGCCCTTCTTGGCCACGCCCGGGCTGGCCGGCGCGAGCGGGCCTCGGCGAGCCGCGCCGCCGCCGCCGCCGCGCCCCGTCGCGGCGGGCGAGGCGGGCGCGGCCGCACGGGCCGCCGCGCCCGCGAACGCATCCTCGCCCGGGTGGTGGGGCGTCACTTGACCCGGGCGGGCGACGGGGCCGGCGGGTGGGGGGCCCCCGCCCGCCGCCGCGCTGCGCACGACGCGGCCGAAGGCGGTGATGGGCCGGGGCGGCCGGCCGGCGGGGGGTGCGGGAGCGGGGGCGGCGCCGGCCTCACCCGCCGGCAGTCCGGCCCGCCGCCGGTCCCGCCGGGCGGAGCGGGCGGTGTCGGAGGGGGTGGGCGGGGCGGGGGCGCCGGAGGCGGACGGCGCGCGGCCGGCGGCGGCGCCGCCGCCGGCGGGCGGGGCAGGCAGGGCGGCGGCGGCGCTCACCACCGCGCGCGGCAGCGGGGCGGTGCAGTGGGGCACGGCGGCCGGCCCCGCCCGCGACGGCACTTCCCGCGCAAAGATGTAGGCCTGGAAGCTCCGCCCCGACCCGGACATGGCCACGGGGAAGGCGGCCCGCAGGCGGAGGGGGCCGAACCCGGCGTCCGCCATCATCGCCGCGGGGCCCCGCCCGCGCGCGGCGCGCTGGACGACGGCCACGCCCCGGATCGTGGCCGAGGCCGCGACCAGGCGCCCAAAGGCGGCCCGGGCGGCCGGCGGGATGCCCTCCCAGAAGGAGAAGACGTGGGTGGCCGGGTCCAGGGAGGGCATCGCCTCGATGGGCGCGCACTGGATGTCGGGGAGGGCGGCCAGAGGGGCGGCAGGCGGGGCGGAGGCTAAGGAGGAGGCAGGAGGAGGAGGCGCGCCGCCGCCGCCTTCGCCCCGCTCCACCGCCTCCTCGTCGCTCCGCTCCAGCCAGGCCTCACCGCCCCGCCCCGCCAGGGCGCGCGCCGTCTGTGCCGCAAAGGCCGTCGCCTTCTCCACCTTGACCGCGTCCACCTCCACGCCCGACCCGGCGCCCGCGCCAAGGGCCAGGGCGTGGAGGAGGGGACGGCCCAGGCCTGCGCCCACGTCCACGAGGTGGGTGGCGGGCCCCAGCCCGCCGCAGTGGGACGCCAGGGCGTCCAATACGCGGCCCATGCCGGTTCGGGTGAGGGAGCCGTACAGGCCCTCGATGCCCTCGCCGCCGCCCAGGCGGTTCTTTGTGTGGAGGGAGAGAAGGAGAGAGAGGGTGAGGTGGGGACGTGAGAGGGTAGGGTGGCGGGAAGAGAGCCGTTGAAGCGCAGTCGGCCCCCCCGAGCAAACGGCTCTCTCTCTCTCTGCTTTGCCCTCCCTCCGCCACACGCACCTCGATGCTCTGCATCACGTAGTACAGCGCCTTCACACGGGCCTCACTGGCCGATTCCTCCTCGGCCTGCGTAGGCGCGGCGCCAGGGCAGGGGGCGGCTACGGCGGGCGCGACCGGCGCAGCAGTCGGGCGCAGCGTGCCGACGCGTGCGGTCTCGTCGCCGGCCTGGATTTTGGCCCGCCCAGCCTTGCCCGCCGCGCCGTGACCGGGCGGGGTCGGGGGCGAGGTCGATGATGCGCGCGATGAGCGGGTGGGGGTGGTCATGATTGTGAAAAGAGAGGGCGTGTAGCGTCGGGCACGCTCGGACAACAAGAAAAGATGGGCGAGTGAAAGGGGAGGGCGGGGGGCCGCTCCGTGCGCTCGCTTTTCACTCTTGCCGGCGCTCGCCGCAAAACGCTGGCCGTGAGGGAGCGCACGCTTCCGTGTCTCTCGCCATGCCGCCCGGCGTAGAGCCGCCCGGCGCCGCAGAGCCGTCCGACCCCCTCCCCACCCGTCCCTCCTCCGCGAGAGCCCGCCTCGCCCGCTCCATGCGCCGCAACCACTCCGTGCGCAGGTTTGCGGGGGACGGGTCCTACGCTTCGCGCCGCATCTTCGGCCTGTCAGTCGGCGTCGGCCTGTTGCTGAGCGTGCTGGTACCGCCCGACATCCCAGGTGAGTGGTGGAGGATGGAAGTGGGGTGGAGAGAGAGAGAGGGCGGCGGAGCGGGCGAATTGGAGGGAGCGCGTCGAGCTGGCGATGGGACTGGAGCACGCCCCCCCACCCACCCCTCCGCGCGCCCGGACCTTCTCATGCCGGCGGCCGCGTCGCCCACACGGCGGCCACGCCCGTGTCGTCACCCGCCAGCTAACCCTCTCACGCCCCCTCCCCCCCCTCTCCCAATCCGAGGCCCCGCCGGCCGCCTGTCCGCCGCCGTGGGGTGGGCCTCCTCAGGCTGCTGGCTCCTGGGCTGGTACCCTCAGGTCGCGCACAACTTCGTTCGACGGTCCGCGGCCGGCGTGTCCCTGGCCTACATGGCCTGGAATGCGCTCGGCTTCTTTGTGAGTTTTGAGGGAGAGAGATAAGAGATAAGAGAGAGGGCGGGCGGTCGTGAAGAGAGAGAGGCGCGCAATAATCTCCCCCTCTCCGGCGCGCGTCGCCCCTTCCTGCCCCCTCCCGCCCGCCAAGGGTCGTTCCTGGCCGCCCCGACCTCAAACGCCCTGCCTCTTCCCTCTCTCTCCATTCCCCCTCCCCCTCTCCAGTGCTACTCCATCTTCACGGCCTCTCTGTACTGGTCGCCCGCCGTGCGGGCGGAGTACCGGGCCGCCCACGGCGGGGCGGACTCGGACGTGCGGTCGAACGACGTCTTCTTCGCGCTGCACGCGCTGGCCATGACGCTCGTGGTCGCCGCCCAGGCGGCCGCGTACGGGACGGGCGGTCAGACGCTGTCCGTCGCGGCCGCGGCCGCCCTGGGTGGCGCCGTGACGGGCATCGCCGTCTATGCTCGCCTCTGGGAGGCGGGCTCGTGCGGGTGCGTGTCCGCGCTCGCCCTGCTTAACGCGCTGGCGGCCGTCAAAGTGGGGACGACCGCCGTCAAGTACGCGCCCCAGGTCGCCCTCCACTACCGGACGGGGTCCACGGCCGGGTTTTCGTCGGCCAATGCCCTCACCGACCTGGCGGGCGGCGCCCTGTCCCTGGGCCAGCAGGCCCTGGATGCGTGGCTGTTTCGGGACGCGTCCATCATCACGGGCGACATGCCAAAACTGGGCCTCAGTCTCCTGTCCATGATCTACTCGTGCATCCTCATTGGCCAGCACTGGGCGTACAGCGGGCGGGGTGGTGGGGGGAGCGCGGCGGGTGGTGGAGAGGAGGAAGGTGAGGGCGACGGGGATGAGCGGGGGGCGCCTTTCCTGGGTTAGAGAGCAGAGAGCAGAGAGCAGAGAGGAGCAGGTGAAGTTTTTTCTTTGTTAAGTTGCATTGTCTGTCTGTGTGTCCAAAGCATGGCGCCCCCCGTGCGCGGCGTGTCTCGTGCTTGGCACCAGGCGGCCGTGCGCCCGTCGTGCTCACCCTCGCCGCAAAAAGTTGCCCCCTCCCCATCACTCGCCAACGCCAACCTCTTCGACCTCCTCACCTCCACCGCCCTCCTTCCGCTGGCGCCACGCCCGGGCGGCCGCCTGCCACCTGCGGCGCCCGGCGTGGCGCCTGGCTGACGAAGAGGCGACTGCTTTCTGGTCAGACGGCGGGGCGGGGGAAACCAGCTCGTAGTCGGCGTCTACCGACGGCGGCGGCGGCGGGTGCGGGTGTGGCGGCGCCCGCGGCCCGCGCAGCGCGGGCGGCCGGTCACCAGCAGCAGCGGCCGGCGCCTTCCCGCCGCCCCACAACCAGGCGCTGAGGCTGCCGAGGGCCACGCTCAGCAGGCCGGCCACCGCCCAGGCTGCCAGGCGGGCGGGTAGGGTGAGCGTCATGCGGGCGGCGGGCGTGTGACGGGGCGTGCGGGCGCCCCGTGAAGGGCGGAGAGAGCCGAGAGAAGAAGGTGTCGTCCGCCTGCGCCTGCTGGTGGACAAAATGAGAGAGCTCCCCTCCCTCTCTCTCTCTCTCTTCTCTCCCCGCCAACACACGCCACTAAGAACGCACACACTCAAGACACACGCAACGCAGCAGGACCGCCTAGCAGCCCCGCAAAAAAAAAATGCGCGCACTCTCTCCTTCGCTCCCTCTCTTCTTCCTCTCCATCTTTCTCCCCCTCTCTCTCATCTCCTCACAACCCGCCCGCCCCCGGCAGCTCGCCCTGGTTGTCGTACGCATTGTAGCTTTCCCAATCGCCCGCGATGGGGGCGGCAATCAGGTGGGGCGGGATGCCAAAGCCGGCGATGATGGACGGCGCGACGGGCGCGACCTGGGCGACCATCGCCCGCACCGCCCCGGGCGCGGCCGTGCCCACGGCCAGGGGCAGCCCCCCCTCCGTCAGCCACCACCCCGCGTCCGCCTCCACCCGGCGGGCCGCCCACAGGCGGGCCAGGACGTCGATGAGGGCGGAGCACGCCGGCGTGGCGGCCGCCGCGGCGGCGCACGCGTCCAGGACGGTGCGCTCGCCGTACGCGCGGGCGAGGGCCTGGACGCCGTCCGACTCGCGCAGCATCCACGCGTCAAAGACGCCCGCGCCGCCGCGGCCGCCCGCCCGGGCGGCCGCCATGCGGCCGGCCAGGCCCACCGCCAGCCGCCCCTCCCGCTCCGCAAACAGGGCCTGCAGGGCGGGCAGGCTGGTGAAGAGGGAGGCCGGGCTTGCGCGCGCCGTGGCGGCCCCCGCCATCCCCGCGGCCGCGCGCGACCGCAGGGCCGCCGCGTCCGGCCCGGCCGCGCCCGGCTCCAGGCAGGCCAGGTACTCTTTCGCCACCTTCTGCATCAGCACCGAGTTATCGCCCTCCGCCGTCATGCCCGCGTGCGCGAAGCCGATGTGCGATCCAAACCGGTTGACGGACAGGTAGCCCTGCCCCCCGCACCGCTCGCGGCAGGTCGTCGCGGTTTCGTTGCCGTTCCACGCGCACAGGGGCTTGATGGCGCAGCACAGCATGACGACCCGGCGGGCCTCGTGCGGCGGGACGGGACGGGCCGCGTTGAAGCCGGAGGACGCCGCCCAGGCGTCCTTGACGGCGTTCAGGCCGAGGTTGAGGCACACCGTCTGCGCGAGCAGCGGCACCAGCGCCCGCTGCTGCAGCTGGTAGGCGAGGATGGGCGTGTCGGACGGCCCGGCCGGCCCCACCGCCAGGCGCGACGCCGCGTACGCGAACGCGATGGCCAGGGCCTGCTTGGAGGCGGACTGCATCATGGACGCGATGCACACCCGCCCCGACAGCAGCTGGTCCGCGACGGCCAGGAACCGGTCGCGCGGGCGGGCGCCCAGGGTCGTGGTGAAGGTGCCGTCGGGCGCCACGTCGGACGCCGCGTTCAGCAGGGCCGTCCGCGGCACGGTGACGTGGTGGAAGGCCAGCTTGGCGTTGTCCACCCCGTTCAGGCCCATCTTGTGACCTAGGAAGGAAGGGACAACAAAAAGAGGGAGACAATGAGGGGGGGGGGGGGGGGGGGGAGGGGGGGGGGGGGCGCCCCCCCCCCCCCCCCCCCCCCCCCCCCCCCCCCCCCCCCCCCCCCCCCCCCCCCCCCCCCCCCCCCCCCCC
>Ga0114918_10004759_pt1 | contig 11758 bp, 14 predicted proteins | sample LantaG_FD_87015 | JGI IMG/M metagenome (GOLD analysis project Ga0114918, IMG submission 87015) | Deep subsurface microbial communities from Baltic Sea to uncover new lineages of life (NeLLi) - Landsort_02402 metaG | ecosystem: Environmental > Aquatic > Marine > Oceanic > Sediment | place... | reverse complement strand
TAAGCTTCACGATGTGTGCTTGCATTCGAATCTGGCGGATGAGCGTACCGGCGCTGTGTTCCTTGCTGAGTTCCTTGAGACTCAGCGTGGTCTACCCACGGATGAACGTGATATTACCGAAAAGGATATTCACTCAATCGACGTAGGGCTTCAGATGAGTAATAACACCTTCGGGTGGACTCATGACTGTGGTAATCGCAGTAAGGCGGTTGGCATGCTCATTGCGTTACTCGCAATTCTCACGAAGCGGCAACGGAATTCAAATGTCATTCTTAAGCCTGGAGGAATGATGTGAATATCAATGAGTATTTGAAGAAGGGAAACAAGCCTCCGCGTAGATCAATAAAGAAGAAACCAGAGAAGCCAAGGAAGCTTGTGACTATAGATACCCGTGGCCCTGATGGTAACGCCTTTAGTGCCGCAAGCATTGTTGCAAGGAAATTGCGGAAAGAAGGGCGTGAGCAAGAAGCCAGAAAAGTTGAGAAGAATGTTATCAATGCTATAAGCTATGAAAGTGCTCTTGCAATTCTTGAAGAGTATGCTGAGATTATAAAATAGTACCCCCTCCTGCTTGCAAATTAAAAACTATTTCAGTTATACTACAATAAGATAGATTTTTAATGCTATTTATGTTGGAGACTGAAATGGCGATTAGTGTGTTCCAGCTTATCTTATCAAATATACCTGATGTTGTGTATTACGCCATAATTGTTCAGTTGTTGTTTCTATGGTGGCTACTGAGAGGGAAGAGGGAATGATTGGGTAAAAAACATGAATGATATTGTTGAGATTATCAGTCGGCAAATTTTTATGTTCAATACATATCGTGCGTATGGTTTCAGAGCAATTCGTAGGGCAATCAAATTACAACAAAATATAGAGACGTACACACTGAGGTATAAGAAGACCTTTATGAAGGTTTATGGTGTGCCTCTTCGTGGTGCGGTAAAGGGTCGCGCTTTTGATAGGGCGATGATGAAGGAGTCTCCTAAGCTCCTTGGTTGCAAACCCTTTTGGAAGACGATTCCAAGAATACGTGAGGATGTTTGGCAGTATCTCAATTGGTATGATAAGGGAAGACGTGCTAAACAGCATGACCGGATATTAAATGAAGATGGGCCGTTGCCGTACCATGAGTATGATGCTTACCGAAGCCGGAGGAAAAGGCTTCGCAAAAATTTGGCATGATGGTATACAATAGGTAAGGGTTGTGTGTTGTTTTAACCGAAGCACGAGAAAGAAAGGGAAGTGAACATGTGGTATATTGGCCTGATAGTTTGCGTAATCAGCACCATTATGATTATCAAGGCTGTTATTGAGAAGAAGAATAAGAAGAAGCAGGAAGAATTCGTTCCTGCTCCCATTGAAGACATTGAATGTCCACACTGTGGCTTTAATATTTTTTATCAAACCATTCCGCTTGGTGGCATTGAGCGAAATATAATTTGTGGGTATTGCAGGGCGCTCATTTATCTATCTGTTTCTGATGGAGTTATACTGAGGGAGAATGATGCCTGTGATGTGTATTCTCTGGCAATGAATGCGCCACTGGTATTCTATGGTACAGACGGTATTGATCTTTCACATGGAGATGTAATTGATATTCCCGAGGCCGAGGTATGAAGCGCAAGGCCATGAGGTCACGGTTTGTTAGAACAGACTTCATGCATTGCCGGTGCCGTACTGGACTTTGCCCAAATTATGATATGGTTTTATGCAACAGGCGGGGCGGTCAAACCATAATGGCTGAACGTGGACATGCCGTCAGAGTTGTTGTATTGAAGAAGCTTCTCCAAACAGATATTAATATTAAAGGAGAATGGTAAGATGGCGCAATTCGTGGTTATGACGCAAGCTGGTAAGCTGGTTGTTTGCGATTGTGTTCGCATTGCGAAGAAGAACCTTGTAATGGCTCAGGAGGTAGATGGTAGCACTCAGGTAAGAAAGGAAATGTGTTTTTATTACGATAAGACAAAGGCAAATGCTCTTGCCACTGCAAGAAGGGAGCTTGCAGAGTTGAAGGCAAGATCAATTGGAATGTCGCACCTTGAGGTAATGTATGGATGTGGGTTTCGGCATGTGGCATTGAAGTCAACACGCTTCTAAGTACGAGGTCAATATGAATTATGTAATCATAGACGGGAATCTCGCCCTTCACAAGAGTAAACACGTTCATGGCAAACTCACTGATAAGCATGGTAACAAGACAGGCGTTGCCTACGGTGTTGTGCGTACAATTTTGCGTATGAGTGCCATGTATGCGCCTTGCCGTGTCGTGGTTGCCTTTGACCCAAGTGCATATATGTATATCAGCGAGCCCAGAGGGGTTGAGGCTCCGTTTGACATTGTGGTTCCTGAGCGAGTAAAGACATTTCCAGCATACAAGGAAGGTCGCAAGCCAGATGACGTTGTGGGCAACGGGTTTAAGATGTTGCACGAGTTTATGAAAGCAATGAGTGTGACGGTCGTGTTCAGTTCGCCAGAGTGGGAGGCCGATGACGTTGTAGCCCGTGCCGTTCGTTTGTGTAAGAAAAAGTGTAAAAGGACACATAAGAAAATTATCATTGTTTCTGAAGATAAAGATTTCTTTCAACTATTTGAGAAGAATGAGATGTATGATGTTCAAATGCACTGCCGTGGCGACAAGGTGGTCAACACAAAGACTTTTAAGAAGCGATTCGGGTTCCCGCCAGATAGACACCTTGAGTACCTATCACTCATTGGTGATAAGGTAGACGGCATTCCCGGCATTCCCGGCATAGGCCCGAAGACAGCCACGAGTATGATATTTGGTCATAGTACAGAAGATCTTGATGAAGAGAAGTGGAGTATATATTTGAGGAACCGTGGGCTTATTAAACTTCGCTCTGCTTCGTTTGTTGTGGGTGAAGTGTTTCACTTTGTTTATACGCCGAAGGTGTTTGATAAGGTTGCTCGTAAGTATTGTATGCTGTCCTTTCTTCGAAACAGCGAGCTTGAAGATTTGAAGAGTATGAAAAATATGCCGTTCTTCAAATAACAATAGCGTTTCAAATTATAGAACACTAGTGGGGATGGGCCTTTTGGTCTGTCCCCTTTTTTTTGGCCTTATTGACTTTTATTGGCAATTTATTGTATTTTTGTCTCAAAGGGAGGAAGCAATGTCCGAGATACCTTTTCCTAAAACGCTTAGTGCGAAGCAGAAGAAAGCAGTGAAATATTTTGCTCAGACTAATCTGTCAAAGACAGACATAGCTGAAAAGCTTGGCGTTTCGTTAACGTCCCTATGTAAGTGGGAGAAAAAGCCTGACTTCAGGGAAGCCGTGGATGCCGCCATTAACATGATTGATCAGGTTGACCAGGACTTCAGGCGTAAGCAGATTTGCAAACTCTTACCTGCTCTGTATGAGGAGATTCATTTGCGTGCTGTTGAAGGAGACCTTGCTGAAGTACCAACGGATAGGCTGGTTGGTATTGTGGCAAAGCTACAGCATGAGCAAAGGCTTGACACGCATGGGGATGTTACATCGAAGACGGCCACTGGGTCGTTGAATGATATTTCTGATCGCTATGAGGAAAGTCTTTCTGGCAACCTGCACAAAAAGAAAAAGCTCAAAGCTACAAAGGGTAAGAAGGTTGTCAATATGGGTGAAGTGCGAGAGGGTGATGACTAAAAAAAGAGTTTCCCTAGACGAATTCATGGATGAGGCTACAAAGCCAACACGAAAACCCATTAAGAAGAAGCGGGTTGCGATATCAGTTCGCCATAAGCGTGTTCCTATGAAACGTAGTCCGCTTATCATTGTGAAGAAGGAACCAGCAAAGGAAGACATTAATAAATGGCTTGCCACAAAGCCAGGTTTTATTGAAGGGCTTACTGAGACTGATGGATCTCCTACCTCGCTTTATGCTTATCAAATTAATTACCTCATTGATGCAAACCCTTTTAAGCATATAGATAAATCAAGACAGTGTCTTCCCATGGGAAGCATGGTTAATACTCCAGTTGGTCCTGTTGAAATAGAAAACTTGAATATTGGCGATCTTATTTATAGTTATAATATAAAAAATGATAAAGTAGAGATTGATGAGGTATCTGACATTTGGGAAAGTGGCATTAGAAAGTGCGAGCAGTTTTTGACAAGAGCTGGTAACCAACTTATTGCGGGGAAGAATCATCCATTTCTTATGAGTGATTTGAGTTGGCGGAAAAACAAAAATATTAATAAGGGAGATAAATTTAAAAATTGTTGTGGAGTATTTGGAAGTATTTCTCCTGAAGATCATATTGTTATTCTCCTTGCATATTTTATGACAGATGGAAGTACGGTAATTCAGCCAAAATTTACAAATAATAATGTAGAGTTAGTTAATGAGTTTATGGACTCTATACATGAACTAGATAGTAGTCTTGAATTTAGAATATGCGAAAAGGGGAATGCGCTTGAAGTTTTCCCACATGCTGCACATGGAACGCATGAAAAGAATCTAGTTCATAATCTGGTTGAGAAGTGGAATCTTAGATGGAAAAGAAAAGAGAGTAAGGAATTGCCGTCTGAGGTATTTAGTTGGGATAAGGATGCTATTGCATTATTGATTAATAGAATATTTGCATGTGATGGTTGGTACAGTAGGCCAGAAGGAAAAGTTTTGGGAGTTGGGTTTGGAACATCTAATAGAATATTTGCCTATCAGGTGCAACAACTGTTGTGGAATTTTGGTATTGATTCAAGGGTAAGGCACACTACACATGCTGGTCCTGATATTAAACATGGGTATATTCGTGATTTTTGGAAGGTGATTATAGGTTACAGGGGGGCAGTTAAAAAGTTTTATAATGAAATAGGAATAAAAGGTAAGCAAGAAACTCCACTTAAGAAGCGGAAGCATAGGACTAAAGTTAATGATAGAATTATGAAGTCGAAAGAGGATATTGGTAGTTTAAGATGTTTTGACATAGCAGTTAAGAAAAATAAGAATTTTATATTTGAAGGATTTATTGTTCATAATACAGGCTTTTCGTATATCTTCGCCGCTGAAGGTGTAGCCGAAGCTCACTTAGCCAGAAGGCACACTGAGATATTCATTTCGATTAATCAGGAAGAGGCGAATGAGAAGATTGTTTATGCCCGTGCCATGTATGAGTCAATGCCACTTGCATATCAAAAGCGCTTGGTTGTTGATAATAAAAAGAGCCTTGAGTTTGAAGGCCAAGCCGGTAAGGGGCGGACACGTATTATTTCCCACGCACAGCGCGAGCCGCGTGGTAAAGGCGGTAACACAAAGATCATCCTTGACGAGGCCGCTCACTATACATTTGGCGATGCGATTTATGTAGCCGCTATGCCTATTATATCTCGTGGGCATGGTGGTATTACAATTGGGAGCACTCCGCTTGGCAAGTCTGGTATTCACTGGGAAGTTATGAATAACCCTGCCTTTAAGGATATTTATAGTTACTACCAAGTGTATTGGTGGGACTGCCCCGAGTTCGTTGGTGAAGGGCTGTTTGAAGAAGCTCAAAAGTATGCCCCGGCAATGAAGACCCATGAGCGGGTTGAGAAGTACGGGAGCTCGAAGCTTCGGCACATTTTCATTGGTATGGATATCGAGTCATTCTGTCAGGAATATGAATGCCATCACATTGATGAGAGCGTTGCCTATATTCCAATGAGCCTTATTAATCAGTGTGTGTTCCGAAACGTTACCGATGATATCTTCAATGAATCTGACGAAAATGCCGAACCTTTGGCAAAAAACCCAATTGAAGAAAGACATCCTGGTATTAAGTTTGGGTTTTATGATAGTATAGAAGCTGTGATGGACGCAATTAAGGTTGGCGATATCAAAGGCCGGTTCATTGCAGGTTTTGACGTAGGGCGTAAGCACCACACAGCAGAGTTTATTCTTGCTGAAGAAATTAGCGATGACATGGTAGTGGTAAGGTTCCGTAGGTCGTTTCGGAATGAAAAGTTTGTTGAGATGGAATCCGAAATTGATTATGCCATTAGAAATGCTCATGTAAGAAAGCTTGGTATTGACGCAACTGGAATGGGGATGCATCTTGCTGAGAACCTTTCTCGTAGATACCCCAGTGTTGTTGATGAAGTCAATTTTACGCCAAGCTGGAAGGACGAAAGCGCTTCGAATCTGCGCAGGCTGATGGAGAATCAGTGCTTTGCATTTCCTGATGATAGAGATTTCAGGAAGCAGTTTCATTCAATCAAGCGCTCTGTAACTGATCATGGGAATATACGGGTTGATGCCGAGAAGAATAAGGATCATCACGGAGACATTTTTTGGGCGGCGGCTCTTGTTGGCATGCATGTGCGCAATAAGCCATTGCTCAATTACTCGGTCAACCTTCATAATACAGACTCCGAAGATCGGCAAACTTCTTCTGTCTCCGTTATGCGGCCTGATAGAAGAATTTTCTTACCGGCTTCGGCAATGGTTCAGCGACTTAACAGTTCAAGGGTTATAAACTTCGGGCTTAAAGTCCCTAATCTTACTTCGAGAAGAGAGCATGAATAAAAAGAAACGAATTCCTCAGAAGAAGAAGACAATCGGCATGAGGCTTGCTCTGCCCACAAGGGCAACAGCCCCCATGAGCCGAAAGGGATCGAAAGAGCTTCTTGATTTTACAAATGCTTTCTTCGACAAAACCTTGCAGGATGATCTTGCATCGTTTTTGAAAACCGGAGATGTAAAGGTAAAGGGGGGAAAGAAGGTTGTTAAGGAAAAGCCTGTCAAGATAAATCTTCGTGAGATGACGAAATACGAGAACCCTGCCATTTCAAGTGTTGAGGCTGGTTACGGCGTTTATAACCCTGAAGCAATCAGTGTTGAGACCTTTGACTTGATGAAGAAGGACCCCATGGTAAGTGCGGGTCTTGCCTTCATCAAACTTCCTATCATTGCGCTTCCTTGGCGTATTGAGTGCGATAACGAAGAAATCAAAGCTTTTCTACAGCAAACCATGCGTGGTGTTTGGCGCAAGCTTATCAAGTCTACCTTAACTGCGGTGGACTATGGTTTTGCTTCGCACGAAAAGGTATTCGCTGTACGGGATGTAAAGGTCGAAAAGAAAACAAAGGGTGGAAAGAAAAAGAAATACTACGATGGGCGGGCGTTGGTGTACAAAAAATTCAAGGCGCATCACCCAAGTAGCATTGAGGTTTTGCTCGATGATAAGGAAAACTTCAATGGTATCATTCAAACCCAGGAGAAGGGCGAAGTTACGCTGGACAAGGATAAGTGCTTCTTTTTTACGCATGATGAAGAGTTCGGCAATCCGTTCGGCAGAAGTCGGTTGGTAGCCGCTTATAAGTTCTGGTACTGGAAAGAAGTCCTGTATTAGTTCATGCTCATGTATTTTGAGCGCCGTGGTTCACCGCCCATCCTTGCTACTGCACCTCCGGGTGATTCGGCAACTGAAGGCGGTCAGCGTGTCAACAACATGCAACTCGCTTTGGATCTTGGTTCTTCACTTCTTTCCAATACGATCGGGGTCATTCCTTACGAAGAGTCTAAAAGTGGCCGGGAGAATATGTGGGGCGTTGAATACCTTTCCGATGATAAACGTGGTGAGATGTTTATTCAGGCCATTAACCATTTGGACGTAGGTATTCTTAGTGCGCTATGGATTCCTGAAAAGGCTGTGACAAATGAAACTGGTGGCGGTGGTGGGTATAGTATGGCAAGTCTTCATGCTGACTTATTTCTGCAATCAGAGCTCGGCCTCATTAACGATATTGAGGCTTCTGTCGATGAACAGGTTCTTCCGATTCTTGTTCAGGCAAATTTTGTGCCGGAGGAAAGATCACCGGCACACCTTATGCTCGATAACCTTGACTGGAACCGAAAGAATGCGCTTAAGGAAATTTTCATTGAGATGATTCGTAACCTCGACAATATGGTACAGCTTGGGCTTCGGCCTTCGGTTATACCGTCGCTTGAGGAACTCGCCGGTGTTCTTAATGTGCCGGTTGAGCAGTTCAGCGAAGTGATTGATGAGGTTAAACTGCCAGAAACCAAGGAAGGTGAAGAAAAACCCCCTTCAGGCGAACAGGAAGCGGGTTCTAACGGCCTTCCGGTCACCAAGCAACCACCGAAGCGGGCAACCCGTACAAGCTTCCCTGGGAGCCGTGAGGCTGATCGCAAAACATTGCGTCCTGGTGGTAAAAGAGCTGAGAACATGCGTGGAAAGCTTGCCGAGGTAGATATTGGAGCTTTTGGTGATAGCATTGAGGACTTCTCGTACCTTGATGTGTATGAGCCTATTCCAGATGAGAACGGGAAGATTCGCGAGATTGATAAGAAACGGATAGCGTTGATGCGAACGGTAAGCTCAAGTCCTGATGGGCTTATGACTGTAAAGTCTGGCCTGATGCGTTTGAAAATCTGGACTTCTGGCCTTGAATACATTCCGAACTTCGAACTCATGGGACCTGAAGATATTGTTCGGGCGCTTCGGTATATGATGGATTTCCATGTTGAAATCCTCAGTGAGGCTGTGGAAAGAAAGCTTTCCGATGAAGAAGACCAGAAGATGATGGAGATGCTTGACGCTTCAATAAAGAAGTTGCGTATACCAGTAAAGAAATAAGGAGTTTGATATGGCTGGTGGAAGGAGCTCGATTACAAGAAGGCCAATAGCAAGTGAGAGTCCGCCTGAAACTCTCATTTCTTATACGCCGGTTACCAGTCTGTATATGAGCAATAGTTTGGCGATTGCCAGACATGCCGGTGGGCTTCTCGATGGTAAGATAAATACGGTAACTATTATACTTGGCCTTTATTAAGGAGGAGAGAAAAAATGAGGAAAATTACAATTGTGCTGTTTATGTTTTTGTTTATTATTTTTTCTGATATTTGCTTTGCGGCGGAGGATGTTTCTCAGACCCTCTTTCTCTATATGAACAACGGAACTGCTGAGTATAGTGAGGCCGATGTTGTACCGAAGGCCGATGTTGGAGAAGTTAGAGCGGTAAAAGTTGCCTTTACTTGTGATGGCTCTGGTAATCTTGTTGCTGAGGATATCGCTTGGCGCATTGATGGTATGATTCTTAAGGTTATTGTTATCCCAGGATCTACTCAGCCAGACGGTGAATACAATGTTGTGTTGAAGGACGATACTGGTACGAGCGTTGTTGGTAGCGTACTTGATGCGTTAGACGGAGCAGTCACATATGCAAGAGTTCCGCAGGTTCAGATTGGCGGAACTTATACGGATATATTCGGACCAGCATTGGCTGTTGGAGATATAGAATTTGATATAACAGACAATGGTACGGCAGACGCAGAAGGTAATGTGTGGATTTTCTTTGTAAAATAGTCATGGAGGAAAATATGTTAAAAATAAAGGCTTTCATCATTGGTCTCTTCTTATTTGGAATGGTTGTACCAACGAATTCATTCTCGCTTGATGTGCTTCCTGGTTATTCTGCGAGCAGTTCTGGTGGATCAACCGCTTGTACTGTGGTTGAAACCCTTACAGACGATGCCATTAATACCGCGATAAGCGCATTGACATCTGGTGGTTGCGTTGAGCTTGTAGAGGGTGAGTATGTTGTTGACACAGGTGTTACGATTAATAACTCTGGAATTATGCTTATAGGCGCAGGATTTGGAACTATCCTTAAGATTCCAGATGGAACAAACTCTGGAATTAGTAACGTAGTGAGTAATAGATATCCAGATCAGTCTAGCGACTATGATGTCACCGATCTTATTTTGAAAGATTTCATGATTGATGGTAACAGCGCGAATCAGACTGCTGGAACTCAAGATGGTATTGTTCTAGCTGGAATGGATCGTGTGACGATAGACAATGTATACGTGTATAGTCCTAGGAGCAGGTGCCTTATTATTCTAGATGATAATAGTGGGAGTAACGACCCATCACTCATAAGGATTGTGAATTCAATATTTGATCAGGTGAATCAGAATAATTATGGTATATACGTAGATGATTCTTCCGATGTTGTAATTAGCAATAACGTCATAATGAACGCGGACCTTGGAATTAGGTTAGATATTGCCAGTTATCATCGTGGTACTGTAACCGGCAATATTTTCTACGATGTGCATGGCGGTGTATCTGCAACAGGTGGTTCTTATGCCGATGTGGCTATTTTGGGGAACGTTGTGTATGCGTCTGGTGGTGGAAACACTTTTGGCATCCATGTTGGTGGAACGGGTATCGTCGTAGTTGGAAACTCGATATATAATACGTTTGCAAGGGGTCTGTACATTGAGGGGAGCAATGTAGTTGCTACGGGTAATGTGATTGATAACTGTGGCATCAATGCTGAAGCAGTTGGTATTAATGGTGATTACAATATATTCTCAAATAATGTAATAAAAGACAGTGCTGGAACTGTCGGTATATCAATCAACTCTAATTCTGATTACTGTGTTATCTCGAATAATAGCTTGAGTGGCACAAAGGGGCCATTGATTACTGATAACTCTACTGCTGGTGATAATTTTATTTCATATTTTGTTACGAGTGGCATCATGCAGGAAGAGGATATAGTTGCTAAAGTTCCGGTAACTATAGAGGTTACTGAAGAGGCTGATTTGACTATAGCAGATGAACTTATTTTGATAGACGGAGATGATGATTCTGATAATGATGCGGTTGATTTACAAGACGGTACGGTTGCTGGTCAACCGCTGAAGATTGTAGCAGAGGCAAATGTTGACTCAAATGATACCATAACAATTAACATGGGGGATACAACCTGTACAAATTGCCCTGCTGTAGCCTTTGATAAAGTCGGTGAGAATGTGTCTTTGCTCTGGACTGGTACGACATGGGTTGTAACAGGAATACAGGATTCTTTATAATATTTCTTATGCGTTTGTCGTTATTTATGTGCATTTGCTTTCTTAAATTTATCAATAAGGTTGGGGCTGAAGTGATTCTTAGTATTTGTCTTCATTTAGGTTGAAAATGGTATTGAGTAGTTTTATCTTACCAATAGCGTTAGGAGTATGAATGGGCGCAAAAGCTAGGTTACCTGATGAAGAAGTGGTCAGGTTGCTTGAGATGCATCATAGTGGTGCGTCATATCAGGAGATTGCGACTCAATTCAAGATTGGCAAGACCACAGCGATGCGGTATGTGGCGAAGTATGCCCCGAAGGACGATGGAAAGGGCGGATTTCCGCCTCCGGCAAATCTTGGTGAGCTTGTAAATAAAACTGAGATTGATGGAACTGTAGATCTTGTCACGCTTGATCATCCCGCAACGGTTGAAGAGCTTATGGCTCTTTGCAAGCTTGATAAGACAAAGTGGATTCCACAATATTATAAACCAAATACGTGGCAGGGATTTTATAAGCTGAAAGATGGCGCTGGCCACCAGAAGGTCCAACTCATTCAGAGTAAGTGTGTATTCAAGCGAATCATGACAGAAGAGCTTGAGCATGCAATTTTAAATTTCGTCAGGCACAACGTAGCGCCGTTGCCGAAGCCGAAGCTTGCCAAGGTACCCCGGCTTAACAAAGACGGTTATATGGTGTCCTGGGGGCTGTGGGATGCCCACATTGGCATGTACGCATGGAACAGTGAAGTTGGGGCTGACTATGACCTCAATATTGCGTATAGCCGAATTTGTAATTCGATAGATGATATGATCGAAGAGTTGCGTCTTTATCCGATAAAGAAAATTCTCATGCCTATCGGTAATGACTTCATGCATTTTGATTCTGTTCGTATGACTACAGCTATGGGTGAGCATTTTCTCGATACTGATACTCGGTACGGAAAG
>Ga0114918_10004758_pt1 | contig 11758 bp, 12 predicted proteins | sample LantaG_FD_87015 | JGI IMG/M metagenome (GOLD analysis project Ga0114918, IMG submission 87015) | Deep subsurface microbial communities from Baltic Sea to uncover new lineages of life (NeLLi) - Landsort_02402 metaG | ecosystem: Environmental > Aquatic > Marine > Oceanic > Sediment | place... | reverse complement strand
TTTTGATTAAGTTCAAAAAAAACAGTCTGGGCCGAGACTGTGGCGAGGCACATGCCAAACCAAGAACCCCTATTGCTTTAGCATAGGGAGTAGGTCAGTATCTGCTACCATACCTACAACCGAATTAAATAGTGGTGATATTACAGGGTTTGATGTAGCGCCAGACACATTAATAGGTGGAATAACTGCAAATGTTACAGAGGGTGATATTGTTATAAATGTGCAATCATCAGTTATAGATAATATGTGTATTGGAAGATGTCTTATATTAGACGATGGTACACATAATGAAAGGCATACCGTAGTAGCTATAGACAGTAATGCTGGGACTGTAACTATAGGTACAGGAACTACATATGCATATTCAGCTATATCTCCTACTTATTGTAAACTCACACTCTGTATGTCAAGTAATATTGATATTGCTTCAGGAACTCGTATTGTTATGGGAGATTGTAAGATTGGTGGCAGTTATATACCTGCTAACACCATATTTAGGATTATATATACTAATAATGGTGGAACGCCTATTAGGGTAAGACTTTATCTAGAATTTTTATATTAAATAAAGGAAATAATAGGTAAACTAAGAAATATTATAAAAAAGATGCAGGAAGCATTTAAATAATAAAAGAATTATATTAGTAATTATTAAATTGGTAAAAAGGAGAATAAAATGAGTACAAATAAAGTTGTTAGATGGGCTATGAGCGGTTTAGGTGAAGTAACTGATGTAGTTAACCCTACTGATGTTAAAATTAATGCTCAAATTGAAGCTGGAGTAAACATGCTTCTGGCTAAAGGTTGTACTGAAGTTGGTGGTGTATGTGTAGATTATTCTGGAAATATCTATGTTTCTGACTCCGCTGAGCATGTAATTTACAAAATAGCTGAAGGTGGTTTGGTTTCCACACTTGCAGGCTTGGCAGGAGAAGCTGGCGATAACGATCAGCTTATGAATGTTCCTTGCGTAGATCCCGAAGACGAGAGCGACGGAGGTGCACGATTCGATACACCCAAAGGATTAGCTTGCGATAGAAGCAATAACATCTATGTTGCAGATTCAGGCAATAACCAGATCAGAATTATCAAAAATGCTACTACGGTTAGTGTTTTAGCTGGTAATGGTTCAGCTGGTCTTGTAGACGGTACATGGCGCTCTGATGGTGCTGGTTCTGACGTTGAATTTGACAACCCTACAGATGTCGCAGTTGATAATTCTGGAACAATCTATGTTGCTGATACAGGCAATCATGCTATAAGAAGAATTAAAGATGGCTCAACTATTACTTTCGTAGGTAATGGAGTTGCAGGCGATGCAGAGAATGGTGTATATGTTTATGATAATGAATCCGCACTTGCAAACATTGCAGCACTTAATGCTCCTGCCGCTGTTGCAGTAGACCCAGAAGGCGCAGTTTATATTTGCGATACTGGCAATTACAAAATCAAGAAAGTTACAACTGGTGGAAGAATTTATCTTCACAGTGGTAGTGGTGTTGCAGGTCGTTCTCTTGGAACAGTTGGAGACCCAACCGACCCTCAAGCTTATTCATGTCAGTATGAGGAACTTTCTTATTGCGACATTGATAGGTCTGGTAATCTTTATGTCATTGACGTTGAGACCACTATAGACACAGACGGTACTCGTTTGACTAGGGTAGACTATGATGGTATTCCTGCAACAATAGCTGACTTTAATGGCACAACTGGTGATAATTCAATTGGTGTTGCTGTAAGTCCTGCTCAGAAGCTATTTATAACAATGGCTGGTTACGCTGGTGATGAATCGGGTGAGAGTAGTGATACTAGCTCAAGTAGCTCAAGTAGCTCACTTAACTCAACCGCAAGTAGCTCAAGCTCAAGTAGCTCAAGCTCAAGTAGCTCAAGTGGCGACAGTAGTGACAGTAGCTAGTATATAAACTAATATTAATACAAAAAGGGCAAGTTTGATTACTTGCCCTTTTTGCTTTTAATTAATAAAAATGCTTGATTTTTGTATATTTCTTAGTATAATACATTCACAATTATCATTAATAGAGGAAAAACAACATGTGTAAACCATTAATTGACTTAAAAGAAGCTATTCTTGCTGACACAAATCTTTCACGAATAGCTTTATGTATGCATGCTATGCCTGATCCTGACTGTATTGGATCAGCATTAGGGTTGACAAAAGTACTAAAACATTGGAATCCTGAAGTAAAATGCACTTATATTTATGAGGGCGAAATTTCCCATCCACAAAACAAAACTCTCCTCAATCTTCTTAATATATCCTTAACAAACGCAAAAGAAATAGAAGAAATAGAGGATAAGTTTGATCATTTTATTAGTCTTGACGTAATGCCAGAAAGATGTCTACAAAGTTGCAATATTGATGTAGAATACCTTATGGCTATAGATCATCACAGAGTAGAAACAAGTTCTGCAAAGTTTACAGATATTCGTCCAGTTGGGGCTACATCTTCTCTTATATGGGAGTATTTAAATAAGGAAAATATAGAATTTAATGAAGAAGATGAAGGTGATACATTTATTGCAACAGCTTTAGTTTTTGGTATACAAACTGATACTGACGATTTAACATCTGAAAATGTAACTTCTCTTGATTATAAGGCAGTAGAGAGCCTTATGAAATATGCAGATAGAAGTAAGATACAGCTTATTAAAAATTATCCTATTCCTTCTTATCAGTTTGAATTAGAAGGTAAACTTAATGAAGAAGGCAATATTAAGGTAGCTAAAGGTATTTTTGTCGGTGGTGTAGGTTATATTTCTATTACTAAGAGGGATGCTCTTCCCACTATGGCTTCTTTGAGGGCACGAATGGAAGGTGTTGATACTGCATTCATTTTTGGTATTGTTGGTGATTATATTGAAGTAAGTGTAAGAAGTCAAGGTGTTTCTACTGATGTTAATACCTTATGCCAAAAGATATTCGGTAAAGATCATGCAGGTGGAAAAATGGGTTCAGGAGCAGCTAAGGTTCCACTAGGATTCTTAGGTGTAAGCAGTACAGCCCCTAAGGATGTAAAAGAGAAAGCATGGGAAGCTATTAAGGCTATTGTTATAGACAAAATATTTCATGTTATGGAAGGAAATGGTTAAAATAATGGATGCTAATGGAAATGCGATGAATGAACCTCTATGTTTTAAGGACGAATACGAAACAAATAAAATAAGCTCAAAAATAGTAGCTAACAAATTTAATGAGTTTATTGATGCTTATGATAAATTCAGAGAAATTAATGGACTTTCAGGTTCTATAGACAATATTTATGAAGTTTTAACGGCAATGAGTGATAAACATGGTCGTATTTGTCGTCAAATTAAACATTTTGAGAGAAATGATTCAAAACCAGATTGGCCCGACGCTATGACCGAATCCCTTGTTGGTTATTTTGTATATGGTCTTATGGTTCTTAAAAAATATAATTTAAACATAGCTGATGGCATGGAGAATGAGCTTCAAGCGGCAGCAGAACAACACGGAAATAAAGGAAATACATAATGGGAACAGATTTTTTTACAGTTAATGGAATTAGAGTAGCAAATATTAAAAATAGCAGCGAGAACACATTATTCGGTATTGCAGTTCAAGCTGGTTCTAATTACGAAACCCCTAAAATAGCTGGTATTAGTCATTTTTCTGAGCACATGTTCTTCAAAGGGACTAAAAGAAGAAATTGGCATGATATAAATATGGAATTTGCCAAATTAGGTGTTGATAATAACGCTTATACCTCTAATAATGAAGTTTTTTATCATACTACATGTCCAAAAGATAATGTCGAGCCTGTTATTGACTTGATGCTTGATATGCTTTTTAATTCTACTGTTCCTGAGGAAGAGTTTGAAAAAGAAAGAAATGTCATTATAGAGGAAAAGAAGATGTATGGTGATGATCCTTACTACGCTTTCGATTCTGTTATAGGCGAGAAGTTGTTTGTATGGGAAAAAGGTCATGACGTAATAGGGTCTTTTGAAACCCTTAATTCCATAACAAGAGATGACCTTTTAGGTTTCTTAAAAGATAAAACAAATTTAAAAAATCTACTGCTTGTTTGTTGTGGAGACGTAGATTCAGAAAAGCTAAAAGAATATATTAGCTCTAGAATACCTGAATCCCATAACTATTTGACTGATGGTGAGAAGAATATTGTGGATATCGGATTTTTTAATCCTGAAATTAATTATAATGATAAATTTCAGTTGGTTTATGAAAGAGAGAGCTTAAAACAATCTCAATTAACAATGATGACCAGAGGATATTCTGTTTCTGATCCTAAATATAATGCTAATGGGGTTGTCCTGTCTGCTCTTGGTGGTGGAATGTACTCTAAGCTCTTTACAAGACTAAGGGAAGAGCTGGGACTTTGTTATAGTGTTAGTATGCGTAATCTTACAATAGCTTACCCAGACTATTCGTTAAATAGATTGTATAGCTTCACATCTCCTGAAAATGTAGACCAATTCGTGGAGGAGAGCGAAAAGGTTATAAAAGACCTGATTAAGAATGGTTTAGATCAAGAAATGTTTGATTGCGCTAAAACAGATAGGTTAGGTAACATTCTCAGACAAACAGAAACTTCAAGAGGCAAAGCTGTATATCTTCTTAGAAAGTATCTATTTACTGGTGAAGAAGTAACATTTGAAGAATCTATAGCTAAGATGAAATCTGTAACAATAGAAGACTGTAATAATATCATAGAAGAAATGTTTAGTTCTAAGTATATTTGGGCAGTTATGAATCCAAAAGGAGAATAAAATGATAAATATAGGTGTTGTGGGATATAGTTCTGGTGATTTTGATGATAAAATAGCTAAAGCTTTAATGGCAATAGCATTAGATATTGTAGAAGAAAAACATCCAGATGAAGAATATACTCTTGTATCAGGGCTTACGGATATTGGAATTCCTGCTATTGCCTATAGAATGGCAGACAAGAGGGGATGGAACACAATGGGGATTGCATGCGAAAAGGCACATGAATACTCTTGTTATGATGTTGATGAAAAAATTATAGAAGGCGAAAACTGGGGAGATGAATCAGAGACATTTTTAGATAATATAGACGTTTTTGTTAGGGTTGGTGGTGGAAAACAATCTTTAGAAGAAACCGAAAAGGCTAAATCTAAAAAGAAAATTAAAGCTATTTATGAATTTGATCTTCCAGAAAAGAAATAAACTGTATAATACATTGAATGACAAGCACACTGAAATATTTTGGCATAGGATTAAGCAGGACAGGCACTACTTCTCTGTATAGTGCCTTTAAAATGCTTGGGTTCAAGTGTGTCCATTATCCTCAACCTAAGCAGTTTCAAGCGCTAGATAGATATGATTTTGCTAATGATACGCCCATTCCTGCAAGGTTTAAGAAATTAGATAAACGGTTTTCTAATTCTAAATTTATTTACACTACCAGAGATATAGATTCATGGATTGTCTCTTGTGCTGAATATTTTAGCTCTGAAAAAGCACAAATAATTAAACCAAAATATGATTTTCAAATGAAGTATCGAATAGAAACATATGGAGTAGTAGATTTTGATGAGGAAATTTTCAGAATGGTTTATGAAGAACATGATAAAAGTATAAAAGAATACTTCAAAAATAGACCAGATGATCTTCTTACTATAAATATATCACAAGGGGAAGGTTGGGAAAAGTTAATACCATTTATAATTAAAAGTTCTCCTGACTTCAAAGCTTCGTTACCTCATAAAAATAAAATAGTAAAATTTGAAAAAAGAAAACGCAATATGGTTAAAAATAAGCTTAATAAGTTTAGGAGAGATGGCGAGTCAAAAACTATTTTTCCTATTATTCCAGTTCCTCAAGATACTAATGAGATTAGGTTATTTTCTGTTGTTAAAAACGAGAAACTTAGGATTCATAGTTTTTTAGATTATTACAGGAAGCTTGGAGTTGACAGATTCTTTATTGTAGATAATAATTCTGATGATGGTACATTTGAGTATCTTTGTGACCAGTCTGATGTTCAAGTCTTTAGAACAGATGAAAGTTTTTACTTTGAAAAAGATTGGATTATGTCTTTGCTTAATAGTTATGGAAAGTCTCATTGGTGTATATTGGCTGACGCAGATGAAAGGTTTATATACCCTGACTATGAAAACATAACACTAAGAGATTTTTGCAAAGGTCTTGAAAAAGGAGGTTATAATGCTGTAGATGGATTATTGTTAGATTTGTATTCAGATAAGCCTATAACTAAATCTCACTTTATTCCAGATGAAAACCCCTTATTAACATTTAATCTTTTTGATAAAGACTCTCATGAGGTTTGTAATATTAAAAAGTTTTCAAACAAAAATAGCGGGGCTAAAATTTTCAGGGGTGGGGTTCATAAAAGAGCATTTGATAGAAATTATCAATTAAGTAAGGTTCCACTAATAAAGTACGATGGTCAAATGAATTTTATAACCAGTGGACATCATTATATTAATAAGGCTAAGTTAGCACCTACTAAAGTTGCTGTGCTTCATTTTAAGTTTTTTTCAGAGTTACTTAAAAAGGCAGAAAGTCTAAAGCTAGATGATAAAGAGTATTATTCAATGCATTATAAAAAATATTATAGAGTTCTTAACGACCTTCCAGATTTAACGCTTAAATATGAAGGTTCTGAGGTATTTACAGGGAGTAAGCAATTAATTGAGTTGGGGATTATGAGATGAAAACTATTTGCATAATAATGCCTTATTTTGGTGGGTTCCCTCCTTGGTTTAAGTTTTGGCTTAAATCTTGTGAACATAATCCTACCGTAGAGTGGTTCTTTTTGACCGACCATGACTTACCCTCGGATTGTCCAAAAAATGTAAGATACTTTAAATGCGACTTGGATTACCTTAGTAGTTTAGCTACTTCAACATTGGGTTTTGATATAAAACTAGAGTATCCTTATAAGATATGCGACTTAAGACCTGCATTTGGAGAAATTTTCCAGCAAGCAATATGTAATTATGATTTTTGGGGATTTGGAGATTTAGATTTAATTTATGGAAACATTAGACACTTTTGCAATGAAGAAGTAATGAACGAGTATGATATAATAAGTGCTAGAAAGAAATTCTTAGCAGGACACTTTACACTCTACAAAAATACCGAAAAAATAAATAGCCTCTATAAAAAAATGAGATGGCATAAGTGGATGTTTCAACATAAAGATCCTAAAAAGTTTGATGAGAAACATATGACTGCGGTTGTTAGATATCAGGCAGATGATGTCAAGGTAATGTTTGAGAATCTTGCTGGTTCTGATGGTGGATGGTGTTTAAAGAAATGGCATAAACAGAATGGATGGGAAATAAAATTTAATAATGGTACCCTAACGAATGAACGCTCAGAAGAAGAATATATGTATTTCCATTTCTATAATTTAAAGAAAGCAGGAGAAGTGACGGTTCCTATTATAGATTCAGTCCCATCAACATTTAGTATAACAGATAAAGGATTCACATTATGAAAATAACAAGTAGAAAATACCTTAATGTAAACACTCCAACATGCCACGCTTCCACTTCAACACATTATAAAGGAAAAACCATTTTTGCATGGTTTGGTGGCGAAAGGGAAGGACTTCCTGATAGCGCAATATACGTCCAATATGGAGATAAAAACTCTTCTCATGTATATGGCATAGGAGTGGATCAAGTTGTAGCTAGATGGAATCCTATTCTGTTTATCTAGAATGACCGACTTTATCTATTCATTAAGGCAGGTGATTTTTGTGATAGATGGCAAACGTTTCTTTATGATATTACAAATATAACAGAAAAGGCAAGTGCAGAAAGTAACAGCAAAACACCTATACAGCTAATTCCTGCAGGGTTAAATGGCCCTGTTAAGACAAAACCAATTTTTGATAAAGAAACTGGACTTTTATATTGTGGTTCTGCTGTTGAAACACGTTTTGATTGGACTAGCTATATAGAGGTCTATAAATTTGAAAAAGATGAATTGAAGTTTATACATAGAACATTACCCTTAGTAGCACCCAAAAAACTTTACACTAAGGGTTTTGGCAGACAGGCGCAGTCAGCAGGCATTATACAACCGTCACTATGGATAGATGATAATAGAAAAATTCATGCTTTCTTTAGATCTTCTGTTGGTTTGGATAAACTTTATTATTCAAGTAGTGACCTTATGAAAGATGAAAAAGATTTACATTTTGTGTGGAGTGATCCAGAACCTATTGAGCATTTAGAAAACCCTAACAGCGGTGTAGATACTATCTTTTATGATGGTAGACTTTTCTTGATTTATAATCCCGATCCTATTTCTAGAAACCCATTGACATTGGCTGAACTAGACCATAAAGACGGGTTTAAGATTAAAGATGAAATAATCATAACAGATAATGTTCCATTAGATGAACCTACTCATTCTAAAGAATTAAGTTATCCTTATATGATAGAAAAAGATGGGATAATAACACTTACCTATACCTATGGGAGATCAAAAATTGAATGTGTCAAAATTAAAATCTAATATAGAAATACCAGTTATTGCTAAAAGAGTTATATGGAGAGGTGACAATGGATATGCTCCCATATCTGTCACTTTAAACCCCTTCTCTGATATATACGATCCTGACATAGAAGACGAAATATCTCAAAAATTTAGAGGAAACAAATACGATGGTTTCGTAGTAGTTGTAGATTCCTTGGGTTTTGATATTGACCCTGTAGGTAGACAATACGTATGTAGCGGTTCATTTGTTCCACATCCTAAATTTGGAGATCAGTTTGTAGCAGATTATTTCTATGAAGATATCCCCACTACCAAAAATGGATTAAAAATGGTTCTTATGGAACTCCCTCACATAAAAAGCTCAAGAGCATTAGCTATCATAAAGATGTTTGGAGTAAAAGGCACCATAGATATGCTTGATAATAGTCCTTCACGCTTGTTAGACATTAATGGAATAAATGAAAGCAGATTAGAACCCATAAAAGAAGAATGGGAAAAAATGAGGGGAAAAAGAAACCTCATACTCTGGTTAGGAGAAAATGGAGCAGGTTCTGGTAAATTAGGTAATAAAATTTATGAAAAATGGGGAGTGAATTCAATAGAACTTATTAAACAAAATCCATATATCATAACAGATTTAAAAGGAATAGGTTTCTCTGAAGCAGATGATTTTGCTCACAAAATATTAAAAGATGTTCCAAAACCTTATAGAACTGCTGCTTGTATTAAATATGTATTAAAAACAGATGTTTATAAAGAGGGAAATTTATGTACCCCATATAGCAGACTTGCAACTGAATTTGAAAAAGCAATTAGAGAAGCAGATGCTAAAAAAAATGTTTATGGAACATCCTTTGAATACGTTAAACTCATTTCTCCTGCTATTAAAGATAATTTGGATCACTTCGTAGCAATTAGGGATGATAAAACTACATATGTATACCTTAAAGATATATGGGAAAAAGAAAAACTTATTGCCAAAGAACTATTTGACAGAAATAGTAGGAATCAAGATGACAATAAATTATCAGATGTAGATATTGAAGATGCACAAAGAGATATAGCTGCTTTAACAAACATAGATTTGGTTTTAGATGATACCCAAAAAGAAGCTATTAAAAGTGCTTTTGAAAATAAACTTACGATTATTACAGGCGGAGGAGGAACAGGAAAATCCACCATATGTAGAGGTATTTACTATCTTGCTTGCAAAAAGAGACTAAGTATAAGATTAATGTCTCCTACTGGTAAAGCTGCTCAGGTGCTTAGTGATAAAACACAATCTAAAGCAAGTACTATTCATAGATCTTTAAAACTTAAGCCTGGAGGAGATTACCCAGAAGAAAAAATTAGAGAACAAATAATTCTTATTGATGAATTTAGCATGGTTGGGATTGATACTGTCTTTGCAATCTTTTACGCAATGGCAGAAAATCCTAATGCCCATATAGTAATGGTAGGAGATTGCAATCAGCTTCCATCAGTATCACCAGGTAACTTCCTTACTGACTTTATGGCTTCTGGCTGTGTTAATGTTGTAAGGTTAGATAAGATCCATAGACAAGGTGAAAATAGTTATATTTCTGTTATAGCAAATGATATATCCAATAGTAAGGTAGTAAGAGATATTCCAGAAGACGCTATAGATATTAAGTGGCAACCATCTTTGTCTGAGCAGTTGCCAGCTTATTTAACCCATTATATTAACGAATATTTGAAAACAAATGATATTAAAGATTTGCAAATTATAGCCCCAATGTATAAAGGTCAAAATGGTATCACAAATATCAATACTGTTGTTCAAGACTTGATGAGACAGCTCAATGATACGTCTGAAACCCTCTTAGAACGACCTTTTCAGCATTTGTACATGGGTGATAGAGTTATCCAATGGGAAAATAACTACCAAAAAGAAGTATTTAACGGCGATATGGGTATTATAGTTGATTTAGGTAAAAAAGTTTTTGACCCAGTTAAGAAAAAAACAGAAGATGACTATGTAGTTGTTGAATTTTATGGCGAAGAAAAAATTTATATAGGTCAGGAAATAGACCAACTCAAATTAGCTTGGTGCTGTTCAATACATAAATATCAAGGAAGCCAGTCACCTTATGTTATGATGGTTCTACAGTATGAAGCTAGACGTATGATGACTAAAGAATTAGTTTATACAGCAATGACTAGAGCAGAAAAATACTTGTTTATGTTTGGCAGTATTGAGATGTTTAGACTCTCCCCTACACAAAGTACAGTGAAAAGTCGTTATACTAATCTTCAGAAAATGGTATTAGAATATAGTACTGGCAATGAAATATTCAAAGTGTTAGCAGAATAACACAAAATAGGCTTATTTAGCCTTATTTTTTGTTATTTTTTTTATTTTCTTCGTTGACCCCAGTTGCAGCTCTATCCCTATTAAAATAGGCATATAGAACTATAAGGGTTATTTCATTAATTCGATCTTCGTCTAAACCACCATTAATAGCAAGATATGCGTATACTAGGGCAACCACAATGGTGAATATAAAACGTCCTGATGTTATTTTGAATATTAAACGCTCTAATAGATCTGTTAATTTTTCTCTTACATTCATGATATCTCCTTATTTATATTATTCTCGGAAAATCATAAAAATCCTGCTTCAGAGTGATAAAATTAACTATAGGTACGCTCAAATGCCCATAAAGCCTCTTAAATAGCTTTAAACAGATTGAAGTAGTACTTAGTATTCTAAATATATAAAGGCTATGTCGTCCATTCTAAGACGTTAGGAAGGTATATCTTATATGTCTTGTGGTTCTGCCCACCCTGCTGGAGCAAATTCATGTTTGTCCTCTAACTCTTGTCCAGTGTGCCACTCACCGCCACTAGATGTCCTGAATGACAACAAGACATCATCTGACTGTGTGCATAGTAATTCATTGAATGGGTATTTATTGCCAGCGTAAAAATAAACTTTGCCTACGACAAACTTAGTTATTGGTATTGGTATCATTACCCCTCGCTTTCTTCCTTTAGTTTTTGAATCTTCTCCATAACATCCCACGTCAGCTTCCGCTTTGTTTTCATCTCGTACTTAAAGCCCTCGCTTTCTTTGTCAAAGGTTGTCATTTCGTTACCTTCTGTCGTTTTGTCACTAAACTCTTCTAACGCCTTAGCAACTAATTCTGCCCTTTTCTTATCAGTGCAATAACAAATAGACGACTCTCCACCTTTTGGATAAACCGCCCATTTACATTCAAATTGCAAATCTGGCT
>Ga0114918_10004756_pt1 | contig 11764 bp, 7 predicted proteins | sample LantaG_FD_87015 | JGI IMG/M metagenome (GOLD analysis project Ga0114918, IMG submission 87015) | Deep subsurface microbial communities from Baltic Sea to uncover new lineages of life (NeLLi) - Landsort_02402 metaG | ecosystem: Environmental > Aquatic > Marine > Oceanic > Sediment | place: Baltic... | reverse complement strand
TGGTGAAGGCCTGCTTCTGCGGCTTCTTGGAGCGGAGGGTTTCTTCGCCGGCGAGTTCTCCGAACCAGATGGCCACATCAATGTATTCCAGACGCCGAGCCGTCTGCATCAGTTGCATCATGAGGGTGACGTTTTGCGGGTCGCGGGCCCAAGCCGCCTCCAGCGCGAGCAGCGTATCCTTGTGCCGCCCGAGCATCTGGTAAAAGGCGCCCCTGGCCTGGCCGAGCAGCACCCCAAGACCGCCGCCCTTTCCCTGGTTGCTGCGCCGCAGCGCACAGTCCCTGAGTCCTTGATGGCCGTGCTCGATGTCGCGCGGATTGTACCGCAGGCCGTCCAGGTACAGGCGGATGCCGTACTCGAAGTTGTTGTGGACGGTGGCCTCTTCGGCGCGCTGGAAACAGCCGTCGGCCATCGCGCGGACCTCGGGGGCGAGTGCTTCGGTGCTCTCGGGCTCCTCGGACGATTCCGACTCGGGCCTGCCGCCGTTGGGCTCGGGGGTCTCGGGCTCTTGTTTTCCGGGTTCCGGCACCGTCTTTGCCTCCGTGGCGATGTTGTTCTGCGCACAAGCGCCTCCGGCGCACACAATCCCCTTCCGGAACACGCCAGTCTAGCCGCTGGGCGGCGCCTGTCAATCAAAAAGGGCAATGCGGCCTTGTGGCGGGTGTGACCACGGATTATGGCAGGCGTCGCGCCGTCAGGCAAAAAGGTTCCAGGAACCTTTTCTGCGTAGCACCCTTCGGCCCCTTCAGGAAAAAGGTTCCTGGAACCTTTTTGCCCCGCGCCGGCTCACTCGTCGAGGACGCAACGCATCTTCATGTCCTTCAACGCAGCCTTGGTGTGCCACGTGGCAATGCCGAGCGGGATGGAATCATCCACCTCGATCCGGGTGCCGACCTTGCGTTGGCCCGGTTCGGCGTCGATGACCTGCTTGCCGTTGATCCACGCCTTGATGCGGTTGTCGCGGACGCGCAGGCGGATGTCGTACCACGTGCCCTTCTTGAACTCGTAGAACGAACTGGTCTCGTTCTCGGAGGCGTCCATGTCGTCGAACGAGGAGATGCCTACGAGCCCGCCTCCCCATCCGCCGCAGATCAGCGTGGCGTGCGAGTCCTTGTACGGGAACGTCAGGCCGCAGAAGAAGTCCTCGCCTTCCACTCGCATGGCCTTCAGCGAGATTTCGTAATCGATGTGCGGCAGGTCGTCGCGCTTTGCGGCCCACGTGATGCCGGTCATGTCGCCGGTGGGCATGTCGAGGATGAGTTGTCCGTCTTTGACGAAGACCTTCCCCTCGCCGCCGAAGGGCGTGGCCTTCCACTTGCCGAGGGTCTTGCCGTCGAACAGGCTCTCCCAGCCTCCGTCGTCCTGGGTCTTCGCGCCGGGCTTGGCGTCGGCGGCCGGCGGGGCGGGCGTCTCCTCTTTTCGCGCTTCCGTCGGCCCGCACCCCGTCGGAAGGCTCGGGGCAACCAGGATCGTGACTGCCAACACCCCCACGATGGATCGCCGATATGGATTTGCGGTCTTGCTCATTGCAATGCTCCTTCCGGTTCCGTTCTTGCCGCTGCACAATGAAACGCTCGCGCCGCCCTATTGTGACGGGGAAACGGACGATGGAAAACGATAAAATGGACGGGCTGCCGTACCTGGGGCGCACGTCATCACGAAGAGCCATCCGAGAGCGACTTACTTCGCCGCGCCTTTCGCCTTCCTGCCGGGGTCCAGTTCGACGCGCGTCAGGTAGGTGTTGTATCTGGCCATCTGGTCGCGGTGCCAGTCGGCCGACGCATCGAAGCCGGCGTTCATCGTAGCCGCCGCCTCGGCCGCGTGGTATCCGACACGCCAGGCGTACGCCCTGGCGGTCGTGGGATTCGGCACGGCCGTGCACTGGAGGTTGCGGATCAGGAAATCGAGTTCGCTCTCGCCCTCGAGGCGGGCATCGAGCGTCTGCCGCTGCCCGGCCACCACCGGCCTGTAAACCGCGTCCCACTGGGCGCAGACGCCGAGCCACGGCACGCGGCGGCCGCTCTTGGCGTACTCGGCAAACATGATGCGCAGACGCTTGTCCATGTGGTCAACAAAGGTTGCCCAGATCCTTTCGGGAACCGAGAAGGGCACGAGGTTGGCAGCGCCGGCCTTGTGGAGTCCGGCCGCCTCGGCCATGGCGCGTTTCTGCATGAGTCCGAAGAGGTACTTGGCCCCGAGCGCCCGGCGCAGCGGCGCCGGATCGCCCGTGGCGGCGGCATCGATGCCGATGCCCAGTTCCATCGAGAGCACGGCCTGGGCAGCGCCGTAGCCGCGCCCCCCCAGCCGGTTGACGACACGGCGATACTCCGGCCCGGCGATGGGAAAGGCATCCAGGTCCTCGAACGGCCTGACCAGATCGCCCAGCGTCTGGCGTGGAACAGACGGCGTCGCGTGCTTCACCACCAGGTCCTGGGCCGCATATATCACTTGGGCGGTCACGGCGCCCGTGCGGGCAGGCCGGTACTTCTTGACGGCCTCCAGGACGCTCGCCGCGCGGACGATCAGGCCCAGGTCGCTTGCCCGGGAGGCGGCGCTTGCCAGCAGCGGCGGCCCCTCGACGGGCGTGGCGGGCAGTTGCGGCCCGGCTTTCTCGACCTCCTTGGCGAAGATCGCCGCCTGCCGCTTGTAGCATTCCCGAAGTTGCGGGGGCATGCCCTCGGGCGGCCAGTGGCGCATCTTCTCGAACGTCTGGGCGACGGCCCGGCAGAGCGACTCGAGTTGCTTGCCGCTCGCGACGTCCACGTCGTCGGCCGATGCCTCTAGTTTCGGCGCGAGGACGTAGTAGGCTTGGACGATGCCGGCGGCGGCCTTGCCGGTGAGGCCGGCCGCCTCAATCTGCCGTCTCAGTCGGTCCGCAGCCTGCACGTTTCCGAGGGAGGCGTACCCGCTCGCTCGCTTCAGCGGACTCTGCATCATCTCGAGGGCGGCGGCCAGTTTGTCCCGGCGCGATTTCAGATACTCCGGCGTGATAATCTTGCTCGCCTGAAGGCTTTGCGCCAACTCGGCCGCCCGCTCAACCTCGCCAAGGAACCCACGCGCCTGCGGCCGCGCGCTCGCCACCGTGAACCCCGCCTCGACCGCGGCGGCAAACCGTTCCAGGTACCGGCTGACGGTCGTCCAGTCGTCGCCCTGAAGGCCGGCGGCTATCGCCTTGACCTTCGCGATGCGGGCCTTCTCGGCCTCGGTCACGGGCGGCGCTTCGGTGGGTTCGGGCGTCTCGGTCTGGGGCGTGGCGTCGTCGGCCTTGGCCACATCGCCCGCCGGGGCATCTTCCCGCAGCACCATTTCGGCATCGCGAGCCGCCACCAGCCCCTGCACGAACTGCCCGAGGACCTCTGCGAGAGACGATTTTCCGAGCGTGGCCGATGGCAGCGCCGCTAACCGCTTGGCGGCCTCGCCCATTTGCTCGACGCCTGCTTTGGCCTTGTCCAGCGCAGCCCCGGTCGCCGCGCGGTCGCCGGCTTGTGGATCGGCCTTGGCTTCCCGGGCCTGGGTCTTTGAGAGCGACTCGAACAAGGCGTCCAACACATGGGGGTTGTTGACGAGGTACTGGCCGAACGCGTCCACCTGGTACTTTGTGGTTCCGTCGGGCATCCGCCAGCCGTGCTTCAGGCAGGCGGCGGCCATGCGGCGGACGTGCAGGCGGGCGTCGGCCACCATCGGCTTGGGCTTCGACCCGGCCGGCCGGCGCGACAGCCGCTTGACCTCCATCTCCAGCGACGCCAGCGCCGTGTTGTGCCACATCGCCTGGCACCTGACCCGTTTGCCACTGGCGTCGTACGGCCCCATCTGGTGCTTGATCTTCTCGAGTTCGCCGAGCAGCCGCCGGCGTGCGGCAGCGTCGTTGGTCCTGCGAATGGCGCTTTCGAGAGTGACGGCCTGGATCGAGAGTTCCGCAAGCGTTGGCGGGCCGGTGGACGCGCTCTGGGCCCGGACCGGGACGCAGACCAAGCCAACGGTCGCGGCAATCAGGATGGCTCGTCGCATGTTCGTGCCCCGCCGCCCCCATTTAACCCTACAGCGCCACTTCGTGCGCGGCGGGTCTGGAGTACCCGCCGCGCAATTAGCATTGTAGCATTAAACCCCCTGGACGGCCTCGTAGACCCGCATGATTTCGGCGGTGGCCCGGCGGTAAGCGAAGCGGCGAAGCAGGGCCCCGGGCCGGCGCCCGCCCATCCGCCGGGCGGCGGCCGGGTCCGACGCCAGGCGGCCCATCGCCTCGGCCAGCGGCCGCGCAGCCGACGACGCGGACTCACGCGGTGCGGGCGGCGGAAGCAGGAATCCGTTCTCCCCGTCGCGGACGACTTCGCGGGCGCCGCCCACGTCGTATGCAACCGCCGGTCGGCGGCAGAAACCCGCCTGCGGAAGCACGCGGGCCAGCCCCTCACGCAGGCTCGCGTGGACTACGGCGTCGGCCGCCCAGAGGATGCCCGGCATCTGGTCGCGCGGCACAAGGCCAAGGAACCGGACGCGGCCGGCCACGTCGAGCCTTTCGGCCTCCGCCTCCAGCCGCCGCCGCAGCACACCCGCCCCGGCCAGAACGAGCACCGCATGCGGACACGCCTCCGCCACCTGCGCGAACGCGGGCAGCACGAACTCGTGCCCTTTCATGTGAAACAGCCGCGCCACCTTCACGAAGACGAATGCCGCGGCTCCGACGCCCCACCGCGCGCGGACCGCCTCGCGCCGGCCCTCGGCGGCGCGGAACCGCTCGATGTCCATCGCGCTGTAAACCACGTCGATCCGGTCGCGCGGCGCCAGCCCCGCCGCCGAGGCACGGTCGGCCATGGCTTCACATACCGCGATGAGGCGGTGCGACCACCGCGTCGCTCGCCGTTCCGCCGTCCGGTACACCAGGTTGGCAAGACGACCCTGGTACCGGTCGAACGGCAGCCCGTGGATGGTGTGGACGATGCACGGCACGGCTGCGGCGCGGGCGGCGCGGCGGCCGAGAAAACCCGCCTTTGAGGAATGCGTGTGAACGACGTCCGGGCGCTCGTCGCGGAAGTGCTTCGCCAGGTCGGCCTGCGCCACGAGGTCGTGGTACGGGTGGACCGCCCGTCGCATGGCCGGCACCAGGACCGTCCGAAACGGCATGGCGCCGGCCTCCTGGAGCAGGCTGCCCTCCGGCCCGTGTGGTGGCCCGGTCAGGAGGACGACCTCGTGGCCGAGTTGCGATTGCGCGAGGCACGTCAGGATCGTGTTTTCCTGGGCGCCGCCGAGAATCAGCCGCGTGATGACGTGAACGATCTTCATCGAGCGTTCTCGATTTCTGGACCCGCGATTCCCGATTGCTGCACGGCCCAAGGGCCGTGCCACCCCGCTAAACACATACCTCAGATGCAATCAGTATCGGACTTCCATCAGGCAGAGCCCTTTCGCGGGGGCGCACGGGCCGGCGGCCGCACGGTCTTTGGCTTCGAGCACCTCGGCGACCCATTCGGGCGTTCGATGGCCGCGTCCCACCTCGGTGAGCGTTCCAACGAGGTTGCGGACCATGCGGTAGAGGAACCCGTCGCCATGGACGTCAACGTGTAGTTCGCGTCCGGTCTCGGTGACGTCGAGGTGGAAGATCTCGCGTTCGGTGTTTTCGCGCGGTGAGCCCCCCGTCTCGAAACTCTTGAAATCGTGGCGCCCGACGAGCAGCCGCGCTGCCGCCCGCATCGGCTCGGCCTCCAGCGGCCGATGCCAGTGCCAGACGAACCGGTCCTGGAGGACCGGCTTGATCGGGCCGCGATAGATGCGGTAGCGGTAGTGTTTGCCGACGGCGTCGCTCGACGGGCGGAAGTGAAGCGGCGCCTCGGCCATCTCGGCGGCGGCGATGTCGGCCGGCAGCCGGCTGTTCAGCGCGGCCTGAAGGCGGGCTACCTCGATGGCGCGGTCCGTCTTGAAGGCCGCCACCTGCCCCATCGCGTGGACGCCGGCGTCGGTGCGCCCGGCGCCCTCGACGGCCGGACGCTCGCCGAGGATGGTCGCCAGCCGCTCGATGAGCGTGCCCTGGATCGTCGCCAGGCCCGGCTGCTCCTGCCAGCCGTGATAGTTCGTGCCGTCGTACTGCACGGTCATCCGGATGCATCGCATGGCGGGGAGTGTAGCGTGTCGGCCGGGCGCGGTCATCAAGAAAGCGGTTGGGCGCTGGACGGTCCTTCGCGCGGCCGCTAGAGTAGGCGTCTATGGCACGGCCGACGATGGAAAACGGCGGGGCGAGGTCCAACGTCCTGTGGCGTGTGGCGAAGTCGCTCCTGCGGGTCGCCGTAGGTGTGTACGTGGGAATATGTCTGCTGATGCTGGTGTTTCAGTCGCATCTGCTCTACCATCCGCTTCGCGAGATCGAGTGTACGCCCGAGCGCGTGGGCCTGGCGCAGGAGCAGGTAACGCTGCGGACGCCGGACGGCCTGCACCTTGCCGCGTGGTACGTGCCGGCGGCCGAAGCGCGGGGGACGGTCCTGTTCTGTCACGGCAACGCGGGGAACATGTCGCACCGCGTCGGGACGATCGAGATCCTGAACCGCCTCCGGATGAACGTGCTCCTTTTCGATTACCGCGGGTACGGGGCCAGCGAAGGCAGCCCGAGCGAGGCCGGCACGTATCGCGACGCCGAGACGGCGTGGCGGCACCTGGTTGAGCAGCGCGGCGTCGCGCCGGGGGACCTGGTCATCCACGGCCGGTCGCTCGGCGGTGCGGTGGCGGCACAGGTGGCCGAGAAGCATCCGCCGAGGGCGCTCATCCTGGAATCGACCTTCACGAGCGTGCCGGACGTGGCGCGGGGAATGTTTCCGTGGCTGCCCGTGCGGCTGCTCGCGCGGCTCCGGTATGATACGCTCGAGCGAATCGCCCGCATCAGGTGCCCGAAACTCATCATCCACAGCCGCGACGACGACCTGATTCCGTTCGAGCATGGGCGGCGCCTGTTCGAGGCGGCGCCCGACCCCAAGACGTTTCTCGAAATCCGCGGCCGCCACGCCGACGGCTTTCTTACGTCGGGCAAGCGGTACGAGAACGGCCTCGATGGTTTCTTGTCGCGGCACACGGGGGCGCTGTTGTGCGCGGTGGGTCCGGAGACCCACCGCGCAAGACGCGGGAGACCCGCCGCGCAAGACGGGTGCGCCGTTGCACAACCGCCTCAAGGATTCCACCGACAACCCCCCTTGTTCGGCAGGCGCGGGCGAGTACAATAATTGCTTCCGAAAGGGCGGCCCTGCGGGCTGCGCCCGGTCGAGTGGGGAATCTCAAATGGGAGACGTGCAATGGCAACCCGTTTCGTTCAGGGTCTTGCGGCTGTCAGTTTGGCTGTGCTGTTGCTCGGGCGGCGAAAAAGGTGCCAGGCGAAAAAGGTGCCAGGCACCTTTTTCACGTTTTCGGCGTTCTTGGCATCAAGAAGGAGGTTTAGAAAAAAAGGTGCCTGGCACCTTTTTCTGTGGCACCTTTTTCTGGCACCTTTTTCGTGGAACCTTTTTCGGATAGGAGACGTGGGATGACAACCTTTCGCTTTCAGGGTCTTGTGGCGGTTGCCTTGGTTGTGCTGTTGCTCGGCGGCACCGAGACGAGCGCAGCGCGCGGCAAACCGCCGGTTCCGGACCTGACCAAGGGCGGCGCCAAAGACGACAAGCATGACTGGAACCTGGGACCGACCGGGGCCAGGGGATGGGTCTGGGCCTGGCACCTCGAAACCACCGACAGCCGCCAGATCCTCGTCACCAAGGTCGACAAGGGGTCGCCGGCCGACGGTGTTCTTGAGGTCGGCGACGTCATCCTCGGCGCGGGCGGCAAGCCGTTCGCCGAAGACGTCCGCAAAAGCCTTGGCCGCGCCATTGCCGAAGCCGAAACACGCGAGAACCAGGGCGTCCTGAAACTCATCCGCTGGCGCCGGGACCGCCGGCAGCAGGTCGAGATCAAACTCCCCGTCCTGGGCGCCTACAGCGACACGGCGCCCTACGGCTGCGCGAAGTCGCAGAAGATCCTGGACGCCGGCTGCCGCTACATCGCCAAGCACATGAAGGGCGGCATCGACGGCAAGATCAACGCCCTCGCGCTGCTGGCATCGGGCAAGAAAGAGTACGTGGGCCTCGTCAGGGACTACGCCCGCCGGGCCGGGCCGCCAGATCTCAAACTCAAACTCTACGGTGGCGGCGGCATGGTGGCCTGGCACTGGGGGTACGCCAACCTCTTCCTGACCGAGTACTACCTGGCAACCGGCGACAAGGCCGTGCTGCCGGCCATCCGCCAGTACGCCGTGAACATCGCCAACGGCCAGAGCGGCGTCGGATCGTGGGGCCACGGCATGGCGTGGCCGGACATCAACCAGGGCAAACTTCACGGCAGCCTCGGCGGATACGGCGCCCTGAACCAGGCCGGCCTCGTGTGTCACCTGTCGATGGTCCTGGCCCAAAAATGCGGCGTGAAGGACAAGGTCGTCCAGGAGGCGATCGGCCGGGCCAACCGCTTCTTCGGATTCTACATCGGCAAGGGGACGATACCCTACGGCGACCACCGCCCCGGGTGGCAGGTGCACGACGACAACGGCAAGAACTCCATCGCCGCCGTCCTGTTCGACCTCCAGGGCGAACGCGAAGGGGCGCAGTTCTTCTCACGCATGACCGCGGCCTCCTACGGCGAACGCGAACGTGGACATACGGGCAACTATTTCAGTTTCCTGTGGGGACTGCTCGGGGCGGTCCGCGCCGGCCCGGCAGCGGCGGCGGCCTTCCTCAAGCAGCAGCGATGGTACTACGACCTGGCACGCCGATGGGACGGCGGCTTCCCGTACCAGGGCGGCGCCGGCATGGGAGGAGGCGAGCACAAGTACGGCAATTGGGATTGCACGGGCGCCTACCTGCTGGCTTACGCCCTGCCGCTGCGGAGGCTCTACATCACCGGCAAAGGGACGAGTTCGGAGAACGCCCTGACCGGCAGCGACCTGGCCGGCGCAATCGAGGCGGGCAGGGACTTCAGTTCGTGGCACATGGGCATCGAACCCTATCGCCGCAAGACCGAGAAGGACCTCATGGCGTGCCTCAGCAGTTGGTCGCCGGCGGTGCGCCACCGGGCCGCCCAGGCGCTGGCCGAGAAGGGGAGCGACGTGCTGCGGCCGTTGGTCAGCATGCTCGGTGCCGCCGACCTGGATGGCCGTTACGGCGCCTGCCAGGCCCTGGGCGCGATGAAAGGCCGGGCCGCCCCGGCCGTGCCCGCCTTGACGCAGGCGCTTGCGAACCGCGACCTGTGGCTGCGCATCCAGGCCTCCTACGCGCTGGCGAGCATCGGAGGTGCGGCAAGAGGGGCGGTGCCGGAATTGTTGAAACTGGCCGTCCGCGCGGATGCGGAGGACCCCAGAGAGTTCATGCAGAGATATCTGGCCTTTTGCCTGTTCTATCCGGGCGGGGCGCTGGGGATGACCGGCCTCATCTCGCGCAACCTCGACGGCGTGGACCGGCGGCTGCTCTATCCGGCCGTGGTAGAACTGCTTACCAACGACGACGGCCGCGCACGGGCCGCCGTCAGTTCCGTTTACAAGCAGTTGAGTTACGAGGAGATCCGGCCGCTGCTTCCCGCCGTCCTTCGGGCGATCGAGGAACCGGCGCCCAGCGGCGTGATGTTCGCCAGCGGCATCCGCCTGCGAGGTCTCGAACTCCTGGCCAAACACCGCATCAAAGAGGGGATGCCCCTGTGTCTGAAGATCATGGACATCGAGAAGTGGGGCAAGCGGCACCGGATCAGCCAATGCCTCAAGATCCTCGCAACCTACGGCGGCGCCGCCAGGCCCGTCCTGCCACAACTCAAGGACCTCGAGAAGAAACTGCTCGCCCACCGCGAATCGCGCGGCCTGAAGGCGCAGATCGACCTGGTGCGCAAGACCATCACCAACATCCAGACTGCCAAAGACACCCCCCAACTCCGCAGCCTCCATCCTGCCGCCGGCAGCGGAAACTAATCCGCATCCGCAGCGTTCTGCGCTGCGGGTGGCACGGCAGCGGCAAAGCCGCGGCCGTGGGCCCGAGTTCTGCGCGGTGGGTGTCCCCACCCACCGCGCAGAACAGGGCGAATTCACACCGCAAGTGCAACGGGTCGGTGCCGGTTGGAGCCGTTGAGCAAACAAGAGACCCCACACGGTGTGCAGGGTCTCGTCGGCGTCGAAATCGCGCCCGGGTAAAAGGTGACCCGCGGGCCGCTCAGACCTTCTCCAGGTCCCATCCGGCGCGGTAGGTCTCCTGGACGAACGCCTGGGCCGCGGGGACGTTGGTGACCTTCATGTTCGGGCCGTCCCACTGGAGGGGCTGCCCCGCGCGGATGGCCACGTTGGCCAGGAGGACAAACTCGGTCAGGCGGGCGCCGTAGCCGAACTGGCTGCGGGCGGGCCGGCCGCCCTTGCAGGCATTGAGCCAGTCGCGGTGATGGCCTTTGGAGTTCGGCAGGGTCCGCCGGGGCGTCTTGCCCTTGTGGGCCTGGAGGTAGGCCTGCATTTTGGGCTCGGGTATGATGCGCGGCGACTCGCTCCACCCGCCGCCCAGGATGGTGCCCTTCGTGCCGACGATGAGTATGCCGTTGCCGCCCAACCTGCGCGCTTCTTCCAGTTCCGCGGGCCGCGGCGGCCGAAGTTGGCTGTCGTACCAGTGAACCGCCAACGGGGGCTTGCCGCCCTCGGCCTCGAACCGCCAGACGATGTGGTTGCCCGAGGCGATGACCTCCGGGTCCACGAAGTCCGTCGCGAGGCACTCGACCGTCGCCGGGTGCCGCTGGTCCAAATCCAGGGCCGCGAACGCCGGGTCCATGTTGTGGACCATCATGTCGCCCACGGCACCGGTTCCGAAGTGCCACCACCCCCGCCAGGTGTACGGGCAGTACGCGGGATGGTACGGTCGCGGCGGCTCGGGCCCCAGCCACAGGTCCCAGTCGAACCCCGCCGGAACGGCCGGCGTGTCGGCGGGCCGACCCCGGCCGTTGGTCCATCTGCCGGCCCCGCTCCAGACGTGGACCTCGGTCACCGTGCCGATGGCTCCGTTCCATATCCACTCGCATGTCAGGGCGTGCGACCGGCTGCTTCGCCCCTGGTTGCCCAACTGGGTGGCGACGCCGGCCTTGGCGGTGGCCTTCGCGACAGAGCGGGCCTCGTGGATGTTGTGCGTGAGCGGCTTCTCGCAATAGACGTGCTTGCCCCGCCGGATGGCAGCCAGCGTCACGAACGCGTGCCAGTGGTCGGGCGTGGCGCAGAGGATGGCGTCGATCGCCTTCTCTTTATCGAGCATCCGGCGGAAATCCACGTAGTCACGGCACGTGTAGGAACGGTTGTCCTTGGCATACCGCTTCTGGACCTCGTCCTTGACGGGCAGGCGGCCGGCCCGGCCCTTGTAGTAAAAGCGGCGGTAGTCGGCCTGCTCGCGCGGGTCGGCGATGGCGACGATCCGCACGTCCTTTTGCTGGAAGAGCGCACGCGCGTTCGTGCGGCCCTGACCGCCGCAGCCCACCACGGCGACGGCGATCGTATCGCTCGGGGCAACAAAGCCGGCGCCGCCGAGGAGCGACCTCGGCACGATGGTGACGGCGGCGGCCGCGGCGGCCGCCGTCTGCGCGAATTGCCTCCGAGTCATCCTCGGACCGCTGGGCATGACATCTTCCTTTCGTGGCTCGTCCCTTGCGGGGAGCGGTAACGGCCGACCCCCCGCGACCTTGTCCCGTACGATTAGACCGCGCGAGGGCCGCGTTGTCAAACTACCCGCCGGCGGCGGGCGGCTCAGCCGTCGCCGGCGCG
>Ga0114918_10004755_pt1 | contig 11764 bp, 15 predicted proteins | sample LantaG_FD_87015 | JGI IMG/M metagenome (GOLD analysis project Ga0114918, IMG submission 87015) | Deep subsurface microbial communities from Baltic Sea to uncover new lineages of life (NeLLi) - Landsort_02402 metaG | ecosystem: Environmental > Aquatic > Marine > Oceanic > Sediment | place... | reverse complement strand
GATGACCGTATTAGACCGTTCTGTGGGTCGTGATAGTGTTTATTATAAGTTGATGCAGTTATTTTCACACCATTTGGTACAACGATAGTTTGTGATATTTGTGCTACTCCACTTGTTTGAATATTATATGGTGATTGCCATACAGTTATATTTGTTATATTTGCATAAATAGTACGTACTGGTACGGGTGAAAAACTCGAAGTTATTACAAAACAATCAATATCTGCATAAAGAGATTGTACACCTGACAAAATGAACGAGTGTAAAATAGTTCCACTATTATCAGTTATAAAGAATTTTGTTCCTGAAGTATCTAAATAATAAATAGAAAATTGAAGACCGTTTGTTAAATTAGTTATAGGTATGTAAGTGTAAGGACTTCCTACACCTGCACCGTTCCTATTTCTTACATGATAATTAATTCTTAAGTGTGTTGAATTATATACTTCAACCCTAAATAGTTTATAATTTCTTGTTAGAATAGAAAAATTATTTGTATTCCAAAAACCAATCCACAGTACTGAATTTAATTCTGGAGTAATTGTATTGTTTAATGTTATGTTACAACTTGTTCCATATTTTATAGCACCAGTTTTTGGTCCTACTGTCCAATATCGTATAGAATTATTGGTTCTTGTGAAATTACACTCAATAGACCCATGATTTAACCACTTAAACTGGTCAGCGCCATACCCATAAAAACTACCCCCCGGGTCTACTGTACCATTTAAATATAATTCTGTGGTATTGTGAAGTTTTTGACTCTCTATTTTATAAAGATGGTCATACTGTTCTCTAATAAAGGAGCTCGAATTACCAAACTCTGTATATGTCCAATTTCCTAATGATTCATTAAATCCTGAATTATTTAGAAGTGGTGTTGTTATGTTAGACATTTCAATATATCCAGTTCCCGTAGGTGTTTGGGTTGTACCATTTTGTAATGTAATATTGTATTGAAGTGTACCATTTACAAAATGAGAATAATTTTCATCCCAGTGCCAATCTGTATGAGTTGTGTTGAACTCCGCAACACTATTATTTGAGGATATTGTAAAGTTTGTAGATGTCGCAAGGTTCCAGTTATTCATATCAGTGTCGAAGGTTCCGTTCTCTATAAGATTATCTTGTGGAATAGCAAGTACACTTGAACACATACACAATACTATAAATATGGCTAATACTGTATACTTTACCATCTGCCCCCACCACCCATTACTTTTGCTGCAGCACCAATAGCAATTGCTGCCATTGCCACCATTATGAGAGGAAGAAGAGCCCAAATTGATGATGACATTGCCTCTACATCAGTTGTGAGTCTGTAAACATCAAAATCATCTCTTTGGTCTCCATAATTTGTATCACTATTTTTATTGTCCATAAATACTACTTTATCTAAGTACATATCTGTAGGATATTGAAAGTAAACATTATACGTTAAATTCATTGTAGTGTTTGATACATAATTAACAGCACGTACATTAGGTGATACTGAACCTACAATACCAGGATAATCAGCATATACAACCCACTCACCCCATATAGCACCACCCTGTGCATCTGTGGTAAAATCTCTATCAATAGGAATTAAGTTTGCATAAATATGCGTATTCCAATAGTAAATTGTAGTAGCACCAAACGAAGTCCAATCAACACTTGAAAAGTCATAAATATACTCATTCCAACTACTCGTGGGTGTTACTTCAAGAGCAAAAATTAGTAATTTTTCCTCGTAACAATCAGCAAGTCTTAGATTGTTTATACCCACATCTGTTGCATCAAGAAACAACATTTGGTATGAAGATACATTAAATATACAAATTTGATGGACAAGTGTTGAAGGATTATATCTATCAAATATATAAAAGTCACCATATGCAGTTACGTCTCCTGTTGTTTCTGGTTGTGCATCTGATATAAGAGTTTTAAACTCTGTTGTTACATAGTTATATAGATAGAGTTGTCTTCTACCATCATCATAGTCTGTGGTCATTATCCAATCACCATGTATTCTACAGAGTTGTCCTGCTTGATATGATATTGGTATAGGTACATCCCATGTTTCTCCTGTTGAAATATTATACATAAAAACTTTTTGTTCGTTTGAATCGCCACCAACTGTATATTCATAAATTATGTGTCCATTCCATATACTTGGTGATTCAGCCCACTCATAGCTTTCATGTTCGTTCATAACATTTGCGGGTGTAATATTCCACGTTTCACCAGTAACTATATTATGTACCATAATCCACGATGGTTCATCACCCCAATCTGCATATTGGTTATACTCATCATCATTATTAAATCTTCGCCATACAATATAGTTTCCCCAAACTTGGGCATTTGTGTCATTATATGGTGATACATCTACAGGAACACTATCAGATTGTAGAGCTAAAACTGCAAGTACTGGCATCAGTACTAACGATACTACTATCAGCATAGTTACTGTGGTTTTTTTCATGTGATTTCCTCCTATGGTCTTTTATGACCAGAAGCTGTCATACCTTTAAATCTTTTGTGAACTTGTGTATGAATACCTTCAAGATTATCAACCATATTATCAATAAAATCAAGGTCAACTTCATGCTGTCTGCGTGTATCATTGTAAATGGATGCATACTCACGCTCTTTCATTCGAAGGTCGTTATCTGTAGTATTTATCTTGTGCTCTATCTGTTGTTCTGGTAGACCCGATGATTCTATACGTTCCTGGCGCTCTTTCATATTTGCACGCATTAAACGGAAGTCATTTTTCAGTTTTCTATGAAGATAATCTTCCTCATTACTATACTCCTCTTTTTTTGCTCTTCCTTCAACCTCAAGAAAGTCTATCATTCTTTGGAGTTCAGCAGAGTACTTTGCAAGTTTTTCCTTCTCTTCTGCAACAACAATTATTGCATCCGCATCTGGTGACATGAGAAGTTCATCTGTCATGTTAGTTAACTCTTCCTCTGATGGTTTGTGTTTTGTCTGTGCAAGAGTATCAACAATACCCTTTACACGACCTCTAACATCAATTTCCTGTACTGTATCAGGTGGTCCATCCCTTAGTTCTGCTCTCGTTTCGATGAACTCTTCTTGTTCTGCAACATCTGATACCTTTTCGAGCTCTTCTTTTTGTTCTGCTTCTTTTGCTTTTTCTTTTGGAGTAAGTTTTTCTTTAATATACTCTTTGGCTTTTACGGCAGCTTTTTTAGCCTTTGCACCAACCTTTACAACTGCTTCTTTAGTTTTTTTGCCAAACTCCTTGAACTTTTGTGTAACACCACCAAGCCACTCTTTTATCCCCTCACTTGGCATCACACATCCTGAAGCATCATACCGAAGCATGTTACCTTCTTTGTATCCTTTTGACATCAAATGAATAGGAAGAACTCCTTGAATTTTGATTTGACCTGGTTTAAGAACTATAGGCTCTTCACCCTCACGAGCATAATCCCTCAAAAATCTCCAAGTTCCATCATGAGCTTTAATAGCACTACCCCACTGCCATTGACCATTAACAAACCCAGCAACATTATATACTTGGTTATCTTTGCTGATATCCATTGGTAAATGCTTACCACTAAACATTCCGTGTGCAGTTGTTATTCCTCTAGCAGACATTGCATGTCGCTGTCGCTCACCTGGCCAACCACTATTGCTTTTTCTCATATCGAATCACCTCTTTGGCTGTTTCGATTAACCGCTACACCCTTTTGGGTGCCTTCAACAGATAATCTATTAACTTGCATAAGTATATTGTGTCTCATTAATTCACCACCGATACTTTTTGGTAGTTAGGTCTATCTTTTTGCCACTCTCTCACTGTTACATACTTTGTATCATCAGATTGTTTAATAGCAACAATTCTGTTTTTGGGAAAGAAATCTGTATTTTTAATTCTACCTCTCCAAAATGTTACCATAACAATATCATCAGGATTATATCCTACTTTACGTAACCATCTTTCATCTGATTCTGTCATACTAACAGTACCACTGAAAATTTGTACACCATCAAGGTCCATTTTGACTTTTGTTCCGTGTTGAAGATTCAATGGATGTTGTAAAGGACCTAGTGGCATAGTATATTTGATAGGATGTGGTTTGTATTTCTTACCACTAGCTATTGGAATATTGGGTTCTTGTGTAAGCATTAGTTCCATAGCATGGAATGTTTCTGTATCAACTTCTCTTTCTTCTTCTCCATCATTGTTTATATTTTCAATTTTATAAACAACATATTCAACAGCACTTGAGATTGCTTGGTCTCGAGTCATACCAACATCTAATCCACGTTGAAACTCTTCTAATAATTCTTCTTGAAGTTCTGGTGGAATTAACTCGGGTTTTGGATATGAAATACTTTCTATTTCTTCCTCATCCTCATACATTACCTGACAAGCTCCTTGTGAGCAGTCACATCCCAAAGGATGGAAGTCACAAGTACCGTCTGGTTTACATCCAGTACATAGTTCGTGATTTTCCCACGTACCATCTGGATAGTATCTGAACCAATCATCATCAAAAAATGGTTTGTTAAATCCCTTACCACCCGATTCAAACTCTTTTTGTACCATCTTTTTGTACTCTTCATCAAGTGGCATATGTCTTCTTGGTTTTGCTTTTAGTTCTTGATAGTACATTTCTGAAACTATACCACGTGTAGAAATGCCTCGTTTACTCATCGAGTGACGCATTCGTTCACCAGACCAACCTTTATTATTTCTTTTCACGTTTGCCACCTCTACCTAACTCACTACGTATTAATTTTATTATTAGTAATATAAACCAAGATAAAATTACAAAAGTCATCAATTGAATTATAATCCACGGAAGATATGAACTTGACTCTGAAAACCGTTCTACATCACCAAAAGTCAAGTAATCATCCATCATTATCTTATATTGTACTTCAATCCAATCATCACTTCTTGCAACATTTGATAGTTGAACCTCGTCGACACATGCTACAAAGAATTCATCATTGGTATCAACTATTCCTATTCTGAACGGCACATTGCTTTGTTTGGTCCCACCGTACGTTGCATTATCCCATTTGTAAAATAATGTATCGGTGGAGGTATTACTTACTATTAAAGTTTGTTGACCTTCACTGTACCTAAGTACCATATATACCCATGTATCGTTGGTATATTGCCACGTACCTCCTCCATATAAGTATTCATATGTATCTGTTTCATTTAATCTTACACCATAAGACTGTCCTCTGTTTCTGTACGTAGCCAAAGAGTAATGACCCCAACTACCTGTACTTTCGTTGCCTCTACCTAAAAATACTCTCCATCCTCCTGTTGGTGGTAAACTCTTTCTCATCCAACATGACATAGTAAATTCTGTAACATTAAAATCATCATCTGTTGTCACATTTACATAATCATCTATACCATCGAATACAAGACATGACCCAATCTGACCATTGAGTTGTTCTTCGTCACCTTCAAACCCGATTGGCGTACCATGATGTTGATTTTGTGTGTAATCGGTTACTTGTATTCCGTCATCCATATGCCATACACCAACAAAATTTGAATCATATATACTACTAGAATTTTGTGCATCAATAGCATTTACATTCCCATAATAAATATACATGTAATCAGTTGCAGAATTCTCTGCTATAGATGTCACATTAACCCAAATCCAACTGTTTCCACTTGAATTCCAGACGTCAAAATGATAAGAATATGAAGTAATCCCATCAATACTCACAAATCTGATATCAGAACCGTTTGCATTACACTTAGAATAATCAAAATTAGATGTTGTGAGTTTGACCATAATTGGCATATTTTCATGTGTTTCAAGACCAGTATTGTTGAAAAACAGAGGCATTCTGTATTGCCAATTTGGGTCCAACCATGTGTCATATCTGTCTGCTAGAACTACTGTTGGTGTTACTACTATTAGAACCATTAGTAGTCCGATAAGTATTGTTGCTATTTTTATGTTTTTCTTATTTTGTACCATTTATGTTTTCTCCAGACCAGCTCATGATTGTCCCTCCCTCTCAAGTTTTCTGGCTAAACTACAATAATTATTATAGAGATTCTCAGCATATTGTTCTATATATTGTTCATCTGCTTCTAATAGTTGTAGGTCTTGCTCCACAATATCCATAAGTCGACTGAAAATTTTATAGTATGACTGAAGACTGATTGTTCCTTGGTTGTCATATTCATAAACCAAGTCTTGTTTTGCTTGTTCAACAGCTTCATCAACCATATTTTCATATTCTGACATTGAGTAAGTTGTATGAGCAGTTACAGTATCGTGTCCACGTGTCTGGTATTCTTCTTGTTCTGACCAGTAATCGGGGTCATGATATAACTCACCCCATCTGTTCATTTCTGACTGTGAAATATCTCGCATGTAGAAATCTATTATTTCGTTTTCATCATGTTCTGCTAATCGAGCTCGTATCCACATTTTTCGTTGTTGGTCTGATAGTTCGTACCATAGTATTAATTGACCTCTTGTTTGTAATTGCACAGGTCGGCTTGATATACCTCTGGCAGACATTGCATGTCTTTGTTTTTCGCCGGGCCAACTCATTATTTCACTCTCCTATAGATGCAATATCCCTTTATACCGACTCGATTGGTTTCTGGTACAACTCTTACTAAATATCCCTTCTGTTTCAGTCCTTGTTTAATCTTTTCTGCCTCACTTTTCCTTGTGATAAAAGTGTGTCTCTTGTAAGCTAGGTTGTCAAAGTATTTTTCTGCTTGACGTCTTTGTCTTTGTTCTCGTACTCCTCTTGCTGGTAAGTCAAATTCAGATTTTGGAATGCTGAGTTTTTTTGCATATTCTATCTTGATTTGTTCAAGTTTTTTAGGTCTTATTTTTTTCTTATTCATAACTGTAGCAATTTGTGTACTTCTTGCTAATACATACTTCCAAGCTGGGTCATTAATAGGTACTTTAGCTCTTCGTAACATAAGAAATTCTTTTGTAATATCTTCATGTCCATGTTGTAGTTGTTCCTCAGACCATTTATTAACATCTGTTGGTCTTATTGTATATGGTGTTACTATACTTTCAAGACCACAAGTATTCATATTATCATAATCAATAAAATCTTCTGGTTTTACTTCTACTTCTACAGTAAAGACTGTTGCAACTCCTTTGTCTTTTTGTATTCTAATTAATCCTTTCTTTTGTAAATCTGAGATGTAACCTTTAACTTGATTTGGTGTTAGATTCAAGTCAGATGCCATCTCAACAATTTCATCTGGATATCCGAAGTCACCACCTGTAACAGAGTGTGCGTGTTCAACCATAGCTTGGAACACTTTTCTTTCATTAGGATTGAGTTGTTTTTGTGAACCATCCGTCATCGTGCATGATTTTTTTGTAGAAACTCCTCTACTACTCATTGCATGTCGTTGACGCTCGCCGGGCCAGCTCATTACATTCCACCTCCTTTCAACTCTTTAATTGAAAAAGAAATTGGTTCAAAAACCACACTTTCTTCATCATCACGTTCTGAGGCCATTATTCTAAATTGTTTGTTATTAACGGTAAGTTCCCAAACATGATGTGTTATTGGTTCTACTTGGTCACCTTCATAATCATAGTAATTAATATAAAATTTCATACCATCTATTTTGCCTGACTGGCCTGACGTGTGTTCAAAAACATCAAGTATGTTGTCTTGAATTGCTTGATATTCTTTACTTACACCTCTTGATTTTTTCTCTGTAAATTCTGCCGTCCTAACAGAACCAAGTAAGTGTCTTCTTGTATCATACATTTCTTGTAGAAGGTCGAGGTCTTCCAAAGTAATTTCTCTGTTTTGAATAACAGAAAGAACATACCACGAGTCGTCCATATCAATGTATTCCTCACGTTGTCTTAAAATTGATTCTATCTTGTTTTCTAACTTTCGAATTTTATCATCTTGCTTGTTGTATTGTTGTTGATATTGTTCTTTTTTCGTCTTAACTCCCCTACTTGACATAGAATGTCTTTGTTTCTCTCCTGGCCATCCTTTATTTTTCATTTTATTACCTCAATTTTTTTATAATCTGAGTCATAATAAATACGTTCTGCATACCAGTGTGATTTGTTCTCTTTCATCAATGGAACAAACTTCTTTGTAATTTTGTTCATGATTTTATTTATTAAGCTTTCAGCATCTTTCGCTTCTCGTATTGTTGTTTTGAGAACATCTGATGCATACGTTTTGAGGTTGTAGTTGTACATCATCTCCACAACAACGCCTTTACGATGTGGTGCTTGACTGCCACGACGTTTTGTTGGGCCTGTTGTCCTTTCTACGTCTATCAGATGAAAGGTTTTATTGTGTTTGATAAGAATTCCAAATTGTGTTTGAAAAATACGCCAATCTGGCATCATTTTTTTAATTCTTTTAGCTACCTCCAATTGTAAGACACTTTCTTGCTTAGATGTTATTTGTTTAATACTAAAATCTCTTAATACCGTTGGTATTCCTCTTGCTGCCATACTATGTCTTTGTTTCTCACCTGGCCATCCAGAGTTTCGGTGCTTAGACACGTCTTACACCTCCTACAGGTCGAAGAGGTATTGATTGTTCTCTTGGAGTTTTAATTGCATCAAATAACGCTTTTTGACGGTTTCTAAGTTGATTTGGCGGAGCATCACTCAATTGATTCATTAATTTCCAAACTCTGCCTTTATGATTACCTACAAAATCCTCTTTTCCATGCCACGTTTGTGATACCCACCATGGAAGGTCGCCATATTTCTGTTTGTAATTCTTGATTTTTTCTGAAAGTTTTTCGTAATATGTACGTGCTTCAAGAAGATTTTGTCGTACCGTCTCAGGATGTTGAGCAGATGTAGCGTGTCTAAGCATACGGTCAATCGAGTGCATGTCGTTTTGAATTGAATCTGAAACCCGGTGTTTGTTTGCTGTTCGGTTGGACTGACCTAAAGATTGCTTTTTAGTTGATATTCCTTTTGCAGCCAGTGCGTGTTGTTTTTTGTACTTGAACCACCCTCTCATGTTTTTGCCTCATATCTAACCTATATCAATTACAGAAGGAAAACTGAATTCTACCTTTACAAATGTATTATTCTTGAATTTGACTATGTATGTACCTGTAACTGGATTTGTCATTGTAATATCTTGTATTCCGAGTTTGGATTTCTGTCTTTCGAGCTCTTTTTTCACAGCTCCAAATGAACGAATATCAACATATACTTCGTTTGTTTCGTTCTTCACCCTTCCAATAGATGCAATTACATCCACCTTGTCCTTTATATACCTCGTTTTTGTTAGTTTTTTTTCCTGTTTTTTTATTTTGTGATATTCTGTCCGTACGCCCCTCGCACTCAAAGCATGTCGTTGTTTTTCGCCGGGCCAGCCCATATTTATTCCTCCTCTAATTTATTTACTTGTATTATAACTGAATGTCCATCACCATGTGACGCTAACGAATGTCTTTGTTTGTCCTTTGGCCAGCCTTGTTTTTTCATTTTGTATCACCTCTCATTTATGATTTACTCCTACATGTCATACGTAAATTTTTCTGCTATTAATCCCACCGGTCCTATATCTGCAAAAACAGATGTTATATTACCATTATCCCATACTATATGGAATACTGTTCCTCCAACAATATACAGGGGTGTTACACCCGTCTTGACCTCTTTTATACCATACTTCTCTTTGTTGTTTTTAAAGTGATGATAAAGTTTATTAATAGTATACATACTAGTCACAACTTCTGCGTGTTTATATTTTTTTGCTTTCAGAATTTCGTTCCGGTCATTAAGATATACTTCTCGTTTGTATTGTTTAAACTGCTCCCTTTTGTGTTTTCGTATGGTTGACTGTATTCCTCTACTACTCATAGCGTGTCTTTGCTTCTCACCTGACCAACTCATTGTTTCAACTCCTTTCTGTTTCACCCATAAATTCAGTATATTCCTTTTCAAGAAGTTCCCACTCCCTTCTTGCCTCAGATATTGTATCATATGACGTATAGTAGAAAAATCCGTCACTGTCTTCCTTGACGATAACATGAGATGCGTTTAAGATTCCTGTATCAAGTATAAGACCATACCAACCAAAATGTTGAACATCTCCCAATTGGTCGTCTGTATATCCCATTAGTACCATATCATATAGGTCTTTTCCTACATCTCCACTTACTTCAAACTTACCAGGTGAAAATTCATCCCTATGACCTGGTCGTTTTGACCTTATTCCTCTTGAACTCATTGCGTGTCTTTGTTTCTCACCTTGCCAACTCATGTAATAGCCTCCACCTCGTCCGTTATTTGATTAATATATTGAGAATTAAATTTAGTACCAATTGTTTCTACAATTAATTTGTTATTATCTACTTCATTAGTATCAATTGGATTAATATGTCTTGCTCCTTTCTTATCAAAATACTGCCGTACTATATTGTGTAGGTTGGTCTCATACTCAGCATAAACCCACTGTGAAATTTCATATTCCTTGTTAATTTTTTCTGTGGCCTGCTTTTCAAGTTTTTTAAACTTACCGGGATAATTTACCTCAATCCACTCCCACTCATTTCCTACAGCCTCAATTTCATCATCTGTAGGTGGTTTGGATAAGTTGTATATAAAATCACTAGCCGTGTTGTTAAGTACATCATAATAAGAATCCACAAAATCAATATCATGTTCCCATGATATTTCAATAGGAGATAATATTTTATCTTTGTGTGTAATTTTGATTGGGTTACGAAGTTTTAACTCAACATCTATTACTCCTTTATCATCAATTGAAACCCACACATCCTCTATTTTGGGATTTTCAAGAAAGTGTTGTTTTATGAGCTTTTCTGCCTGTCCTTTTGTTGTTATCAAAGTTGAAGACGTTTTTTTGATTTCTGAACTTATGGTTGTTATTCCTCTTGCCGACATGGCATGTCGTTGTCTCTCTCCTGGCCAGCCCATTATCTCAACTCCTGTTGTACTACTTTTGATACTAGTACTATCTCTTTTGACTTTGGCCTCAAATAATTCCAAAATCTTTCATATGCTTCTTTTACTTCCAAAAGAGTGTTTGCATTTTGGAATAAACTATTTGTTCGTGTGTCTATAATTTCTGCTCTCTTATCACTTATTGGTTGCCCCGTTTGTCTATCAAATGATTGTGCTGTAACTTTATATTCCATCCCCCTTGGATTGTAATATTCTTTCTTCAAAGCTTTGGGTATTGGTACCTTTTTGGAACGAACTCCTCGTGATGAAAAGTGTGCTTCAATTTCACGTTGTAGTGCTGTTTGATATGGTTCTTTACGTCTTTCTGCCTCTATTGCATATGGCTCACCAAAATCAGCAAACTCCTCAACAAATCTGAGTTCGTCTTTTTTGTACAGAGCTTCTGGTGAAAGACTTACTGTCAAATCACCCACACCATCATACCCCATTCTGGTTGCAAACTCCTCTAAATCCATATACGAAATACCCCATTGTTTAACGAATGGTTCCCAAGAAGTATCCTTAATTTGGTGAAAATAAAGAGCATCCAAAGTTGCCTCTCTTGCTTCGTCGGGGTCTGCATATATTCCAAGTATCTCAGATTCGTTAAGTCCTCCCCTAATTTGGTTGAGTAAATAAGAGATATCAGAATCAAACAACACATCTGCAGGTACTGAATGTGTACCAGGTTTAGTAACAACCCAAAAATTTTTTATACCATGCATCTTGACACCTTTTGCAAGAAGATTAGCATCTAATCGTGACGTTTTTATTCCTCGTGAACTCATTGAGTGTCGTTGTTTTTC
>Ga0114918_10004754_pt1 | contig 11766 bp, 9 predicted proteins | sample LantaG_FD_87015 | JGI IMG/M metagenome (GOLD analysis project Ga0114918, IMG submission 87015) | Deep subsurface microbial communities from Baltic Sea to uncover new lineages of life (NeLLi) - Landsort_02402 metaG | ecosystem: Environmental > Aquatic > Marine > Oceanic > Sediment | place: Baltic... | reverse complement strand
CGATGACACCATGGACGATTGGGACTGATGGTCGACTGTAACGTGCTCCAGCGGCGGCCTGATACCCTATTGTTGCCCGATGCGGCAGATCAGTCGCAGTCTAGCCGTAGAGCCATCCGGTTCAATGTCTCGACCCGGTCTAGCAGCCTGTCGGAAAACCAGTCTCTGACAGGCACTCGAAAAGTCAATCACGATTTCAGAAAGCCAAAACAGGCTACTGACGGCTCATATTGGCACCTAAACCATGAATGTGACCCGATTTTGTGCCCCGTTGACGGGCAACAGGCAGGGGTTAGCAGCCTCCCCGCTACCCAATCTGCAGGGTATGCAACCGCTTCAGATTGTAGGCCAGACAAACGAGGGTCCATTCACCACCGGTAGCGGACAAACCGCGCAAAGAGAACTGGCGAAAGCCCAACACCTCCTTGATAAGGCCAATCACCGGCTCGACCGTCGATTTGCGCAAGCGGTAAAGCGCCTTGCCGATTTCGGTGCGCAACTTGTAAGCCATTTTCTCTTTAGCCGAAGCATCTTCTGTCGGTGGGTCGGGATTATCCATGAAGTAAGCACGCCAACCCTGATGATGGGAGCTACGCCCGGTAGCGATGTAAGGGTCCATGCCGCGCGTTTGCAAGCCGTTGATGTTGCCTTGAGAGAAGTAGCCCGCGTCCAAGTTGGCCGCTTTCGGTTGACCCAGTTCTGGTGACACGCTGTCGATGGTGGGCAAGGCGGCCTGCTTGTCATTGGTGTGGTCGCACAACCAATGACCCACTATCAGCCGGCTACCATGATCAACAACGACTTGGACGCTGTAATGCTGGTCAAACCCGCTGTTGTTCGCGTTTTTCATGATGCGCGATTCGGGGTGGGTGAAATTGTATTGGTCTTTGTCACGCGGTCCAGGTGTCGGTGGTTGGGGAGATCTTCCGCGCGGTATTTGCTTCTTTTGGGCTGCTTTTTCTCCTCGCGCCTGCATCTTGGCTTCATATTCAGCCTGCTCGGCTTCATAGCGCGCCTGAGCACGCGCCTCCAATACCTTCTTCGCTTCTGTCAGCTGCTTCAATTGCTGCTGACGGCGCTCAATCTCATGGGTGATGTTCATCTCTTTGGGCAGTTGTCCCCCTTCGTCGGCATCAGCCAAAGCGAACAACTCGTTGACTTCGGTTTGCAGATGGGCTTCGATGACCAATAGGTGGTTATAACTGACCGCTTTGCTCTTGGAGGCGTCAGCATGGATTTTGCTCCCATCCAGACTGACGTTACCTAATTGCAAATGTCCCATCTCCTGGGCTATCAGCAGCATTTGGACAAACAGCTCTTTCAGTTCGGCTAGAAATTGTTGGCGAAAGTGAGCAATGGTGTCATGGTCCGGATGCATGTCACCGGCAATGAAACGGAATGGGATCACTTCGTAGGTCGCTTTTTCGATCTTGCGCGAACTGAAAACGCCCGTGGCGTAGCCGTAAAACAGCAACCCCAGCAGTACTTCCGGCGCGTATGGCGGGGCACCTTGGTCACCATACTGGCCGTAAATCCCGCTCAAATCAAGCTGGGCAATCATATCGACAATGAAACGGGCCAAATGCTCAGGCGCCAGGACGTCACGCATACTGATTTTCAGCCCGAGTGTTCTTTCGTAGTCGGCGGTCTTGTATTTTCTTGCCATACCCGTATTCTATATCAAGATTCTCTTTCTTCGGTACATCTGACTTCTCCGACAAACTGCTAGGGATGGTTATGACGAAGGGATCATATGCCGGTGACTGCCCGTTGGACAAAACCCAGGACGGCTACAATGAGGAACAGGATTACCGCTGATATTGTCCACCCTCTCCCAGCCAGGGCTGCGATGCCAATCATGCCTCCCATCCCCGCATAAGCCAGGACCACGAAACTTATGACCATCCATTGTGTCTGACGGAAGTCGTACTTAAGGACATAATCCACTAGAAATAGCACTATCAACCAAACAAGCATTGCGCCGATCTGAACGTAGTATAGAAATGGACGATTGAATTCAGGAGCCCTTAGAAGGAGGTAACCAAGCGGGAATGCCATGAGCAAAATGGGGGTCCCGATCCAATGCCCCGGCGGCAGTCTGAAAATCATGCGAGATGCAAATGTGATGATACTTGAAACGAAGACAACATGTGCAACGACGGCGCCAAGGAAGTCCAACCTGTCTTGAATCATCAAAGCTCCTCCATGGTAGAATCGGCGATGCTCCTGCTGCACGACGCCGCACAACGGCCTGGAGTGCAGCCGCCGGGTGACACGACGCGCCCAGCATTCCACAGAATGACACAGAATCAAAACCGGCAACAAGAGAATCCTCGATCGGGCGGTCGGCTGCAACGGGGGTGCGTTCGAGAATGGGGGCAAGCCACGAAGCAGAAGGATCCGCTTGGCCCGCGGGCATCGCTTAGCCCATTCTCGAACGCACCTTGGTGGTTTTGGCCGTAATCAGCATAGGTGTTGTGGGCCTTACGGGCCAAAACTGAGGTGCCGGCTCAGGTTGCGAAGAATTTCATCCGGCTTTTGCCCCAGAAATCGAACGCACCCCTGCAACGGGATGTTGGCCGGCACGCCGGTACAGCTCCGGTCTCCGGCACTTTGACGCCGGCTGTATCACCGTGCCTGCGCTTGATTCCTCCGCGCGCAGCCGAGATGGCGCAGACGTCGTCACTCCAACCACTCGAAGGATTCGTCGATCATTTTTCCGTCTGGGAGAGAGTCCGGTATCAGGGAGGCTGCCTCATCCAGGAAGGGCAGCGGCTCGAAGGCTTTCTCGGCGATCAGGACGCCTCGCTCCCGGACCTCACCGCGCAGGATCTTGCGCACGGCAACCGCCAGCGACACGCTGGTGAGGTAGTACCCGCCCACGTCCCACATGGGTGCGGTGAGCCAGCAGGTGCAGCGTGCCGCGCGACCCTCTTTGCGGCCCACGGCGCGCACCCACATCTTCGGCATTGTGTCGACCTCGTCGGGGAGTGTCAGCCAGCGGTGAGGATCGCTCTCGACGGTTCTGAAGAAGGCCTCTGTTGCGGTTTCGGCGTCGATCTCTCCCCCGAGTATGCGCAAAGCCTGCTTTCGAAGGACGTCACCGTGCTGCAATGGGAATGGACTGAAGATCATCTCCACCGGCGGCACCCTGGAGGGGCCGGGGGAGAGTGAGCCAAAGAGTGGATGGCCGCAGGCACAGGGGGAAGAAGTGGCCGTGGCGCCCTGCAGTGATGGCGTTTCCAAGCCGTTGCTGATCGGATCTATCTCCACCCACCGGCCATTTCGGTAGACGCGCGCGGCCCGAATGCCGTTTTCCTGCAGTCGCTGCAAAATCCACGCAATGTAATACCTGAACTCGGGCAGCGCTGCAAGGCCGTCCTCCGGATCGTGGCGCCACTGTCGCGGTGTCAGCTCATGCCCGTTCCGGAAGTTGTAGATGTCGGCGCGTCCGAGCTGCAGTTGCTCCACCTGATCCAGCCCGCGCGCCACGTGCACGCCCATCAGATTGCTGATACAGGGACTGACGCCGGTGGCGACGATCGCTGTGATGCCGGCCGCCGCCGCAGAGGCGGTCGCGGGGTCCAGCGTCTGCTCGTTGACGACATTGGCGTCGCAGTACTGCGTCGCAGTGCGTATCGCGGCCCGTATGGCGGGGAGGACGGTATCGTCCGTCGCAGCGTTCATGATGAGGTCGTAGTCTGCCGCTAGCGAGGTCAACTTCTCCTCATCGGTGCCATCAGCGTGGAGTGCAATGGCCTTAGCGCCGATCTCCTTGGCGGCCTTTTCTGCGCGTTCCGGATTCCTCCCAGCAACAGCGATCTCGGTAACCAGGTCACTTTTCGCAAGCAGCTTGATTGCTGCGAGCCCTACCTTGCCATAGCCTCCCAATGCAAAGACTTTCATGATGTCCCTCCGTGCAGTACGAACATGCAGCGCGTGTAGAACGCCCCAAGGCCTCGGCCCGAGCAGACTCGGGTCGAGATTAGGCGAAAGGCTTTGGGCCCGCAGAGGGTAGTTTTCGAGGCAGCACCTTCGGTCCCCTCGCCCATCCGCCTCCCCGGCGGCCCGATGGGAGAGGGTTAGGGTGAGGGTTCTGCTGGACCGCACGTGTATTTCGCGTAGGCACACGAATGCTGGCGACTGATTGCTATCCTACGTGGATCGGGTTGGGTGCGGAGATTCGCAGGCGGTGCCATAAGCTCCCCTTCAATGCAAGATAAGGACAGGCGGACTGATGTCAAGCAGGAGAAGGTTCTACAGGAGGTGACATGATGGAGGAACCGCGTTTTTCGGCTGATATGTACATTCGCCACTACGCCGCCCAGCGGGGCATCACGGTTGAGGCGATTGGCGTCGCGCCCGTGGTTGTGCTCTCCTGGGCACCGGGGGTGGTGCGCTGGATGGCGGAACAGGTCGGGGCTGAGTTCCAGCCGGCGTGGCCGTGGAGTAAGCGTCGTCCGTTCTTCACGGGGACTGTGGGTCAGCAACAGGTTTCGTTTGCACAGGTGGGGATCGGCGCACCAGCGACGGTGGCCGAAATGGAACAGATGATCGCGTGCGGGGCGCGGACGTTCATCACTCTGGGGTGGGCCGGCAGCCTGCAGCCCTCGCTGCCGATCGGCAGTCTGCTGATACCGAATCGGTGCGTTACCGATGACGGTACCTCGCCTCACTACTCGCTGCCGGGGAGCGGAGCGCTCGTGCCCGATGGTGGGCTTGTGGATATCTTGCGGGACGCTGCCGCATCGGAGGGGCTGCCGGTCCAGCTGGGCACTCAATGGACGACTGACGCACCCTACCGCGAGCTGCTTGGCGTGATCTCGGCGCACCGTGCCAATGGTGTTCTGGGTGTGGATATGGAGACGGCGGCGATGTTTGCGCTCGGGCAGTTCCGCGATGTGGCCGTCGCCAACCTGCTGGTCATCAGCGACGAGATCTGGCGTGAATGGCGTTCGGCAGCCCGCACCGACATGCTAAGAGCTGCAACCCGGGCCGCGCAGCGGGTTGTGCTGTGCGCCCTGGGTCAGCTGTAGGCTAGCCTCGCAGACGGGAGCCGGGCCTCTGATTTGTGGGGTTAGGTACAGTGCGGCTGCTGGCAGGAGAGGGCGGGGAGACGTTGGAGCGTTGCAACGCATAGGCGTGTATATATTCACACGTGACGAGTGCTACCTAACGCCTACTGGCAATCGCCCACACTGGAGCCCAGAAACCGGGCGGAGCTATTTGGCTCCGCCCGATGTCATCATCATGTCTGAGTCGGCCATACCTCTGACCGAATGGGACGAACACCGTTGCTGTTTCGACTGTCGAGTTGCCGCAGGCATCGGTCACTTGGTAGGTGATGGTATAGCTGCCGTGTCAAGTCATTAGACAATGTTACCGAAAGCGGCTTTCTTGACAGTGTAGTTAGCGTTGGCTATCTTCAATTTGCTCTTGTTGACAGGTATGTGCGGCACACGGTGTCGCCGTTCAGTGGACGTCGTCGCCCGCAGCGTCGGACACGAATTGAGGAACCCGCTGGGCGTGTGTTCAAGGCCATCTCATATCTGCAGATGACGCAGGGCGATGGCAACGATCCGGAGTAGATGCTTCCTGAGTATCTGGCCATGATCGCCGACGAGGTCCGCGTGGCGGACAATGTGGTCGCATTGCTCTCCATTCTCCGGGGATAGGGAGGCAAAGAGATGAAGGCTCCACCTATGTCCCCGTTCGAGCTGCCGGTCGATCCCCGCCGGGTTGGCATGTCAGAGGCGAGGCTGGTGGAAACGAAAGACTGGATCGAGCGCCAAACGGGCAGCAAGCCCTATGGATGCTTGATCGTCCGCCACGGTTCCATCGTGGCAGAGTGGTATGGAGGCGGCTTTTCGGCCCGGAGCCTGTTCGAGATCGGCAGCATCCGGAAGTCATTCAACAGCGCCCTCATCGGCATTGGCATCCAGAGGGGGATCGTTGACCTGACCGCCAGGGCTGCCGACTGGTGGCCAGACCTCGTTTCCCTCAGCAACGACCGGGCTGATGACGCCATCACCCTCCATCAGTTGGCCAGCGCTGTGTCCGGCTGGCTGACGTCTGACCCTCCGGGAACGGTGTTTCGCTACAACAACGCTGCCTTTACGGCAGCCGAGCGGGTCGTCGCCAGGATGTACGGACTCCCGAGGGACGAGATCGCCCCTGGGTAGGGGCACGTCTCAGACGTGCCCCTACTTCAAGATCCCCTTGGGGACGCATAGCTGGAACGTAGATCACTTTGCGCGAGAGTCTAGTCTAGCTCTGAGCCGGGAAACCCGGGGCCGAAACTGGCCATCGATTCCAACCCAAGAGACTTGGTCAAATGGGGGGTCCTCTGGCTTAACAAAGGGGTCTGGGATGGCGAGGAACTGATCCCCCGGGACTACATCGAGCTGGCAACCCACCACGTGAACCCCAATGTTCCAGATACCTTCTATGGATATAACTGGTTTGTGAACGCAAGGCAGTCGCTCTGGCCCGACGCTCCACAAGATGCCTACGGCCATCCTGGGAACGGGACCTTCAAGCTCTCGGGGGAACCCAGCCGAACCTACCTGTGGATATGTCCGAGCCTGGACATCGTTGCCGCGATTGTGGCCGATGGTTCTGCCGGCTTTGCCAATGATTGTCTTCGGGTTCCCCAGGCAGTGACGGCGGAGTGGATCGGGTGGATCGTTCGGTCAGTTGTTCGAGACTAGAGCCAACATCAGCCACAAGACGAAACAGGAGCCACAGTTATGGATAACAACAGCGATCAGAGACCTCGTGTGGTCACTCCCGGCGTGACCTGGGAGACTCGCACGCCGGAACAGGTGGGGCTTTCATGCACCGGGCTCGATGCGCTGAAAGATCTGGTGGGGGGGCGCGGCTGCGTCACGCGGTACGGCACCATGGCTTACAGCTGGGGCGATCCGGGCAAACGCGCTGACGTTGCATCGGCCAGCAAGCCGGTAAATACCCACTTTCTCCTCAAGGCCCTCGAGGCAGGCAAGATCGTCAGCCTCGACGAGAAGGTGAGCATGTGGGAGCCCCGGCTCAACGACATCAATGCCGCCCTCGGCAACGTGGACCGGAACATCACCTGGCGGCATATGGCCAATCAGATCTCCTGCTACGGGCTTGTAGAGGCTCCGGGCACGGCCTTTGATTACAACGACTGGCAGATGGTGTTGTTCTGTGACGCACTTTACCTCAAGGTCTACGGCGCCACCTGGCAGACTGTGGATGCCCGGGTTCTGGCCCCCGGACTCACCGATCCCCTTCAGTGCGAGGATGATCCTACCTTGTTGGCTTTCGGCATCGAAGATCGGCCGGGAAGATTGGGTATTTCGCCACGCGACTTCTGTCGCTTTGGGCTTCTATACCTACGAAAAGGAAACTGGGGAGGCAAACAGCTACTCAGCGAAGGGCACGCGGCGATGGCGGTGACAGATTCGTTGCCGGCGACGCTCCCTCGGGCAGGCTTTCAGGCCGCGGAGATGATCCCTGGACAGCGTTCTCACGGATCCACGCGGATCCCGGATAATCAGTCCGATCACTGGGGAGGCTACAGCTGGTTGTGGTGGGTCAACGGCGTGGATCAGCAGGGGCAACGTATGTGGCCCGACGCGCCGGCGGAGACCTTTGGGGCCTTTGGGCACGGTGGCCCGCGGGCCATGTTCGTACTCCCCAGCCTGGACATTGTGGTCTCGTACAACGATGCCATCGGGCTCAACACGTGGATCAACGGGCCTGACAACCCGACTGATCAGGTGATGAAACTGCTGAGGGACGCCGTCCGGCAGCCATAGCGATAGGATAGGAATGCAGCCCATGCCTGCAGCCAAGACAACCGTATCCATTGATGGACCCAAATTCCTGATCAATGACCGGCCGACGTACGAAGGTCGTGATCACGTTGAGGGGCTATTGTTCAACGTACGCACGGTCCATGCCACGTTCGATGACACGCTGGGCAAGGTCGACTGGTGGGATGATGATGGCTCCCTGTCGGGAAATGACCACGCGGGCTACGGGAAGTGGACGTCGCCTGATTCTGCCTCCGCCAACACCCGACGCTTCATCCAGGCCCTGGCTGAGTACCGCACACACGGCATGCTGGCGGTGAACCTGAACTTTCAGGGTGGCCACCCGCTCAACGGAAAGCCGTGGATTGTACAAGGGCACGGGAGCGCGGGAGCCAGACCCAACGGACACCGTGACTTCTACCACAACTCCGGATTCAACGCCGATGGGTCCATCGACGAAGCCTATAAGAGACGCATCTCCGCCGTCATCGAAGCGTGCGATCGCCTGGGCATGGTCGTCATCCTGCAACTCTTCTATTTTGGTCAGGACACGGTGTTTGAGGACGAGGGCCAGCTATGCTCGGCTGTAGACTGTGCGGTGGATTTCATATGCACGGGTGGATATCGCAACGTGATCGTTGAGATTGCCAACGAAGTGATGGAGGGACATTCCCACCACGACATCCTCAAACCCGGGAGGGTGGGTGAGCTGATTCAGCGGGCTCGCGGACGCGCCCGGAGCTGGTACAATCGATCGCTGCTTGTAACCACGTCGGAAGCGGCGTTGCTCGGCTCCAGACAGTGGACGCCTGAACAGATCGACGCGGTGTTCGAGGCGTGTGATCTGATCGTGACCCACGGTGGTGACAACATAGAAACCGGCAAGGTAGGCGACGCCAGTGACTTGGTGCAGAAGGTCGAGTACCTGCGCTCTCGCCCGTGGTTTAAGGATACACCCCGCCCGATCGTAACCAGCGAGGCGCACGGGCAACGGGCCTTTGATGCACTCCTCAGGCAAGGTGTGTCGTTCGGGCTGCATAGCACCTGCTTTCAGACGATGTACCCGCCCAGATGGGGTATCTGGGACAACGAAACGACATGGTTCTTCGAGAGGGTCAAAGCGTTGACCGGTTGCGACTGAAGTAGTACACTCACGATTGTTCCGGGTCACAGGACTTGATGCCGCGGATGCTGTGGGTTGGCGGTCGGCATCGCTCAAACGCCCGACCCTCTAGCGACAAGGAGATTCTTCTATGGTTGACGACGTCTACCGCACGCTGGCGCGAAAGTTGGATGCGATGCCGAATGGCTTTCCCGCCACCGAGAGCGGGGCGGAACTGCGCTTCTTGGAGAAGCTGTTCACGCCTGGGGAGGCGCTGCTTGCCGGCATGATGTCGATGGATCCGGAGCCGGTTGAGGTCATTGCGGCCCGGGTGGCGACAGCCTACGACGACGACGTTGACGCCAAGGCGGCACGCGGCACGCTCAAGGGGATGGTCAGGAACGGGCTGATCACCGTGCATCGTCCAGCCGGTGCAGGGGCTCGCGGGCTCCAATTCGCGCTGATGCCGTTTGTCGTCGGCTTCTACGAGGCGCAGTTGCCGCGGATGGATGCTGAGATGGCGGCGCTCTTTGAGACGTATTTCCAGGACTCCCGCGGGCTTGATGTCCCAGGACCATCGGTACACCGCGTGATCCCGGTGGGGGCAGCCGTGAAGCAGGATGTGGAGATCCAGCCCTACGAGCAAGCAGCGGCGCTGCTGGAGGGTGCGAAGTCCTGGGCGGTGCGCGACTGCATCTGCCGCGCGCAGCAGAAGCTGGTGGGCAAGGGCTGTGATGCGCCTCTGGAGGTCTGTCTGATGTTCGCGCCGGTTGAGGGCGCCTTCGGCGGCAGCCAGGTGGACCGTGCCATCACCAAGGAAGAGTCATTGGCGATTCTCCACAATGCTGCAGAGGCAGGTCTCGTTCACACGCTGGGCAACTACCGGGAGAACCACTTCTACATCTGCAACTGCTGTACGTGCTGTTGCGGCGTGCTGCGCCGCCTGTCGGAGTTTGCGGTGCCGGCAGCGATCGCGCCCTCGGCGTTCCGCGCGGTGGTGGACGCCGATGCGTGTATCGCGTGTGGAGCCTGTGCGGAGCGGTGCCCGTTTGGTGCGATATCGGTCGGGGATGTGGCGGTGGTTGATCCCGGGCGCTGTGTTGGGTGCGGCCACTGCACGCTGGTCAGCCCGGTGGAGGCGATATCGCTGGTGCGGCGGCCCGAGGTCGAGGTGCTTGGCATCCCGCTGGATGATGCGGCGTGGGGCGCGGCGCGGGATGCGGCGAAGGGGCGATAGGGCGAGCAAGCGAGAAGGCGAGAAAGCGGGAAGGCCTGGGTAAAGGGGCCCGCGGGGGGATCCCTGCCATGACGGTGGTTGCTAGATCGCGTCGGATGGGGACTGGGGGGGGCCTTGCGATCCCATTGTGTATCGACAGCATCAGCAGGTAGTTAGTGACCAGTGGAGCGACGAGCGAGACTCGCTTTCCGTGGTTGTACTTCGTATTGGCCTTCGGTATCACTTGGCTGATCTGGTTGCCGGGGCTTCTGGCGACGTGGGGCTGGATTGAGTTGCCGGTGCCGTTCATTGTGTTCTGCTTCGCCGGGACGTGGGGCCGTTCCTGGCTGCTTCGATCCACACGTAGCCCGAGGGAGGGTGGGGAAGCTGCGGCGAATCGGTCGGATCTGCCCCTGCCCGGATATGCAAACTAACAGTTTGCACTACAACGGCACACTGATCGTCTGCGTCGCACGAACTCCCCTGCGGGGACAAGTTGGCAGTTCGACTCCTGGCGCGGGGCGGGTGGAGTCGAGAAAGCGACAATGCGAGCAAGCGAAGCAGCGGGCACCCACAGCGGATGCCCCTACAGCATAGGGCCGTTCCTGGCGGTTTCGATCATGGTGTACTGCGAGGGTGGGTGAGCTGTTTCTGCGTAGGTCGAACTGTGAGTTCGACTCCCTACACAGTGGCACCCATGGCGGCCGTGGTGGCGGCTGGGACTGATGAAAGGCACAAAGCCTTCGGAAGTGCCTTGTGCCTACGGCGCGGATGTGGATGTTGTGTTTGACGTGGACTAGTCTGCCAGGACAGTCAGCTCGTTCAGCAGTTGGGTGGCTTGTGCCGCCAGGCGCTGGAAGCGCTGCTTGAGCCGAGCAGGTGGTTCGCCTTGAATGGTGACGAATAGTGAGTCCGTAGCGCGTGGCTTGCGGACCGGCATCTCTCGCCACGCCAGCCTGAGCAGAGGGGCCCACGGATACCCGTGTCGCCTCAGGCCGGAGACGGCCCTCTCATCGAATGCCATTGGATAGGTGTCACCGTCGAAGAGGTCCGGCTGCTGCCCGATAGCGATCTCGATGAGGGCTGCGTCCAGCAGCAAACGTCCGGCCCGCGCGCTGAGCGCTTCGCGCTGCGCGTGCAGAAGCTGCTCCTCTCCTTGCCGGATACGTTCCCATTCTGCGACTGTGGCTGCTTTCGCCAGTTCCTCCGCCTCTGCTACCAAAGCTGTTGCCCAGGCGGTTTCGGGTTGCCCGTCGAGTGCTTGCCTGAGTTCCTCAAAGCGCGTCACCGGCTCTAGACCGCCCTTGCCGTCCTGCCTATAGTACGCGATGCGAGGCAGGGGCTCATTCACGGCGACGCGGAGGATGGTGCCTCGCCAATCATTGTCCCGAATCTCCGCAACTTGTTCGAGATCAGACGGCACCTCAGGCCCGAGGTGCTGCTGCGGCCCAGCTAATCCCTGGGTCCGCATATCCCCTTGAGCCGACTGCGTCGCCAAGAGCTTATCCAGGAGCGGATTGCCGAATGTGAGCAGTTGCAGCGAGTTTGGATGGTCATCGAAACTCCGGCGGTCGAAGGTGATGGCTGTCTCCTTTCCATCAATGCTTAGCCAGTGCGCGTCGTCGATCCATTCGTGGGGTCGAAAGTGT
>Ga0114918_10004753_pt1 | contig 11766 bp, 14 predicted proteins | sample LantaG_FD_87015 | JGI IMG/M metagenome (GOLD analysis project Ga0114918, IMG submission 87015) | Deep subsurface microbial communities from Baltic Sea to uncover new lineages of life (NeLLi) - Landsort_02402 metaG | ecosystem: Environmental > Aquatic > Marine > Oceanic > Sediment | place... | reverse complement strand
GTCTTGCCTGCTCCAGTTTCTCCTGTTAAGATATTTAAACCTTCTTCAAATCTTATCTTTACATCGTCTATTATTGCAAAATTTTTTACCTGTAATTCTTTTAGCATAATACTAAAATTTATGTTAAGTTAAATTAAATTGTATCCCTTTTTTTACCTAAAAGTTTTTCCTTAAAAATTTTAAAAAATATATTTTTATCTACCATTATAAGCTTTAACTTTTTTTTGGATTTTTCAATCCTGAATATATCATTTGACTGTATTGTTTCTCCTGTATCTACGCCATCAGCATTTAAAATAACACTTTTGTTCTTGGAACTTACTTTAATTTCTAGTTTATTGTCAGGACTCAGCACCATGCTTCTATTGTAAACAGTATGAGCACATATTGGAGTAACAATTATGACTTTGCTTTTAGGCTCAACTATCGGACCCCCTGCCGACATTGAATAAGCTGTTGAACCTGTAGGGGTAGCAACTATAATTCCGTCTGCACTGAAGCTCATTATACATTCTTCATTTACAATTATTTCTATTTTTATAACCTTTCCGGGTATTGGCCTGCTAACAACAAATTCATTTAAAGCTAAGTATGGCTGCCCTGTATTGCCTGCTATTTTGCCATTCCTATATAATCTTCCTTCTATCAACATCCTTTCTTCTATTTTGTATTTGTTGTTTAATACGCAATCAAGGGAACTATACATATTAGCTATGTCAATTTCAGCTAAAAATCCAAGATTTCCTACATTTACTCCCATAATCGGTATCTCTTTTTTAAATGAATGCTGGGAAGCCCTTAAAAAAGTGCCATCGCCTCCAACTGATACCAGCAACTCTATTTCCGAGTTAAATTCTGGTTCCAACACTGATGGAAGTGAGTATTTTTGCGGTAAAGTGTCGTCTTTTAACAAAAAAACTTCATTTTTTTTGTCAAGCAAGTAATCATATATTTTCTTTGCTATTTTTACAGCCTTTATATTTTGATTATTTGAAATTATTCCTATCTTTTTCATATACTTTCTTTTTTTGTAGTTTTCAAAATTATTTTAACATAATTTGACTTAAATTTTATTCTTTATTTCCAAAACCCTTCAAGCTTTTCGCAGGAGTAAAAATTTGGAAATGTTTATCAGCCACTCGTAGTCTATGTCCATACTTTTTATAATTTTTATGGCATATTGTATCTTTTCTTCTGCTATTTCCCTTGATTTGTCAATCCCATACATACTTACAAAAGTGTTTTTTTTCTGAATGCTGTCTTTCCCGACAGTCTTTCCTGCCACTTTGCTGTTTGAAGTTGCATCTAGAATATCATCGGTTATCTGGAAAGCAAGTCCTATGTTTTTTGAAAATACAGTAAACTTTTCAAGGTAATCATTGCTTGCTCCAGCTAAAATAGCACCGCATCTTACAGATGCTGTAATCAACTTCCCTGTTTTATTGGCATGCATATACTCTAATTTTTTTTCATCTATTTTTTTACCTGAGAAGTAAACGTCAACTATTTGTCCTGAAATCATTCCCAATGCTCCGGAAGCATTTGCAATCTCGTTTAATATCCTGATCTTGGTTTCACAATCAGATTTTTGATGTTCTAATATAAGGCTGAAAGATTCTGCAAATAATGCATCGCCTGTAAGTATTGCCATATCTTCACCAAACATTCTATGGCATGTAGGTTTTCCTCTTCTTAAATCATCGTTATCAATTGATGGCAGATCGTCATGCACTAAAGAGTAGGTATGTATGAATTCAATGGCACAAGCAGTTGGAAACGCCGTTTTGTAATTCTTGCCTAAACTTTTTGCTGTAAGCAGGCATAATATTGGCCTAAATCTTTTGCCCCCGTTTGTTATAGTATACCGGATTGCTTCTCTTAGTATGGGCGGGCTGTTTCTGTATTTTTTTAAATAAAAATTTAGATTCTTATTTATTTCTTTTACTAAAAAATCAGGGTATAAATTTTTTATTGTACTATTTGCAGCAGAATCAATCATCTTAAAATTAATTTATGGAATTTTAGTTAGTTATATTTATTAAAATTTTCCCAAGCACACCATTTATAAATTTGGGAGTATCTTCTTTTTGACCAATAATCTTTGCAATTTCTATAGCCTCATCAATAGATACCTTGAGAGGGATATCTTTTTCATACAGCATTTCATATATAGCTACTCTTAGTATATTTCTGTCTATAATTGCCATTCTTTCCAAAGTCCAGTTTTCTGCTATTTCTTTAATCATGCTATCTATTTTTTTTCTGTGTTTGCTGACACCCGCCAGCAATTTCATTGTAAAATCATCAATTTTTTTCTCAAACATTATTTCATTTTTTATTATTTCTTTTATATTTTTTTCAAGCAGATCGCTTTGATAAAGTAGTATCACAGCATCTATCCTGCTTTTTCTTCTTGTCATACTTTTTTATGTCTCTATTATTTTTTTATTATTTGCTTATCCTTGTTATATATTCGCCTGTTCGCGTATCTACCTTGATTATATCACCTTTATTTATAAATAAGGGGACTTGCATGGTCATGCCTGTTTCAATCTTTGCAGGTTTATAATTGCTGTTAACTGTATCACCTTTAACACCTGGTTCTGTGTCAATAATTTTAGCCTCTATGAAAGTTGGAAGTTCTATAGAGATAGGCTCGCCCTTGTAGAATATCACCGATACTTCAATATCTTCCAATAAAAAATTTTCTTTTCCCCCAATATGGTCCTTACTTATTGGAATTTGCTCATAAGTTTTAGTGTCCATGAAATTGTAATGATGCTCATCTCTGTATAAGAACTGCATTTTTTTTGTGTCCATAACTGCTTTTTCGACTTTTTCCCCAGCCCTGAAAGTCTTATCTGTAATAGCTCCTGTATTTAAGTTTTTTAGTTTTGTTCTCACAAAAGCCCCGCCTTTGCCAGGTTTGACATGTTGAAAATATAGTATTTCATATAATTGATCTTTATAATTAATAGACATACCATTTTTAAAATCACTTGTACTTATCATAAAAAAACTCCTCTAAATAAATTTTTTAAACATCAACCCAAAGTTATGCACGCTTTATCAGATTTGTAAAGAACCTCACAGCAATTTTCTTTAACCAGCACCATATCCTCTATTCTTACTCCTCCAATGCCCTTAATGTATATGCCGGGTTCAATTGTAATAACCATGTTCTTTTTTAATATTGCCTTGCTTCTGCAAGACACACTTGGTTCTTCATGCACCTCTATCCCTACACCATGTCCGAGACCATGGCCAAAATTTTCACCGTACCCTTTAGACTTTATAAAATCCCTGACCAGTCCATCTAGCTCAGAACAGCTTACCCCTTCTCTGCATGCCTCTATGGCTTTCGTTTGAGATTGTAAGACTATATCATAAATTTTTTTAATTTCATTATTTTTTTTGTTATTTTTCAAAAAAACTGTTCGCGTAATATCTGAACAATAATTTTCAAATTTGCACCCAAAATCCATCAGCAATACTCCGCCTTTTATCTTTTCTCTTGAGGATATGTGATGCGGAAGGGATGAATTTTTACCACTTGCAACTATTGCGTCAAATGACCTTCCATCCGAACCAAAACGGATTAGTTCTTTTTCAACTTCATGCATAAGTTCTATTTCTGAGAATTTTAATATATCAGAAGATTTTAAATTTAATATGCTGCTATATGCATTATCTGTAATATTGCATGCTTTTTTTATATTGAAAATTTCAATATCATCTTTTATTACCCTCAGGCCCTCTACCAATTTACCAGGATTTAGCAATTTTTTGTCCTGCAAATTAAGAAAGTTTTCTAATTTTATAAAATCAGCATAAGTGATACTGCTTCCATCTGCCCCTATTGCCCTGGTATTATAATCTTTTATAATCTCTAAAAGTTTCCCATATTTGTCCCCGGAGTATAAAATAATGTTTATTTTATCTGTTGTTATAGATTTTTGAGCTTGCTCAAGAAAAATAAAATTAACAAAAAGATACATATCACCATTTATCAGGAGGAATATACTATCAGAATCCTTACCGTAAAATCCAGTTAAGTAAAAAATATTTTCATCCTTTAGTATTATTATATTTTCTACATTTTTATTTTTTAAACAGGCTTTTAGCCTGTTTATCCTATGCTTAAAACAGTTTTCCATTTTTTTATTTATTTTAATATGATTGTTGATAACAGAAAATTTATTATTGATTTTGTATCTCCTGCCAGCTACCTGCAAATATAATATTGGAAGTTTCCGGCATTCCCTCTGGCAGTGAACTGCCTATGTCTGGTTCATAATAGACATATGTATTATTGTCCAGCTCTATTGTACCAGAAATTAAACCGCCCCTGACAACTGTGTTTTCCTCTGTTTTAAGTAAGTTTGAAGAAATCATCATTGCAGCAATATTCGGGTTGCTATAGCTTGGAGATTTTGGATTTCTTTCTTTTATATATATACCGGTTTGTGACACTAAAATCAGCAGGTCTTCTCCGGGAAAATAGTTTAAATCATTAACTGGTATTACCTGAGTATTAACATTTATGTTCCCGGTAGCTACCAATTTTGCTTTACCCTGATAATTTATGGTAAATTTTTTCCCGGAAGTTTTACCAATATCAATATTTCCACGAACTACGATATTGCCTTTTATATGCAAAATTCCATCAGGGCTGAAATACATATAATTATCCGTATTTCCAACTATTTCAGGGACCACTGCTCCATCTTTTATATATAAATCACCGGGAATCTCTAATGCACCATAATTATCTATTAAACTATTTACATAATCATCACTGATATTTAACATTGAAAGATCTATCAAGTTGTTACAAAAGTCATCTACAAAAACATTGCTGTAGCTGCTGAAAGGAGGCTTAATAGGGGTGCCGTTTACATCCTCAAAGGAACCGCCTAAAAACAAATCTATCAGATTTCCTTCCTCACCTAAGGCTGAATTTCCTCCGAGCACCATACTGCCGCCAACCATGAGGGGCCCTTCCAAAAATGTAGCCCTGCCTCTTAAATTTAAATCAGAATTTGTAAAAAAAGGACCATCAATCGTAGTTCCTGATGGAACAATATCACCATAATTTAAAGAGTCTTGTGAATACAAAAAATTAAATATATTAAATGTTAGAACATTAACCCTTACTGTTCTCTTTACACCGCTTTTATCCATGCCTTTTGAAGTTATGGCATAACCTGATACAAGTGAGCTGCTGTCGGCAGGGTAAACTTCATAGCTTACGGTGAAGCTGCCTTCACCTGATTCAATAGAACCTGTGTATTCCTCAGGATAGGGACCAAAAGGAAGGCTTGCTGTCTCACCGCTGTAGTATTTGTCTATTTCTGAATACATGTAAGATATTCCAGCTTCTGAAAAGTTCAGGGCTCTTAGTTTATTTTCATCAAGTTTGGTAAATTTAATGTCGCGGATCATAAAACTTATCATTGCAGAAGTTGCAAGTATGACTATCATTCCTATTATTAATACTATTATTGTAATATTGCCTTTGCTGGCAGCATTATTATTTTTTTTAGTCATATTTTTATTTTTTATAATTATATAAATTAAATTTATGCCATATTCAGCAAACTTTAGACATATACTGTTTAAAGTTTATTTCTCAAAGTAATTTGTGTTTCCAATCTAAATGTCCTGTTGCTGTAGCCGGATTTTCCCTGGTCAACAGCAATATTTATTTTTACAATTTTAATATTTCTTAGTTCGGATTCGGTTACAGGAGTTATCAGGCTATTCCCACTTAGGTCTGTGTAATATGAAAAAAAATCATTGCTTATAATATTTGATATGATAATCTTTTCCGGGTCGCTGTCTACTTTTCTGTACAGATCATAATAGCCACTCTCGTTACTCAGTAAATAATAAGTTACTGTTTCATAATCCTCATCACTGTCTACATTGCTTGTAAATTTAATATTATCTTTATCTGCCAGCTCAATATTGTTCAATTCTCTTATATCTTTGCTTGTTCTATAAATTGCTGTTCTTGCATCTATTTCAGAGGTAGCAATGCTGATGATATCTTTTGCCGTATTTGACGAATTTATTAAAGTCATGGATACCATGCTTACAACAACAACCGCCAATAAGGTTGCCAGCATTAGCTCTACCAGCGTAAAGCCAGCTTCATTTTTTAGCCTGCATTTAAATTTAGTCTTTATACTCATAACAGCACCATAAATTGTTCCAATCAGCACATCACCTTGAAGCAGAATAAATCCAGGTAATTACCTCCACTTTTTTCTTCATTGGATCTTTAATTACATTTACTTTAACCTGCTTGTAACTGTTTTCGCCATTTACCCATGTCACGTAATAATTTATAGTATAATTATCATCAGTTATTTTTTGAGACTGCAGGGTTCCGCTGGGATTTCCGCCAAAAATACCGACATCATTGTAGTCCATAAATCTGATTTTCTCTATTTCCTCATTTGCGATGGCAAGCGCTATAGTCCTGGTCTTATTTATTTTAACAGTATTTAAAGCAGTAACGGTGCTCTGCAGTAAAATTGCTGTAAGAAGAGAAACTACAAAAAAAGCTACTATTACCTCTATAAGAGTAAAACCTTCTTGCTTTTTAAGTAATTTGCCCTGTATAAAATATTTACATCCATAAAATGAAATTTTTTTTTTGATCATAATCATAGTATTTTATAATCCAAATATCGCAATTAAATATTCAGATAATTTACAGCATACATAAGCGCCAAATTATAACTATAAGTTCCAAACCCGCTTATGACACCTGAAACAGAAGGTGATATTACCGATTTTCTCCTCCATTCCTCCCGCTTGAATATATTAGAAATATGCACTTCAACAGCCGGGATTTTGCTGGATAATATTGCATCATGAATACTATAGCTATAATGTGTTAGTGCTCCCGGATTAATTATTATAAATCCTACATTTTTTATACACTCGTGGATTTTATCTATTATTTCCCCTTCTTTATTGGACTGGAAATACAAAAGTTTTACACCGCTGTTTTCTGCTATTTTTTCCAATTCACAAAACACATCGTCAAAACTTTTAACTCCATATATTTTTTCTTCTCTATTTCCAAGCAAATTGAGATTAGGGCCGTTAATTATAATAACTTTTCGTATTTTTTTATCTTTTTCTTTCATAATTGACCTTTTTTTATTTTTACAACTTTACTATATTAATAACTTTCCATGTTATTTTTTATGCTCTCTGTAATGATGCCATCGTCTATATTATAGCAAAAGAGCGGCTTGTTCACATCCTTGATGAGTATGAATTTATTTATCCTAGAAGTAAACTTTTTATCATATTTTAATGCATTCATAATCTTTTCTACATCTAATTTTGGAATAATATATGGAAGTTCCAATCTTTTATATACCTCAATTACATCTTCTTTCAGCTGTTTTTTTGCCAGCCCCATGCTTATTGAGATATCTATTGCCGCTATCATCCCCATGCTTACTGCCTGGCCATGATTTATGTCTTCAAGATTTGAGGCATTTTCAATGCAGTGCCCTATTGTGTGGCCAAAATTTAATAAATTTCTGTATCCCTTGTCAAATTCATCTTTCTCGACCACTCTTGCCTTGATTGCGCAGCACTTAAATATAATTTTTTCAAAAACTCTACTCCTAACCAGACTCAGGGCCCTGCCATTGCTGTTTGAATTTGTATTTTTTATTATGATTTCCAATATTTTTTTATCAAAGACTATTCCATATTTTACTATTTCTGCCATCCCGTTAATAACCTGTTTTTTATCCAGGGTGTGAAGAAGCACGGGGTCAATTACAACCATATGGGGCTGATAAAAACTGCCGATCATATTTTTTACAGTTTTGTAATTTACGGCTACTTTCCCGCCCACACTGCTGTCTACCTGGCTTATGATAGTTGTCGGATACTGGATATACTTTATACCTCTACTATAAGTTGAAGCTATAAATCCAGTTAAATCTCCAATGACTCCGCCTCCAAAAGCAATTACTGCATCATTTCTGTGAACATTAAATTCAATCAACTTACTGAAAATATACTCGGCGCTTTTAAGACTTTTATACTTTTCTCCATCTTTGATTATTATGATTTTATGTTCTACTTTGATTTCTCTTAGTAAATCTTTTACTTTTTTTTCATATATATTAATTATTTTATCATTTGTAACAAGGACGATCTTTTCAGCATCGCTAAAATTTTTCATTAAGAGAGCAGGGAATTTTTCAGTTATATCCTGGTCAATATATATAAAATATTTTCTTAATTTAGTTTTTGTAGAAATCATTTTCATAAGACTTTTCCCAAACTAATGCAGGGTGAATAAATAATTGGTTCCCATTAGGTGTTTGCACCTAATTTATTTATTATCTCATATGCTATTATTTCAGGGTTTTTGTCTGTATTGCTAACAATTATATCTGCGTTTTTTCGGTAAAGCATTTCCCTTTCATTGATCATGCTTTTTATGACTTTCTGTTTATCTTTAACTTTAAGAAGTGGTCTGTTGCTTACATCCTCAAGTCTTCTGCAGGCTTCCTCAGGAGAAACATGCAGATACACAACAGTACTATTTTTCCTGATTGTATCTGCACTTCTACGATTTTTTACAACACCGCCCCCACAGGCAAAAATACAATTTTTATTTAAAAAAATTTTGTCAATAACTTTACTTTCCAGCTCTCTAAAATATTTTTCTCCATGCAATTTAAATATGCTGCTAATGCTTTTTTCTTCGATCAATTCTATTACATTATCTATATCTATAAATAACAAATTTAATTTTTTTGACATAATTTCTCCAATTGTGCTTTTACCGGACCCCATAAAACCTATAAGTGCTATATTCTTAAAACTTTTCAAAATTAAATTAATGTTTTTATAATTTTTCTATATTTTTTATATATTTCTTATAACTGGTATAGTTTTCTAAAATCTCATCTATATTGTCTTTACCAAACTTTTCCTGAATAGCATTTAGAATTTCAATTGAAAGTACAGCTTCACCAACTACTGAAGCCGCTGGTACCGCGCATATATCTGCTCTTTCTTTTAAACTAACCTCAGCTTTTTTAGTTTGAATATTTACAGTGCCAAGACCTTTTCGTGTTGTTGGAATAGGTTTCATAACTGCTCCAACTACTATGTTCTCGCCATTTGTCATTCCGCCTTCTATCCCGCCTGCCCTATTGGTCTTTCTATAAAACCCGCTTTTTTCATCATAATAAATTTCATCATGGAAATTTCTACCGGAAACAGAAGCTGAGCTAAATCCATCCCCAATATCTGCTGCCTTTATGGCTGGAATGCTCATAAATGCCGCAGCAATTCTGCCATCTAATCTCATATCCCATTGTGAATACGATCCAAGACCGGGAGGGACTCCAACAGCAATAACTTTAAATCTTCCGCCAAGACTATCGCCATGCGATTTTGATTTAAGTATTTCCTTTTCCATTTTATTGCTTATTTTTTCATCAGGACATCTTACAGCAGATTCTTCTATTTTTTTTACTGTTTCTTTTTCTAATTTTATTTTATCTTCAAAACTAACTGGCCCAATCTGGGTCACGTAACTATATATTTTTATACCAAAAAGATTTAACGCAATTTTTGCAAATCCTCCCACACACACTTTAGCTGCTGTTTCCCGGGCGCTGCTTCTTTCAATAACATCTCTTATGTTGTCGAATCTGTATTTTAAAAAACCAGTTAAATCAGCATGCCCCGGCCTTGGATTTAACAGGATTTCTTCTTTATTTTCACAGGAGCCATCCTGAGAAATATTCATGATATTTTTCCAGTTTACCCAATCCTTGTTATAAATCAAAAAAGATATGGGGGAACCAATACTATAACTTTTTCTTATTCCTGAAATAATCTCAACTTCATCGCTCTCTATCGCCATTCTTCCGCCTCTTCCGGTACCTTTTTGCCGTCTTGCAAGTTCTTTATTTATAAAATCTATATCTATCAGGACCCCGGAAGGGTAGCTGTCTATTATTCCAACAAGAGCTTTGCCGTAAGATTCGCCTGCAGTTAAGTACCTCAAAAAAATTCCTTTCCTAATCATAAAAAATTTGATCAATGAGAATAGTTATAATCTCATCACCTTTTAGTAAAACTACTGATGTTGGATTAATTGCTTCTACTCTGTAGTTATTTCCAAAAACATCCTGTTTTTTTAGTATGTAAACAATATTGTTAAAATTAATTTCTGCATAATTTACACCATCTTCCCTGTAGATCTTTCCAAGGATTAAAACATTTTTTTCTTCAAGCTCTTTCTTGTCAATATAATATGGCTCAAACGGGTCCCTTATGCTGTCTTCTACTATGCTGACATCAGTTTCAAACTCATAATTTTTTTTCATTTCCCCGTCACCTGCACTGATACTTTCAATTTCTCTCTCATCTATTTTTATAGAAGGCAACTTGTCTGGCGGTCCTTCTTTTTGATAAGACTCTTCTATTAAAGTGCTTACAGAACACCCTGACACAAATGGCACCATGCATAAGATAAATAATACAGCTGCCAATAACGATACGGTTTTCTTTATATTTATTTTGCTATTATTTGTTTTTGGTTTCATAATTTTTCTCAAAGTATGATTCAAATGATATATAGGCAATTAGCCTGTTGTAACTTTCCTCTCCTGTCCTGATTGCTATATCTTCAATTCTGATTACTCTCGGCATAATCTCTATTGTATTTATAAAACTTAGAATTTGATAATAGGATCCTTCCAGTATTAGATTGCTTTCTATTACTCCTGTATTTTTCTCATTTTCATCCTCTTCTTCTGCTATGGTTTTGTCTGCAAAGTCTATATATTGTATATCTACGCCAGCATATCTTGCAATATCATAGATCTCATTAGTTAAAACAGTAATATCCATATCATGCGGAAGCTGCATGCAAAGATTTTGATATTCGGCATTCAACATATGATATTTATCCTTTGCAGTTAAAAATTCACGCAGATCCGCCTCCAGCCTATTTTTATCTGCCCTTTCCTGATTAATTCTGTAGACATATTCTGTGCTGCTGGAAAAATTAGGCATTACTATAAATACAAAAAGAGCAATTGTAATTATAATTATTAAGACTATAAAAATTATTTTTTGAATTTGTATATTAGACATTTTTAAATATTCATTCCTCAAGTATAAATTCTTCTAACTCTTTTTCTTCCACAGGTATGCTTTCATCATAAACTTCCACCTGCTGCTTAATTTCCTCTAAGTATGGTTCTAAATCCCAAAAAGTTTCAATGGTATATGATAAAGCATCCACAGTAACATCGGGTATCTGTGTTCTGCTTATATTTCTTATCCATACCTCGCCTATACCCGGTATCTTTTTAATTTCTATAATAAACCCGGATATATCAACATAGCTGGCAGAGTATCCTTCCATGCCGAAAGATGTTATCTTTTTGCTTATTACTTCCTTGCTGTCCTTTCCCGGCATCTCTTTTAAATAACTATATAAATTCCTGCCTCCTCCTTCAAAGTTTGTAATATAGGTATCATCAGGTATTAACTCTCCCAAATTATATAAAATTTCAGACCATAAAATTTCATCTTTTTGGATATAATTTGTTAGATTTGATTTATTGGCTACTTTTTCCTCAAATTGACCGTATGCTTTTAATTTATTAGCATAATTTTGAAGCTTCATATTTACATTTTCATATCCACTTAGCTTCCAGGAAAGATTTTTATTTATATCATAAAAAAGTACTG
>Ga0114918_10004752_pt1 | contig 11766 bp, 26 predicted proteins | sample LantaG_FD_87015 | JGI IMG/M metagenome (GOLD analysis project Ga0114918, IMG submission 87015) | Deep subsurface microbial communities from Baltic Sea to uncover new lineages of life (NeLLi) - Landsort_02402 metaG | ecosystem: Environmental > Aquatic > Marine > Oceanic > Sediment | place... | reverse complement strand
TGAGAACAATAAAATTCAGGGGTAAAAGAAAGGATAACGGCGAGTGGGTGTATGGATGTTATGTCACTTTTGTGTCTTGTAGGGACGGCGTTGAAAAATTAGAGCACTGCATCGGGGATTTGGAAAATCATGATGAAGTCGTCCCCGAATCAGTCGGTCAATTCACCGGCAAACTCGATGACAACAAAACAGAAATTTACAGAGGAGATATCATTGAAAACGCTGATTATGTACCAGATGCTCACGCTCGGAATAATAAGTACCATATCTTCTTCCGTATATGGATTAGAGAAGTAATCTGGACTGACGGAAGCCCATTTCAGCCATCAATGGGTTGGGGTGGTATTGAAGGTGAATCTATTAAAGTTATCGGCAATAAGACAGACAACCCAGAGCTATCGGGAGAATAGACCTATGAAGTACAGACATTCTATAAAAATTGACGTGCTTATCGGTATACTCATAGCCACCACTATCATAGTGTGTGCAATTTACTATATATCTTCCCACCGCGTCTGGTTTGATAATAGAAATGAGGGCATTATGACTACGAACGAAAGCATAAAATCATTGCCCTCTCTTTTTGATATTCAAGAAGAACTTAATCGCCGAGGTTGTAACCTGAAAGTCGACGGCAAACTTGGCCCTAAAACAATGGCGGCCTGGGACAAAGAATTATGTAATGACTATGCGACAAAAGCTATTAACCAAGCGATGAAAGGAGAATGAAAATGACAAATGAACAACTTGAGCAGGTTAAGGAGCAAGAGAAAATCACCGAGCGATTATTAAACGCCCTCGGTAGCGCACAGGCTCAATTAGGCGTAACTGCTTTGCTATTCGAGCGGGCACAAAAAGAACTCGAAGAATTGAGGAAGTCTTATGACCACTCGTAAAGAACGGGAAACCAGAAAGTTGCTGCACTGGCTGAACTTGCCGAGAGATAAGCGGCATCGGATAAGAACCCGTTACGAGAAGCTGGTATTCGACAACTTCCTCGAGAACGGCCCAGGGCCGGAGAAGAGTTACGCCGAGCGAACGAAGGACAAGGAAATTCAAATAGCGGTGCAAGAAGAGAACCGTCAATTTCACGAAGAATATCCGACATTCGGATGAAGGGAGCGAACTATGGATTTGACTGACATTTGCACAGAACAAATAATATCGCTGGCCACCCCGCCCTGAGCGTAGTCGAAGGGAGCGTAGTTATCCTGAGCCTTGTCGAAGGAGTCGAATGGGGCAGTTAGGCGAATAATCGCCAAAAACGGCAATTCGAGAAAGATTATGGAATCGAAAGGCTTGGTTGCGTAGCCAAGCGTTTAATAGGGAGAAATAGGGTATGGTACCCCCAGATTTCGAAAAAATAACTTCAACCAATAAAGGAATTTAGTAAAAATTTTCTTGCCTGTGGGTTGAGCCAAAACTAACATACTCTTTTGAAAGGAGTTATTGAGAATTTTGAATACTACCACACATCCTATGAATAGAAAAGACTATAAAATTTATTGTGCTGGGCCTTTGTTCAATCCGAAGGAACGAGAAGAAATGGAATCCATCGCCTCTGTCTTGAAAAAGGCAGGCTATAATGTTTTTTTACCACAAGAGGATGGACTTGAATTGGCTCATGTTCTACCTGAGCTTCAGAGATATGGAATCCCCCATAAAGAGGCTGCAAGTATTTGTAATAAAGCTATCTTCGCACTTGATGTTTTCCAGATTATGACTAGTCATGGGTTGGTTCTTAATATGAATGGACGTGTTCCTGATGAAGGGGCTATGGTTGAAGCTGGGATCGCTTGGGCACACGGCAAAACTTTGGCTATATTTAATACAGACAAACGAACACTTGTACAAGGGAACTGCAATCCAATGGTAATGGGGCTGTCCAACTTCGAATCTGTTAGTACTTATGAGGATCTACCAATTGTTTTTGATCGTAAATTTAGCACGATTAAAAAAAATATCTCACCTGTAGTTGAATCTCATTTTGATACTGCAAATAAACAGGGAAAAACTATCAGCGAATACTTAACGAAACAAAAAACAACCGATGAAATTACAGAACTTTTAATCGCACTTTTTGCGGAGGTGTCATGTCAAGCTATAAAAGGCAAGAAAAAGATATTTTTACAAGCCCATATGCAGCCATAAGCAAAGAAATGCATTCCAGAGCTCGGAGATCTCAAGAAGATGATTTTCGAACCCCTTTTCAACGTGATACACATAGAATAATATATTCTCAAGTATTCCGTCGGCTACGTCACAAAACTCAAGTTTTCTTTTTTCCTCGTAACGATCATGTCTGTACCAGAATGGAACATGTTCTCCATGTAGCTTCTGCTGCAAGAACAGTTGCACGTTGCTTATGCCTTAATGAAGATCTTACGGAAGCTATAGCACTTGCTCATGATATAGGACACGCACCATTTGGACATATAGGCGAGAAAGTCCTTGATAAAATCGTAAGAAAAAAAGGAATACTGCCAAATTTTCACCACGAAATTTATGGACTCCGTGTTGTCGATAGCCTTGCTAAATTAGATCGCGAGCCACCAGGACTTAATTTGACGTGGGCTGTTCGAGATGGGATAGTTTCTCATTGCGGAGAAGATTTTAAGAACAATAAACTTGAACCGTCCAAACCAAACAAGGATTTGGACTCAATAAAATCACGTAAAGACGCCGCTCCATTTCGCCTGCTGGCAAAATATCGGAAGCAAGCGAATTTGATAAAGACTGCATAAACAAATGGACAGACTATATTTTGACCGGAAAATAATTAAAAAAACTTTTCTGAACAGGAGCTAAGAAAATGGTAACAAAGTATTACGTCGAGGATATTGAAAACAATCTGATTGAAGTCAAAGAGAAGGATTCAGAGATTTATGAAGATGTAAGGTTATTCGTTGACTTCGAGGACTATAAGCAACTTCGCTGGATATTGGTGAGCGATAGGTTGCCAGATATGCCATTAGATGCAAGCGAGCGAATACCAGTTCTTATATTTGATGGTGAAGAAGCGGCAGTTGTTTTGTGGAGAAAATATACAAGTGGCTGGGATTTTCAACCTTGGATTGGAAAGCCTATCTGTTGGATGCCAATAACTCTTCCAGAAGAGCAGGAGCTAAGAAAATGATTGTACTATCTGAAATAGCGGAACTGACAAAATCTGAACAGCGAAGATTTCATAACTGGACTAATGAATTACTGGCAGTCCAGCGGGCCGACCATAAAACCAGCCTTAAAATACAGGAAGCAAGGCAGAGAATAGAACTCTTGAAAGGAGAAAAACCATGAATTTTAGCACAATCGAGCAAGCAGACGGCAATTTAGCAACGATGTTCGGAGTTTTCACAGAAATTGGCGGAGCTACTACCACCTCAAACGGTAAGATTAAAAGCCTCTGCAAGGTAAGGGACGATACCGGCGTCATGCACAACGTACACATCTATCAAGGCAAAGGCCAATTGCCGTCCCCGCAGCAGCTCAACCAGCGGTACCAATTCAGCCTGTCTACGTACCGGGGCTATTATCAGGAGCAAGCATACACAGGGTATTCGGGCTTTTGGAACTCTACCGCACAAGTTTCACAGCAAGGCGCTTCGCAAGACCAGCCTGTACAAGTCCAGCCACAGGTCGCCCCCTCACGCGCCACAGGAGCGACTAAACAGACAGGTGATAGGGTATGGGAGGCGAAAGACCTGCGAATGGCTAAAATGAACGCTCTTAATCGGGCCGTGGAGTTAGATACGAGTTATCAGACTCACAAGACGCTCGGCGAAATCGAGGCAGATGCCGAGGATTTCGTGGAGTATATCTATACGCCACGTAATCAGATTACAAACAACATTACTACATCACCTGATAATCCGATAGGCCAACAGCCGACTGAACCAATAGACCAACAAGAAGTTCCGTTTTAGGATAATTACGATGCGATACAGCTTTACAAAGCGTAATCACGGTAGCGTGTTTGGTCGGCTTGTCGGCTTGAATTGGACAGAGCTAACGGCAGAAATTGATAAGTGGGAAGCCGGCGCTAAGGGATATTTGACCGTTCAGAAAGAAGGTGTGCCAAAATCCCGAAGTCAACTTGCTTATTACTACGCTGTAATCCTACCGATAGGATTGAAATCAATGGCCGAGAATGACGAGGTTTGTTTGGAGTTTCGGATAAGGGATAAAATGGCAAAATTGCCGCTTACCATTGATACTTTGGACTTATTCTTCAAAACGCGCTACGCTGACTATCGCGGTGTTTATGTAGACAAGAGAGAAATGGACAAAGCTCGATGTTCGGACTTTATGGACTTTGCAATTAAGTGGCTATATCGATGGTTGGATTGTGTAGTACCGCCACCGGATTTAAATTGGATTGAGTAACCGAAAGGAATAGAATGCCCGCTAAAGCGATTAGATGCAAGTCGTGTGGGAAAGAACGTCTTTTACCAGGCCACGTAGAGACGACAATGAAAATCTATGACGTTCATTTAGACGCCTACTTCTGCGACCAGGCGTGCAAGGATAAATATCAGAATATCGAACGAGATAAAGAAGGAATGTGGGGTAGCTAATGCCTAAACCTAAAGCAGAAGCCTGGAAATGGTGTTCAAAATATATTCGCTTGCGAGATTCCATTGATTACTGTCGTCGGGCAGGATTACCATTAGATACCGGTATTGTTCAATGTTGCACCTGTTCTGCAATTAAGCAGTGGAAATATGTAGATGCCGGACATTTTATTAGTCGAGGTTCAGGGGGAGCAAGTGGTGTATATTTTGATGAACGCAACATTGCGGCCCAATGCAAAATCTGCAATGCCTTCTATCAAGGCAGGACACAAGAATATAGAGACTATATATTGAACAAGTACGGTCAAGAGGTTATTGACGAGTTGAATCTCAAGAACAAAACCAACAGCTACAAAGGTCAATTCCTCGCTATCGGTTTGATATATAAGCAGATGTACGAAGGCTTATTGGCTGCTATATGAAACTACCAGTAAACCAGATAATTTGTGGTGATAATATGGAGGTCATGTCGACCTTTCCTGATAATTCAATCGATACAATTATCACTGATGCTCCTTATGAAATCTCTTTTATGTCAAAAAGTTGGGATGGCAAAGGTATTGCTTTTTCAGTAAAACTATGGCAAGAAGCTCTCCGCGTAGCCAAGCCTGGCTGTATTATGCTGATATTTGGTGGAACGAGGACGAGCCATCGCCTTGCCTGTGCCGTTGAAGATGCAGGCTGGTTGATACGTGATAAAATATGCTGGATTTTTGCCTCCGGATTTCCTAAAAGTCTTTCAATTTCAAAGGCGATTGACAAGGCAAAAGGGGCTTATATTAAGGGTAAATTGTCGCCCAACAGCAGACAAAGCGGGGCAAGCCCTTCGGGTTGTTATGGCGAAGGCATCCAAACCAAAACAATAGATAAGCCACAAACCGACCTTGCCAAGCTCTGGGACGGCTGGGGCATTGGCCTTAAACCGGCATACGAAGACATTTTGGTCTGTATGAAACCCCTTGACGGCACGTATGCCCAGAACGCCGAGAAGCATGGAGTTGCTGGGTTAAACATTGACGGCTCAAGGATAGGGACGGAAGAACAATTACAGGGTGGCAGTCGTCAAATTGGAAGCGACGCAAACATATATGGCAAGATAACAAATATCGATGACGGTTACAAACAGAATCCCCAAGGCCGTTTCCCTGCCAATCTGATTTTGGACGAGGAAGCCGCAGAACTGCTGGACGAACAGAGCGGAGTGAGCAAATCAACTGATAGGATACGTCATAATAATCAAAGTAAATTCAGCGGCAAGGGCATTTATGGCAAATTTCAGGATAAAGATACTGGTGGCTTTGCCGACTCCGGTGGTTCTTCAAGATTCTTTTTCTGTGCTAAAAGTTCAAAACGTGAAAGGAATATGGGTGGGTGTATAAATGCCCACCCTACGTGAACGGTCAAACCATTGAAGCTTCTCGAATATCTCTGCAATCTGACGAAGACCCCAACCGGCGGGATAGTAATGGATTGTTTCGCAGGTAGTGGTAGCACGGGCGTAGCTTGCGTCAATACAGGACGGGACTTTATCTTAATCGAGAAAGACCCCGAGTACGTAGAGATAGCGCGCAAGCGGGTAAAGCATGCACAAGGTCAAATAGGACTGTTTGAGAACTGATTTTGAAAGGAGAACGAAGATGGATTCAATAACAGAAAATCCAAGCATGCAACGGCTTATTACACGGCTTCAAACAGAGGTCTTAAAGCTCGAAACCGAGCTTAAATATGTAAAAGATGTTTTGCAATCTATGGTTTACATCCAGAATGGTTCGCCATTGGTTCGTGATGAAGAAGAATGGCAGAAAATTATGGATAAATCACACGAATTGCTAAACAAGTCCTGAACTGAAACATGAAAGGAAAATGAAGATGGAGTCAATCACAGAACATCCAGACGTGCAACGGCTTATTAAGAAGGTCGTAAAGCTCGAAGCCTCGAACAAAGAGATGGGGCAAGAAGTCAAAGGACTCGAAACCAAGGTCAAGCAGCTAAATAAGATATTGGATTCTTACAGAGTGCAATATAAAGCTGCAATTAAGGCGGCAAGCCTGTGTAGAGATGCTCTGGAGTATGCATTAGAAGACGAAATTACTTTGAAAGGCGGTGGGTAATGGCAACACTCGCAAAAATACATAAAGAAAAAATAAAAGAGTATGGTACTGCAAACAATACTTATCGTGATATGCCAGTCGGGACAAAGGTCAAAGTAATTACTCCCTGTTGCGATTTTAGATTTTTTTATGAAGAAACCGGCGTAGTTACGATTTGCAAAGATTCCTATTTAGGCATTACAGTTAAATTCGATGTGCCGATGGAATATGAAGATGGCACAGTTTTAGAAGGGTTTAACTTTAACCCACGAGATTTAACGGTACTTAAAAATACTGGAAAAGAGTTGTGCCCGTATTGCCATAAAGCCCTGAAATGCAAAATATGCCACAACCAAATGAAAGGAAAATGAAGATGGATTCAATAACAGAAAATCCAAGCATGCAACGGCTTATTATACGGCTTCAAACAGAGGTCTTAAAGCTCGAAGCCTCTAACAAAGGGTTGTGGCAAGAAGTCAAACTCTGGAAGTTAAGAGTTGACGAAGCAGCGGACTATATTGATAAGTTCGAGGAGTTCGAAGTCGAAGTCAAGCGGCTAAATAAGATAATCGAGCAACTCCAAGCCGAGCTTAAACAACAAGGGAAATTGGCTACACTGCTTGAAGCACAAAGGATTGAGATTAAGCGAGTGAAAGAAGAAAGAGACAACTCACGTGCAAACTACAGGAAATTACGCAAAAGCATTGAGCAAGCCCTGAAAGGCGGTGAGTAATGAGTGAAATAGAACAATTTGAAAAGAAAATACTCGAACTTAACCGCGCGGCTCGAATGTTCGGAGTGCCGGTCGGTTGGCTGAAAGAACAAGTCGAGCAAGGCAAGATTCCCGCTGTAAAGGCAGGGAATGTCTATCTTGTGAACCCCAAAAAGGTCGAAGCATTTTTGCTTCAGCAAAGTGAAAGGAGAATGAGAAATGAAAAAATATAGAAAGAAAAAACATAGAATAATACGGAGAACATTTCCTAATGGCAGAGTGGAATATGTTATTCAGCAAAAACATGAGCTTTTTCGTTGGTGGTGGGTTGATGCGTGGATAAATAGTTCGGCTGGAGCATGTTGTACGGATTCTTTTGATTCTTTGAAAGAAGCGCAGAATAACCTATGTTATTTTGATGGTTCTAAATGTATCGAAGAAATAATACGATGAAAGGATAATGAGAATGTTGATTGTCGTCACTGAACCTTGCTGCAGAAGGCTTCCTTTCGAGGAGCATAAAGAAGACTGTTATTTTAAGCGAGAGCGAAGAAAAATGGATAAGTTTATTAAGGGTCTTATTGACCAGTTTGGGCAAGTATTGAAAGGAGAATAAGGATGGACATAATAGATAAACTTCAAAAACCTATGAGCGAGGATAGCTGTTGGAAAGAACAAATAAAATTAAAGTTGGATGGTGTATAAAACGTACAATATGTAGGGAAATTGTGGAACAGAAAGAGAAAGGAGTTCACAATGCAGATTAAAGATGATTGGGAAATCAAAGATGATGTATCTGAACTAAAAATCGAGGTACACGCAGGGAAAAAACTCGACCATTTACACATTGAAAGCTTGGGCGGTGCAATGAACCGAGACTTTTTCTTCACCAAAGAAGGAGTCTTTGACGGCACAGGCAGTACAATCGAAGAGACTTAAGAAGAAATTGCAGCAAGTTATGAAAGGAGAATGAAAATGGGTTCAATTTCAGAGCATAGAAACGTGCAACGGCTTATAGAAAAGAATGACCAGCTCCGAATAGATGATTTAAGAAAAGACTGCCAACAGTTCCAAGCCGAACAAAAGGCTTTAATTGAAATACTTAGCCAGAAAGATGCAACAATAAGGATTCTAACTAAAAGGCACAAACTTGACCAAGCTGAGAAGGCAGACCTAAAAACCCGAATGGAAGCTGAAAAAAGTGCAGCAGAACAACTTTGCAAAATCTACTTCGATATAGCCGAGCGATTTATATCAGCCTCTCGAATTAGACAGTTGCGGGATGAAAAAATACAGCCGAATAAAAATAATTAAAAAAATACTTGACAATCTCTGATAAAGGGTTTATAGTAATGATATGCTACGCAGAACAATACAACAAAGTAAGGCCAGCCGGAGGCACATCGGGCACGAAGCCTATCTGCGTAGCAACTCCGGTTGGCTTTTTTATTGGAGATGTCAAGATGAAACGGATTCCACTTACACAAGGCAAATTTGCGTTAGTTGACGATGAGGACTATGAACGATTATCAAAATTCAAGTGGTTTGCCTACAAACACCGCCATACATATTATGCGGTACGAAATAAGCGAATAGGCAACGGACAGACACGAATACTAATGCACCGTGAAATTCTGGATGTTCCCGAAGGAATGGAGACTGACCATATAAATCATAACGGTTGGGATAATAGGCGATGCAATCTCAGGGCTGTTACTACGGCACAGAATCAATGGAATAGCTACAAGCAATATCGTGGTACTTCATGGGATAAACGCTCCCAAAAATGGCAAGCGCAAATAGCCCATAATGGCAAACAGCTACATCTTGGTTTTTTTGCCGCCGAACAAGATGCACGGCAAGCATATATTGATGCGAAATTAAAATTACGCGGCAAACTTTATTGCGATGGACAACGAGATGAGCGAAATCAAATATGTCCAGTTGGAAGCGGCTGCTTTTTTATCTGATAGCGACTTTCAACTTATGACCGCCGAAGAGCGGGGTGTATATTGTACTGTGATTTTCTATATGTTGGCAAATGATGGATTTATCAAGAATGAGCCAGAGCATATTGCCGCCCTTTGTAATTGTCGAACCAATTTTGATGAGTGCTGGCGAGTCGTCCGAAACAAGTTTGTAAGTGTGTCCGAAGCAGACTTGAAAGCGTCGCGAAAATATCCGACAGAAAAGCTTTATTTGACACACAAAAGAGTGAGGAAAGAGTTGGCCAAAGCACGCAAGTCTATTAAACAAAAGAGTTTAGCAGGGAAAGCAAGTGGTCAATTAAGACAATCACAGAAAAAACAACCGTTCAACGGTCGTTCAACGGCTGCTGAACTAAGTAAAGATAAGATAAGTAAAGATAAGATAAGTAAAGATAAGATAAGTAAAACAAAGGAAAAGGAAGTAAAAGAAAAAGCTAAAGCTCTTGTTCACTTCGATGCATTTTGGAAACTTTACCCTCGGAAGCAAGGAAAAGAAAAAGCACTACAATCGTGGTTGAAGTTGGAACCAACGGCAGAATTATTCGAGACGATATTAACCGCCGTTGCCGCGCAGAAGAAAAGCGAGCAGTGGGAACAGAAAAAGTATATCCCCCATCCGACCACGTGGTTGAACCAGAAACGCTGGACGGACGAAGTTATACCGAAGGAGAATCAAACCAGAGTCGGCAAAACCCGTCCTAAAATCCGCTTGTTCCCGATTACCGGTAAGGTTTGTGGCACGAAAGGTTGCAGGCTGCCGGCAGTTTACAAAGACTCAAGCGGCCCGTACGACAACTTTTATTGTGCCCAGCACATGCCGGCCAAAGTGAAGGAAATGTATGTTTAGTAAACAAGGTGTGGAGATATGAAAATGAGTAAAAAGAAAACCAAACTACGGCCGTGCCCATTTTGCGGGCGCAAAGGAGTGATTAGGAAGATTCAGGGTTCGATTAGTCAGCCTGAAAGGTTCATTGATCCTGTCTCTTTGTTGGATAAAATAACTTTTTATGCTTTGCAAAAAAGGTTTCAGAGCCAAGAGTTCGAAGAAGATGAATATGTAGATATACTAACCTATGATAATGTAATGCGTTTATGTAATGAACTTGATAGCTCAGACCGAGAGTCTTTGGGAGAATATGAGCTTTTGATCGATGATACAGTAGCCTCGAATCTAAAGGGACTAAACGAAAGCTAAGGATGGAGCGAAATTTAATTTCATTGTTGCAAGAACCATTCGAGGAAATTCTTTCGGCCCGAATAATTTTATTTTTCTCGGCGAATTCCAATAAGGGAAATAAAGATGAGTCAATGGCGTGCAGTTGAAATCGATACTAAAAACTTACGCTGGACACCTCGCCTGCGCCTGGCCTGGGAGGTAGCGTGGTCTATACTCGAAGGCAAAGCGATTCTGCACAACGTGCCGCTTAAAGACGAAAAGGATAAAGCCGAGCTTACAAAGCAGGATGAAATCGATAAACTTAAAAAGCTCATCCGGCGCGAACGCGGGCTGGCGAACGAGCCAAACGACAAACCATATACCGACACATCCCACCTGCACATAATCAATCAAGATAGACGGCAAAACGATAGGGGAATCTAATGGATAGTAAAAAGAAAGAATCACAATGGTGGGAGAAGAGTATTTTGTTAGTCGAGGGTTGCTCGCCGGTATCTGCGGGCTGTAAGCATTGTTGGAGCGCAGCTATGACAAAGCGATTCCATGGCGCCAAGGGACTGACAAACAATGTAGGCCAGTTTAATGGCAAGATAATCTGCCGAGAAGATAGACTACACGAGTTGATGCGCAAAAAGCCTACTGTTTGGACTATCTGGAATGATTTATTTTGGGGAGAGAAAGATGGATTGGGTAAAATGAAAGAAATACCTATCGAATTCGTAAAACAATGTATCGAAGTAATGAGGAAATGCCCCCAACACACTTTTCTCTGCCTCACTAAACGAATAAGACGAGCCAAGAGAATGTTAGAAAGCATTAAATTGCCATCGAACTTAGTGCTCGGCGTAACAACCGAGAATCAGGAAATGGCCGATAAGCGAATCCCAATACTTTTACAGATACCAGCGCCTGTACGGTTTGTGAGTATTGAGCCGGTGCTTTCTCTGATTGACTTAAACAGGCATTTCTGGAGTCCAGTTATTGAAACAAGCGAATATGTCGGTGAAATTGTCGAATATGAACCAAGACAAAGACCCGATTGGGCAATTATCGGCTGTGAATCCGGCCCGAAACGCAGGGAATGTAAGCTCGAATGGGTGCGGTCGATCGTAGAGCAATGCAGGCAGGCAGATGTACCAGTCTTTGTCAAACAGATACCTATCAACGGCAAGGTCAGTCATGACATGAATAAATGGCCGGAAGATTTAAGGTTGAGGCAATTTCCAG
>Ga0114918_10004751_pt1 | contig 11768 bp, 13 predicted proteins | sample LantaG_FD_87015 | JGI IMG/M metagenome (GOLD analysis project Ga0114918, IMG submission 87015) | Deep subsurface microbial communities from Baltic Sea to uncover new lineages of life (NeLLi) - Landsort_02402 metaG | ecosystem: Environmental > Aquatic > Marine > Oceanic > Sediment | place... | reverse complement strand
TCGCATTCCAAGATGCCCCAACGGGCGAATGTCCAAAAGTATCACCTCTAAAAAAGATAAAAGGCAAAGCAGATAAACCCAACCCTTTCGTCAAATAAGATAGAATTAAGACACTTCCCAATAAAGTTATATTTTTCCAATGCTTTTCAAAGAACTTAATCCACTTCTTTCTCTTATAATTAGTTTTAGTGTGGCAACTCCTACATAAAGTAATTAAATTATCAGGATTACAGTTTTTCTTGTTATAATCAATATGGTGAACCGATAAATCTTCTTGCTCTCCGCAAATCTGACAAGCAAATCTATCTCTTTCTTTAATTGACCTTTTAAGGGTTTTAGTCCAGTCAATTGAATATGGTTCTATTGATTTTCCACCTTGCCAATTATAATGATTTTCGCCTTTATTCAATTTGGCAAAACAAGGATAACATAATTCAGCAGTATAACTTGTTAATTCTTTTCCACATATCGCACATTTTGGCTTTCCGCCTTTCCAACTTGGACTATTCTTGCCAATATACTTTCCCTTTTTAGCTAAACTCATCTTCTCTTTTGCTGTTTCTAAAAGTTTCTTTCCTTTCCAAAATCCTTTATGTCCAAAATTAGCCAAACTAATTTTCTTTTTAGTTTCTTTGGTTTGCTTCATTCCCTTTCTTATCTTATGTCCTTTAACAAATTGTCCTTTTTCATTTCTCATATTATTTGCTTCTTATCGGATAAACAGCATTATTGTAAAAGTCTTGTGGGATTTCTACTTCATAAGTTCCTTTTTCTGCGTCTATTTTTAGGTTTCCCCACGCTTCATTTCCTTCAGCGTCTATCAGTTTTGGTCTGTAAATATGCCCCGCTTTTCCTACCTTGTATTCTTTGCCGTTAATGTCGTTTAATCCTCCTTTGGTCTTGTGATAAACCGCATAAGAGCCGACTACATTTTCTGGTCTTTCACAACCATCATCTATTTCTTGTTGAGTTAGTTCGGGCTGGTAATAAAAGTTAAGCCCTTTACTTTGGATAGTAAATTCAACTTTATTTGTGGCTGGCTTTGATTTTAGATACCATACCATTTTATAACCGCCTTCGCCTTCTGGGTAATCGTAGTATTCTATCTTAATGTTTCCTTTATCCCATATTATTTTATCTTGTAAGGTGCTTACTTTTTCTGTGCCAATTTCGGTATCTTTTAGGCGGACTGAAAAATTTACTTCGTTGTCCCATCTTTCAATCTTAATCTGTGGTTTAAAATCTTCCTGCTTGTCATCTCCAATAATCACCGAAATCTTATCCTTCGGGTCTGACTTCGCTACCTCTTCCCAAGTTGTCTGGTTAAGTTGTTCCATATTAAGCAGGAACACTAAATGCTAAAGATGAGTTACCGTGGTAGTTAGTGCCGTCATAATAAAAACTCACTATATCAACCGCATTAGCTGTAGTTGTTAAGGTTGGTGCTGTCCCAGCAGGCCATTTTACATCAGCATCCCAAGCAGTTACCACCCTGCTTCCAGTTGCATCTTGTATAAGTTTCAACAATAAATTACACGGGTTTGATGGATTAGTAAAAGCAAATGTTCCTATATTGCCAGCCCCAAATGTCATAGATGCTTTATTGCCCAACCTCCAGTCAACAGTTGTAGTTGTTTCATCATAGGTTGCTGTCTGTTGGGTAAATCCTATTGAGTGAGCACCGCAATCCATTTCCCCGCCAAGTTCAGGTGAAGCGTCTTCTGATATATTTGCTAATAGGGTTCCCGTTGTCGGTAGGGTTACATTAGTAGCCGCTGATGTGGTTAATATTAAAGCATCTGCTCCAGCTAAAGTTAATGTTCCGCTTGCTAAAGTTATTCCCGTTACTGAACCAGCCACTAAACTTGCCGCAGTTCCATCACAATTAGTTAGTGTCCCAGAAGTAGGAGTTCCAAGAACGGGAGTAGTTAAGGTAATTCCTGCCAGCGTTAAAGCACCAGTTCCCCTGTTAATCGCTACTCCAGTCGTGCCTATATACATTGTCTGGTCTATATCAGCTTTACCTGATAAATCTTGGTCTCCAGTATTATCTCCTGAAATTGAAACCGCACCGCCACCAATAGTTAAAATTGAATCATTGCCAACATCTGCGGTTAAAGTAAGTGTTCCTGTATTTACTGTTAAGGCAGTTGTAAGTGTAGCATTAGTAACTGTTCCAGCATTTCCAGTGACAGAACCTGCGATTGCGTTAGTAACATCTAAATCTGTGAACCAACCCTTTGTTAATTTTCCTGCCCCAGTCGCACCAAGAGAACCAGTTGTTGTTATATTATTTGCCCCTAAAACTAGTGTTCCACTTGTAGTTATCGCCCCACAACCTAAAGTTCCAACTCCTGCCATATTACCCGTAGTATCGGCTATTGTAACTACGCTGTTCTGAATTAGTTTTCCTGTGGTTAAGCTGAATCTTGCTATGGCATTATCTGTAGCTGAACCAGGACCAACTACATCTCCTCCTCCTGCGGGAGTGCCAAACTCTAAAGCGTCTTCTCCAGCGTTTACTTTCGCATATTGACCTGCCTTATCGGTATAAGCGTCTGGTGTATCTGTTAATTCAAGAAAAGTCCCTCCTCCTTCTGATATCAAATTACTTAACCTGCCTATTTCTCCTCTTACTCCCATCAATCCTCGTCTAACGGGTTCTATAATCTTCTCTTGTTCTTCTACGCTTATTTCTAATACTCTCTTTCCGAATAATGGTGAACCAATCTGGGCTTCAATCTGAGTTTCAATAAACTTGTTATTATCGGTTTTAATCTTTTTTATATCAACAGAATCTCCTTTATCGCCTTTCTCTCCTTTCTCTCCTTGTTTTCCTCTTAAAAAGGTCTTGCCTGATTTGCCCTGAACCCCCTTGATACCTTGCGGTCCTTGCTTACCCGTTAGTCCTATTGGTCCTCTTTCGCCAGTATCTCCCTTTAATCCCATTGGACCTCTTTGACCATCATTTCCATCCTTTCCTTTTAATCCTTTAAACATAGACAAAGACTTTGAAACATAAGCTTCCTTCTCCGCTTCTTCCTTTTTTATTGTTTCTTCTTCTGCTTCTGCTTCTGCTTCTGCTTCCTCGTATTCCATTGAACTAAACCCTTTTTTCTTAAGTAATTCCTTTATAATATATTGAAAATCAGATGAAGTTATATCTATACCTTCTGTAAGGGCTTCGTCTTCTACTTTGTCTATTATTTTTTTTAAGTTTTTATATTCTTTTTTTGTCATAAAACCACTTTTTAGAATACCACTCTATGACTTTTATATTTTATTGATTTTATTGGTTATCAACACCAACGCAATGAAAAATATTATTACCGATATAATCGGTATTGTGATTATCCAAAACATCATATTATATAAAAACAATAACAGATAAAGAAAACCAGTCCTGCTAATATAATTGTTATTTTTATAAGTTTTAAAATCGTTTTAGTCATTTTTTCTTATGTTTTTTTCCGCCAAAGCGATAATCATTACCTTGCTTGGCATAAAACGAATCCCTTCTGGTTAGTTTTATCTTTCTAACATCTATTTCGCCAAGGGCATCTTGTATTCTATATCCATAAGCAGAGTCAAATTGCATTATCAAACAAACTATATCCCTAATCTTAGTCCATTTGTCTTTCAATCCCTGTGCTCCCTCCCTTTCAACTAAGATATTAAACACTCTGTATACTTCTTTCGCTGCGTGGTTATAGTGTTTCTCTTTTAATCTACGGCTACCTATAATCGTAGCAAAGAGAACAAGCATTTTCGGTAAAAAGTCTGCGATATTCTTTCTAAGTATAATGAGTTTGATTATTCCCCGTCTATTAGCCATTGATGCGAAAAAACCCATAAGTATCATAGATGCTCTTTTTATAATACAAGCGTTATTTACCCACCTGCGGTCAGGATAACCTGGATGTGGGTATCTCTTTCCTTTAAGATATACATTTACTTCTCCTTTCTTGGATATTGCTATTCTTTCTATCCGAGCAGCCGTTTTAGATTTGTTAAAGATTTTATTGGGTAAAAAAGTAGTATCGGGACTTTCCTCTTGCGTCAAAAAATCCATTAGATTCTCTGGCATTATTTTGTATTTTTTCACCTTATCTTTCATTTTTTTAGAAATCCAATCAATCTTTTATCTTCTTTAATAAACTCTTGGACACGATTTAAACTATCCTTTCTCCCTTTATCTCCTTGTTTAATCCGAGAAACTAAATATTCTTTTGTAATTTCAAACCTTAAAAGCTCGTCTTTTTTTGTTTCTAATAGGCTTTGTTTTATTTCTTTTTTATTCATTTTAATCTTGTGTTAATCGGCTGTTCTAAGCCATCGAATCTCTCGAACAACTTTGAGTTCGATGGCTTCGACTAATCCACAAGTATTAGTTACTATGAGGTAATATCAACATCCAGGAATCGTGATGCGTTTCTTGTGAAAACGGTTGTTCCGTAGATTATTGAAGGAAAGAAGTTCTTACCAAGTTTGTTATCAACTTCTTTGATAACCATACCAGGTTCTTTTTGAATAACTAAACTAATTCCCCCTCTCTTACCAAGATACATATGTCCTGATGTTATATTGTTGGACACATAGCAACGGAATCCAAGAAAGTTTCCAGCATATCCGTTCCTTAATGTAGCATCAGCCACATTAAATCCTGCACCAAGAGCAAACAATTCAATGTCAGCAGCGATTTCTGGTCTCATAATCGCAATCCAATCTCCATCTTCGGTAACATTCGCTTCTCTCAATGCTTGTCTTGCAGCAACAAAAATATTATCAATAGTGGTAGAAGTAGATGTAATGCTACTTGCACCATCGGTAATATACTCTGCGGCAGCTGACTCTCCAAATGTAATTCCTGCACTAACGCACGCTAAAGCACTTGTGTCAATAGCGTCTCTTAACTGATAAGCAGCGTCATCTGCGACAGTAGCAGCATAATTCTGATGTGATTGTAATGCGTATACATCATCTCAATTTTGTTAATCCTCTAAATGAGGTGATAGGACATTTCTGCCTATCTCTTACGGTCGCCCGTAAGTTCAGACTATCCCATTATCCTGTTTTGTTCTCTTCTATTCTGTTGCCAATTTAAGGGTCTTAAATTGTCAATGGACAGGATACTCCGATTATAGTCGTTGAACGTTCCCATTTCTGGGCTTCGCTGCGGATTGTCTCAAAGAGAGTTTCCCGCAATTTACGGAGTTTAATCGATAGGCTTTCGCCTAAAGTACGCAAATATCTTACGTAAAAAGGACAAACCTTAAACGTGGTAACGTCAATCGTGTCATCGGTAGCAGTGAAATCCTGCATAGCGATAGCTTCTCCTGGAACATATGGCGTATCCGCTATAGCAGCAATATAAGGAAAATGAAGATTATCCCCATATTTTAAATCTGCTTTAAGCGTAGTATCACAAGTTTCCAATGAAACCAAACTTTTGGTTAAATTTCTTTGAATTCTTGCAGGCCACATCTCAGGAACGAGAGCGGCACTTACTGTATTGGCCATTTTTTTCCCTTACCTTTTTCTATACCGCCTTTTCCTTGGGTGGTTTTAACCATCCTGTCTTTATCCAATACTCATCCTTTTCTTCATCTGTCATATCAGCAATATCTTGCGGTGTAATATCCGTAAGAGGTTTTTTAGAAATAGACGGTCTATTCGAGGCTTCGGGTGTTTTTTTATCATTCTCGACCTTTGCTTTGTAGGCAGTTCGCCATAGAGCAAAGTTTTCGTCCTTACGAGCTTCTGATAAAGAAACGCCTTTAGCCATTGAACGGAATTTGAGTTCCGATATTTCATCTGAACTCAATCCTTCAGTAGCCTGTTGAACTTCTAAAATAGCGTCTATATCAGGTTTGCCCTTAAGATTTGAATCTTTTGGTCTTTCCTTAAGTCCGTCATTTTCCTTTTTAAGTCTAATGGCTTCCTTTTGGGATTCCTTAAACTTCTTTTCGTAATCGACGGCTTCAGAGGTTTCTGAAGTTTCCTTCTCCACCGTCTCTTCCGAAGTTTCCTTTAGATTCTCTTCCTGAGTTTCCCCTTCGGGTTCAGTTAGAGTATCATCTTGGGTTTCTTCTGAGGTTTGGTTTTCCATAATTTTATTTATTTATTTTTTAAACGACCTTTATATTCCTGTAAATTTATCGTTTTCTTTATTTTGTTTAACTCTTTCTAACACCATTTGACCCAACTTTAACTCTTTGACCCAACTTATCATCTTCTCTCGTTTTTCTGGGTCATCTGTTTCTATAACCTCGTTCTTTCTATCTTCTATAAGTTTAGCTAAAATCCCAGATATAATAATCTGGTTGCTCTTAAGCCATTGAATTTCTCTTTTGTCAAGTATCATTTTATTATTTTATTAAACCGTTGTTTGTGTTGGCATCATCGCTGGAGCTGTAGTTGGTGGTGGACTTGCTATTGAACCTCCTCTTTGAGCTGATGCTTCCTGACTTGCCCCTAATGTAGATGGTATTTCCTCTCCAAATAAATCTCTTGGGTTTATTCCTGACATATCAAGCATCTTATAGAATACCTTTCTGGCTCTCTTGTCTTGGAGTATGGTTGGGTTTGAACCCAATATCTGGAATATCACATTTAAGGTAGCTCTCTTGCTGTCAATATCTATTGATTCGCCAGTTACTATTATATCTATTTTGTATTTTAAATTATCATAAAGCCCTTGCGGTATTTCAAGGTCGTGGTCTTTTAACATATCTGCTTGTATCCCCCGTCTTATATTCCACTGGTCGGCTGATAGGTATTTCTTATCTCTAACCCGCAGTTTATTCATTTTGTCATTAAGCATCATACCGAAAAACTTATCGGAATTATCATCGTCTTCGCTTAACAAACTTCTCATTAAAATATTATGTTTACCCTTCTTTTGTTTTTTAAACTCTGGCAACACCCAGTCCCATAAAATCTCTTTAATAAACGAACCTAAATCGTCTTTCTTCTGGTCAAAATATGAACTTGCCATTTGAGTTTGAAGTATCGTTGAACCTAACGGAGTTCCCGAAGGTGCTCTGCCACCAGTAATCGGTTCTCTGGCAAATGTTCGTTTTAAGCTATTATCTAACCAACGCTGTTCTTCGTGGCTGTAAAAAGAAAGGTTTCTTTCTTCCATTGCCACTGGAGTTACTTCGGAATTGACTAACAGTATATCCCCGTTTTCTGCTTGGGTCATTAAGTTCTTGCCAAGCGTCTGGTCTCTGCTTTGGTATAAGTGTAATGCTGTCCAGTGTAATCCTTCGGACTTGTAATTAGCCATTCGGTTTAAGTAAATCTGTTCTTCAAATAGTTTCTCTACATCTCCCCTGCCTGCTAATCTGCCTGGAAGTTTCTCCCAAGCCAGTTTCTTATAAGGCAAATCCTTTTTAGTATCAGCTAATATTAAATCTAATTTCGGGCAAACTACAAACCAGTTTGAGGTTTCTTCTAAATATCCTTCTGGGAAATAACACTCATAGATTTCTATCGGGTCTTTAGAATTACTTATAACATTATCAACATTTTCCCAGCCACGCTTTTTTCCTATAACCCGTAATTCATCTGGAGCATATTCGTGTTTTTCTATTAAGGGGATATTCTTATAATCAGTGGCATCTACCTGATAAATCATATTCTGTGGCAAAACCATTACAACTTCGTCATCTACTTTCTTAACCCAGATGTCCCCGTATTTTGGCAGACCATAAGCATAATCATTTAACTGTCTTCCGAAGTATTTGTCTTTCATCCACAGATATAATTCTTTCTGCATCAACCACGAAGGATAATATGAAGCCCCATTTTCCGCTTTTAAATAGATATGTTTGGTATCTATATCCATCATCTTGGAAGCCACCTCTACTGGGAAGTTAACTATATTATAAAATGTTCTTGGGTCTCCCAAAGAATCTTTATCATTATCCCTGAACTTGGATACCCAATATAAATCTATTAACTCATAAAGCTCACTCTGCCTTTGAGCAAAGAAAGGGTTAGTATCTAATACGGTTTCGTTGTAATCTTTTATTTGTTTTTTAATTGTTGAGAATAAATCAGTCATTTCTTTTTGCCCCCTCGCCATTTGCTTTTAGGGATATGTTTTTTAACCCGATATGCTTTATAAGCTCTTTCGCAAGAGGCTTTAGAATTATACATACACTTGGAATGTCCAAGTTTATATTTTCCATTTGAGCATTTATAACAAGGCATTTTATTTTATTATTTTAATTATTTCCGCTAATTGAAAGATTATTTTTATTAAACTTCCCGCTATAATTGTTCCTCCGATTGCTATCATTGTCAGTTTAATAACTTGGACTAAATTGAATTCTCCTTTTTTAAAATCTGTTTCCATACTATTACATTCCAAGTTCTTTTCTTTGTCTCCTTTTTTGTCTTTTACCTAAACCAGCATAAATTTCCTCGTTTGTTTTTTTAAGAGTTGATTTCTTTGTTAGTTTTTTTACTATTTTTTTTACTATTTTCATTTTAAATAAAACTTCTTTTGGGTTTGCGACCTTTGTTAGGTTCTAATATATTGGGATTGCTTTTAGGTTTTGGTTGTCCTGGGTTTAATCCCCATACCGCCAAGGCAAGCGAATCTACACAATTATGAACTGTAATTCCATTCGCTATAAAACTTTTATCATCTTTAACTTCTAAATTATATACTTCTCCATTAAAATGCTCTTTTATAATTTTTCTTTTCCTACTTCCATATTCAAATTTGGAAATATGTCTTATATAAGAACCTTCTCGTGGTTTATTATATATATAAACCCAATATTGGTCTTTTGTATCAACGCCATATCTATGTCTTTTTACTCTGTTTAAAACCGCATATTTTCCTACACTCATTGCTAAATCCCTCATAGAAAGAGCCAATGACTTACTTGTTGTAACACCAACCCAATATCCAGTATTTTTTCTGAACCAACCATCTCCTTTTAACCAATATTCCAAAGTATGTCTTAAATCTTTTCCAAGATAACGGGCATAGTCAGGAAGTTGTTTCTCTCTATTTTTGTCATAACATTTAGCTAAAAGATAATGTAAAAACTTACTTTCAAAGCATAAAGCAAATGCTCCAGACCTCTCACCATATTCTCTATTTTGAACTTCTATCCCAAGTGATAAAATATAATCTCTAATTTCTCGTATTAAATCCTTATCTCTTTTATTAAAAGCAATACTACATCTATAATCCTTATTATTCATTCTTCCAGCGTGTCCTTCTGCTAAAAATAATCCTAAAAACTTCGCAAAACTTTTATCTAACTTTATACTCCTTAATTTAATTCTTGTTGCTTGTTTGTTATTTTGATAAAAATCATTTTCTTTCAGTATTTTATTTTCATTCTCACCTAATTTCTCTTTAATGGAAACTTGCCTATATGCTTTTTTCCAAGATGATGGAAATATCCATTGCCGTTTTCCCATTCCAATTAACTTTTTTCCTTTGTAATTTCCAGTTGCCGCATATAATGGATGATTATAACTTAATTCTAAATCTGCTTGTCCCCAAAAATCCGCTTTATAAAAATCTCCATTAAATGACTTTTTGATTAACCGCTCAACTGACTTGTATCTTCCCTTATGGGTTAAAACTAATTCTCCTACTTTAATATCTTCTATCGGTTTATATCCATCAATCGTCTTCACCAATGTTCCCTCTTTTAAGCAATCATCGTGGTATCCTTGAGGTGCTCCATATTTTATGTTTTTTAATGGAAGTCCTGTTTTAGGATTACGATATTGGTATTCAAATGCCCTTAATTCGTCTAATAGAACTGGGTTGTTTGGTATCCTGATATATTTTTCCTCTATATAAACTATTAGTTTGCCTATTAGCTCTTCTTTGGATTTTCCGCTAAATGTAAAGTCTTCTACAAATACGCCGTCCTGCCTTAAATCCTCATAAACTGGTCTTCCTACTCCCGTAGTGTCCATTACCACTCTGGCATTGTTATATCTCTGGGTTTTGGCTTTAATCTGTTGTTTCTGTAAAAGATAATCCCTGCCCTTAAATCGGTCTATGTGAACTACCTTTTTATCAAGGTTGTCAATTATAGTCATCACGGTATAATCATCACTTTCCGCTATATCTAATCCCATTGTGTAGAAGTGCCCCTGTATGGCGTCTTCTTCTGTGTTGGCTATAATATCCTCCAAACGTCGGAAAACCACTCCTGCTTCATCTACAAACTCTGCCAAATATTCCTGCCTGAATAACAGTTTGGGAACAGTCTTCTCTAATTCGTTAAGCATTTCCTCTGTATAATGAACTCCGTCTGATGACTGGTAATGAAATGCCGCCCCTTTTTCTTTTAAATAATAGTATTTGTCTTTAAACCAGTTCTTCCCTCTGGGCGTGCCGATATATATAATCTTTCCTCCCTGTGACGATACTGAAGGCGTAATGTATTGGTGGTATATTTTATCTGGAACTAACGGGGCTTCGTCAACCACTTCCAGGTCAACCCTCTCTCCTAACAGTCCGAACGGCTCAGTAGTTGATTTACATTGTATCCATACATCGTTTGAAAACTTTATATTGGGCTGTGGTCTTTCCGATATACAATGCCCGAAACTCTTTTTATCATAAGCCAGTAAGAAACGAACCACATATTCAAATACCTTTCTTGAGAGTTCGTAAGTGCCAGCTACTATCCAAATCTTACAACCCTGCCTTTTTCCTTTTTTAATATCCAGTAGAGCTTGTAAGAAATAATCAACAATAACATAAGCCGAAATCATACTCTTACCAAACCCTCTTCCAGCCACTACGACTATCTCGTTGTTCTTACAGGCTAAAATCTCCTTCTGTCTTTCGTGGGGAGTAAAGTTAATCCCCTGCTGGAGCTTCTGTTGGTTTATCATCTATTTCTTCTAATTTATCAAATAAACCCGTAATCTTGTTCTTTTGAGCTGGGTATCGGTCGTTTATCTTTAGTATCTCTTTAGAGGCATCTAATCTTGACCTCTTGTCTTCGTTCTTATCGCTGGCTAAATCGTTAAATGTCTTAATAGCATCATCCTCGTTTAGAGTTTTCTTTAATTCTTCCCAACCCTTACTTTTAATCAAAACTCCAGGATGCTCTGACATCCTATTTGAATAACCAGCGTCTTTCATTACTTCCCCCATAACGACTGGTTTCTTCTCCTTTATTAGTTTAGTGCGTATATTAAACGCTTGTTTTTGGTTTTCCGTTGCCATTATTTTAAGTATTCTAAATTGTTATGTCGTACCTTTTTATTTAAAGAACTCCAGTGTCCGCACATCATACACTGAAATCTTCTTGTTTTATAAACCTTAGTTACATTCCAGCCCCTTAACTGAATATAGGAAGACCCGCAGGTCGGGCAAATCATTCCCGTAGTCATATTGGGCAGATTGGTAGCCCAAGCCCTTAATTTCAGATACACCCTTTCCAGTAAAGCGACATCTCGCTTATTATACCGTTTCATTTTTCTCCAAGCAGTTCCGTTTCCCCGTAAGCATTCAAGCCATAATTTAAACCCCCCAGTTTCCAGTTTTCTGCCTAATCCGAGATATTCTCCTAAATCGTTGAGCTTATTTGAATTAAACCTGAACTTACTGCGGGCTATCTTTAAGGTATCAATAGTCTTATAGGGCGAAGGCGGAAGAAGGTTGTGGTGGATAAAGAACGCATTAGCCATCTTAATATCAAACTTATCCCCATTGTGAGCGATTATAATATCAGCAGTATCAAACAAATCGTGTAACTTGGTTGTTAGGG
>Ga0114918_10004749_pt1 | contig 11771 bp, 8 predicted proteins | sample LantaG_FD_87015 | JGI IMG/M metagenome (GOLD analysis project Ga0114918, IMG submission 87015) | Deep subsurface microbial communities from Baltic Sea to uncover new lineages of life (NeLLi) - Landsort_02402 metaG | ecosystem: Environmental > Aquatic > Marine > Oceanic > Sediment | place: Baltic... | reverse complement strand
GGCTTGATTGTGCAGTTCAGCATCGCCCAGCATGAGCCGCTGCACCCGCTGGCGAAGCCCGAAAAGCGGCAACGACTTTTTGGAGATAGTCAGCCCCCCTGAGGGGCTCTAAACATTCCCTGTATCTCTCACCGTTAGTACGAGAAGGAAAGTTGCAACTCACCGGCGCGCCCAATGACCCCAACGTCGCCTACCGCGCGATAACAAACAAAGGCACGGGCAATGACAGCAGAATCCCATCTGGATCGTAGCGTCACTTTCAGAGTGGCAGGGCGAGCGCACCGGCCGGTGGCGGCTGCCCACCAGAGAAGAGCAGCGCAAGATGTCCACGAAGGAGGAGGTCGCCGCCCAGGCCCACCTGCGCGTCATCCATCGCTATCTGGATGGTCAACTGGATCGCCGGCCCAGCGACCTGGAACTGTGTGCCTGGATTCGCTTCTGCTACGGCCGCGAGTTCTACGCCGAGGCGGCGATCTTTCCCCACGTGGATGTGGAAAAGTACCAAGGGAACGCAAGATCGTGGAGGTGTGCCGGTTGAGGAGGAAAACTGATGGCCAAACCTCAAACGTTGAGAACCATTGAGGATTACCGTCCGGCCCTGCTGTGGCTGATGGGGAGACTCAAACATGCTCAGAAATGGGATACGCTGGCAGAATTTGAACGCGAACTGGGTAGCCTGATTCCACCCGAACATCGTCAAGAGAGCAGTAGTGGCCGAATCCATTGGCGCGATTACTACGTATCCCGTGCACGGCGGGCTCTGATAAGAGCAGGGCTGATGGCAAGCAGCGGACAGGGGATTTGGGCCATCACTCCAGAAGGTGAGCGATGGCTAGAAGAGCACCCAGACGGCGGGGGCGAGGAACTGAACGCCTACATCGGGTCACTTGAGCGAAAGGGTGCTGCTATAGATAGCAGACAGCGCCGGTCTGGCCAGATGGCTTCTCCTCATACCCGAAGCGTTGTGGATATGGATCGTCCCGCCGAGTTCACCGTGCGAGGTCGCACTGTACGCCTGTCTGGTCGTCAGACACTCGAACAGGCTCGCCGGGCCCTCGTCCACGGCGTTCCACCTGAAGCCCTACAACACAGAGGATGGGTCGTGGACATAGATGGGCAGCCCGTTGGCGTCAAGTGGTTGTTCAGGGTGGCGACTGGGCTGACAGATTTCAATACCAGCCACGCTCGTAGCATCTTCTCACGGCTGGGGCTTGAGGTCTATGACCAGAAAGAGATGGACAGCACAACACCACTGCCGTTACCAGCAAAAAGAGGTCGCCCGCGCAAGGAGCCCCAGGAAGACGCGCAGCGGCGATACAACCTGCTGGACGCCGAGATTCACGCCGTGCGGGACTTTCTCGACGGCAAGGCCCGCAGCCGCCCCAGCGATGAGCGGCTGTGCTACTGGGTTTACCTCTGCCTCACCTTCGAGTTACACGACGAAGGCTGGCGGCTGTTTACCCTCATTGACCCGTCGCAGGTGCCCAAGACCCTCTACGAGCGCACCAATCGTTTTGCGCAGGCTTGCCGCATCCGTGCGGAGGTACAGACGTGATGTCCCAGGGTTATCCCGCCACTCTCTACGACCATTTCGAGCGCCTTATCGCCCATCTGCCGCCCCAGGCGCGGCTGGCGCTTGTGCTCGATCCGCCCGGACTGCTGGGGCTGGGAGAGACCGTGGACGTCGAGGGACGGCGCTGGGCCGTCTTCCACTACGACGGCAACGACCTGGCCTTCCGCAAGGCCTACGGCCACCACGGCCCGGACACCCCCCACCTGGTATGGGCTACCCGACTACCCGACCACCCGACTACCCGACTACCCGACCACCCGACTACCCGACTACCTGACCACCCGACTACCCGACCACTCGACCTCAGTTTCCTGACCGACGTGATGCGCCGCGCCGACGGCATCCTCGACCTCAGCCTGCTCGGCGTGCTGAAGACGCTCAAGCCCCGCGAGATCTGGCCGCCGGAGGCTGTGGCCCGCTTCGAGCCGCTCCTGGCTGCCCACCTGGGCACCGTGCTGGCCGCCCATGCCGATCTGCGCCGCACGCTGGGCCCCGGCGTCCCCCTGGACACCCACTGCCTGCGCGCGCTGGCGCTACACGCGCTTCATCCTGCCATCTCCATCAGCGACCTCACCTTCCGCGACCCGGACCCCCGCCAGGTGCTCACCCGCTACCTGCGGCTGCTCGTGCAGGAGGAATGGGACGAGAAGGGACTGGTCTTGTTGCAGGAGCAGGCCCGCCTGGCGCCAGGGCCGTCCGCTGGGGAACTGGCCCCCTGGTTCGAAGCGCCCCCGGCGGGACTGATGCGCTACCTGTACCTGCGCCGCCTTCTGGCCCGGCAGCGCGTCGCCAACATCGCCGCCGTCGCGCGCGTACTTCTCCCCTTCGATCCGCGCCCGCTGGAGCCCTGGGTGGGCTTCGCGCTGTATCTGTGGGACAATGACCCTGCCTGGCGCGAGGCTCTGGTGGCCCGCGCCGAGCGTGCGCTGGACGAGGCGGAACTGGATGAGGCACTGGCCCTGCTGGGAGCCGAGCGTCCTGCCGACACCTTCGCCGCCCTGGCCGATGCCGAGACGCCGGCCGCTCTCTACGGGCTGGGGAGGCGGCTGCTGTCCGGCGTGACCAGCGCCGAGGAACTGGGCCGCGTCGTCCTCACCTGGGCACGCCGCCGACCCCCACTGGCCGCCTGGCCGGAGACCCCTTACAGTCGCCGCGCCCGTGACCTGGCCGGTTTCCTGGACGAACTGGCCTTCCTGTTCGACCGCCTCACACAGGAGCGCCGCCCTGAGCTTGTCGAAGGGATGAGTCCACCAGCAGGATTGGCCGGGCTGGTGGATTGGTACGTCGAACAGCGGTTCTACGATTTGGAGTACGCCGGCGCCCGCGCCGCTGATGCGCTCCGGCGGCTGCCGGGACTGGCCGAAACTCTGCGCCCGCTGCTCGACCGGGTGCGGGCGACGGTACGGGTGCACTTCGACCACCTGGACCGGGAATTAGCCCGCCGCATCGGAGAGGACTGGCGCGGCTACCTGAGCCACCCGCGTCTATCGTCCAACGTCCTGCGCGACACGATCATCAAGCCGCGCCAGAAGGTCAGCCGCGAATCTTGCATCTGGATCGTCGTCTTCGACGGCATGCGTTACGACAGTTGGGAGCGCGTCGTCAAGCCCCGCCTCTTGGAGCGCTACAGCCTGGACTGGGAGCGGCCCTACCTGAGCCTGCTACCCTCGTGGACCACCATCGCCCGCACAGGGCTCCTGGCCGGTAAGCCCCCCGAAGCCTGGCGCAGTTATCGCGGCCGGGTCACGTTGGACCAGGGGATGCTGGCGGCGCGGTTCTTCGGCCTGAGTGAGGCCGAGCGCAACCGCCGCCTGCGCTTCTACTCCGGGATGGAATCGGACCGCACGCAGCGCAAACTCGACCCACGCAAACGCTTTCCCTACAACGTCCTCGTCTTCAACGTCAGCGACGACAACCTCCACGCCGTGCGGGGCGACCTGGTGGCGCTGAACGAGGTGGTTGCATCGCTGCTGAAGGGCATCCTGGAGACACTGGACGCTCTTGTGCAGCCGGACGACATGCTCATCGTCACCAGCGACCACGGCTTCGTCGAACTGGAGCCGGACCAATCGGTCACGGTCCGCGACGACACCCGCTGGCAGCGCTACGTCGAGGGTGGCCGGCACCCCGTGCACTACCGCTTCATCCGGGGCGTGGAGCGCCCGGAGGGGTTGGCGGAGGATGAGGCATTGACGTTCGAGTACCCCGGTCTGCGTGACGGCCAGTTCACCGTGGCGGTGGGCCGGCGCTGGTTCGCCCGCGAGAAGACCACCCGCGCCGACCGCTACACCCACGGTGGGCTGAGCCTGGCCGAGATGGTCATCCCCGGCGCGGTACTGCGCCCCATTGTCGTGCCGCTGGTCAGGCTGGCACTGGAGGGCTTCCCACGTGCGCTGTCCGTGCAGGAAGGAGAGGAGGCCGTCGTCGTGTTCACGCTGGTCAGCAGCGGCAACCGGCCGGCCCACTTCACGCTGGAGGTCGGGGCCAACACTGCCCGCGAGCCGTTACATCAGGAGGGCGACCTGCGGCCAGGGCTACGTCTCCCCGTCTCCTATCGCTTCACACCTGTCTACGCCGATGTCCCAGGCGAGGTGGGCACGGAGCGCGTGAGCGTCAAAGTCGTGTACCAGGACGTCGAGGGAAAGCGCCGCAAACTGTCGCGCTCTGCGGCAGTCACCGTCGAACCGCGCAAAGACGTCGTAAAGTTCAGCCTGGGCGGACTTGACGCATTAGGTGATCTGTGAACAGGGATTGGGAATTTGGATCGCTGACTCGCTGACTCGCTGACTCGAGGAGGATGAGTGGACACTTCGCTGACGGCAAGAGCAGACACGCTGGCACAAGAGCACCTGGGCGACCGGGTCGTCCTCAAGCCCCTCACGCGCTGGAACGAGGCCTACAAGGAGTTTCCGCGCTACGTAATGGAGTATCTGTGCGCAAGATACGTGGATCCGGGCAATCCCATCCCCGGTCAGCAGCGGATTGACCGCCTGCTGGCCGAGCACTACGCCGAGAGCGAGGCCCGCGAGTTGATCAAGAGCCGCATCAAGGAGAAAGGCGAGTACATCCTCTTGGGCCAGTTGCAGGTGCGGCTCGATCAGGCCCGCGACCACTACTGGGCAGAGGTGCCGGCGCTGGGGGACAATTTCGTGCGCATCAGCCCGCGCGTCCTGAGCGACTACGGCGAACCGCTGCTGGCCGGCGGGGCCTGGGGCACGCTGACCATCGAGTACGACGCCCGCTACGAACTCAAGGGCCGCATCTATCCCTTCTTCATCCGCCAGTTCCGCCCCTTCCAGATCACCCGCCTGGACCTGGACGACTACGTCGAGAAGCGGAGCCTGTTCGACACCGACACCTGGATCGGCCTCTTGATCCAGTCCATCGGCTTCAACCCCGACCGGCTGAGCGAGCGGGAGCGATGGCTGATGCTCCTACGGCTGGTGCCCTTCGTCGAGGCCAACTACAACCTGATCGAACTGGGGCCCCGCGAGACCGGGAAGACCTACACCTTCCGCAACACCTCCAGCCGGTCCTTCGTCATCTCCGGCGGCAAGGCCACACCGGCCACGCTGTTCTACAACATCGCCACCCGCAAGATCGGCATCCTGGGCTACAAGGACATCGTCTTCTTCGACGAGATCGCCAGCACCAGTTTCAGCGACCCGGAGGCGACGATCAGTGTGCTCAAGGACTACATGCAGACGGGGCACTTCAGCCGGGGGCCGCTGGAGTTCACCGCCCAGGCCAGCATCGTCCTGGGAGGCAACATTGACACCGACATGGAACGGCGGGAGCCCTCGCCGCGCTATCGCCATCTCTTTGAAATCCTGCCGCCGGAGTTACAGGACTCCGCCTTCCTGGACCGCATCCACGCCTTCCTGCCCGGCTGGGAGATGCCCAAGGTGCGCCCGGAGAACTACGCCACCGGCTACGGCTTCATCACCGACTACCTGGCCGAGATCTTCACCCGGTTGCGCCGCCACAACTACCAGACCCACGTCGCGGCGCACGTGGACTTCGGCGGGATGACCGGGCGCAACCAGGACGCGGTCAAAAAGACCACAGCGGGGTTGCTGAAACTCGTCTTCCCCCACCGCACCGCCGACGACCTGGAGCGGGACGAACTGGAGATGTGCCTGGCCCTGGCCGTCGAGTGCCGCCAGCGGGTGCTCGACCAACTGGCGGTGATGCTGCCGGAGGAGTTTGGGGGGGTGAGGGTGGAGGTGGGGGTGCAGGGGTGAGAGAGAACCGGAGTGGGGTGACTGCTCAGGCTACTCCTGTTAACGATTGGAATCGCCTCTAGAGGGCTTGCAGCCGAGCGTCCACCTGCGTGGACGCGCCTGTCCACGTAGGTGGACAGCCAGCTTTAGCTCCTCAGGCGCGGTTTCAACCGCTGGCTGTGGGAACTGAGGGAGTGCTGGTACTGGCGCCGTAAGCGAATAGCGAATGGCGATCAACCAACGTCCAGTATCAAGTATCCAGCATCAAGCACAAGGAGACACAAGTGAACAAACAAATCATTGCCACGGACAAGGCTCCCGCTGCCGTCGGGCCATACTCGCAGGCGGTGCGGGTGGGGGACCTGATCTACACTGCCGGGCAGTTGGGCATCGTGCCGGGCACGAAGGAATTCGCCGGGCCGGACATTGAGAACCAGACCCGACAGGCGTTGCAGAACCTCAGGGCGGTGTTGGAGGCAGGCGGCTCTTGCCTGGAGCACGTCGTCAAGACCACCGTCTTCCTGGCCGACATGGGGGAGTTCGCCCGGATGAACGCCGTCTACGCCGAGTTCTTCCCGGAGGACCCTCCTGCCCGCTCTGCGGTACAGGCGGCCGCGCTGCCGCTGGGAGGGCGGGTCGAGATCGAGGCGGTGGCCCAGGCGTGACAACCACGGTTGAGTGCAGCCCACCCTGACCTGAAGCGCGTGTGGTATAATCCTGGTGATGCCCACCTCACAATCCCGCACCCTTCGCAACACAGCCGTTTTCACCCTCACCCTGCTTGCTATCGAATTCCTCGACGAGTTCGTCTTCGGTGCCCGCGAGGCGGCATGGCCGCTGATTCGCGCCGACCTGGGCCTGAGTTATGCCCACGTCGGCCTGCTGCTCAGCCTGCCCAGCGTGGTCAGCAGCCTCGTCGAGCCCTTCCTCGGCATCCTGGGTGACGTGTGGAAACGGCGCGCCTTGATCCTGGGAGGCGGCGGCGTGTTCACGCTGGCGTTGCTGCTCACAGCGCTGAGCCAGAGTTTTCCCAGCCTACTCATCTCATTCATCCTCTTTTACCCCGCTTCAGGCGCGTTTGTCACCCTGTCACAGGCGACGCTGATGGACGCCAACCCCACTCGCCGCGAGCAGAACATGGCCCGCTGGACCCTCGCCGGTTCGCTGGGCGTGGTGTCCGGCTCTGCCGCACTGGGTGCGGTGGCGGCGCTGGGCATGGGCTGGCGCGGGTTGTTTCTCCTATTTGCCGGGCTGACGCTGCTCTTGCTGACAGTAGCATACCGCATTCCCACACTCCCCCACCCTCACACTCCCAGGAAACCCTTCTTCAAAACGGGCGTGGTCAATGCACTGCGCGCGCTACGGCGGGGCGAGGTACTGCGCTGGCTGACGTTGCTGGAGTTCTCCGACCTGATGCTGGACGTATTGCTGGGCTTCCTGGCACTGTACTTCGTGGACGTGGTGGATGCGACACCAGCCCAGGCAGGCGCAGCCGTGGCGGTGTGCACAGGGCTAGGGCTGCTGGGCGGCCTGTTGCTCATCCCGCTGCTGGAGCGCGTACGCGGCCTGCGTTACCTGCGTCTGAGCGCGGTGGTGGAGTTGGTGCTGTTCCCTGCCTTCCTGCTGGTGCCAGGCGTCTGGGCCAAGATTGCGCTGCTGGGGCTTTTGGGTCTCTTTAGCGCAGGCTGGTATTCCGTCCTTCAGGCGCAGTTGTACTCGGCGATGCCGGGGCAGAGCGGCACGGTGATGGCAGTGGGGAATATGTTCGGATTGGTAGGTGGGTTGATCCCACTCGGGCTGGGGCTGGTGGCCGAGCGGTTTGACCTGATGGTGACGATGTGGCTGTTGCTGTTGGGGCCGCTGGCGCTGCTGATTGGCATTACGAAGCGCGTGAGGGAGTAGACGATAGCTCTTCGAGCGCAGCCCGCATCCGCTCCAGGGCCTCGGTCAAGGTGGCACGCGGACAGCCAAAGTTCAAGCGCACAAAGCCTTCTCCCCCTGCACCGAAGGGGGTCCCGTCGTTCAACGCCACCCTGGCGCGCTCCAGGAAGAACTGGTTGGGGTTGCCTGGAATATGTGCCCCTCGACAGTCGAGCCAGGCCAGAAAGGTTCCTTCCGGCGGCTTGCACTTGATGCCGGGCATGTGGGTGGCGATGTACTCCAGTAGATAGTCACGATTAGCCTCCAGGTAGGCGAGCAGCGCGTCCAACCACACCTGTCCGTCACGGTAGGCGGCCAGGGCGGCCGTGTAGCCGAGTATGTTGACGTGAGACACCAGGCCCGCACCGACCTGCTTTAGCCTGGCAAGCAGGTCTGGGTTTTGGACCACGCCCGCCGAGCAGGAAAGCCCCGCGATGTTATAGGTCTTGCTGGGCGCGATAAGGGTGATCGTCTGCGCCCCGATCTCCGGGGCGAGGGAACCTATCGGGACGTGACGATGGTCCTGGTAAACGATATCGCAGTGAATTTCATCGGAGCAGATCACGATGCCGTGGCGCAGGCAGATCTCGGCCAGACGCTCCAGTTCGGTCGTCTCAAAGACGCGTCCCACCGGGTTGTGCGGGTTGCAGAGCAGGAAAAGCGAGGTGCGCTCCGTGATTGCCTGCTCAAAACCGTCAAAGTCGTGTTTGTATCGCTCGCGTTCCTCGACTAGTGGCACGGCTTTGCAGGTGCGCCCGGCATTCCCCGGTGCAGCGAGCATCGGCGGGTAGACAGGGGTCTCCACCAGCACCTCATCGCCCGGTGCGCCGACGGCATGACAGGCCAGGTTGAATCCGGTCACCACGCCGGGAACAAAGATTATCTCGTCCGTCTCGACGCGCCAGCCGTACAACCGGGCCAGCCGTTCCTGAATCACCTCGCAAAAGCCGTCTGGTGGTAGTCCATAACCAAAGATGCCATGGGCCACACGCTCTTCCAGGGCACGGATCACCGGTTCTGGCGCGGTGAAATCCATGTCGGCCACCCAGAGGGGTAGCACATCCTCGTCGTAGCAGCGCCACTTGCCGCTATCGGTGTGACGCCGGTCAATGATTTGATCGAAATCGCAGGACACAGTTTCCCTCCAACACGCAATATGCAACACGCTACCCCAACGGGCAGACGTACCGCGCGAGTTTGCGCTATGTGGCCTTGTACGAGGCGACGGCGTACTTGGAATCGCCCACCTTGCGCTTGAACTCGGTGATAAACGATAGTTCGCCTAAGAAAATCCCCGGTGAGGATATTTTGGGAACCGCTCGACTTCCCCGATGAGCGACCACGGCCCGGTCCAGGTGATGCGCACGTGGGCCAGTCGCCCCCGCCAGTCCTGACCCCCCCCAGCCCCCCCGAGGCGGGGGGGAGTTTTGTTATCCTCGAAGAAGACCAGTTTGTCCGTGCGGGTGCGCCCCCACCAGCGCCCCTTCTTCCGCCCGACGACGAGCACCTCGACCGTCTGTCCGAGCAATCGTCCATTGATCTCGGCCACGATCCCGGCCTGCAAGTCGTCGAGCGCCTTGCGGCAGCGCTTTTTCTCCTCCGGCGGCACGTCGTCGGGGAAGCGGCGGGCGGCCAGCGTCTGCGGGCGGGGGGAATAGCGGGCGATGTGGGCCTTGTCGAGCCGCAGTTCGGCCAGCAGGTCGTAGGTGCGCCGGAACTGGGCTTCCGTCTCGCCAGGGAAGCCGACGATGACGTCGGTGGCGATGGAGACGCCAGGGATAATCTGGCGGATGCGCGCGATCAGGCTGCGGTAGTCGTCGGTGGTGTAGCCGCGTCGCATGCGGGCCAGCACCTCGTCGTCTCCGGCCTGCACCGGCACCTCAATGTGCTCACACACCTTCGGCAACTCCGCCACCGCGTCGAGCAGCCCGTCCGTCATCCAGTTGGGATGGCTGGTCAGGAAGCGGATGCGCTCCAGGCCATCGATCTCGTGGATGCGCCGCAGCAGCCCCGCCAGAGGGGTTTCAAGTTTCAATGTTTCAGGTTTCAGGTTGCAACTTGAAACCCGAAACCTGGAACCCGGAACCAGATCGTACCCGTACCGGTCCACGATCTGCCCCAGCAGCGTGACCTCTCTCACACCCTGCGCCACCAGTGCCCGTGTCTCAGCCAGGATCTCATCAGCGGGGCGGCTCCGCTCGGGGCCACGGCGGTACGGTATAATGCAGTAGGCGCAGGCATGGGAGCAGCCCAGGATGATGGGGACGTAGGCCGCGACCAGGTGACCGCGTTCGTGGGCCGGGAGGATGAGGTCGCCATCTTGCGGGCGATAGCGGTGGGCGGCCTCCGCCGTCCCTTCGGCAGACTCAGGGCAGCGCTCCAGTGCCCGGCCCTGGTCCACCAGGCCCCGCGCGGCCAGGTAGTCCAGCAGCGGCCCCGGCTCTGAAGGGGGCATAAAGACGTCCACCCAGGGGAAGCGGCGGCGCAGCGGGGCCGGGTCGTGCAGGCCCACCAGGCAGCCCATCAGCCCGATAGTCACCTGCGGCCGGCGCTTCTTCAGCGGTTTCAGCGACCCCAGTCGCCCGTAGACCTTGTCCTCGGCCGACTGGCGCACGACGCACGTATTGAGCACGACGACATCCGCTTCCTCGATGTGGTCGGAGGCCTCATACCCCAGCCGCTCCAGCGCCGAGGCCAGCCGCCGCGAGTCGGCCACGTTCATCTGACAACCAATGGTCCAGATGTAGTACTTCACAGCGTCATTCTAACCCATCCTGGCGAGGCGTCAAGGCGGGGCGTCACCGGGATTCTGCCGCGAAGCCGAGTTTGGCGTCGCCAGAGCATTATCCCGCTCTCACGATTTTGCCTTTGTCATAGCCTCATGATATACTCAACAAGCTACTCAACCGGCGCTTATCCTGCAACTGGTGGATGATTTAGGCCACGATGTACTAGACCGTGCTTACGCACTGAGGAGAAGCTATGAAGGCTCTGACAGAAACTGTTACAAATCTACTGTATGAAGTCCACGACTCACCCAACCTTGCCCTAGCATCTCGTGCTCGCGTTGTAGAGTGGCTTTCGGCTGGGAAAGAGTGGGCTCTGGTAGAGATGCTGGAGGAATTGTTTCAAATCGCTGAAGAAGCAGGCATCACGACCAGCCAGTTGATGACACGCTTGGCATTTGAATTGGACACTGAACCGGTGCCGCAAGTTCAAGAGCGGTTCTTCCGAGATGTTCCATTGCCCCCCGGCCTGACGGGAGAGCATCTACGAGAGGCTATGAACCAAACGCAGCAGATGATTGCTCGTGTCAACCAGAGCCTGCGGTTTGGCGCTGGCTTTCCCTTGATTAACTTCATTCAGGCAAACAACTTCAGTGGTATCGTGTCGAACATACTCACAGATTCCTTGGATCAGATCAGCCCATACAAACATAACCACGATCAGCGCTTTCCTGACCTCAGGAATCCATTGAACGGCGTGGGTTTGGAGATGAAGGCATCAAACAAGCCGGGGAAGGGAGGAGAAAGTCACAACGGACACGGTGGATGGCATCTGGTGTCTTGCTTCGAACTCGATGAGACGTCGGGGAACATGCTGTTCGTACACATCGAAACAGCCGAATTAGTTGGGTACATTGATGAACCGGAAGGAGACTGGCATTATTGCGGCTCAACCGTCAACGAGGAAACAGGTAGCCAGCGAACAGAGACTTATTACACAACTGGCCGTGGCACATCAAAATTAAGAGACGGAAGCATCTATTTGAACACAGATCGAGTTAACAACTGGAAGCGCTGGCGACATGACAAGAGCTATCCAATTCCGTTGCACTCGCCTCTATACTTTCAGCGTATTGATAACAGGACAAAAGCTCCTTCACTCCGCAATCCCGATACACTCGTTTCGTGGTCAACCGTGAAGAATCAATGGCTCTCTGGGAATTGGCGTGGTATCCCCCATATGTGGGGGTTGGCGTCTCCTGCCAAAGTGGTACAATTGGCTCATCATATTCAAGGAGGTCATCAACCATGGCAATTCCACTCCGTTTT
>Ga0114918_10004748_pt1 | contig 11771 bp, 13 predicted proteins | sample LantaG_FD_87015 | JGI IMG/M metagenome (GOLD analysis project Ga0114918, IMG submission 87015) | Deep subsurface microbial communities from Baltic Sea to uncover new lineages of life (NeLLi) - Landsort_02402 metaG | ecosystem: Environmental > Aquatic > Marine > Oceanic > Sediment | place... | reverse complement strand
TCTTTTTGTCTTCATCAGGTTCTTCAATATAGCCTAACTCAACGAGTTGTTTCATAGCTTCAACTGAAGCAAAAGTATCTTCTTGTTTATGGGAAGGATGTGTGCCGAAATCTCCTTCCACGTCTTCCCAGCTTTCTATTAGTTCAGGAATAATGGGCTTGTCAAAAGCACTTGTTAACACTTTTCCATCCATATCCTTTCCAATAGGAAGCCCAAAAAGAGTCAGTATAGTAGGAGCAATATCCAGTAAAGTAGCTCCGTAAATTCGTTCATCTTTTTTGATGTTTGGTCCGGCCATACAGAACATTCCGTAAGGATTATGTTCCAATGCCGGTGCAGCAGGAAATTTAGGTAAAGTCATGGGGCGTAAATGGTCAGCGTGAAACCCATGGTCTGAGATTATGATTACCGTGGTATCTTCTCCTGCTAATTTCAACAGGCGTTCCAGCATCATATCATGAAACCTGTAAGCACTTGTTACAACATCTTTATAGAGTTCAAACATGTCATCAGGCACTCCTTTCATTTGAGGAGGATGAAGTTTCATGAAAGCATGACAAAAATGGTCAATGCCATCGAAATAAACAGCCATAAAATCCCATTCGGTATTTTCCATGAGCCAGGTTGACGAAGCCTGAACGCTTGCTGTTTCAGCAATGAGCTTGGCGACCACAGCCAATCGTTTGTCTTTTTCCTGATCAACCTCTGCTGCTTTCGGGACAAATGGCAGTATGTGTGCTTCTGTTAATTCGCCGGGGTGTACCCGCAGGTCAACAAGTTCTTTGGCAAGGCTTTGTGGATGTATCGTTTCTTTCAGCATTCTCCATGGCTTGCCTGCTTCAGCATTTGCCTGCTGGAAAAAGTTTGACACCATTACCCCGTTTATGGGTTCTGCCGGATGGCTGGGCCACCAGCTAACTACATTTGATTTCTTACCAACATGATGAAATATATTCCATAATGCTCTTGATGTACGTGAGGTTACATTCACAGGGCGTATGCCTCCGCTTTTCGGGTCAGGTTCTACAAATCCCAATATGCCGTGTTTGTCAGCTTTTTTGCCTGTGGTAATAGACGTCCATAACATAGGCGATAAAGGAGGGTCGAGTGTCGCCAGGTTGGCAATAACACCCCTGTTAACGACGCTTTCCAGCGTGGGCATCTGCCCGGAGTCGAGTAATGGATTTATCACTTTCCAGTCAGCAGCATCCCATCCGATTAGTAAAACTTTCTTAGCTAAAGGTTCGCTCATGATATTATGTTAAGTTTTGTAAATATTCAGTATTAATTTTTTCTTTGTGCCTTGTTTTATCAACCTGTCTCGTCCTAAAATAAGTTTACAGGTTTGACATTAAAATTAGTTAAATTATCATTTATTAAGTTATTATTTTTCAAGTAATATTTTTTCCAATGCTTCTTTAATATTCCAGATTGTTTGTGTGCATCATCTGGAGTTAACATATCACAGCTCATATGAGGTCTTTCTTTATTGTAAATAAGTATTACAGATTCTATCCTTTCTTTAGCATCTGATAAGCTAATCATTGTCACATTACTTAGAAATTCATCTTTTATTATTCCATTTATTCTTTCTGCAATAGCATTTTCTCTTGGGTCTCCATTCTCTGTCATACTTATTCTTATTTTATAATCCTGTAATAAGTTTACATATTCGTGTGAACAATATTGTATTCCCCTATCTGAATGATGTATTAACCCTGTAATGGGTTTATGCATTTGTTTTAAAGCTTTCCGTAAACACTTTACTGCGTTTATTGCTTCTAAATTACCTGATACTTCAAAACCAACTATTTTATGTGAATAGGCATCGGTTAAAAAATAAACATATACAAATCCTTTTAAAGTCCTGATATATGTAATATCGCTTACCCATAGTTGATTTGATTTATAGGGAATAAACTCTTTTACTAGATTTGGATACTTTTTAAATATATGATTTGAGTTTGTCGTTCTTACCCTTGTTTTCCTTTTTCTAATTAATAATTTATTTTCTGACAGAATATCAAAAAGTTTATCCCTACCTATGTTAAACCCTAATTGATTAACTTCAGGTTTTAACTTATGATGTAATTTTCTTGTTCCTATTTTGGGTTGCTGCTCTCGTATTTCTTGTACCATTTGTATTATTATATGTTCTTTTATTAAACTTTCTTTATTACGCCATAAGTGCTTATAATAAGCCTGGCGACTTAATCCAAACAGCCTACATATCCTCGAAAGTCCTAACTCAGGATTATGCCTTTTTATTTCTTGGACTGTTTGGTATTGTACTTTTTTCTTATTGGTATGTTTAATTCCTTTTCTGCTATTTCTATCATTAAATTATATGCTTCTGACTGCAATTGTGCCTCTTTCAATTGTTCTGTTAAGTCCTTGATTCGTTGATCTAATGATTCTTTGTCTATATCAGTGCCTTTGGTTGACATTATTAAATCTTTTTTTAAAGGTTTGGTTTGATCTATGTCAAATCTACGAATCCAATTTAATATAGCACTCTTGCCTTTTATATTATATTTTCGGCGTGCTTCTTCTTTTGTTAGTTCTCCTTGTAATACTTCTTGTATTATTTTCAATTTAAAGCCTGAACTATAAATCTTGTTTTCTCTTAATCCGTCCATAGGTTTACTTTTTGTGTAAACCTATTTCAGGACAAGACATAATACCCCCTGCATTTTTTGTTTTGTACCTCCTATTGCATGCAATAGCCCCTCCATTTTTTGTTTTGTACCCCCTATTGCACGCAATACCCCCTGCATTTTTTGTTTTGTACCCCCTATTGCACGCAATACCCCCTGCATTTTTTGTTTTGTACCCCCTATTGCATGCAATACCCCCTCCATTTTTTAAAATTTATCTAGTTGTAACTGCAATACTCCCCTGTTTTTTATAAAATATACTATTGTAAACACTAAAAATGGGCTTTTTAAAGTATTTTGGCGAATTCTTGATGTTTTTAGAAACCTTTCTGCAAAGAAATATATAGAGAGGCTTATTTATTTTTATATAAAGGAGATATCTTTTTATGAAATACTTTCTTGCAGGTTATGCCTTATTAAAAAATGCAATAATAGTTTTGCTGCCTGTTACTTTCTGGTTTAATTTAACCTGCACATCAACATTCGGTGGTAAAAGCAAATCAACCCGCGAGCCGAATTTAATAATGCCCAGTTCATTGCCTTGCGTAACTTGTTTGCTTTCTTTTGCATAGCATACTACGCGGCGTGCAATAGCACCTGCAATCTGGCGTATAAGAACTGCTCGTTGATTGTTGTTTTCAACGACTGTGGTTGTACGTTCGTTTTTTAATGATGTCTTGGGATGAAAAGCAACAAGGTGTTTACCCGGATGGTATTTAATATATTTTACTGTTCCACTAACAGGATACCAATTAACATGCACATTAGTTATTGACATAAATATAGATACCTGTAAGCGTTTTTCATGAAAGTATTCGTTTTCTTCAACTTCTTCAATAGCAACTATTTTACCATCAGCCGGGCATAAAATACTGTTTTCATCAATTTCAACTTTTCTGTCAGGCGTCCTGAAAAATAAAACTACCGTCATAAAAATAATAAGACTTACACCGTATAGAATGTAGTTAATGGGGCTATAATACGGAACCACCAGATTGATAATTAATAAAATTACCAATGTATAAGCAATAAATCTGTATCCTTCTTTATGAATTACCATAATAATATCAACTAAACATTATAACATAAGTAAAAACAAATGGTGTTGCTAACAATACAGAATCAAAACGGTCTAATATTCCCCCATGCCCGGGGAATATTGTTCCCGAATCTTTACAATTGATGCTTCTTTTAAATATTGATTCTACTAAATCACCCAGCACACCAAAAACCACCACAATAATAGTAATAATCAACCATTGTAGCAAATTGAATTCATCGAAATATATGGAAAGTATATAGGCTAATATTAAAGTAAAAATAGTTCCACCAATAAAACCCTCCCACGATTTCTTAGGCGAAATCCTTTCAAAAAAACGATGTTTACCTAACCAGATACCTATAAGATAGGCTGTTGTATCATTCATCCAGATAAGTAAAAAGAAACCTAAAAGAATAGCCGGGTGATACTCATCACCAGTTGTAGAACCAGGAGTAAAAAAGAAATTAAGCAAAGAAAAAGGCAAAGCAACATAAATAATACCTAATAATGTATATGCAATATTTGTAAAAGGTTTTTCTGTCTTTCTAAAAAGTTCAATAATAAAAATAACAAAGAACAACGGAATATTTAGTAATAGTATTGAACCATCTATTAAATTCAAAGCAAAAAGAGCTGATGAAACAAATAGTGCTGAACCTACTATGATACCAATAATTTTTTGTGGCTTGATATTATCTTTTTCTACCAAATTATTAAACTCCAATATCCCCAAAATTGTAATAACTAAAAAAAGGGAAGCAAATAAATATTGACTTAATAGTATTGAACCAACTATTAAAATCACAAATAATATGCCTGTAATGGTTCTGGAGAAAAAATTATTCACAATTCGTTTTTACTTATAATATGTTTTGCTCTTATCACATCATCATTCTTCACATAAAGCTCTATCTCGCCAAATAGATATGAAGAATCTTTTTTGTTAAGGATAACACTTTTTATATTATTATCTTCTAACACACTTTTTACTATTTCAACCTTATGAGCTTGCGTTGAAATATATATTTTAACCCAACTTGAGTCCATTTAATGTTATAGAATTATTTGTAATTACTGCGAATCATCAATGAGAAAAACATATATCTCTTTGGGACCATGTGCACCCATAACCAAAGTTTTCTCAATATCAGCTGTTCTACTAGGTCCTGTGATTACTGATATCATTGATGGTAAATCACTTTCATATTTCTCACTAATTCCAATTAAAGCTTGTTTTAAATCGGGGACTAATTGGGAAGTATAAGCAAGTATAACATGAACAGGAGGATAAATTATCAATCTTCTTCCTGAAACTTGTTTTGAAGAAACCATAATGCTTCCCAAACGTGCTATCAAATACTCACAGAGTGTTACACCAACCTCCACTTTAGAAAATTCTTCTTCTTTAGAACAAAAAGGGATTTCTTCTTTTATAAAAATATTTTTTATTTTATCCTCCAGACAAAATACATTTGACCAGTTATTATCAGAAACAAGAACTAATAAATTATCAACAAATTCTTTTTCATTTTCACAAAAAACAAACTTTCCTGAAGCTTTAGTAAGTTCCTGTGCAAAAGTAATATCAAGAGGCTCCGTAATATCGGTATAAACCGATGATTCAAAATCTATGTCAGGATAAGGATTATCTGTTTCAGAAATTAAAGCATTTCTTACTTTTTTTAAAACCTTCTCCCTTGATGTACTTTCTTTCATAAAAAACTAAACGAAAAATTATCTATACTGTTAACTTTCTGCAATATGAATTTCGTCTTTTTGTTCGTTATCTTTTTTGTCTGGCTCTTTTTTATCCTTTATTACTTTGTCACCTTTTTCTTTTTTCTTTCCTGAATTCTTTTCTTCCTTTTTATCTTCTTCTTTGCCCTCCTTAAAAGGTCTTTTACCAAATATAGCTTCGAGGTCTTCCTTGAATATTACTTCTTTCTCTAATAAAACACCAGCTAACTTTTCAACTTTATCTTTGTTTTCCTGTAACAAAGTTTTAGCTCTTTTATAAGCATCCTCTACTAATTTGCTTATTTCTTCGTCAATGGTCTGGGCTGTTTTTTCGCTAAATGGTTTTGTAAATGAATACTCCTGACCGCCCGTAGAATCATAATAACTTATATTACCCACTTTTTCATTTAAGCCAAAATAAGCTACCATTGCATAAGCTTGTTTAGTAACTTTCTCAAGGTCATTTAATGCTCCGGTAGAAATCTTACCGAAGAAAGTTTTTTCAGAAGCTCTGCCACCCAATGCGGCAGTTATTTCATCAAACATCTGTTCGTAAGTGGTAATCTGTCTTTCATCTGGCAAATACCAGGCTGCTCCTAAGGCTTTTCCCCTGGGAACAATGGTTACTTTCACCAAAGGATGTGCATGTTCCAGAAGCCAGCTTATTGCTGCATGACCTGATTCGTGGAATGCTATTACTTTTTTTTCATCTTTGGAAATAATTTTATTTCTTTTCTCTAAGCCACCAATAATTCTATCAATAGCATCCATGAAATCCTGCTTGTCAATAATTTTTTTATTATTTCGGGCTGCTATTAAAGCTGATTCGTTACACACATTAGCAATATCTGCACCAGAAAATCCAGGAGTTTGCCGGGCAAGGAAATCAACATCAACAGAATCATCGTATTTCAACGGTTTTATATGAACCTTAAATATTGCTTTTCTTTCTTTGAGGTCAGGTAGCTCGACATGAATTTGCCTGTCGAACCTACCTGCGCGAAGTAAAGCTCTATCTAAAACATCAGCACGATTTGTTGCAGCAAGAATAATAACACCAGCATTACTTGCAAAGCCGTCCATTTCAGTAAGCAACTGGTTTAGGGTGTTCTCCCGTTCATCATTAGCACCTGTCATGGCATTTCTTCCACGAGTTCTGCCTACTGCGTCAATTTCGTCAATAAATATAATACAGGGTGCTTTTTCTTTAGCTTGTTTAAATAAGTCTCTTACCCGAGAAGCTCCAACACCAACAAACATTTTTTCAAAATCGGAACCTGAAAGAGAGAAAAAAGGCACTTGTGCTTCTCCTGCAACAGCTTTAGCAATAAGAGTTTTTCCTGTACCGGGAGGTCCAATTAACAGGGCTCCTTTAGGAATCTTACCTCCAATAGCTGTGTATTTCTTAGGGTTTTTTAAAAAATCTACTATCTCCCTTACTTCAACTTTTGCCTCTTCCAGACCTGCAACGTCATTGAAGTTTATTTTTACAGACGTATCTTTATCAAATACCTGGGCTTTAGATTTGCCTATGTTAAATATCTGCCCTCCTCCTCCGGCACCTCCACTAACTCTACGCATCAGGAATATCCAGATTGCAACTATGATGATAATGGGTAAGAGCCAGCTGAATATCTCTCCGCCCCAATTTCTGCGGGTTTCGTATTTGATATAAACCGGGTCGTGTTCGGAGCTTGTATTGTATAAGTCTAATTTTTTTTCAAAAGTTTCAGTAGAGCCAATTGTAAATGTATAATGAGGTCCTGAATTACCGGACACACCTTTGCCTTTTACATTTCTGTATTTTTCTTCGGATAATTTATCTTGTTTTATATATACTTCTGCAGTTTCTTTGTTAACGACAACAATCTTTTCAACATCATTGTTAGCCAGCATATCTCTTTCGAACTTCTGCCATGTAATTTCTTCATACCCACCGCTCCAGTTCATGTACTGAAGCCCTATAAGTAAAACAGCCAATATGCCGTATATCCAATAGAAGTTAAATTTGGGCTTTTTAAAAGTATTTTTATTCCCTGATATCTTACCTTTTGGATTTTTGTTTTGTTTTTTTTTGTTCGGTCATTTATTATGTTTATATCAAAAAAATGCAATTATCAGTTGGTAAATATACAGAAAATGTTTAACGCGGAGATACTATTTGTTTTATTTCGGCATCTGCCCATAAATCTTCCAGCCGGTAAAACTCTCTTGATTGTTCCTGGAAAATATGAACTACCACGTCGAAATAATCCAATAGTATCCATTCGGAATTTTGATATCCTTCTTTATGACTGGGATTAATTTTTATTGTTGTTTTCACTTCTCTTACTACTGATTCAGCAATAGCCCCAACCTGGGTATTTGAAACGCCATCACAAATAATGAAGTAATCACAAACAGCATTCGGCAATTTGGTGAGATTTATGATAGTAATATGATTAGCTTTTTTTTCGAGCATTCCATGCACTATCACATCAACTAAATTCACGTTAACATTTTTCTGTTTCTTTTTCGCCATAGATTCTTAAATTTGCAAGTGCAAAAGTACGGATTTTTAATAACCTAAGAACATTATTACTATTTAAATGAAGAAACTGTATAGCTTCCCTGCTGTTATAGAACTGGAGAGTGTTGATTCAACCAATGAATACGCTAAAAAGTTGTTAAATAAGGGTGATGTTGAGCAAGGCACTATTGTTATTGCTAAGTCGCAACTTTGGGGCAAAGGGCAGGATGGCAATTTTTGGGAAAGCGAGCCCGATAAGAATCTAACTTTCAGCTTGATTCTTTATCCTGATTTCCTACCGGCTGAAAAACAGTTTCAGTTAAACAAGATTGTTTCTCTTGCGATTTGTGATTTTGTTAAAACTATTGTTGAGCAAAACAAGGTAAGCATCAAGTGGCCTAATGATATTTATGTGGATGATAAAAAAGCAGCCGGAATTCTGATTGAGAATACTATTGCGGGCAACACATTAAAAACAGTTGTTGTCGGCATAGGCTTGAATGTTAACCAGCTTGTGTTTAAAAGCGATGCTCCCAACCCTGTGTCTTTAAAAAATGTTACGGACAAAGATTTTGACCTACAAGATTGCTTAGGCGATTTATATCTTTCTATTGAAAACAGGTATTGGCAATTAAAGAATAACAGCGAAGATATAATCAACCAAGATTATCTGGATAGCTTATACAGGGTCGGGGTAATGGCAAAATACGAATATAATAAAGAACTTATAGAAGCTAAAATTACTGGTATCTCTCCATTTGGAAAACTAATCTTGGAAACTTCGGATAAAAACACCCTTGAATGCGACATGAAAGAGCTTGCTTTTATTTTGTAACTTACAAAAAAGCCGTAACATTTCTGCTACGGCTTTTTTTCTCTGTTATTCCTGTTTTTGTTTCTCTTGTCATTTCCGTGCAAACGGAAATCTTAAGGATAGATTCCCGCTTTCGCGGGAATGACAGGAAATAGCGAGAATGACAGAAGGCTCGCTATAAAGACAAAGTATTACTGCAATATAATTTTCCTTACATCTACAGTATTACTGCCCGCATCAATGATGTAAACAAAGTATGTGCCATTACCTCCCCAAGTACTTAGATCAAGGTAGAACTGCTGCTGGTTTATTAATGAACTAAACACCTGCTGACCTATTGAATTTGTAATTTTCAACGTGTAACCACCCAGCGTTGAGTAATTACCATTATCAATATAAATATGGTCTTTGGCTGGATTAGGATAAACCTTAACGGTATTTACATTGTTAGGTACCGGCAAACCTGTTATTACATCTATAATTAAGGTATCTGTTACTGCTATGCTGTCGTAAACAGCTATTGTATCATATACAGTAATTGTGTCATTTACCCATATTGTATCGTTTGCCCATAAGGTGTCATTAACCCACAAAGTATCATTAGTCCATATTGTGTCGTTTGCCCAAACTGTATCATTAGTCCAAATTGTGTCATAAACTGTTACGGTATCTGTATAAGGATAAGGATTAGACACATCTAAATAATTAGCTAATACACTATCACAACCATAGAAAGATTGCAATGTATCATAATACATGCCTGTTGTATTTTGATAAGAGCCTTCTAACAAAGCACTATCGCAAACTGTAATTGATAAAGTATCATAAATAGTTGTATCACTGCACATACTATAAAGTTTTTTTACTTCTGTTAAATTAAGAGCACGATTGTATATAATGATATCATCCATTTTACCTGCAAATGGGTCAGCATTTATGTTGCTCCATGTCGCTTTTCCAATATATAAATCAGAAGTATTATCGCCAATAGTACTAACCTGACTTAGATTAGTTTGAACTAAATTACCATTATAATAAAAATAACCATCACCATTGTCATAAACCATAACAATATGGCACCATTGATTTAAAGGTAATGCATAGGTGTAACTGGCATAACCCATATTATCACTACTACCGTTTCTTGTAGTAAGCGTAACAGGATTATTTTGAAAACTACAACTAAATCCTTGCTGTGTTGTTCCGCTACCTGTTTGCTTGCTTATAAAACATCTATGGCTCACCACATCAACATCGGGATATGCCGTAGGATAAAACCACATACCTACTGTTATTTTATTATTTGCAGCAAAATTTAATGAAGCATTATTTGTAACAGAAATATAGCTACTTGTACCATTAAAGCTGTATGCGCTATTGGGGTTTCCAAAACTATCAGTTGTTAATGTAGCTCCGTTTACAGTACCATTATTTCCGTTTCCACTTTCATCATTTGCATTGCCATTAAAAGGATAATAACCAACCAAACCGTTAGTAGGCACTTGTGCATTCACAATAAAGCTCAATCCGACCAAAATGGCGGAGAGCATAATAAAAAATGTTGTTGTCCTTTTCATAATAAATAAATTTTAGTTTGCTCCAGTCCCAAAAGCAGTTAATAAATTACATAAAAGAAGCGTGGAACAGAAACTTATCCTGTTCACATGGTATCGCCAAACACCTACGACCAAAAATAAGTACTGTCCACGCCATTGGCATGAACATTAAACTTATTTCCTGTGGTCGTGTAAAAATTTGGCGATTTCTGTGAACCAAGAAAAAAGCTAACGCTCTTTTATTTTAAATATTTTTACTTTTTATGTCATCATTTCATTTTTTCAAAATTAGTAAATTATATTCTTATCTAATAATTTTATTTTTTAATAAAAGTAAAGTCAATAACACTATCTTTATCCGAATAATCTACAATTAACTCTGAATTAATACAATTAACAACTAAAGATATTCCTTGCGGAGGTGTTTGAGGTTTGCTTTGTTGTATATGCTTATTTATATTATATTCTAATTCATTGTAATCAGAAGGAATAGAAATACCTAATTCTGGCGAAATTAATGAAATTAGATTTTGAAGTATTAAGTATCTATCTATCTTATCAGAATTTTGGGGAGAAAAAATCACCCAAAAACTTGACTTTATCTGATTAACACCTATCTCATGAATTATCATAATTTTGTTTTTTAGTTAAAATAAATTTCATTATTGTTTAAGAAAATACCAAAGGTATTCATTGTTTCAATTGGTATAAGCCATACATTAGAATTTTTGTTAAATAATTCTAATTCCTCATTATTTAAATTGTTTATTAAGCTATTATGCGATGTGTAATAATATTCCTTAACGTATTCGTAACAATAGTAGATATTTTGCACATTATCTGTTGCTTTAAACTCATCCACTATTCTGAGCAGATATTCATTTCGTTTCCTTTTTAACTCTTTTCTAATATCTTCTTTCATAATTTTTAATTTTTTATTTTATCTACTCTATTCGGTTTTCGGCATCCCCGTTTTATTCAAAAATAACAAATCTTTTCCATAAAGTAAATAGTAAACAATTATTTTTCTATTAAATATTTATTTCTGCACTTTAATTCAAAAATCATTCCGTCAAGCCAAGTGAAGATATTGTTTTCCTCTGCGTACCTCAGCGTTACAGTTATTCCGCAAAGAACCGCCAAGTTATCCGCTAAGGTTCGCAAAGTATTACCTTTTCCTCTGTGCAACTCAGCGTTATAGCTTTTTATTTTGCATTTTGCTCTTTAATCTTTAACTTGTCAACACAACCCATCCTCTTGCTTCCAGGGCAGCTTTGGCAGCCAGTCCTTTGGCACTTGGCGGTGCATTACCAATTAGGTTAAGCACACGGTTGGGTCCGCTGGTGCCAAATTTGTTTACATCAACCAGTATCTGGTCAACCACTTTGGTTGGCAGCAGGTTGTTTTGCAGGATAATTTCTTTAATGTCTTTCATAGACTTGTGGAACTTGATGTA
>Ga0114918_10004746_pt1 | contig 11773 bp, 20 predicted proteins | sample LantaG_FD_87015 | JGI IMG/M metagenome (GOLD analysis project Ga0114918, IMG submission 87015) | Deep subsurface microbial communities from Baltic Sea to uncover new lineages of life (NeLLi) - Landsort_02402 metaG | ecosystem: Environmental > Aquatic > Marine > Oceanic > Sediment | place... | reverse complement strand
TTTTAACATTTCGGGTCCGATATCGGGTCTCTCAGCACCAAAATTATGACAAAAAACGCTACATCCCGCACCCTGCTTGACGTACAGAGCGAACACAAATTTTCACTCTCATTACGATCAAAACAATCATTATTTGTGATCATGGTTGCACGCCTAATCGAATTCGCCTATTCTGAGGGTTACCAGTTAACTTTTGGTGATGCTTGGGCAACCGACGGACATATGTCTCGATCGCTTCATTACATACGTCTGGCGATAGATTTAAACCTATTCAGGGACGGTGAATATCTGAAAGATACTGAATCGCACCGTCCATTGGGTGAATATTGGGAAAGCATTGGCGGGTCGTGGGGCGGACGTTTTAAGGACGGCAATCACTATTCACTTAAGTATGGAAATCTTCGTTAATTAGAATGAGTCTAAATACTATTTAGAATTAGTCTCATTATAAACTGATTATGTGTACACATCTTTTCGGTTTTATGAGTAACATCCTGATATAAAAGTCGTAATATTAGATATGTTATTCAACCAATAATCACCAAAATCATGAAATTATCTAAGTATAAATCACTTATGACTTTTCTTAATGACCCGGAAAAGATTCATTTACATGAATATATACACAAATGTGTTCGATGTACTTTGCGAGAATCAGGACATAATCATTATTCTTACACTATTGTTTTAACTGCTAAAGGTAGTTGTATCTTTGCTTTGGGTGTGTTGTTTGAGTCATTATTTAATGCTGGTTTTATCTATGGTATTTATTTAGATACAACTGATGGATATGTAGCTATTCATTTCATTTAACTCATATAACTATGATACAATTATTCAAAGATGTTACCCTGCCACATGCATTAGAAATCACACAGCGTTTAAATCCGGACACACATATAAGGGTTTATTATAAGCCGGATGATTGGGTTTTTCATATTTACTCAGGATTGCCAGACGGTATTTCCATGCCAGATGATTGCTCAATATTTTCTTATGGTACGCCTGGACAATTCTTAACAAATCTTTATCGTATTTTAGATCGTCATTTCACATCATACGAGACAGATGATTGAGATTAAGGTTGCAACCGATTATCCTATTGACTTATCACTGACCATTAATATTCAGTACGTCCTAATCACTTTTGAATCATTATGGATGCGTGTCACAGAGATCAGAGGCAATCAGCGATCTTTTTACCTCACTCGCATAATGAGTGATCAGGGATCAGTAATTGAAGGTTATTTATACTTAAAAGGCGAATCAATCACAGAGACTTTACGTTCGGGTCGTGTGCTGGGTTCGTACTACAAAGGTATTCATTCAAGAAATAAAGATTATGAGCAAATGTTACAGACCCTTAACAAAGGCTGAGAAGCGCGAGAATCACTGCAAGGCCATGAAAAAGTATTACGCCAGTAACAGTGACAATTATCACGATAGATATATGGCAAACCGTACAGAGCGCAAAGCTTATGATAAGCTTTATCGCACATTGAATGCCGAGGCTATCAAGCTTAGAGATAAGATGTATAATGATACCAGGCGCAAAAAGTCCACGGACAAAGACAAATAACTGGCCTATGAGCCACTTTTTATTATTATTCACTTAAATTATTTAAACATTATGGAAACGTATGCAGAAATGTACGCCAAAGCCAAGAAAAGCAAGGCATTGAAACAATTAACGCCCGCATATCACAAGTGGGAAAAGGAAAATGAGACTATTGTCGGGGCTTTTGTCTCGTCGGCTTCGGTGTCAAGTAAAGAGGAGGGTTCGAGTTACAAACAATACATTGTTGAATCTGATAACGGTCTCGTTAAATTCGCAATGGGTAAAGCTGCTGATAACGATTTCGGTGAAACACTTGTGCCTGGGGTCATTTACGCTTTTACTTTCTTAGGTCAGGAGCGTATCTCAGGAAATCGCATGGTTAACAAGTTTGATGTTTTTGAACTTGGTGATCCTGATCCGGTTGCTAAGACTATCAATGAACAATCGGACAATGGCGCAGCGGTCGACAAGAAATAAGATTCGTTTCCAGGCTATATCGGCCTGGGAGGATATGAAACGTGCTCAAGAGCACATGTTAGGCATTGTAGCCATAGCCGACGAGCGCAGCGCATATATTGACGATCATCTGCCGACGATTATAACGGCTCACGAGTCAATTATGATGGCCTTGGAGAAGTTCAACGAAGGTCTTTAGTATGATTACACCACTTTGGGACATTAATAGCTTAGAAACGCTTAAAATGCCTCAGAGTGGTTTTTTCCTTATTTTTATTTAATCTAAATAAACATTATGTCGTTAGCCAGAGCAATAGGACGCGCCGTTTTACGTGAGGTTGCACCTCAAGGATTACCCATAAATGCTATGATTAGTCTGGCAAGGGCGCAAGGCGGTTCATATCGTTATCAAGATATGCGTGATGATGCTCGCGCCTTTACCGATCGCATTAAATATCAGGGATCAATAGAAAAGCTTTCAACGAATGCAGTCGTACCTAAAGGTTGGATGGTAGAAACCGAACTAAGTCAGGCGACAAGATATAGAGTTTTTGGTAATGCTACCTTTTACGATAATGAGACAAACCGTTATTACCAACAAAAAGTATCCTTTTTTACCAACGATTTGGCGGAAACAGGTGAATATGGTAAAGCTTTTTTCGATCAGTTTACAGGCACATATCAGCAAGAAGACCTTGACTTAATGGAGTTCAAAACCATAGGCATGGAGCATAATGAAGGGTGGACATATTGATCAATGGTAAAGATTCGTAATAAATCGGATTACAAACAACATGTATTAAAAGATTCACCAGGCAGTTATATCCCTGCAAATTGGTTATTCTTAGATACTGAGACCTTGCCCAAGGTTATTGACTCAGATACGGTACACTTCTTTAATATAGGGTGGACTTGTCTATGGATACGTCAGAACGGCAAAGGACACGGTCATACTGATTGGCAGTTCTTTGATAATGAATTATCCTTCAACAAATATTTAGATTTCATTGCCACGAAGATGACAAACATCATTTTTGCTGGTCATAATATCTTTTTCGATCTTCAGGCATGTGGGTTTTTTGATTATTTTCCTAAACATGGGTGGTATCTCGAATTCTATTATGATAAGGGTCTAACGTACATACTCAAGTGTCGTAAGGGTCGATCTAAGATCACCGTTATAAGCACAACAAACTGGTTTGACCAGTCTTTGAAGTTACTCGGTGAATCCTTAAAAATGCCAAAGCTGGAAGTTGATTTTGAGACGGTCACTCCGGAGAAGTTAAAAATATACTGCCGTCGTGATGTCGAAATAATTGTCCGTGCCATGCGGTATTACATTAAGTTCATCCAGGATCATGATTTAGGACGTTTTTCCCTTACCAAAGCGTCACAAGCTTTTACTGCTTTCAGGCATCGTTTTATGACTCACAAAATAATGATTCACAACAATGATGAAACACATGAACTTGAAAGAGGTGCTTATATTGGTGGTCGTGTGGAAGCTTTTTATATAGGACACTGTAAGGGTGGACCTTTTGTCAGTATGGATATTAACTCTATGTATCCATATGTTATGAAAGAAAATCTCTATCCGTGGTCGCTGATCAGCAGTCACCGCAATGAATCTCCGGAGCGTTACAATGATATTTTAAAAACATTTGCCGTGGTAGCTGAGATTGAGGTCGAAACGCCAGAAGCTTGCTTTGCGGTGAGGTATAATAAAAAGACTATTTTTCCCGTCGGACATTTCACATGCTTTGTATGTTCGACCGGATTACAATATGCTTTGGATCGTGGATACGTGAAAAATATTATTCGATCGGCTATTTATCGTAAAGCTGATCTTTTCACTTCTTACGTTGATTATTTTTATGATCTGAGGCGCAAATATACCAAGAGTCAGAATAAGATTATGACCGTATTGAGTAAGTACATGCACAATTCGTTATATGGCAAGTTTGGTCAGATGAAAATGATATCCGATATCACAGATAAACAGACAGGGCGTGATTACTTGCGTGAAGACTCTTACAATATGGTCACACAACGTAAAGTTGTTATCACTCACTTTATGAACATGCAAATAGTACAATATCCGGAGGGCGAAGGTGACAATTCTAATGTAGCTATTGCTGCACACATCTCAGAGAACGCAAGGTTCATGTTATGGAGTATCATTAAAGATGTGGGTTTAAAAAGGGTTTTATATTGTGATACTGATTCAGTAAAAATAAGGGCTTCACACCTGAAATATTTACATTGGCCTAAACATTCCTATAATCTGGGTGCTCTGAAGTGTGAAGATCGCAGCAAACAGTTATATATCGAGGGATGCAAAAATTACCGCACCGAAAACAGTCGTAAAATTAAAGGCATACCCAAAAAGGCAAAGGAAATTAAACCCGGTGTGTTTGTCTTTGAATCCTTTTCATCACAGACGATTCAATTACGTAATGAGATAAGTAAGGGCGTCACCATAAAAAGTATTTCCCGGTCTTTGCGTGCACCTTATGACAAAGGTGTTGTGTTAAAATCCGGTGTCGTGAGGCCGCTTAAATTTCCGATCGTTTGACTGCCGTCCGTGCTGCCTCGGCATTCATTTTCATTTTGTCACTCAGATTTTGAGCCTTAGTAACTCTATTACTTTGTTTTGCTGCCACTTCGCGCAGCCTGTCAATAAGTCGTGCCATGTTAAACTTCTTTAAGATAATTACTAATATGTATATCCGAATATCCCAGGGCGCTCATTTCCTTTTCCCAGGTGTCCTGGTCAATGATACCACTTTTTAACCAATTCTCAAGATCCGTTCTCGACGGTGCTCGACCAGGTGATGCAATCTCTGAGGCCAGGTCTTTAATGTACATGACTATAGTTATATTTTCAAATCCGAGTCTATTCATATAACCGTAATATTCACCCTCAGTAATTATTCCTTTGATCAAAAAGCCGTCTAAGTCTGTTTTGCTTGGCAATGATTCGTATTGATACTTTTTCAACTCCCATGTCTCTATGAGTGAATCAATTTTATTACCCAACAAACCCATGTTATTTAATTCAACACGTGCGCTGGATATCTCTATCATTCCTAATAAATATTTGTCAGCAATATTATTTATCTGATCTGTCTGTATTGACTTCTCGCGGTTAAAATCAGTAAGGGTAAGATAATAATCAGCTAAGTCTTCAGAATAATCCTGACTTTCAAGTAATGCAGTAGCATCACCGCGGCTGATCAAATTTTCTTCATAGCTTTCGAGTATTGCGCTCCTGGTAAGTTCTTTTTCCGCACCTGCATTAAAACGAATAGTAAAGGCAACCATTTTATCAGCCTTATCCGAATCATAACCAATATCCAGGTACGCTTGTTTTAGTTCATCGTCACCGATCACACCCATGTCGTGCATCCGTCTAACGTCAACACGTGTGTAAGGATTATAAGCTATCTTTGTAAGCTTATCTCTCCAATAAGGTGGTATCTCGACCGCTTTAAACAGTATATCCAGATCATCAGCATCAATGACCCCTCTGTGCAGCATCTCAAATCCCTGGCCTATGCTTGGTTCATTCCAGTGTGCTATCCAATATTTCATTGCCCAGGCTTGACTAATCCCTTGCTCTTCGAGCCACTTGACTTGTTCTGTAGGAAATTCCGACGCCAGTCCTAATTTATTATAAATATCGGGTTCAAAAGCTTCTTTAGCTACCATTTCCAGTAAATCACCCGGACCGGGTAATACTTTCCATGTAAGAACGATTTCTTTTATGCGGGTGTCCGTATATCCCAGTTCGCGCATACGTTCATACATAACCGATTCGGTGATATTCTTACGCAGGAAATTTATCCTAATAGTGCCCTCTTCTACGGTTCGATAATAGCTAAGAATAATATTGTCTATCTGTGTATCATCAAAACCCTGTCTTTTAAGTTGTTCGCGATTCTCATTGCTTCTTTTAGGGTCAATGATCATACTACGTACCAAATTATCAATGGGGGCGGGGTGCGGGGTCGTTTTCTTTTGTGCCTCATATTGACGATCCAGACCGTAAATGTCCAGTGATGCTGACATATCGCGCAACATAATCATAAGTGGTATAATCGTATATGCCAGGATATTAAGCGGAAAGTTAAACTCTTTGACTCCTTTTAAAAGATTTGCTGTATCTGTATCCACAAATCCAGAGGTCACAAGGTTATCAGCCCATTTATCCCATGCCGCGCCCGTGGGTTTAGGTATTTCCACTTCCAGGGATGCAATTATATCTTTTACAAATAGTGGGTTTAGCTTCAAAAAATGTTGTGCCACTGCGCCAGCTATCTTAAAAAGCATATTTTCACTCGACTTGTCAGCTGTGTCTTTTGTACCCATAATAAAGGATTAAAAAGGATGTTATTTATATAAAAATAGGACTTAATAATCGGCTTTCAAAAACCATGTTTCCGAGGGTTCAAGCTTTATACCTGTAAGGGCTGCACGTTTAGGACTTTCCAGACTCATAAATTTGGGTTCGGGTGTCTCTGCTGACTGTGCAGCATCTATAAGATCAAATTCATCCAGATCACTTTCAAGGGCGGCGCGCTCCGCGTCTGTCAGTCTTTGAAATTCGCGTGAAGCAATATCATCTATTAAAGATTCTTGTTGCAAGCGTTCTGAATCACTTAGTTCATCCACGTTTGACAGTAAATCACCGGGTTTGGATAGCTTGCCAGCCAAAGCACTTAACTTGTCCTGGTAAGCTTTTAAGACTGAATCTATTTCATCCAAAGAGTCAGAGACAGCAGTAACAGAGGGTAAAATATCCTGGTATATGAGAATTTCAAAATTATCTAATGAATCCCAAATTTTTGTGGGTATATATTGACTAATCATATCGGGCATATTTTCACTTATTGCCCTAAGTTCGCGTCCCATAGTCCCGACGGTGTCCAGTGTTGTTTCAGTAATATCAACTACATTTTGGATACGTTCAAGATTTTCACCCGACCAATCTCTAAGCCATGACATTGATTTAATAGACTGATTCTCAAATATATAACCCAAAAGATCACCCGGTTCACTGTAACCTATGGATGTGTAAGTCTGAAGGTTTTTCAATGTGTCCTCCATAGATAATAAACCTTGTAATTTATGCCAATCTTCGCCTTTATTTGTTAACCCTCCATATACAGAAATGCCACCCTGACAAACATTTATTAAGTGCATAAGACCGTCAACACCCCACCCTAATGTTTCTGACATATCCTGTACGAATTCGCGTATTTTATCTACCTGGTCAGAATACCAAGGCCACCATTTATATAAAAGATCGTCAATATGAAACGTCTTTATAACAGATATAACCGTTATCACAATCTTTACAACATCCCAGATCTTTTTAATAATTATGATAGCAGATATTAAAAAAGTAAGTAATGCGGGAGAAGCGTGATATATTGCATTAGTAAGGTGATAAGTGCACCTGGTCAATACGGTATTAACACCGCGGGTAAGGTAAATATCATATACGGAGATATCACTTTGCACCTGGTCACTAATCAAAAGCCCGTCGGTTTTTATATCACTCTTTAAAGTAGATATGTTACGATCGACGGACTCAGATATTTGATTAGTAATACCCTCTATCTTTAGGATAGTATTATTTGCAGATTCAAAAGCCATTGAGTTGAATTACTTAGTACGACCGAACTGTTTTAAGATCGTTTCGCGTGCCTTATAGCCCCAGGCGATACGTTCTTTTAACCTGGACTGGTCAAGGCCCAGGGATTCGAGAGCAAGTACGTCATCCATAGCTTTATCCAGTTCACCCTTCATGTCATCAAGGTGTTTGATCGCCTCCTCATTCAGATCAGCTAAAGGGGGCGGGGCCTGGCTGGCTTGCTCAGTCTTTGCCATCGTAATCAAATATGCGGTCAATTACTCCCATGAGAACATCGTCCCAGTCAGCGTCAGGATCATTCACTGCCTTCACTACCAATGGCCTCAATAGTGTTTTGTAAGCCATTTTTACCAGCATCCAAAGTGTTTTTGTCATTTTCTTTCAGTTTATTATTAAGTAACGTATTGATTAAACGTATTAACCTTACTTTGGTTATTTTTACGCTTATAGCAAATATAAACGTTCCTGCTGTAATAAGCAAAAGACCGATATTTGCACCCGTTTGGTATTGAATAAAAATCCCTCCGCCTGTAAATAATACACAGACTCCCTGTAATGACATTGCGATAATTCTCATAATTATAATGTGTAACTTATTTTAGCCCCATAAATCATATCTCCGGTGTCTAAACTGGATGTTATTAATAGATATCCATATGTTGAATTGTCCACCAACGTATTTAACAATGTAGAATCAACAGTGTTAATATTGTCACCTCCTATTGCTGACCAGCCGCGAGCAGCTACCTCACTACGCTTAAAACTCCATGTTTCCGCTTCGGAGGCTGAATTACCATATACAACAACACTTTTAATGGTTGCTCCGTCGGGTATATTTACCTGACAAACATATGAAATACCGTCTACTCCAGTTGTTATATGTCCATACGTGTCAATAGTGTAATCATCTGTTAAAGGGTTCTCCGGCATAAATTGAACGGCTAAAACAGTCAAGTATAATGTGCCTGATAGATTACATGCAGCTTGCGCTTCGGAGTCTAAATATTTGTCGTGATGTGCGTTTGCTATTGCTTTATGAGTAGCTATATAAGAATCAACAATTGATTTTGAAGCCATAGAGACATATCCACCGTCCTGATGTACCTGTAAATCAACATCTTTATAACCTGTAACAGTGTGATAACCCTGGATATATAAAATATTTCCATAGTTGTTACCCGTAAAATAGACTCTATATTGTTGAAAGCCCTCCTGAGTGAACCAGAACCTTTTAACATGAATTAACTCATAATTATCACAATTCATATTTTTAGTTAAATTACCACCAGAATCAAACAAATCATTTATACTTGCTCGTGCTTCGCTGTCTGTGTATTTAACGTGATGTGCTGCTACATCTGCTTTGTGAGCAAAAGCCCACTTGCTTGTCGGTGCTTTTGTTGATAAGTTTTCCGTCGGGGTGTCTTCCAGGAAAGCGGTGATATCTGCAATTATTTTGCCTGCTGCATTACATACAATCTTTATCCATTTTGAACCCGCTACATTCCATCCGTATAAATGACCGCTTGCCATAGTGTTAAAATGTTTGTTATTAATGTTAATAAATTATTCTATGTCAGTGAGTAATTCACCGTCTGTATTCACCTGGACTTTTACCCATACTTCGTTTGTATCATCCCAGGCATATAATGAAGTGTCAGACATATATCAAGTATTTAATTCTTGTAAGAATCCAACCACGGAGACAAAGAACTCGACCGATACCGTATCATTATTTGTAATATTCAACCACATACGGTCTAAGCCATTTATCGGATATCCGCCACCGTCGGCAAAAGGAAAGCAAAAGACCGTATCAAAGAAGGCAAACCGTCTGTATGTAGTTCCAAATACTAATATTGCTCTATTGACACCAGGCATTGAACATGTAACTATGCAGCTTGTAAGGTGTAATATGTACCCTTCAGGGACAGTATAATCAACAAGGTCCGCATTTACACCCGAGGCAAGGGTTTGCGAGTGCTCATTGAAAAAAGGTGTCTGTGCACCCGAAAAAATGGTCTTTGAGGGTGTAACATTACGCCAGTAATCTTTTTGACCGCTTGCCATGTAAGTAATTGATTTATAGACTTTTAAAGGTCTGTTATCTGGTCAATTAAAGCTTGCTTTTGTGCTTCTATTATTTCATCCTGGTCAGCTTGTGCAATAGCAAGCATTTTAGAATAGTTATCCCAGGCCAGAGAAGGCATATAACGAGACATAAAAGACTCTGACGATGCCATACAAAGACGAATTTGTATTGTATGATCCCAGGTCTCGTCGAGATTCCAGGTCGTTATAACAAACTCAAAAGGACCGGATGATTTTAAGTATAAATCATCCAATCCTATTAAGCTTGAATCACTATGGAAAGCAGCACCTGGGGTGGCGGGACAAAGCTGATAAAGACCGTCGGAAATATAGACATACATAAGACCAGAGCACCCAGGTGGAAATTCAATCTCTATGCGCCACACCAACCCTTTAGCAACCGATAAAATGGTCTTAATAGCATTATCAAAAGATGTGTTTGCCGGGGTCTTTATGGTCTTTGCATAAATCACAGCGTTATTCTCCTTTAACGCTGTAATGAATTAAGACATCCGTTGTTTGACTCGTAAAGGCAATATATAACCCTCTGTATGTCCTCAAAGGTGGATTAAAGGTTATTTGTCTGGAATCATATTTCAAATGTCCGAGCCTCATTATGGCCGGATCACTTGCAGATTCACCGTCGTAAATATTAACATATCCACCTCCAACACCATTGTTATTAGCCGTAATACTGGCAATGTAAACAGGTTCTTTGCTTACAATGCCAGTAGAAGCTAATCGTTTCCAGTAAAAATCCATGTTTTTAATATGGACGTGCTTGCTGGATGAAAATATGGCCTTGAGCGGCAGCAGCACCCGTGATGTCAGCCCTCAGATTGCGTATTGCAGCAACATCAAACCAGTCGGCAGGATCATCTTGCAAGCCACAGGGAAGCTGAAAGATGGAATGAGGGATACTACCCTTTACACTTACCTGGACGTTACCAGCAGCCGTGGCGGCGTCAAGATAAAGACGTCCACCGTCACCGTAGTATGATCCAACATTGAGTTCAGCGACAGCAGCAGCCCAGCTTGTGACATGAGCCACAACACCCGTTGTTGGTGCAATGAAAAGCGGAGTTTGTGAGGTATCACAAGCGGTGAAATAAATTTCTTCCACAAGTGGGTAATCACCCTGAAGATTACGAGAAAGTTCAGCGGCAGAAATATCAAAAGGAATCCTTTTGTCCTGGTCTTCGGATATCTTGATATTGGATACACATTGCACAGGCTCTGTGCCTGCCAAAACAGCACGGAAATAAATACCGCGATATGGATAATCAACAGGTAAGTCAGTGTAATCATGTACAGTGGATGCCATAGTATATTTCTTCAGTTCTTTGGCTATAAGTAAACCTACCGGAGAAACAACCTTCTGATCAAAAAGACCAGCATTGACAGTGAGATAGACAGTAGCAGGTGAACACCCGCCCTCACTTATGTCAAGAGTGATACGCAGTTGCAGATTATTGAACTTCTTAGGGTCCAACGCATACAAAGGATCGTAAAGAAAGCGTCCAAACATGATTGTGAATGAACGGTTCAGAGTCCCGCCACTCAGCATGTAATTATAATTAGTCATGAAATGACCTTTGCGATTATACCAATCCAGGGTTTCTGCCTCAACACCGTCAAGCGAATACAAAACATCAGAACCGTCCACCAGTTCGACTTTTGTGATTGCATCAAGAGGCGTGTTATCACTGACACTGTCAGCGTTTACGGCATCAAAAGAGATAGTGAGATAAGATATGATGTCAGAGACATTTATATCAATGATCTCAGTGGTGTCAGATGTGTAACTTTTGCGGGCAAGCAATCTGTTAATTCTATAATTCATAGTTCTAAATTTTAGATGTTTATAATAATATTTCGAGAACTATGACCCTATGATCTTTTGAATTTAGCCATGTGGCGTACAAAAGTGGTCATACGGGTAATGGAATCTTCCAGGGTAACATCAGGAAGTTTTTTAACAGCGTTCACCCCTGAATCAATGTATGGCA
>Ga0114918_10004744_pt1 | contig 11776 bp, 22 predicted proteins | sample LantaG_FD_87015 | JGI IMG/M metagenome (GOLD analysis project Ga0114918, IMG submission 87015) | Deep subsurface microbial communities from Baltic Sea to uncover new lineages of life (NeLLi) - Landsort_02402 metaG | ecosystem: Environmental > Aquatic > Marine > Oceanic > Sediment | place... | reverse complement strand
GAATTTACGCTTAAAGATAAAAAGAAAGTGGGGTGAGATAGAAATGTGCTTACCAGACAGAACAAAAGAAGCGATTGATTTATATGTTTCTGACGGTGTGTATCCTGGTTATTTTCTGGAGTCGGTTTTAATGAATAATTTAATGGAAGCGGTAGGGTATGCCGACGAGACAAACAGAGATGCTTTATTTGAGATTTGCTACTATGTTCATAATAAAATTTCGTCAGCGTGTCATGGCAGTCCAGAGAGGTTCAGGCGGTGGATGGAGAAAAAAGAAGATGATAGAAGTAATTCCAGATTATTTGATGGTTCCTGAAATGGCCGGCGAGACGATCCAGTTTATAAAAGGTCTGTCGGTACCGCCGCGGTTAAAAAAGGAAACTTTGATTGCCTGGACTAAAGCGGTGGATGTTCCGCTTACTCGCGAGATGGTTATTCAGTTACTTGGTGATGATCTCGATCGGGTGTTGTGAGGTGTAAAAATGAAGGTTTATAACGGGACCTTAGATCCCGACAAAGGCAATAGATTTGTGGTAACTGTTGATGGGAAACCGCTTAAACGCGGAATGTTTGAGGATTTGTTAGTAGATTGTTCAAAATTTGGAATACGCGACGCATTTGATTTGTCGCTGTCAATTCTAACTGATTGCCTGGGCAGCGCTGATGCCGCCCGCAGTCTCTATAAAGCGTTTTTCTGGGAGTTTACTTTCCGGTTACCGCTTGGGCCTTGGGAGTTGACCGAGAGCGAGATAAAGATGTGGGTAAAAGATTATTTGACTTGATCATCCGGGTCTTATTTTGTGATCGCGTCTTCCACCAATGCGAATATTTTATTTCCGTGCTTGACTCTTAATCTGTGCATATCCGCGATGGATCCGCATTTCCCCAGGTATTGTTCTCTAATTTTATCGCCTTCCCGCCATCCTAAGTAAGCGTAAGGTCCATAAGGACCCGCCGCGCTGTTCCGGCTGTCCTCGATCATTCGAATTCTGACGTATGCCATGAAAACCTCCATAAATCGCCTGTAACGCCCGATCTCAAACGCTCCGGTGTGTTGACCCTCCGTCCCTCATTGGATTGGAAAGGGTGAAGGGTGGGTTCTTGTATTGGCACCTTTGGATTCCCTTACAGTGTATGAAAAAGCCGCCATTGCGCTGAAGCGGCCGGGTAAGTGTAAATGTCGATGTCGTGCTTGCTAAAGTAAAAGACTTCGTCTCGACCGATAAAGTCGGTTATGACGCCAAGTTTCGGGTTTGTTTCTGGGCTGAATTGCCGGTTGTAAAGGTCTCGGTATGCGATAAGCTGACCCAGGGCCGAAAGGGCTGCGTTGGGTTTGACTTCAAAGATAAATATTTGCTTGCCGCGGTATCCAACGGCGTCAATCCGTTTTTGCGTTAAGAGCACTGATAAGTCCTGGTATTGTTGCTCAAGATGTGCCGGCGGCGTCATGCCTTCGCCCACGTGGATGTCAAATTCGAATTTTTCGAAGGTGTCACCGTGCTCTCCTATAAAATAGTCGAATAGATAGCATTCGTAGGGGCTCATGTGCTTGTATTTTGGCCTGGGCATTAGTCTGGTTCTCTTGGGGCGGTGTAGTCTTTTATTTTCGGTGTGCGTTTTTTCTGCGTTGCTACGTCGTTCTGCAATTTGATGATTTTGCGGGTATAGCCGGTCATGTCTGCTTGCAGCTTGTCTATTTGGCTTTGTGTGTTGTTTGTAAGTTCCCCGAGGAGTATTTCGAGGCTTTCTTCAATTTGATTGTTTGTGGCCATGCGGTGTCCTTTTCGGGGTTTGTGTTATTCTTGTTACCTTACATAAGTACATCGGAAACCGCCGAAATGCAAATGTTTTTTTGTTTTTCGGCGGTGGTTAAATTCTTAACACGATGCGTGTGGAAGGTGTGGTTTTATGGTGGGGAGTGTTTATATTATGTTGGCAAATTGAATGGCCGGCGGCAGTTGGCTCGACGGCGGATGCCGGTGTGCCAACTGCTGTTGGCTCTTTCCTGATTACTTGGCCGCTCCTTGCGGCCTCAGCTCATGAATGAAACGGGCTTATAGATAGAGATAATCCCCCTGCCGTTACTGCGGCAGACCGAGCCGCGGCCCCGCCCGTGGAATTTATGAGCTGATGCTTTAAGGCGCGCCTCTTTTATTGTATTTCTGGATTTGGTGTCTGGAATTAAAGTAACCAAAGCTTTCAAGTCTGCGCGAATGCGCTCCCAAAATCTGGATTTTTTGTCTGGAATTAAAGTAAGCAAATCTTTTACTGTTGGGCGCATCAGCGCCCAAAGTCCACGTTATTTTATTAAGCCCCCTTCTTTTTCCCCCTGAACCGAAACAAATAATGCGACCGAAATAGCATTATTTGCAGTAGCGCAAACAAGCCAACAAATATCTTGTTGGCGTCTTGTAAATTTGCGCATCTTGGAATATTTTTGCGTTGTTTGATCAGTGCCATAGTGTTCTATTTAACACAATCGGTTATTTATTCTGGAGTGCAAAAAATTCCAAGGAATAGGGGGCACCTTCGCCCAAATTGTTGTATCATGCCTAATTCCGCATGATACTGACAATTTCGCCTCAGGATTTTCAGTTGACGACCGTCAACGTCCCAGAAATCCGTCATCATTTGGCGCATACACTAGCCAAATGGTTTTTCACCACGACAGATGCCAGATGTTTTTGATTCCTCAACCTTTACAAAAAATCTGGCATCTGTCGTGGTCTTCAATATAGTCTTTAATCGCTTTTAAGGGGTGGTGGTCGGGGAATTATGGCATGATATATGTTATTTCTAAGATGGAATTTTTCTTTACATATATCATGACAAAATAGCGCTGGTGGAAATCCTGAACTTACTCTTTCTTTCCTTATATCTCTAACTCCTGATTCCTTCTGTTTTTGTATATGTCTGTTAATCATATTTAAAAGCAGAATCTTCTCTCTGTCTCTCTCTGATTCCTGACTGAATCTTACGATTGCAACTTGTTACAATGGTAAGATTACCTTACGTATTGCTGGCTATGCTGTAACGACTGGCTCCTGTTTACTTTCTTCGCCGCTGGCTATGCTGTAACGACTGGCTCCTGTTTACTTTCTTCGCCGCTGGCTGTGCAATTACAACTGGCTCCTGTTCACTTTATTCGCCGATGGCCATGCAATTACAACTTGCTCCTGTTCACTTTATTCGCCGCTCGCTGTGCTGTGTTTTCTTGTCTGTGGATGGCTGATTTGCTGTTATGGCCGGTGTAAAGATTCAACTGATTATGGCTTGGCTTTTCTTATTAGAGGTCATTTGATTGGCGGTGATTTGTTTATATGATTGCTTGCGTGGTGGTTTTCTTTGGTCGGGTCCCTGGTTTGCTTTCTGCGGACCTCCTTCTTTTTTCCAAGTCAAGAACCTGTTTCTTAAATTGCGTTTTTACCGCCCTTTGGCATGAAAAATCAAGGTCGTTTAAGAAAATTTTACAGTCAGTTCTGTTTTAAGCTCGTCGATTGCGGTATTGATTCTGGTTTGGATTTCTCCAGGTATGTTTTCGAGTATAAAGCTAACATCCTCTTGTAGTTTACTGATATCGGCTCGCATTTCCTGAATGTCGGCGGTGTTTGATTCCAGTAGAGACAAAATCGATTGCGCCGCCATGGCCGATTCGCGGGATGATTGGTCTATATCCTTCGAATTCTCCGCATAAAATTCCTCTAATGATTTGATGGAGTCGTCTGGCTGTCTGGTAAGCAAAGGTTGTATTTGAGATAGGATATTTTGGGTGGTGTTGGAGACAAGATATGGAAAGTTTTCAAGATCGACGCCTTGTTTTTCGGCGATTTCTATCAAGCAGGTGATGGCGCGCTCGAGTCTAAACAGGTTGGCGAATACCTCATACAGGAATTGTACGTTGTAGTCGATACGGGCCGCCAGGGCCGCTTCCGGGGCCGGCGGGATGAACGGTGGAACTAACAGGATTGGGCCGGCGATATAGGTTGGCTGCTCTGGAGTTTGGACGATGGCCATTTATTATTCCTGAGTTTCGATGATTGTTCGTTTTGCGTTGATCGCTTCTTTTAGTTTTTCCGGCGTGTCCTGGTCCGTCGGTGTTTTGAATACGAACGGGCCAAGGCCGCCGATCGTGTACTCGTAGATGGCGAATGTTTGTACCTTTCCGGCTGGATCGATTTCTTTCCAGTCGCGGGCTGAGATAATTTTGGTTGTTTTAGAATCCGACATCGATTTCTCCTCTGATTTTGGTTGTTCCACGTGGAACATTTTCTTGTTTTTCTGTTTCTCTGTAGTGCACAAATTTTGTTCCCAGGGCAAAGATTAGGCTGCCGATCGTGATGATTACGAAATAGACATCCTGTCGCGTGTAAAGTTCGAGCGCAACCCCTGTCAGTAGAAACATCATACCAAGTAACTGTACCATTTTCCAGACCATTTTTTTCTCGCTTTCTTGTGTGTTTTCGTGTTCATTCTATCAAAGTGTAAATGATATCTCCAATGATATTTGGTGTTCGGCCGTAAGTTTCAAGATATTGTATTCTGATTGATTTTTCAAAGGTTATACCTGGCATGATTCCGAGACAGTATTTAAAATTAACGTCGTCATGGCGCAGCTCGTAAAGTCCGGCTACATGTTCTTTATTTAGTAGCCACGTGTTTTGGTTTAAGAAAGTTGCAAATGCTACGGCTTCCCCGTCGATAAATATTTCATATGAGTCTGCTTTTTGCGTTGCTACGCCTGAGCTCAGGACATATCCACCATAAATTATTCCATTGCCTGTGATTGTGAGTGCAATTGTTATGGCCGATGTGTTGGCTGCCCTTGCGAATGTTGCCCGCCTGGCGCTGCCAAATGATGGCCTTACTGAGATTCCCCAATAGTCCGGCGCTCCGATCGGCATGGTGTTATATCTCCTGTAATGCTTGTTCCAGTTGTGTCAGGTCAATTTTGTGCGATAGTATGATTGTCGGCGGTTCCGGGATTGGTTCTGCTACCATTGCAAATCTCAATCGCAGTGAATGCGGATATAAGTCGTCGTCATTCCAAGTTACTACTTTGAGCTGATATGGTGGCTGATCGAGTTCAAAGGCATCCCCCCAGCTTATTTTTTCATTATCACTTGCAAACGATGCGTCGGGGTTTGATGGGAATATTTGAAATAGTTGGTTATAGACTTGAAAGTGCATCAGGGCGGCACATCCACCCGGGAAGATGGCGTCTATTTGGTGTACTGTTCCGGGTTTGAGCTGGATGATTGTGTTTTTCGGATTTGCCTGTGTTCTTTTGGCTTCTGTGGTGATGACAAATTCGAAAAACATTTTGTGCTCGCATTATCTTAAAATTCCCAATGGTCCCTGGGATGGCAGATTATAACGTTGTCGGTGCGATACACCACCCACAGGTTTTTCCCATCGAACGTCATTCCATCTCCGCTGGCGCGGGTTCCGCTCATTGATTTTATGACGTTACCGTTAAAATCCACTTTATTCATAATTGCTCCAGTACCGTCGTAACTCCAAAGATTTTTGCCATCAAACGCTAATCCGACAGGCAATGTGCTGGGGGCTGCAAAAGATTGGATGACGTTTCCGTCTGAATCGTGTTTATAAATTTTGTCGGCGATATCGGATGCGCTCCAGAGGTATTTTCCATCAAAAGTAAGGCCGGTTGGGCCGTTGTCTGGAGACGCAAACGTGCTGATTATATTTCCGTCGAGATCGATTTTATCGATATTAAAATTGACGTCATCGACGACGTAGAGGTATTTTCCGTCAAACGCCAAACCGCGCGAACCGCTTCCGGCTCCTCCTGGTGCTGCCACTTCTTTAATGACGTTTCCGTCTAAGTCTAATTGATATAGTAAGTCTTCGGACACATCACTGAGCCAAAGATACTTTCCGTCAAAAGTTAGACCTCTCGCGACAGTTGCTGGTGAGTTAATAACCTTGTTTTCATACGCAACGTCGACCATAATTTTTTATTTTCCGATAAGCACATAAACAGAAGCCGTAAAGGTATCTTGGGCTGCGGTTCCGGTTGCCGTTGCTGTTACCCGGACGTATTTTCCAGCTATTTTCCCGAAAACTGCTTCGTTTTTGTTTCCGGCCGCGTCTTCATACCTGAGATCGCCGAATGGTCCATTCATCAGCTTATAGAAAGTAACATTATCCTCGCTAAATTCGATGTCAAAAAGTATGTCGGTTGGTGTTCCGGCCACAACAAGTTTAATCAGAATCGCGAAATCGTGAAATGGCACACAGCGGAAACTGGTTGATGTTATTGTGGTTATAGCGTCATTAAACACAACGCCGTCGAGACAGAGCGCGCATGCGATTCGTCTTGGATTGTTTCCTAAATTACTCATGATATGATCCTCGCGATATAGCCTTCTATATAGACGTTTATGCGGTCGGCTGCCACAGTTCCGGTGAGTTCGGCTCGGATTCTTTCGCCTTCGCCTAGAAATATCTCTTCAGAAATCCAGTAAAGCGTGTCGGCGTTCGGGTTTTGCTCTTCCTCACATGGGTGAAAAGTGCCGTTTGAAAAGACTCCGATTCTTAGGCGGGTATAGTCCGAGGTTTCGTTTTCAATCGAGATGCGGGTGATGCCGGCCATATATCCCGATTTGATATCCTGGTCATCGATATTAAGCGGGGCCTCGGCGGCCGAGTCGACTGTGATGCGCCGGCGAAACAAATTCCCCTGGCGTCCGAGGGCTGTCATAGACCAGTTCGGATTTTCTGCTAATATAACGACTTGATTCATAATAACCTCGATCGGTTTGTAGTTTAGGAGCCGGCAAGCTGTATCGTTCCTTAGCGGTTATCGACGGAGCCGCGGTCTGGTGAGATACAGTTTGTCGGCTTTCCCGGTATTGGCTGCTGGGCTGATTATTTCTCAGACTCTTACAAGCCGGTCAAGGATAACTTTGTTTGTGCCTCCCGCGGCATCAGCATTATTTTCGGTGGTGATGTCAAGCTCCACAGTCGCGCGCGCTTTTGGATCTAGCCATGAGTTCGGGTCCTCCTCCCAATCAAACTTAAACACGGCCGTGTTGTGATAAGCGACACCTGACCACAGCGTGCGTATCGGTTCTTCAGTCGGATAGGTGTTGATATTTTGGGTGTTCGAGCTGTCAGTGGCTTGGAATCCGGCAACTACAGTCGGATCAGTTCCCAGAGTTACGTGGGTAGCGCCATGCGCGCTTTTTTGCATTGACCCGATGCCGGTTTCGATAGCGTCGCTGTCGAGTCCGTAGACTTCACCGCCGACGATGATTTCTTTTCCGTAGGCGTAGATGTTGGATTTTGCAAGGACGTCGATCCCGCCTTTGAAAACCCGGGTCATGCCGGTGTCGAGCGAAAGCTCGATATCTTCCATCATATGGTAAAAGTTACGTTTGGTGTGATGTCCGGCGTCATTAGCTGATCTACCCTGAAGAATGATTCTTCTGATCGGATACTCGGTCGGAAGTTTGAGATACTCGGTCGCGGCTTGGACCGTTGTGTATTCCCGCCAGGCTTCGGTGCGCATAAATCCGATCGGACCACCTCCCGGTCCTTCTCTGAGATAGAAAGCCAGGATTGAGACTGTAAGCGCTGAAAATTCAGTAGCTACCGCGGCGTCGTTTTTGATTCGCAGCTCCACGTTCTTGAACTTAGCCAAGTCTAACGCAAGCAATGGATCGTAGAGATAGCGGCCAAAGTCAATTAGGAAAAACCCGAATTGTGTGTTGGTTGCATAATGCCGCCATAGGTCGGGCGAGGCGATGCCGTTGTCATAGAATGCGCAAGCCTGGACCAAATCACCGGCCAACGATTTTGCGATTGTGGCGCCGTTGAGCATCACCGAAATTTCAGTGATGTTATCGAGTACGCGCCAATTTGCGGCATCCTGGCCATGTCCGGTTACGTTTGTGCCTTCTATTTTAATCATCAGTGCGCCAAGAACCCCGTGTTCCGGTAGATCGATTCTGTAAGTTGAATTTAGGGTCATATCGACATTTTCGCGGATATATTCTTGTTGCCAAAACATTTTACGTGCCTTTCTTTAATTTGTTGAGCACAGCTTTTTTATTCGTCAAGCCTTGCCGGCTTATCTGTTGCGCGAAATTCTGGTGTTATGCAGCGCTGCCGCCAGGGCTGCTACGCGGTCAATGTTTCGCGGATCGCCGCGGCCGTATCGCGGCGGCAGTGTGGTTCTGGCGATAGCGTCATGATACGGCGCAAAACCGTCCTGATATGCCGCTTGTGCTCCTCTGACTCCGGGGCCCCATCTCGCCACGCCTACCTTTATGGTTTTATCTTGCCATTTCTGGGTGCCGGCTTCTCGTACGCCGCGGGCGAAACTTTTGTTGGTTATTGCTTCCTGGATACCGGTTTCATAGGCTTCTTCTGCGGCTATTGTTTGACCAGCCCAGTCTTTCTTCGGATTCTTGATCCCGGCCTCGAAGTCTGCCGCTCGTTGTGGGGTTACTGTGGCCCATTTAGTTGCTATTGCGTCAAGAGTTTTGATTGCAGGCATAATTTGATCCTTTCTGTTCGGTTAATTTTGCCTCTTTTTTGATATAGCAGTAACTTTTCCGGTTGTCAAGGGTAAAAAAAGTAAAGACATACCAGATGTAGTGTATTCGAAGAAGCCGCGGCATACCATATCTTGTGTTTTGTGCCTTTTTGGCTGTTTTCAAATTGAGATAAGGAGATTTTTAAAGGTGGGTTGAAAAAGGAGATTCCGGCGTTAAGCTGCTTTCTGAAAGTTACCAACACCCTGCCGTCAAATTGTTAGTAGATTGTGGATAACTTTTCTTTACTGTTTTCTTGTAAGTTATGGTCTTTAGAATGGCTTATGACTTCTGAACTTGAGTTATCCACATTGCCAACACCCTCTATTACTATTAAGCTTTGCTACTTTGCTTTATTTAATATCCTTCCCGGCTGGTTTTTTACTTTCTTCGCCTGCCGGATGGTAGGAAGTCAGAGCAGCTGAAACCAAATGCTGCGCGGACCGCTCAGACTGTTTGGCTACCGCGCCAGAACGCGGTAGTCAATACGGGATTTTCCCCGTAGCGAAAATCCCGTTTGTTAGAGCTCTAAAAAAAGTTTATATTTTATCCTTGACACTCCCTGGGATTCGATGTATATATGATTATAATATTTAAGGCAAGGTGTGAAAAGATGATGAGAAATGAAAAATACGGCGTAGCAACCAGCTTAATATACGATCAGCGTGAACGTCTGCTTGATAAAGTCACGGGCGCGTTCTTGCCTTGCTTGGCTTGTGGCAAGCTGTTTCCGGTTACCCGTCTGGGTTCGAGTCTGCTTTATTGTTGTGAAGCTCATGCCGAGCGGCATAAGGCTGCTGTCGGTGATGGCACGATAAGTTTTGTGTATTTCAAAGAGAGAAAGGAAAGCTGCAAATGCAATATCGGAAGGTAATCAAACTTGGGGGTTCGCTTTATGTCGGGATTCCGTCCGCTTTGCGGGATGCGTTGGATATTCATGCCGGCGATATTCTCCAGGTGTCTCTGTCCCGGTTTATGCTTCAGATGAAAAAAGACGCTACTGTTAAGAAAATGCATGAGTTTATATCCGAAACAAGGAAAATGAGAGGAGGTGAAGAAAATGGGTGAGAAAGTTTATGTTGAGGAGGTTCCTGACGTTCCGGCTGGGGAGTTCTATGCGAAGATTGTTAAATATGAGCCTTATGAGGGCAAATACGATCCGGCCACACGCATCTTTTTTGTGATCAAAGTTGGTGATCGTGCGGTGGGGCCAATTAATGGGATATTTCCGAAACGGGCTACTGTGGCCAACAAAACCGGTAAGATGCTGTTTGGTGCTTTGGGCGAGTGTAAGGTCGATAAGGTGTATGATCTTGATAGTCTGGTTGAGAAGCGCTGCTGGGTCGAGGTGGTGCGGGTGGTAACCGATGATGGGCCGATGTCGCGCGTCAAGCGAGTTATTTATCCGGCTCCGGGTTCCGCTGCGGTGCAAGATGGAGCCCGTCAAAGTCCGCAAAATTCTGCTAACGGATTTCCTCCGTCAGATCCGGATCAACCGCTAAAAGATATGCCGTTTTAATGGGGTTGGTGTTTTGCTGGTGTTGAGTTAGTTCATTTTATAGGAGAAACAGTATGAGTAAAGAGATATTTATGGAACTTTCGATTGACTTGATCGATGAACCGGAAAAAGAATTGCGGTCGGTTATAAGCCGTGAAGGTTTGGACGCGCTAATAGATTCGATTCGCGATCGAGGTGTGCTTCAACCGCTGCGAGTGCGTGAAAATGGAGAACGGTTTGAGGTTATCTGCGGCCATCGTCGGCTGTTGGCCGCTCGAGCGTTGGGGTTGGCTACCGTGCCGGTTGTTGTGGCCGAAACATCTGCGGATAGTTCTGCGATCGAGGTGGTGCATGAAAATTTGATTCGTGAAGATGTTAATCCAATAGACCTGGCGCGCTGGCTTCAGCGGGTTAAGCGGGAAAAGGGATTGACTAACGAAGCGTTGAGCTCTTTGTTCGGAAAGTCGCGGGGCTGGTCGGGACACTATTTGGCTTTGCTTAATTGCGATGGCGGGATTCAAGCGGCTGTGGCTGCCGGTCAGATTGATGTTATATCCGCTCAACGTCTGCAGTCGGTTGTGGATCCGTCCACCCGGCATTCGCTATTGACGCACGCCGTTAAGGGCGGCGCGTCGCAGTCGGTTATTGCTGGGTGGGTTGCGAGAGAAAAAGGTAATTATGTGTCAGAAACTGAGAGTGGAGTTGGTCCAGGTGACCTGGGGCCGATAGAAGCTGAGCCGTCGCTTATGTTCGAGTGTCTGTTTTGCTATGCTGAAAAGCCGGCTGAGAACCAGGTTCTAATTCCGCTATGTTCGGAATGTTATCAGGCGTTTAAAGAAGCTGAGAAGCTGGAGCATAAAAAGATTGGAGAGGAGGTGAAAGAATGAGTGATTTGAGCGTTAAGGGTATAGAGGCGATTATTGACGGGAAAATATTGGATTAAGCGGAAAAGACCGCGAATATTTTCCGTAATTTCAAAGCCGATATGTGGGAAAGACATGGGAGCCTTGCAAGCGTTTTATGCACTGGGATGGATGCGGTTAAAAAGGATTGTGAGGAAGGATGTTTGGAGGTAGCTAAAGCTGGTGGATACGCAATGCAACAATTTGAACAAGAGCTGGCAGAAAAGTTTGAAGAGTTAGAAAGAAATTTGAATCGGGCGGTAGCCGTCGTTGAAGGGAAGATTCAAAGATTAATTAACGGCGAGTAAAAATAGAATCGTGAATGGCACAAACAAGAAAGGAAAGTAAAATGAGTATCGGAACTATCTGGCTGGGGTCGCTGGTAACGGCGATGGCAAAAATTTCGGATCCCTTGAAAGTGGCTGTCCGGGGAACGATTAAGGAAATCGCGCGGGTAGCCAAACAAACACCTAATCTGTATGATGATTTGGTGGTGGATCTATTGGCTAATCTGTTTGGCGTGGATACAGAAGATCCACAGGATAAACCAAAGGTGGACGGAAAATAGAGTCGGTGGACAAGTCAGGCGTCGGCGGTTTATCTCCTTTCAAATATACCTTTCCTCGGCCGTCGGCGCCGAAATAACTGGAGATTGTTATGGATGAAAGTTTAGAGAAATTTATCGGAAAAGAGCTAAAGGTTGTTAACTCGCATGTGGCGGCCGTTCGGGCGTTGTGCAGTACAAATTCCGTCGGTGAAGCGCGAGAATTACTGCGAAAAGTTGCCGGTCATGTGGCTATTGTCTCAAAGATTCT
>Ga0114918_10004743_pt1 | contig 11777 bp, 20 predicted proteins | sample LantaG_FD_87015 | JGI IMG/M metagenome (GOLD analysis project Ga0114918, IMG submission 87015) | Deep subsurface microbial communities from Baltic Sea to uncover new lineages of life (NeLLi) - Landsort_02402 metaG | ecosystem: Environmental > Aquatic > Marine > Oceanic > Sediment | place... | reverse complement strand
TTAAATTTTTTTCCTTTGCTTAAAACTAATTTATTATGAAGAAGAATAACTGAGACCCACAGACTAGCAATGATGTTGGGGGCTTATATGTGAAGCAGGGGCGTTTAATGAATGAGCGACCTGATGGCATGACGGGTATTCAGCAGGCTGCTAAGTTGAGAAAGATGAAGTGTAATTCTGAGAAGGCTGAGATTATTGCCAACGGTATTTCACTTGCAGAGATTCGTGAGAACATACATAGTATGGGAGATATGTTCTAGGATTTTATTTTTGATGTCTGATGACAGAGAGATTTCATTTTGAGGTCTCTCTTTTTTTATTATTTATATTTTCTATTTAACATAATAATACAATATCGACACTATAATGTCGTTTTAATGTCGATTTAGTGTCGAAAATAAATAGTTAACTAACTGATAATCAATAGTAGTGTCGAAAATGTCGATTTCAAAAAGCAACTGTAGATGAAAAAAAAATATAAAGGAGGTAGAAAATATATATATATATAGGGAGGAAGAATATTGACATTCCGACATTGTGTGTTTAGTTCGAAATAATATATTATATTTGCAGAACAATTTAATTAAATCATATGAGCAATAATCAGATGGGCTTCACGCCCAAGCATCTCAACTTCGGTGAGGACGGACAGCAGAAACTTATCAGTGGCATCAACAAGATATCTAATGCGGTAAAGAGCACCTTGGGTCCAAGTGGAAATACGGTATTGATTCAGTCACCAAACCACACCCATGGGATAACGGTCACTAAGGATGGTGTAACTGTAGCGAAGGCTATTGACCTCCTTGACCCGGTGGAGAACTTGGCGGTTCGTATGATGAAGGAGGCTGCGGACAGGACCGCATCTACTGCGGGTGATGGGACCACCACGTCAATAGTCTTGACAGAGGCGTTAGTGGAGCATGGTCTTGAGTACCTGACGGAGGGGGTGAACAGGACGGAGGTGTTACGTGAGATGGTTACTCTTACTGATGAGGTTGTGGAGAAGCTAAAGAAGATGTCCAAGAAGGTCACTAAGAAAAGATTGTTGGACGTTGCTACTATCTCTGCGAACAATGACAAGGCTATAGGAAAGATTATTGCTGACGTGCATGATGAGGTTGGCGAGAGTGGGATAGTGACGGTGGAGAAGTCACAGGGGTCGAAAACATATTATGAGACTACAAATGGGATAAAGGTTGACAGGGGATATACCTCACCTCTGTTCATAACAAACCACAAGCGTGACGAGTGTGTCATGGAGGACGTGTATGTTTTGGTGTCAGACGCTGAGGTGTCAAACATTTTACAGATTGAGAATGTATTGAAACCAATCATACAGGAGAACAAGAAATTATTAATCATTGCACCGTGCAGTACGAATGTGGTAAACACATTGGCAGCGAATGTAATGAAGAGCAATCTAGGGATATGTAATATTATACCACCGCAGTTTGGATACAGGCAGCATGAGCTGATGCAGGACATAGCGTTGAGTGTTGGTGCTACATACTTCTCTGAGAAGACAGGGGATGACCTCAGCATAATCAGTGCTGATGACTTGGGTCACTGCTCCAAGGTGATAGTTAGACGGGACTCAACGGTTATCCTCAAGGATGATGAGGAGTCAAACGCTGAGGCGATTGAGCAGAGGGTCTCTGAGCTGTGGGAGCAGAAGGAGATACTTGAGAACCCTGAGGAGAAGGACTTCGTGCTATCGAGGATAGCGTCACTTACGGGAGGCATCGGTGTTGTGTATGTCGGTGGGAACACTGACTTGGAACAGAAGGAGCTTTACGACAGGGTTGATGATGCGGTGTGTGCAGTACGGTCAGCATTGGTAGAGGGTATCCTCCCCGGTGCGGGCATAGCACTACACAATGCGTCTATAGACATTCGAACCAATAATGAGAAGGACGGGGCTAAAAAAATTGCTCACGCAATTTTAGAGTATGCCTTAACGGCTCCGATATGTCAGATACTTGAGAATGGGGGATTGAAGTATGATGAGGTGTATGAGGGTAAGCGTGATGAGAAGATAGTTGAGGGCTACAATGTCAAGACCCGTGAGTACGGTGACGTATTCAAGATGGGAATCATTGACCCTGTAAAGGTTACACGCAGTGCATTACAGAACGCAGTCAGTGTAGCTGTGACGATACTGTCAACCAACGCAATAATAACAATGGCAAGAACATATGAGGCAGGAGAGTAATATAATATAGGCACTCGTTGATTGCTTCCCTAACGATGCTGACCTAGGGAGAGAGATTCGTAAACTATATAAACCAAAAGACAATGACACCGATAGGAAAGAACATAGTCATCAAGACGATAGACGAGGAGATTAAGACCACATCAGGTCTGCTGCTATCTGCAGAGGATGCAAGCGGATTCAGATACAAGAAGGGTCAGGTTGTAAAGCCGGGCACTGAGGTTGAGGTGATTAGTGAGGGCGACATGATATACTACGACAAGAGGTCGGGGTATACGATGCTCATCAATGAGGAGCCGTACACAATCATTTCTGAGAGGGATGTCGTTGTTGTCTTATAGCAGCATTCATCTCTTTGATGAAGTTCCTATAGACCTTGTCATTATACTTGACATTCTTTGCGAACATCTTGTTTGATGATGGGGAGGTGGGAATCTCTTCACCCTCAAGCTTCTTGTATATTGAGGTAAGCATACGCTGAGCCTTGTATGAGAGTTGGTATAGTGCCTTCCTTTCCCTGAGCCTTTTTCTGAACACCTCAATCCATCCGTCTTGACGTAGCTTCTCGAAGCGGTTCTTGTTCCAACTCACAAGCTCATCAAACTCCATGAACTTATCCCTATCGAAGTAATCCTCAGTCTTGAGGAACAGTAGCATATCAAGGTCTTCCTGTGTTAGACCATACTTTGACTTGATGAAATATCGGATGACCCTCCAATACTTTAAATAATCCTTATCCATAATTTTATTAAATTTGTAACAAATATAAATAATCTATGGCAACTAAGGGCAAGATGAAATGCAACAAGGTTGTTGCATCAGACAGAGCAGGTAAGAAGAAGATGGTTAAAGCCTGTGAGGGTGGCAAGGAGAAGCTTATTCACTTTGGTGCTAAGGGCTATGGTCACAACTATTCACCTGCAGCTCGCAAGTCATTCAAGGCACGTCACAAGTGTGACACCGCCAAGTCAAAACTTACCGCAAGATATTGGGCGTGTAAAAGTTTATGGGCGGGTAAAGGTGGCAGCACAAAGTCCTCACCAAAAAATCGTAAAGGAAAATATTAGTATATTTGTAAAAAAAACATTAAAACAATGGCACGAAGTAAAAGAGACCTTGCTACTCCATTAGCAATGAGTGGGGATTTTGACCCTGCAGACTACAACAAAGACGGTGTAGTAACCCCTAAAGAGCAAAAAAAATATAATAAAGTTCAAAAACTTAAGGCAGGCGGTGCTGCAAAAGTCAAGAAAATCACAAAGAAATCAGAAGTAACTACGGAACAGAAGAACGCAATGAAAGTACAAGCGGCTAAAAATATAGCTAGTGTAGCTGCCGGAGTATTAGGTGCAGCTAATCAAGTTAAAAACTTAATAAAAAACTAAAGAATGGGAAAAGCTTTAGTATGGTTAGGAAATAAAATCATCGCATTTGGATTGTGGTGTAAGAGAACTTGGAATAAGTTCCTTAGTAAGTTAATGTTTAATATATAAAAAATGGACGACAAGAAAAAAAGATTTGGAAAAGACAAGAAAGTTGCTGCTGCTGCAAAACAAAAACAACAAGCTGCTTACGCATCTATGTGTAAAGAGTATAAGAAAGCTAATCCTGATTCAAAAAGTTGCAAGATTATTCCTGCACAAAAAGCTGAGTTACAAGCAATGGTCAGTAAGGTTCAGGGTGCTATGAATCGTAAAAGCGACCCTAATTATCCAAAGACAAGGGAAGCAGACAAAGCAACTATTCAGGCAGCTTATAATAAATAATAATGTTTAAAATATAAAAAAACAAGTTATGTCAAAAATGCAAACAAAAAAAAATGGTCCGGGTGATAAGAAACACACAATTATAGATAAGAATTGTGTACAGAAAGTTATGCAAAACAATAAGGTGCTTTCATCAACGCAGTTAACTAAAACAGAGTGTTCCTATCTTAGAAAAAAAATTGATACGGAGATTGATAAATCTTCGGGGAATCAAACGTATAAAAGCAAATCGGACAAGCCACAAGGTGAGGGGACACTATCTGCTAGTATGGTAAAAAACCTGAGAACAAACTATCATAATGCAAAACAGGAGGGACCTAAGGCTGCTAAGAATTATTTAAGCACTCTCCCTGCTGAAGGTAAAGCCGCATTAATAAAATATGGAATAAAATAAAACTTTTTGCACAGATTCGAGGACATAAGGAAAAAGTTCAACGCTATGAAAGAGACCCCTCAAAAAAGCAGGGGTCTTGGCGATAGCATCGAGAAATTCACCAAGACTACAGGCATCAAGTCAGTCGTTGATAAGATATCTAAAGCCACCGGCACGGATTGCGGATGCAATGATAGACGTGATACCTTAAACCGTAGATTCCCTTTTCAATAATGCCAATGCAAATCTCCATATCAAATGCTATAGGTGGTATAATAATATTATAATAAATTTAATATCTTTGTATTAATAAAAAACAACAAATGACAACACCATCGAGTAATGAACAGTTTGTAGGGGTTAACGCCTCACAGGACTTAACAGAGAGAGGCTCTTCTCTGATTAATAGTAAAAGACAAATATATACCTATACTGACCTAATGTCAGGAGCTGCAGGAGCGACTAATTTAGTTTCGGGGGGTGCAGGTATATTTGCAGGAGTTAGCAAATTGAGTGCTGCATACACTATAGGCGGCATCGAATATGACTGTTACAATCTAAAGTGTATAGCTCCACTTAGACCTGAGGCTACAGTTCACGTTATTTTGATAGGTTCTATTGAGGTGGGGGCAGGTAACATATTTTTTATTAACAACCGCTCTAATATTGAGTCTGTAGACTTTAGTGGATTTGGAGGTTATACTAATAACCCATTGAACCTTGGAGCAATGGTAGATGACTCTACAAACGTAGCAAGACAGCTCAACGGATTGTTTTACGTTAATCAAGAAAACATACCTACATACCCTGTAGAGTTTAGTGCTTTATATATCATAGCCACAGACACTGCAGCCTTTGAGTGTGACGCATATATAGACATGGACTTCATTGTTGAAAAAGACACAACGGTAGATTTTACCATCAACCCATAAAAAAAAATAAAATGGAACAAACATTATTTACGGTAACGGACGACAAGGGAACGGTTCTTAAGCCGATAGATGCAACATACAGTATTAACTATATGTACAAGGAAGACCCATCATCAACGACAGTATTAGAGGGGGTAATTAGCAGAGGTGCTGTGAAGGGGGAAGAGTTTCCTGAGAAAGACCCTCTAAAAGAGTTAGAGTATTCTGAAATTATTATCACTACGGAATCTAAACCCGGGGGATGGAATGCTTATTCGGGGAAGGCTCAAAGATTTTTAAGTAAAACCCCTGAGAAAGGAGAAGGCATTAAACTTCCCTTTACGGGGACAATTCCTACCAAAGAAGAGGCTCAAGATTCTATGGAAGCAAGAAAACAAGAAATGATTGCTGCCTTAGAAGTAATATATCCACCGTCCAATTAAAAAATAATAGACTATGTCAATGCAAATCTCTATATCAAATGCTATAGGCGGTGGTGGAGGTTCACAGGGAGGAGCACCTACGCCAAATGTAAAGAGGTCTTACAATAATGATTTTTTTGAAATTGGTATTATACCTATACTAAGTGCGATAAACGATACTGATTACTTAAATAATGGAACTGAATTTACTGCGAGTTTTTGGTTAGATGTTATACCTACCTTTTCATCTTGGACAGAGGATGTAGTGCCAATGTCAAAGGTGGTAGCGGGTAGCGGTGGTAGAGATTTGTTAATTGTATTTAGGAATTTTGAAAATGGAACTTTAGAGGTTAGGATTTGGGTAAATGAAACTGAAGTGTTTAAAAATACGAGTCTATCTACAGATATGAATAATTGGAATCATATTTTATTCCGTTATGATGGTACTAAAGCAGGTACTTATATATCTGAGTTATACATTAATGATGTTTCAATAACAAACGAATCAACTACGGGGGGTGTTAGCTTTCAATCTGCATCAAAAGTATTCGGAATTGGTACAGAGATAGGGACGGGATTATCAGAAGAGATGGATATCACAAAGGTAGGTATATGGAATAGAACACTAAGACTTGCAGAAATAACAGCTATATATAATAACGGATGCCCAACAGATTTAAGTCCTTATAGTCCTAACACATATCTTAAGATTGACGACTATACAACTGCTAATGGTGAGTTACAATTTCCTGATAGTGGAAGTGCTATCGGTACTTGGGAATCACTATCCGATGAAGCAGATGGAATATCAACGAATGTACCTTGTCCGTAATCAGGACTCTCGAACAAGCTATTGAATGGAGTGAACCAATGCCTGTAGAATAAAAGTCATATTTTTTTTATTATCTTTGTGTAGAAATACTTATACCAATATAGGTGCTAAGTGTTATTCAAATAATAATTATGGCATATCAAAAATTACAAGCAAGTAGAGCTTTATCCGTGATACCAAGTGACACGATAAACATTCCAAGCCCTGCCTCATTAGCATTTAGTAGTACAACGACAGCAGCAGCAGCATTGAAGCTTATAGATGCAGCGGGAGATTTTATTACAAGAGGTGTACGCATCGGTGATATTATATATTCACAAGGAGCGGTAGTGTCTATCGTTACAGCGGTGGATAGTGCAACGCAGCTAAGTGTTGACTTAGCAGTAGGTACAGGAAATACATACGACCTTTATGCCTCCCCTGACTCTCCGAACAATGGATGTGTTCTTTATGTTGGAGACATTTCATTGGGGGCAACTATGACTATTATTACAGCCGGAGGAGATGAGATTGCATTCGCAGGCTTACTCGCAGGTAGTTTTATTCCTGTTCAAACGACAAGAGTAAAATCTACAGACACTTTGGCTGCAGGAATTATAGCACTTTGGTAAGGTTTTATAGCACCGCCTCTTATGATATTGATATAAAATATATAATAATAAAAAATGCTCAGCGAACAAACAAAAATAAATCTATCTCCTAAAAACTTTGTTTTTATTATATGTATTGTTGCTACATTTATTGGAACATATTATTCTCTGCAGGCTCAGATTGAGGAGGCTAAAAGATTGCCACCACGAGATTCTGATGTTGACACAGCTATTGTAAAGACTCATCAGCAATTAGATTTTATACAGACAGACATCTTTGAAATAAAGGGAAGGATTCAAATAATGGAAGAGCGTCTTTATAAACTTCAATAATTATGATATGTAAATGCTGTAGACAGCCGATGCCCTCTAAATCAAAATATCTATGGATTTTTGACAATGGTCACGGTGGAATAATTGACGGTGTATATCAGACACCGGGGAAGCGTAGTCCTATATGGTCAGATGGCTCTCAGCTTTTTGAAGGAGAGTTTAATAGAGCCATAGTAAATAGATTAGTTACTTTATGTAAAGCAAACAATATAGATTATGTTAATCTTGTAGACACACAGGAGGACGTTCCTTTATCGGAGAGAACAAAGAAAGCCAATGAGATATATCGAGAGTCAGAGAAGCCCTGTATATATGTAAGCGTTCACGCCAATGGATACACAAGCGAGTCAGCAAATGGATGGGAGGTATACACCTCTGAGGGTGAGACCAAGTCTGACGACATTGCTACGGTATTATTCAACGAGGCAGACAGAGAGTTTCCAAACTATAATATGCGTAAGGACACATACTCTGATGGAGACGTTGACAAGGAGGCAAACTTTTATGCACTGATACACACAGCCATGCCTGCGATACTGTCTGAGAACTTCTTTATGACAAACGAGAGGGAATATAACCTCTTGATGAGTGAGAGCGGTAGAGACAGGATTGCCAAGATACATATTGAAATGATAAATAAAATAGAGAACGAATGAAAGAAATATTATTAAGGTTGTTTGGTAAAGGAACAGACGTAGCCGGAAAGGTTGGTGGACTTGTTGATAGGTTTGTAAGAACAAAAGACGAGAAGGCTCAGTTTGAGAAAGAGATGGCAGAGATTTTTATCAGTGCCGAGGCTGATATGCAGAAGAATGTTACCGAGAGGTGGCGTACAGATATGGCTTCAGACTCTTGGATGTCAAAGAATGTACGCCCATTGGTCCTGATATTTTTAATTGTTAACACCATGCTGTTGATATTTATTGACGCAGGGTTTATAAACTTCAAGGTTGAGGATAATTGGGTGAGCCTGTTGGAGGTATTGCTTCTTACGGTTATCGCTGCATACTTTGGTGGAAGAACGTGGGAGAAAACAAGAAAGAAATAATTCCTATCTTTGTATAAAATACAATACAATGAAATTAAATGAGAACGAGTTAATACTTCTGCAGGGACTGCACGAAGATTTTAACAAAGCCAAGCTATCCTTAGCTGATGTAGAGCTACAGAAGCATTCAATACTTAAAGGTATTGAGAACCTAAAGGAGCACTTCGCTAAACACGAAAAGGAACTAATAGAAAAATACGGAGCGGATTCTGTAATTAATATTCAGACAGGAGAGGTAACGGAGAAAAAAGAATAAGATGTCAAAGATAAGTACATACAACAATGCAAGCCCGGTAGCACTATCGGACAAGTTGATAGGAACCTCAACAAGAACGATTCCCGCTAATGCAACAAAAAACTTTTTGGTTAGTGACCTGTTGGCTTTGTTTGAGGGTAATGTAACATTGGAGGATGCACTTCTCGCAGGTAACACCTCAACGACAGCGATGATTCTTGGAGGCTCTTTAAGAATCAACTCAGGACTTCTTGACGCGTCAGGAGGATTAGGAACAAGCGGACAGTCTCTTCTATCTACAGGGACAGCGGTCTCTTGGGGAGACCCGTCAGTGGGGAAGCTTTCTCTTCCTGTAAGATATGCTGAGGCGGTAGCTAAGGGAGACCCTTTGTACATCTCAGGATATAACGTAGGTCAGTCAAGGTTAGAGGTGTCAAAAGCAGACTCAGCGTCAGCATCAACGATGCCCGCAATAGGTCTTGCAGATGCAGCATACGCTATGAATGATAATGGAAATGCAGTGTCTATAGGGACATTGACAGGCATAGACCTATCATCATTAGTTCCCGCACCAAGCGTAGGGGATGTGTTATATATAGCATCAGGAGGTGGTCTTACTAAGACCGCTCCAACAGGGACAGCACTTATTCAGAATGTAGGTATAGTGTCAAGAAACTCAGGAGCGAATGGGGTGATTGAGGTTACTGCAATAGGTAGAGCCAACGCCCTTCCGAACATCACACCATCAAGTGTTTTATTCGGAGGAACCGCAGGTCAAGCATCAGAGAGCCTTAGATTAACATACACCGAGCAGGATATATCCCAAGGTGCTACAGCATTTGCAGGGAAGACAGAGATATCTACAGGGCTTTTAAAGCTACCGCAACTGCAAACATTTTCTGATAATACAACAGCGTTAGCGGGAGACCTTATTGTTGGTGATGTATATAGAGATAATGCCGGGGGGCTTAGAGTTGTAATCTAATGGACATTAGAAAGATATCTATAGGACCCGACTACAAAGGTAGTGCCATGCATTACATTGTGGGTCAGGAGATATTAGGCTCTAAGTACACGATACATCTAATAAAATTTAATCCTGACAATGAGTCTATTAAGATATGGATTCAGCAGGAGGACGAGGTGATGCTTTGGAAGGAGTTCACCCGAACAATGCCAATTTCAATTGAATACAATATAAATTTTTAAATGCAATCACCGTTTTACTTTATAACAAAATCAAAGAACGGCAAGCGATACAATAACACAAAACAGATAGGAGGGATTGACTTTATTACAAGCACCTCTGAGGAGGACCACAAGTCCTCTAGTCGCTATGCTACAGTCATTGAGACACCAATAGGATATACGGGACCAATCGAGATTGGTGACACGCTGTTGGTACACCACAACGTATTTAAGTTCTATAACGACATGAAGGGAAGGAGGCAGAGTGGAAAGAGCTTCTTTAAAGACGACCTGTTCTTTATAGATGAGGAGCAGTTCTTTATGTATAAGCACAATGGTGAGTGGAACTCATACGATAGGTACTGCTTTGTTAAGCCAATCCCTGTAGAGGAGTCATATATGTTTAAGCCATTCTCTGAAGAGCCATTGATGGGAGAGATGGTGTACCCCAATGAATATCTAAAGTCAAAAGGCATTAAGTCAGGAGACACTATATGCTTTAAGCCTGACAGCGAGTATGAGTTTGATATTGATGGAGAGAAGCTTTATCGTATGTATGACCATCAGATAACAATAAAACTATAATGGACACAAAAGATATTAAACTAAGAATAATACAGGCGGGTATGCAGGCTGTTGAGCAGCTTATAAAGGTTGCTAAGGAGGACATTATAAAGTCTGACCCTGACGATGAGCTAGCGGCAGATAGATTAAAGAATGCTGCTGCTACAAAAAAGTTAGCTATATTTGATGCATTCGAGATACTCTCAAAGATAGAGGGTGAGAAACAGAATATAGATGTCTCAGAACGTGGGGCGACAAAGATAGATACAAAACAAGGATTTGCAGAAAGAAGGTCAAAATAACTTATACAGTGTTCTAAAGGATTATATACCATCAAAGGTGGTAAAGAATAAGAACAGGGTAAAGAGTTGGACCTATGGATATAATGACAAGTACGATGCTGTAGTAATATCCAAGTCAGGACAGATAGGAGATGTTGTAAGCATCAATGGCTTACGGATAGCGTTACCCATTGCCCCTGATAAAATATCAAAAGGAAAAGATTATTGGGAGCGTGAAGAGATTCCAAAAGAGCTTGACAAGATTCCGTCTATATTCCAATGGAATGATATGCCTTCAGCGTTTAAGAACAGGTGGATAGACTATATCGAGGGGGAGTTTGATAGAAGGGAGGAGGGATATTGGTTTATTAATAACGGGATAAAGACATATGTTACAGGGGCACATTATATGTATCTGCAGTGGCACAATATTGATGTTGGATACCCTGACTTTAGGGAGGCGAATAGGATACTATATATATATTGGGAGGCGTGTAAGGCAGACAAGAGATGCTTTGGACTAGACTACCTAAAGATTAGACGTTCAGGGTTCTCGTTTATGTCCTCTTCGGAATGTGTCAACACAGGTACATTAGCAAAAGACTCAAGGGTAGGCATACTATCAAAGACGGGGGGTGATGCTAAGAAGATGTTTACTGATAAGGTTGTGCCTATCTCTCAGCGTCTACCATTCTTCTTTAAACCCATACAGGACGGTATGGATAAGCCAAAGACAGAGCTCGCCTTTAGGATTCCGGCATCAAAGATTACAAAGAAAAATATGTCTACCATTGACGATATGGAGATGGAGGGACTTGACACCACAATAGATTGGAAGAACACAGATGATAACAGCTATGATGGTGAGAAGCTGTTGCTATTGGTACATGACGAGAGTGGTAAGTGGCTGAAGCCTAACAACATACTAAACAATTGGCGGGTTACAAAGACCTGTCTTAGGTTGAGTAGCAAGATTATAGGTAAGTGCATGATGGGCTCAACCTCAAACGCATTGAATA
>Ga0114918_10004742_pt1 | contig 11779 bp, 22 predicted proteins | sample LantaG_FD_87015 | JGI IMG/M metagenome (GOLD analysis project Ga0114918, IMG submission 87015) | Deep subsurface microbial communities from Baltic Sea to uncover new lineages of life (NeLLi) - Landsort_02402 metaG | ecosystem: Environmental > Aquatic > Marine > Oceanic > Sediment | place... | reverse complement strand
CATTTAGAATGATTTTTATGTAGTGGATCTGAATGCCAATGATTATGGGTAGGATAACACCATCTGTTTTGCCATTTATATATTGGCGAAACACTAGCAAGTTTACCGCTTAGTCGCTCTTCCTTATAAACTTCCATCATAGCATTTAATGTAGGTTTATTAGGAACTGCATCAGTTTCCCAAATCATTATCGCTGTAGGATTTATTTTCTTTTTTCCTTCAATTATACCAGCTTCAAAATTTACTTTTAAATTTTTTGGGATAGGCTGATGTACATAAGTCCAGTTAACGCTATTCATTCTTTTTAACTGTGATGCATTAGCTGGAGTAGATCCGTTATCTATTAATACACCATGCCAATCGCCGAATTTATTAAGTTCATTTTCTGCGAATCTTTTTAACCGATGGACCCCTTCTAGATAATTGTGGATTGGTATTAGTAGTAATAATTTTTCGCGTTGGTTTTCCATGAATCTTTGGTATATTATTTCTGTTCTTAGAGTGTTGTGCAATTGGTGCAAGTTCTGTAGCAATTTTATTATAAAATTCGACATCAGATCCTAGCCATTTATTAAACCAAGGTTTTTTATCGGGTTGATAACTGGTTCTATTATAATGTCCGCCTCCGCCTGCTAATCCTATGCCATGCTTAATTCCTATTGCATATATTCTTTCTGGTGGAAAATTCATAGTATCTACTTTAGTACTTCTATGTATATGCATATCTAAAAAAGGTTGAGTATCCCTTGGCCACTTTATTCTCCATGGAAGTTTGGCAAGTGTACAAAACATACTTGTTCTACCAGGATGCTTCATATGAATATGTGATTCCATGCCTAAATGGTAATAATAGGTTTCACCCACTCCAAAAAAGTTTGGCATGCCTTTTGCTTTCCATCCTTTTATTAGCCATTCAAGATAACCTGGATGATACCAATCGTCATCTTCCCAAAATACTACAAATTGATAACCTTGTTTAGTAGCTTGTTCTACACCCCGCCTATACCGTTGAGTAATATCTTTTGCTCCACTTTCAGGTACATAATCCATCCAAATTATACCATTTGGTTTTAGTGTTTGTCTAGCAATTAATCGTTTACACTGCTGTATAAATTTAGGACGATCGCCACGCGTTGGTATAATTAAACAAAAATTATTCATTAAAATAGATTATATTATATTTATCTAAACAAAAAAAGAGGCATATAGCCTCTTTTTAATCAAGCAAAAGATGATCTTTAGCTTTCTACTTTTTCCAAACTAGGTTCAGCTGGATCGGTTTCAGGTTCAGTATTTAAAGCTGAATCTTCACCTGCTACTTCTTCAGGAATAAAGACTTTAATTGCTCGGGCAACTAGTTCTGCATCTTCTAATGTAAATGCTCCTTTAGATTGTGCAATTCGTGCAGCTTGAATAAGCACGTTTACTGCTCGGGATTGATTTAGGTCACTTGGTTCTGTCATGATTATTTATATTTTGATAATTATATGATACTTTATTAAAAAGGTTTAAAGAATTTTTATTTCTTTTGGTTTAGCTTCTACTATTTTATCAATAGATATATTCAAAATACCATCTTCAACTTCTGCTGTAATAGCATCAACATTAGCATCCTTTGGAAGACTAAATTTACGATTTGTGTTTTTCGTCCATTGTGAATCTTCTGAATCTATTTTAACATGTAGTTCACCATCTGTTGCAGTAACTGATACTTGATCTTTTTTTATGCCTGGTATTGCAATTTGTAAAGTATGTCCCTTTTCATTAGAGTTTACATTATAATCAATAACTGGCTTATTGAATGTATTTTTAGCTTCTCTCCAATAAGGACTAGTGATATTATCCATTGCCTTATCAAATTCAAAAATACTTTCTGTCATTTTTGAAATATCAGTTTCATGAAATGGAAACCATGTATTAAATTTAAAATTACTTTTCATTATTATTATTGTTTATTTTTTATATGATTACTTGTGTAATCGGTTTAATATATGCAATAATTATACCAATGCTAATTATTGCATTTTTTGTCAGTACATAATGACATAATGTCACTTAAATTTACCACATTTAAATAATTTAAGATTTATTAGTATACAAATAAAAATAAACCATAAAACACCGATTAATTCCATTATACTATATCTGCACTTTCTATTAATGTATATGTAAAACTGTTTCCCCAAATGTCTTTTGCTGAATTAGCTAAATTCATAAATTGTAAAAAATCTTCATTATTAGCAATTACTTGACATCCAGCAGACCACTTATCAATTTGCGTTGATGTACCCCATTTGTTAGCTCTATGTATATTGATTCCAAACATACCTTCTTGTATACTTTCATTTAGTTTGTCATAGTGTAAATCTAAATTATCATCACGATAAACCTTTACTGGTTTTATCTGAACCAGTGCTTCATAAACACCACGATGCATTCCTGTACTATATGTGGATCTATATTGATCCGGTACAAGTATAGCAACTCCATCTTCATTAAGTAAATTCTCTGTATAGTATTTGCCAGGGTCAGTTGTTGCATCATATTGACAACAATACCATTCGCCATCAAGCATATAGGAAACAGTCATTAAATCATCAAATTTATTAGTAACTTCATCATAAGTATCACTATTGCGAATACCTACAATATTAAGATTATAATTGCCTTTATCAAACCATCTATAACCTTTAGCCTTTACGGCATTTTCTATTTGTTCTCTACTATATTGCATTTTTATTATTTTTTTCGGGATCGCTTTGCTTCTTCCTCTTCGTACATATCTATTAAATCATCAACTATTGGATCTCTGTGATTATTTAATAATGTAATTGCTACCAAATTTTTGATTTTTCGGGCAGCATTATAAAGAAATTTAAAGCCTGAGTCTCCTCTATTTTTAAGATCTACTTGTGCATCATCTCCACATATCATCATTTTACTTCTAAGACCTAATCTAGTTACAATCATTTCCATTTGATTCATGGTAACATTTTGTGCTTCATCAACTATTATAGCTGCATCTAAAAAGGTTCGGCCTCTCATAAAACTAAGTGGTACTATTTCTATATCACCTTTTTCAATATATGGCTGAACTCGGTCTTTGCCATATAGAATATACATGTTTTGGTAGATTGGCTGAACCCATGGATCCATTTTTTGATGTAGGTCTCCTGGTAAAAATCCGATCTCTTCTTTAGATACAGTAGGCCTGGTAATTATAATCTTTTCATATTGCTTTGTAAATAGTCCATCTAAGGCTATTTGACAAGCTAATAAAGTTTTTCCACTTCCGGCTTTTCCTGCTAAAATTGCAACTTTACTGGCTAATATAGATTCTTTAGCTTTTTTTTGCTCTTCGTTAAGCTGTATTCTAAATTTAATTGGGTTTTTTGGTTTTCGTTTTTCTTTAAACAGTGGATCTTCGTGTGTTTTATTTGGCATTTGGAATAGTTTTTTTTATTTTAAACTTGTCCATCACCAGAGTCAGGGATTAATCAAAATGAATCCTATTTAGGAGGAGAACCTGCTACAGGCATGATATTCATATTCTTTTTCATTGTCATGCTTACATTATTTGATTTAGTAGGAGTCATTTTCTTTGTTCCTGACTGTGAAGGTTGTGCCGGTTTTTTCGGCGGTTGTTCAGCTTTAACTGATTGCTGCTCTTTAGCAGTATTATTAGTTTCATTATCTAAAAAATCATCACCTACTTCATCTAACATGGTGTTTAATACCATATCATTAGCATGATCTTCATCAAAGCTTTCAGTTTTAATGATTTCTTTTTGATTGTCAATTTCTATAAGTGTCGAATTAGCAGCATCATCAACATCCGGTCTAATATAATCTACTAAACTTTTAATAAAACCTAAAGCAACAATAGGTAATACTGCTCCACTTATAGCAGATAATATTCTTTTTTGTGCTATTGGAGTTTGGCGTTCTAATCCAAATAATTCTATCCAACCTCGGTATTCTTCTAAATTAATGTATGCATGAAATGAATTAGCCATCATTTGAAATGCAGTTAATAAAATAAAAAGACCCCAAACCATTGTTTTATTGGTTCTGTCTAAAATAATTAGTGCGGCTAATGATGCCGCAGCTCCAAGTTCAAATCCAACTGCTAATATCCAAGACATTGCTCCGTTATGAGCAAGATCAAAAAATGCAACTGAATTGATCATTGATATTGTTGCCACTAAGGCATAAAGTGATACGAACACTGTAATGATCGCATAATGTACTATTTCTTTTTTCATTAGTTTTATGTTAAAAGGCTGCATCCAGTATCACAGCCATTATTAAATATTCTTGATTCTTGGATTACAGCAACCTGTAAACATTTAATACCAAATACCTCTTCTGATGGTGCACCAGTTACACTATTATCTTCAACTAATCTTAATTCAGCAAAAATATTACCGGGGCTTATACCTGTACAAGTACGATCTAAACAAATACGGATTAATCCTTCATTTATTATGTCACCTGCAGTATCTTCGTATTGTAAGATTTCCATCTCAAACCCCCTACATCCAGTAGGTATAGAAGGCCACCAAAAATTAGCAACCACGCATTCTAAATCATTAAATAGTAATACTTGTAATTCTTTGAATCGACGTAAGTCTAATGGTTTTCCATCTGCTCCAAATAATTGAATATCTATACAAGCAGTTGTACCCTGTAAAATATAAGTAATGCAGTCAACCTGTGCAATAATTCTTGCACAAACACTCAGGACACATTTAGGATCGCCTGATGATGGGGTTGGTACACCTGGTATAATATCTGGCATTTGTTTATTTATCCTTTTCTTCTAGGGCGTTAATAGAAATTCTTTCTTTATCGCTGATTTCTTCTATACGAAGGGTTTTCCATGCTGGTGTATTTTTTATTAGATCCACCATTTTAGCTTCATCTAACAATTTAGAATTAATTTCATTTAGTTTGGCCTCATGTATTTTAGATAAGGAGTCCATTTTGTTTATAGTATAATACTCCATATCTCTAATCGATGATTTGGTACCACACGTCTGTAAAAAAATTAATAGTACTAAAAGTGCCATTATATAAACTATCCAATCTTTATGTTCTGATTTCATATTATTACTTTTTAAATTTCTGTTTAGGATCTGCCTCTTTAGTTTTACCTTTTTCTACTCTATGATAAGTTTGTGTTGACCAATAGTCGTCTTCACCACATGAGCAATCTTGTGGCATTTCACCACAACGTGCACATGATTCTTCTTCCTCAGATTCTTTTCCATATACTTCTGCTTCTAGATCTTTATCAGAACCATCTGAAATTTCAATGTCTTCAATATGCTTTACATTTTCTTCAGAAATAAATTGAAAAAAGTTTTTGACCTTCATATTCTATATATTCACTGCTTATATTTGTTATGAAAGTCTTTTACCATTTTAAGAAACTTGCCAGCATTTTCTCGTATTGCCGGCAGTCCCATATAAAAAATTTGTGGTGTATCATTTTGTTCATTGCTAATCCAAATCTCACAATCAGCAGGTTTTACTCCAGTCATTTCCCAGTATGCTACGAAATAAGCAGAAGTTTGAATAAAATAGTCTTTAATCCAATTAAGCTGTTTAGGCTTTCTTGAACTTTTATAATCCGAAATAATAAGCCTGCCATCATTTTTTTCATAAATAGTGTCAACTCTACCAGCATATCCACCTTCACGTGTGCTGTATAGAGTTTTTTCAATTTCAACTATTTTAGATATTTGATCAAATGAATTTGCATTATAAAAATTATAGAAAAGCTTTCTACCAATATTAAGCTCTTCTTCCGTATAACCTTCAGCCTTAACAAATTCTAAAATTTTTACTTGTGCATCTTTAAGACGATCAGATTTATTTTTTTTATCAGATAATAAAAAATATTCTATCATTTGATGCATAACAGTTCCGCGGTTTGCAGAAAATTTTGAAATGCGGTCTGCTTCTTTCTCACCAATTTTTTTTCTCCATTTAGCAATACCGCTTTTGTCAGTCATTTTACCTAAAATAGTAGTAACTGATGGAAATAATTGAGATTGTCCTACGTCATAATAACGCATTCCATTAATTTGTTTAGTTTGGCTTAATCCTTCAGCTGTTGCCATTTTTCTTTTCTAAAAATTCTATAACCTGTGTACTATCAGGATAGCCTAAATCTTGTCCACAAATATCACAAGAGAGTTTAACTGTTTTATCAGAACTAAAACCAACTTTAGGCTGATGTTCACATTCCTGTTGAATGTTTTGTAACTTTTTTTCTAATTCACTGATTTGATTTATCAGCCATTTAGCAGTTACATTATTATCTGTGTCTTTTCTAGAATCCAATTCCATTTTGTTATAATTAATTCCCAATTATGAGTTAGCATAACATAAACTATTCGTGATATTAATATCAATAACAAAGTTTTAATAATAAATTTAATAGCTGACCATAATGTAAGGTAATCTCGTTCTGGTGTAAGTACTAGCAAAAAGGCTGCTGTTTCATCTTCACTAATTCTTTGCATTTCTGGATAAATATCACCAGCAAGTCCAAGTTGTAAAAATATTTTATCATAGTCCCTTAATTTCATCAATACATATCCTTCCTGTATTTGAGGTGCTGATGTAATTACTTCTTCTGGTAAATTAATAACAGTATAAATTCTACCTATCCAATCTACTCTAAATCCAACAGATTCGAGTTTGTCTTTAAAACTTAGTGCAACTTTTCTTACTTTGTACCAAATTTTAGCTTCTTTGTATGCATTTATTAACCACATGATTATTCAATTTCAGAAAATATTTTAGACTGCAATAATTGTTTTTGTAATAATTTGCGCCCATTAAAAATTCTATTCTTAACTGTTTGTTCATTAATACCTTTTTCTTTTTTACTCATAATTTCAAATATTTCACTATATGATCGATCATTAAGCAATAATTCTTCTAAATATGGTCTGTACAAAGCTGGTAAAGATTTAATTGCATTAGTAGCCATGTTATGCTTTCTGATCAATAGTTTTTCTTCATCATACCAATCATTTTCTGTCATCATAGCTTCATCAGCTTCCATAACTTGTACTGACATTGCACCAGTAGTTGTTAATTCTATATTTTTATCAGCTAAACTATTCATGCTGATCGTAGGTTTTTTCTTTCTAAAATGACCCATACATGCATTGTAAGCTATACGATATGTCCATGTTGTTATTTGATATTCTGGTTTATACTGATCTATTTTATAATAAACTTTAGCCATAACATCAGCAACAAGATCTTCTGTCAAATCACCATCCTTTACTATGTTAAATATGTATCTTCGCAACCCAGGTGACATTTTATCCATTAATCGTTTAAAAGTACGATTATTTTTATTATTTTTGAATGCAGTTGCTAGTTCTTTGTAAGTTTCAGTTTTTTGACTCATTTAATATATCTTTAAGTGTTGATAATTTTATTGGTGTATATCCCCAGTAATCAGTGCACATATTAAATCTATGCTCAATTGCTAGATTAGTTTTATGTGAATAAATAGCATGGCCATGCATATGAATAGTACCAGAATCCTTTCCAGGCCACATTGAAAGAGGATAATGACATAGTACTAAATCATGATTAGGTAAAATTGTAATATCATTTGGTAAAATATAAAGATTATTAAATTCTTGATATACTTCTAATAATGCATCATCTGAACTGCCTTGCATAAACAAAATAGTACCATTTAATTTAGATAATATAGTACGGGCTGTTTCTGGATCCCAACTAAAATTACCTAAATGTAAGACTATATCATTTTTTTTAATGGACTTATTCCAAGACTTGATTAAAGCTTGGTTCATTTCGGATACATTACTCCAGCTTCTGCGATTAGCTATATCTAATATTTGTTCCCGCCCGAACCATGTATCTGATGTTATATAAAAATCTTCTAATTCGTTTAAATCTGTCATGCATTAAATCTATTAGGGTTCTTTTTTATTGTTTTTTCTATCATTTCCTTTGCATATTCGTTTAACCTAGACTTAGACTTTGCATCCATTGGCCGTTTGTAAAAATCTTCATATAAAGCTTCATATAATTTAACAGTGCTATCAAATGGTACACCAGGTTGTGCATTTGATTCTATAATAAATGCCTTTCCATCTTTATTTTCCATCATATCAAAACAAATAAATGGAAAATCATTATAGATGCTGCAAAATTCTGTTAGTAATTTATTATATTTAGCTGGTATTTTTTCTATGTCCATTCTATTGTATTCAAACTCCATTTCTGCATCTTTATCACCTTTACCAGTTTTAGCTTTTTCATTAGATGGCTGTCGTTCCATCCAAAAGAAAGGCTTTCCGTTAAAGCAAAAGAATCGGTGTTCTGCTGCTTTATCTACAAATTCGGAATAAGTATCAAAGTCAGATTCTTTTGCAGAATTTAATTCTTCTTTATTATTAAATACCTTTATACCTAATCCACTATGTTTACTAGCTGGCTTTGCTATTACTGGTAATTTAAGTTTTAGTGCATCTTTTTTAGTAAATACAGTTTGGGGTACATTTGTATGATCACCTACTAATTTATGAAATTCTGTTTTTGATCCGGATTTTTTAATAATACTTGGTAAATTGTAAATATTTTCTTTTTTAATTTTACCAGAATCTAATAGTTCATTTACTAAATCACTTTGATAATTAAGAACTGGATAATCAGGATTTATTTTTAAATCATTTATGTTGTTTTCTGTTATTTGTTTAAAAAATTTATCTCCTGCAAATCCTTTATAGCTTAACCATTTTTGCCCACTACTTCTCTTTGTGCATAAATAAACTTTTTTTAAAGAAGGAAATTCATCAGAAAGTGATTCAAATAAAAAATCGTCAAACGTTAATACTTTCATTATTTTTATTTTTTTTAGCCTTTAAATAATTATTTATGGCATTAATTGCACTATTACCAGATCCACATATAATTTTATGCGGGTTCGTAAAATAATCTGCTACAGAACCGTTATCAAATGCATACCATTTTTTAGTATATGGGTTATAAGTTGTTAATACTCCGTAATAATCTTCCATTATATTTATTTAAAAAGTTAAGCTTAATTGCTGGTTAATATAATCAGGTCTTTTTTCACTTAAAAATTGTGATATAATATTAGATACTTCTACAGCTTTCATATTTTTAGTATCTAACAAAAGTTTATTTTTAATAAGGCTTTTATGATGGGATCTAACAAACCCATCTATTTCAGCTGTAATGTCTTCTATATTATTTGATTGCGAATTTCCATCATCCCTATTATTTAATATTTCGGGCTGATTAATCATTGTAATTAAATAAATCTTATCTAATAAATTTTTATATTTCTTTTCAATATCAAATACATAATCACCATTATAGTTTCTATATAATGGAGCATAAACAGATTCACTTAAATGGGATCTATTAAAAATTGCATTAATATTATACGTAGATAAAGCTGACATACTTTTAAACATTTCATCATATAATTTAGTCGAATGCATTATATGTTTTTCTTTATTCTGAAATGGTAGTGCAGAATAATGTAATTTATGAAAAACTCGATTGTGTATATTATTTACAATTAAATTTTGCTGTGTATCTTTACCACATCGATCTGGTCCTTCTAATATTATATAAATAGGTTCCATTTTTAAAAGTCTGGGTTTGTTATTTTTATATCGTAATCTGTAAAATGTTTAAAATCTTGTTCATCAGCATTCAATCTCCTCGGTATAGAATCAGCATTACCTTGCCTCTGTGACATTCGTAATGTTCTTAAATTTTTATCAATATCCAAATAAATAACTGTACATTTTTTTCTTTGATCTGTATCAATAGTTGCTATTGCATTAGGTGTCATAATAAATAAATTACACTGATACAAAAATTGAACTTTGCTTATACCGTAATGCCAATTATTAAATTTTTCATAACTATACCAAAAAGTAGGTTCAAATGAATCTTTATTTATAAAAAAATAATCTTTACCATTAATTTCACTTACTCTAGGTGGACGTGTTGTATAAGAAATCCCGTAGATATATCCACGGGACTCTAATTTTTTTCTCATATGGTCTTTACCACTACCGGATTTACCACATAATATAATCTTGTTCATTTAACCCAATAGCAACTTATTATAAGAATAATTATTTTTAATACTTTCTGTAAAATATTTACCCTGCGAATCAGCCCTGCATAAATCGTCATAGACTGTAGATGGTACTCCTTCGTATTCATAAATAGCACCGCTAACAAATTCTACCTTTAATACTTTAGTGGTAAAATCATAAAAACATCGTTTAACTGTACTAGAATTACTTTCTGCTTGTGTGTTTAAAATCATAGTTTATTCTTTTTATATTATATGTAAATTAAACTATTTGTTTAAGAATAAATCTTAAATTAAGAACAGATATTTTTATTAAGTTCTTATGGGACCATTTAGATTCATATAAATCTATTAATCTTAATAAAGCAGGACGATGTTTAAGTGTATTGTTAGAAGATTCTATTATACGCTTTAACCATTGATATTCTTCTTTCATAATTCTAGTTTGGGCATTCAATAATTCTTCCTGTTATATCATAGCAACATGCACATTCTTCATTAAGACTATTATTATGATAAGTTGTCCAATAATTATAAGAACAGCATTCACTTTCCTTTTCACAGGAAGTAATGCCTAAAAATAAAATTATAATAAAGAAATATTTCATGGCTTTAAGATTATGCTCCTGCTCCCGAGCGGCTCTGATCTTATCCTTTCCTAAGGGACTATATGTAACTGAATTTCTGCCTATACTCCAACTGGAATTGAAGCACTGTTTAGGAAACAGTTTCATCGTAATATTCTTTTTGTTTTATTTTTTCTCCCACCGCACAAAATTAAGAAAAAATATTATCATCTCCAATATCCCAAGTTCCATCATTTTCAACAGATTTAATTTGGTTAGGTTTAAATGTAACATAAACGGTATCTGAATCTTGATAATCTTCATCATCAAACCAAGCATCTTTTATATTTATAAAGATAATACCATCATATTTACTTCTATCAACATTTGCCACTACTTCTCTTGTTGATGTGCCATATTCTGTTTCAATATCATCCCATTTTTTATCTTTACCATCCACAATTAATGGTCTTTTAATGCTCAAATAAACCTCATATACAGTCCCATCACCAGCATAACCATCAGCATTAAAATAATCTGGTGTGAAATATGTATCACCCATAAAACTATCAAACTCTTCTGGTGAGCCATGATAAACAGGTAATGGTTTTCCATTATAAACAACTTTACTACTTCCAAACCATTTCCTAAACTTATGACTTTTTGCTGCTGACTTAGCTTCATTAAGACTGCATCCATTAACAAACTGTTCAAATAATTTAACGTGTTTCATTAGTCTTTAATATTTTAGGTCAATTTTCTGCTTACTGTGCTTCATCCCAATATTCATCTGGAAATGGATATTTATCAAAATCTTTAGGGCTTATACCCAGAGTACGTTTTGGTGAACCGTCATCCTCATCTTCAAGGTAAAATATCTTATCCTCATCTTCTGGTCTGAGATCTAACATATATGGATCACCCAATCGCACTAAAGACTGAAAATCTTTTATTGCATATTTTTCGTCACCAATATATCTTGTCCATTTATAAACGGCAACTGTTATTTTAACATTCTTCAATGCTTTTTGCCACTTCGTACCGAAAATATCTTTCGCTTTACGATCATATG
>Ga0114918_10004740_pt1 | contig 11783 bp, 11 predicted proteins | sample LantaG_FD_87015 | JGI IMG/M metagenome (GOLD analysis project Ga0114918, IMG submission 87015) | Deep subsurface microbial communities from Baltic Sea to uncover new lineages of life (NeLLi) - Landsort_02402 metaG | ecosystem: Environmental > Aquatic > Marine > Oceanic > Sediment | place... | reverse complement strand
CCCCCCCTAGCCGCCCTGCTCTCAACCTCCTCTCCCGCTCTCCCCCTCTAGACCGCCACCTTCGGTCAGGCCTCCGCCACCGAGGGCGGCGCCGAGTACGACTACACCCGCTCCGGCAACCCGACGCGCGCCCAGCTGGAGGCCCAGGTGGCGGACCTGGAGGGCGGGGACGCGGCCTTCGCCTTCACGTCCGGCATGGCGGCCTTGGCGGCTGTCCTGCGCCTGGTCCCGGCCGGCGGCCACGTCGTCGCGGGCGACGATCTGTACGGCGGCACCTCCCGCCTGCTGGAGCGGGTGGCGCCGGGAGTGGGCGTGTCCGTCTCCAACGTGGACACCTGCGACGTGGGCGCTGTGAAGGCGGCGCTCCAGCCCGGCAAGACGGCCCTCCTGATGCTGGAGTCCCCGACCAACCCCCGCATGCAGGTCGCGGACCTGCGCGCCCTGGCGGACGCCGCCCACGCTGCGGGCGCCCTGGTGTGCGTGGACAACTCGGTCATGGCGCCCACGTTTCAGCGCCCCCTGGACCTGGGCGCGGACCTGTCCATGACGTCCGCGACCAAGTTCATCAACGGCCACTCTGACGTGATGGCGGGGACGGTGGCCGTGCGGGGCGCGGACCTGGTGGCCCGGGTGGCGTTCCTGCAGAACGCGGAGGGCGCGGGCCTGGCGCCCTTTGACTGCTGGCTCACCCTGCGCGGCCTCAAAACCATGGACCTGCGCATGCGGGCGGCGGCGGACAACGCGGCCGCCCTGGCCTTCTTCCTGGACGGGCACCCCATGGTGACCAGCGTGCTGTGGCCGGGCCTGGCCTCCCACCCGGGCGCCGCCCTGCACGCCTCCCAGGCCAGTTCGGCCGGGTCCCTGCTGTCCTTCACGACCGGCAAGTAAGTTGGTGGCGGAGAGGGAGAGAGAGAGGAGGGGCAGGGCTGTGGAGGAGTGAGAAAGCAACCCAACGAGCAGGCGGGGTGCAACAAACCCGCCCGCTCTCATCCAACCCTAACCTCTCTCTCACATCCCGCTCCCCCCTGTAGCCTCGCCCTTTCCCGCGCCCTGGTGGAGGCCACCTCCCTCTTCGTCGTCGCCGTCTCCTTCGGCTCCCTGGCCTCCCAGATCTCGCTGCCCTGCTACATGTCGCACGCCTCCATCCCGGCGGCGGTGCGGGCGGCGCGCGGCCTCCCCGACGACCTTGTCCGCATTTCAGCTGGCGTAGAAGACGCAGCCGACCTGCTTCACGACTTGGAAGCCGCCTTTGCGGTCGCCGCCCAGATCGCTGGCCTCCCCACCCCGCCCCCTCGCGTCGATGCGGCCCTGGCCCGGGCGGCGGAGGCGGCGGGCGCGGGGCGGGAGGCGGCCCTGGAACGCAAGATCGCCGACCTGGAGCGCGAGCTGGCCGCGGTGCGGGCGCGCGCGTGAATGAGAGAGTGCAAAAAAAAAAGGAAAAGGAGTTTCACGAGGGGAGGGGATTTACACGCACACACCGCAACACCAAAACTGTTTTCTCCGCGCGACGTGCGCAGTGCGCGCGCACCCGCCCGGAGAGGCTAAAACGAAAGGGAGGACAGGACACGCGGGGGGAAGGGGGACGAAAGAGGTGAGCACAAAAACACACACACCGGCACACCCCTAACCTCATCCTCACCCGACCAGCTGGGGGATGTGCTCGCCCGCGTGGACGGGCCGCTTGGGGCGGTAATGCAGCCGGCACAGGCCCATCACCTCCTCGAACACGGCCAGCGCGTAGTCCAGGTCGGCCCGGGTGTGGGCGGCGGACGCGCACAGGCGGGCCCGGGCGGTGAGGAGCGGGGTGGCTGGGAAGCCGACCACGACGACTGCGACGCCCCGCTCCAGGCAGGCCCGCGAAAAGGCGGCGAGCTTGCCGGGCTGGAAGACCATGAGCGGCGCGACGGGCGAGTCCCAGTCGCCCAGCACGTTGGCGCCCATGGCCAGCAGGCGGCGCCTCAGGTAGTTGGCATTGTCCCGAAGGCTCGCCAGCTTGCGCGCGCCCCGGTCGGACCCGTCTGCGCCGGTGAGGAGGTCGAGCGCGGCCAGGACCTGCTCCGCCACGGGCGGCGCCATGGCGATGGCTTGGAGGTGCCCCGGGGCGACGGCTTTCAGGTGGGCGATCAGGTCAGACGACCCCGCGATGTAGCCGCCCGCCGCGCCAAAGGCCTTTGTGAAAGTGCCCATCAGGATGTCGACCTGGGCCGGGTCGACCCCGAAATGCTCGCACACGCCGCGCCCGGACCCGCCCAGGGCGCCGATGGAGTGCGCCTCGTCGATGTATAGGTACGCCTTGTACTTGTTTTTGAGGGCCACGATTTCTGGCAAGGGAGGCATCTCGCCCTCCATGGAATACACCCCTTCAATGATGATGATCACTTTCCTCCAGGGGCGCCTCGTCCGGGGCTGGCCGTGCGCGATGGCCCGCCGCAGGACGGCCTCCAAGTCGTCGACGTCGTTGTGGGCGAAGACCGCGACCTTGGCGCCCGACCCGCGCACGCCCGCCACGATGGAGGCGTGGTTGAGCGCGTCCGAAATGACCAGGCAGCCCCGGCCGACGAGGGCGGGGATGACGGCCGAGTTGGTGGCGAAGCCCATGCCAAAGACGATGGCGGCGGGTTTCCGCACAAACGCCGCGACGGCCGCCTCCAGGGCGTCGTGGATGGGGGCGTGCCCTGCGTCTGCGCGCGTGCCCGGGACAGCCCATCCCTGGGCCGCTAAAGCGGCCTGGACGCGGGGTGTGCAGTACGGGTCGGCCGCGGCGAAGCCGAGGTAGTTGTAACTGCCCAGGTTGAGCGCGCGGATGGTGCGGCCTGTCAGGGCCAGGGGCGCCTGCCCCGCCACGGGCGTCCGCTCCAGGACGTCCACATACGCGTCGGGCGCGGACCCGATGGGCCGGTTCCAGCAGTCATGGATGCGGTAGAACATGCGGCGGGTGTAGAAGTCCTCATAGTCCTGGCGGATGGGGGCCAGCCTGGGCGGAGGCAGGGGGAGGGTGGAGGAATGGCGGCGGGGACGGCCCGCCTTGGAGGGCGCGGTGGTGGGCGTGCCGGGCGCGACCTCGTCCGACTTGGGCCGGCCGGCCATGGCGCGGGCGGCGTCCCGGATGTGGCCGAACAGGAAGAAGAAGCCCCAGCTGTGGGAGAAGAGGGAACGCGGAGAGACGGGAGGGGATGATGGGTGAGGTGAGGTGGTGGTTGGGAGAGCGAGAGCGAGCGGCGTTGCTTCCCCCTCTCGCTCTCCGCGACCCGTCCCCTCCTCCTCCTCTTTCTTCTCCGTACCTGGCCATCGTGGTGAGGGCAGTCACAAAGGGCGGGGTCAGCGTGCCCGTACCGCCGACCTCGTCGTGGGCGTGGTGGTGGGCGTGGGCGTGGCCGGCCGCGTGCGAATGCGGCACCGGCGCTGGCGGCGCCGCCTTGGGCAGGAGGCCGTTGAGCGAGGCGGAGGATGGGCGCCCGTTGGCTAAGGGGGGCTTGCCGCCGCCGCCGCCGGGCGGGGTGGCCATGGCGATGTGCAGGCGCAGCTGCTGGGTGGGGCGGGTTGCGACCCTGTGAGGCCGGGCGCGACGGGGTGGCCGCGGAGAGTCGACAGAAGCGAGCGGAGACGAATGGACTCTGCGAGCGTGTCGTCTTGAAGTCTCTCCCCCCACTCGGGCGTAGCGTCGATTGGTCTGCCTTCCCTTGTTTCCACGCCGCGCACGCCCTCGCCCTCCGCGCACACGGCCTTCTCCCCTTCATGGCTGGCACCGCCCACATTCGTTTTTGCTCCCCCTCTACACGCCTGCATTGTTTTGCCCGCCGCGCGTTCTCCCTGGGCCCGACAAACAACACAATGCCGGTCGCCGCCGCCCTCCCGACGACGCGCGCTGCTGTCCGCCCGCCCGCGGTCCGCCCCGCCGCCCAAAGCCTGGCTGCCCTGCCCGTCGTCCGTGGGTCGGTCGTGTACCGGGCTGGTAACCCGCTGGCACCGTCCCCGCCACCACGCGGGCCAGCAGTGCCCGCTAACCGCGCCCCAATTGCGGCGCCGCTGCGCGCAGCCGGGAACGAGGTGAGAGAGTAGAGTTGGAGCGCGAGAGGGGGCGTGCACGCTCCCGCGCACGATTTGAATGCCGCTCTGGGCAGCACAGGCGGTTGCTCCAGCCCTGGCGTGGGTCGGTGGGTGGCCATGGCGACGGTGATCGTGGAGGGAAAGACACACTCAGTGTCCCTCTCATTTCTCTCCAGGCGCCCACCCCCTCCTCGCTCTCCCCGCCCCGCCACGCCCCGCTGCACGACTTCTGCATGCTCATCCCGTACGGCTTCTCCCTGTGCGGCGGCGGGCTGGTGACCCTGCTCCTGGGCGCGGGCGCGCCCGCCCTGGCCGCCATCGGCACGGGCGCTGCCTGCCTGGCCCTGGCTGCGGGCTCCCTGGCCGCCTGGCGGTCGGGCCGCCCCTCCACGCCCTGGTCGCTGGCCTCCGCGGGCGCGACCGCCGCGACGGCCTGGTGGTACTGGGCGTACGCACCGGCGGGGCCCGGCGCATCCGTGGCGGCGGGGCTGAGCGCGGCGATGGCGGCGTTTCTTGGCTTCAATCTCCTCAGCGGCGGCAACCCACCGCCCCGGGTGAAGGAAGTGGTGGCCGCTTGAGGGTTGTGTTGTGTCTCTCGCCCCGTCTCTCTCTCTCTTCTGCTTGTATGTGTGTGTGTGTGTGTCTGTGTGTGTGTGCGTGTGTGTGTGCGCGCGCGCGCGCGTGAAAAGCCTGGCCTCAAAAAAACACATCTCTCTACTCTTCCGCGACGCCCGCCAGGGCAGACGCCTCCTTCCATGCCGCCGCTGGTGTCGCCGCTGCAGCGTGCTGCTGGTGCTGCTGGTGCTGCTGGTGCTGCTGGTGCTGCTGGTGCTGCTGGTGCTGCTGGTGCTGTTGCTGCCGGCTCGCCCCTCGCCCCGCCACTGCCACGCCCTCCGCCCACAGCCCCTGCCGCACGGGGCCGGGCGAGGAGGCGGCCGAGTCGTCCGAATTGTAGTCGTCGGCCCGGGAGTCGGCCCGGGCGGCCGCCACGGCGGCGGCCGCGTGCGGGCCGCCGTGCCAGCCCGAGGACAGGCGGGAGCCGCCCAGGAGGGGGGCGTCCAGGCCGGGCCCGCCGCCGCCCGAGGCGGCCGGCCGGGCGTGGTCGTGGTGACGGTGCGTGCGCGGGGCGTGCGTGCCGGACCCGGCGGGCCGGGCCCGGGCGGCCGCGGAACGTCGCTGGCGCCGGCGGGCGGCACGGTCGAGCGCGGGCGCGGCAACCGCGCCCGCAAAACCCACCGCCGCGGCGGCACAGCCCACGGCCAGGGCGGCCAGGGCGGGCCGCTGGGCCGCGGACAGGACGGTCCAGGACGTGACCGCGTCGGACCAGGCCCGGCGCAGGGGGAGGGTCGCGGCCGACTCCAGGAGAGGGGCCGGTGGCGAAGGCGGCGGCGGGTGGGGGCCGCCGGGTGGGGCGGCCTCGGCCTCCTCCTCCTCAGCCACGGCCGCCGCCTCCAGCGCGGCCAGCGCGTCGTCATCGAAGGATGCGTCCGCGACCTCATCGCCCTCCTCGTCCACGATCTCGATGGCTGGCAGCGGCGGTGGCGGCGGTGGCGAGGGGCGGGTGGCCTCAGCAGGCGGCGAGGTGGGCGGCGGCAGGACGGCCGCCACGTGCCCACGCCCCTCCGCCGCCCGCCCCGGCCGGCCCCACCAGGCCGCTGCCCCATCCCGCGCAGCGGGCAGGGCCCGGGCGTCCGCCATGCGGGGCAGCAGGGCGGCCGGCCCGCCCCGCCCCGGGCCAAGCGGCCAGGGCCAGGGCCAGGGCGTGGCGGGGTGTGCCTGGGGCCGCGATGACCACCACCACCCCGGCCGGGCTGCCGCCGCCCGGGACCCGCCCGCCACGGCCAGGGCGGTCATGGCGATGGGGAGCAGCAGCAGAAGGGCCAGGAAGAGGAGGGTGGATGGCGGCGGCGGCGGCGCCTCTCCACCCCCATCCCCAGGGTGGGGGGGTGGGGACCAGTTCTCGGCAGACCGCGGCGTCGCTGGGGGCGCCCACGCGGGCTCGGACGGGGGCAGGGCGCTGTCCGCCGACGGCGCGTCGGCGGCCTGTGGCCGCCGCCGCAGGCAGCCCGCCTCGCCGGACTGTGACGGGGTGATGGCGACGGCGAGGGTGGGCGGCAGCGGCGGTGGCGGCGGCGGCTCCCAGCCTGCCACCTCCACCACCACCCTCTCACCGGGCGGCGGGGCGCCGCCCAGGTGCTGCTCCGGCGTGGCCGGCGCGGGCACAAGGCCGGCGTCCACGTCCATCGACTCGCCACCTTCCTCGCGCGGTGTGAGGGCGACGACCGGCGGCGGCAGAGGAGGGAGGGCGGCAGGCTCGCGTCCCTTTCCAGACCCACCAGCCTCTCCCGCTTCTCCAGGCAGCAGCGGCGAGGAGCTGCGGCCGGGCGGCGCGGACGCGGCCCGGGGGCTGCCGCCGCCCCCGCCCGGCAGGCCGGGCGTGGGGGACCGGCCTCGGGAGGGGGGGCGGCCGAACCGGGCGGCCTGGCCCGGGTGGCGGGCGGAACTGAAGAGGAAGGATGGGGAATGGGTGGGGAGGGGGGAGCGGGGGGGCGGTGAGCGCTGAGCTGGTCGCCAATGATGCGCCGGTAGAAAAATTCTCTCTCGCTCTCGCTCTGTTCTCTCTCCGACACGCGACGCCGTGCCATATGCAGGCGCTGGCCCGTGTTCACACCGGTGCATGACGTCCACTCTCACCTGGGCTCCACCTCTGCCGGTGAAAACAGGTCCCGGTGCCGCATCCGCCCGCTGAAGCTGCCGACGCGGGGCATGCGGACGCCGGCGGTGGCGGCCTCGAGGGCCGCCACCCGCGCCCGGACGGGTGGGAGGGAGGCGACCTCAGTTGGGCTCAGCGGCGGAGCCGATGAGGCGTCGTCCTCGCTGTCGCAGGAGGTGGTGGACATGGCGTTCGCCGACGAGCGCTGGGCAGCGTGAAGGGGACGGGACGCCCACACGAATTGGCGCGAGTGTGCGGCTCTCATCCGTGTTTTCGTTTTCTCTCACTCCGCATTGAATGCGGCCCTCTCTCTCCACTCATGCAAGGCCCCGACACCCGCTACGACACCGCCATCCGGGCCACCAATGACGACGCCAGCCTATCCAAGCTGGCTGCCGTGCGTTTAGGCTACTGGGCGGACCCCTGGCTGGGGCATTTCTTGAATACACCGGTGCTGGCAGCGGCAGCGCCGCCCCGGCCAGGCGGTGGCCTCGGTCCTCCGCCCCGCCGCCACGGCGCCCATTCAACACGCCGCCCGCCCCTGATCAACCGGGGCTACTTCTGCCGGTACCTGGCCTTTAAATGGCTGGTGGACGCCTTCATGGACGCGGTACCGGCCGACTCGCCCTCCAACATCATCGCCCTGGGCGCCGGGTTTGACACGACCTTCTTCCGCCTGGCGGACGCCGCGACCGCGGGCGAGCCGGGCACCCGCCTGCCCACCCGGTACGTGGAGCTGGACTTCATCGACGTCACACGCCGCAAGGCGACGGCCATCGGGGCGGTGCCGGACCTGCTGGCGGCGGTCGGAGGAGGAGGAGAAGGCTGGAGCGACAGTCCACCTCATGTCGACCCGGCCGCGGGCACCGCCACCGGCGCGTCCTACCGCCTCCGCCCCGTCGACCTGCGGGATGCGGAGTCGGTGCTGGCGACGCTCGACGCCGCGGGCGTCCACCCGGCCCACCCCACCCTCATCCTGGCGGAGTGCGTGCTCGCGTACCTTCCACCGGACGCCGGCTCCGCCCTGCTTGCTGCCCTGGGCGCCCGTTTTCGCGCCGACGCCGCGGCCGCGGTGTACGACCCGATCCGCCCGGACGACGCGTTCGGGCGCCAGATGGCGGCCAACCTGGAGGCCCGGGGCTGCCCGCTGGTCGGGGTCCCGGGCGCGCCCAACCCGGACGACCAGGCGGCCCGCTTCACTGCCGGAGGCGCCTGGGGCCGCGCGGCCGCGGCCGACCTGCGCGAGGTGTGGGCCCGCCGCACGCCGGCGTCCGCCCACGCCGCCGCGGACGCCCTGGAACGGCTGGACGAGATGGAGGAGTGGCACCTAATCCTGGAGCATTACGGCCTGGCGGTGGGTGTGAATGATGGGGGCGGGAGTGGGGTGTTGCGCGGGTTTGGCCTGCCGCCACTAGTCGCAGGACGAGGGGCGGGGGGGGGGGTCACCACCGCCGCCGCCGCTGCCTGGGCCGCAAAGGCTGGTCGGATGAAAGCATAGATGCATTTGTCACACACGCACACACACACGCACACACCGACGAACAGATCAAAACACACACAGGCTGAGGCGCGGAGCGCCGCAGAAAACAAGAGAGGGGTAGAGCAAACACACGACCGGACGGAGACCCCCCCCCACCAAACCCAAACCCAAAAGAAAGAAACCCCCAGCCGCCCTCATCAACCGCCCTCCTCACCTCACCACAACGCTTCCTCAGTTGAAGAGCGCGGCCGGGCTCATCACGCCCTTCTGCCACGCCTCGCCGCCCCCGCCGTGCGGCTTGCGCGCGGTGGCCAGGGCTTTGAGCAGGTCTAGGTCTGCCAGGCCGGCACCGCCGTCCTCCTGCGCCCGGTGGGGCAGGGGGGCGAGGGGGTCGGACGGCGGGGTGGGCCCACCGGCGGCGGCGTGAGCGGCGGCCGCCGCCAGCACGGCCGCCGCTCTCGGCGTGTGCCCCCCAGCTAGGGCCGCCGGGTCGGGCGAACCGAACAGGGGGCGGGCTAAGGCCGCCGCGTCCAGGCCGTCCTCGCTCAGGGCCGCGCTCAGGGCTGCCAGGTCGTCCGCGGTCGGGACGACGCCGGCGCAGGTAGGCGGCGCCTGCGGCGGCGCGGCCGTGGCTGGGTGCGGCGTGGGGCGGCCTCCGCGCCGGGTGGTGCGGGGCGTGGCAACCTGTGTGCCCCCCGCCGGCTCCACCGTCCCCGCCCGGGACTCGCCCACGCCGCCCGACCCGGGCCGCACGTGGTGGTGGGCCAGGGACGTAGGCAGCGGCGGCAGCGCGGCCGACCGCCCTTCGGCCTGGCGCCCCTCCGACCGCGGCGGCGGGGCGGACGCCGCCAGCGCGGCCGCCACCCCATCCCGGGGCGTGGGCGCGGAAGCAGGGCGGGTGCCCAGCAGGGCGGGCGTGGGGCGGGCGTGGCCCAGCCCGCCCCCGCTGCCGCCGCGCGGGGCGGACAGCAGGGTGGCCGCCTCCCCGCCGCCGGCGGTCGGGGGCTGGCGGGGGCCAGCAGAGGGTGCGGCGACGCCGGGCGCGACGCCGCCGCCCAACGCGCGCGCGCCAAACAGAGGGGTCGCGGATGGTAGGGTGGGACCGCCAGGGGCAGGGGTGGCGCCCGCGGCGGCGGCATTGGGCGCGCCGGCGGGCGGGGACGCGCCCAACAGGCCGCCGCCGCCGCCGGGCGTGCCTCCAGCAGCCGCGGGCATGCCGCCGCCGCCGCCACTGCCACCGCGGCCGGACCGCTCCAGCTCCTATAGAGCGGCCATGGTGGCCGCGTCAAAGGCGGGCGCGAGGGCAGGCGGGGCAGGCGCGGCCTGTGCGGCCGCAGGCGGCGGCGCCGTGGCCACCGCGCGCGCGGCGGCCGCGGACGGGGGCCGGCTGCCCGACCGCCGCCGTTTTGGCGCGGGCGCGGCCAGCGGGTCCGCGCTGGCCAGGACGGGGGCGGCCGCTGCGATGGCGGACCCGCCGCCCATCCCGCCCACGGTCGTGCGGCCGGGCGCTATTTGGCGCATGCCGCCCGCGGAGGCGGGGCGGGGGCGCGCGCTCGCGGGGCGGGGAGGGGCCTGGACGGGCGGCGCCACGCCGCCCTGGGCAAGGCTGGCCGACCCGGGCCGGGCGCCCCGGGCTGCGGCCGCGGCGGCCGCCCACTCGGCCGCGTTCGGGCCGGCGGCGGCGGCAGCGTTACTCTGGCGACGCCCACCGCCGGCGCCGCGGCGGGCGGCGGGCGAGGCCGGCGGCGTCGCGTGCGCGGCTGCGGCGGCCACGCCAGCCGTGCGCTGGAGGGCGCTGCCACCACCGCCACCGCCGGGCGCGACGCACCCGACCACGCCCGTCGTCCCCGCGGCGGTCGCCCCAAAGCCTAGGCTGGCGGCGGGGTGGGTGGCCATGCCGGCGGTCATCAGCCCGCCGGGCACGCCCGTCGCGAGCTTGCAGCCCGTCAGGGACAGGGAGGCCACCTGCGCGCCGCCATTGCCGGCGCTGGCGCGACCGCGCGCGTCGCCGCCGCCGCTGCCGGCCACACCAAGCCCTGCCGCCGTGGCCGCGACCGCCTCCACCTTGCGCCTCAGCGTGGAGTTCCAGTGGTTTTTGATGGCGTTATCCGTCCGCCCGGGCAGGTGCACCGCAATCAGCGCCCACGCGTTGCCGTGTGCCTCGTGCTGGGCAACCAGGATCGCGTCCTCCTCCGCCGTCCATTCGGTCCGCTTAATCTCCGGGTTCAGGTGATTGTGCCACCGCTCCCGGCACTGCTTGCCGATGCGCCCGGGCAGGCCCGCCGCGATGGCAGACCACTTGCGGGGGCCCAGCCGCGTGACCATGTCCAGGATGCGGGCGTCCTCGACTTCCGTCCACCCGCCCTTGACCAGCTCCGGGTTGAGCACCTTCTGCCACCGGTGCAGGCACTGGACGTCGGTGCGGCCGTCCAGATAGGATGCTTTGAGATGGGAGAGGGAGGGGGAGACGGGAGAGAGAGAGAAGTGTGATGAGTGTTGTTTTCTTCGGGTCGAGGTTGGGCGAGCGCCCGATGCGCGCCCGCGTTTTTTCCCCGGACGCTCTCTCTCTCTTTGCGAGGGCCGGGAGGGGGTGGGCCGCCCTGCGCAGGCCCTCCCACCCACCCAGAGCATAGTGAGAGCGCTGCATATGCCATCGCGCGGTGCGGCAGGGTCACGGCAGCTTGAATTCGCAGGATCGTCAGCGGGCGGCGGCAGGGCCGCCCGTGCCCATCTTGCCGGTCTTGTCTTGTGCCCGCTGGAGAGCGGTCTCATGCCGCTGCCCGTCCACGCCGCGCCCCTCTCCTTCCTTCATACTCACCAATCTTCTTCCAGCACTTGCCGCCCAGCAAGGAGACGGCGCGGCGCAGGATCTCGTCCTGGGTGGGAGTGAGTGAGTGTGTTTCATGGGGATGGCGTGATGATGTGAGAGGAACGCGCAGGTCGAGAAAAAAAAATGGAGAGGGACGCTCTCTCTCTTTGCCTCTCCTTTGCGACCTCCTCTTACCTCCTCCGGCGTCCACCCGCCCTTGGCGCTGCGTCGGCTGGGCCCGCCCATTTTGCTGTGTGGAGGAGGGAGGGGGGGGGGGGGGGGGGGGGGGGGGGGGGAGGGGGGGGGAGGGGGAGGGGGAGGGGGGGGGGGAGAGTGAGGGAGGGGGGGGGGGGGGGGGGGGGGGGGGGGGGGATGTGAGAGAAGGGAGGCGGCGGCGAGGAGGCGCGCACGCACGAGCTGGCGGCCCGCGGACGGGGCTGGCGCCAGGGTGGAGGGGAGGAGGGGACCACCTTGCGAGCGCGAGCGCGCTCGCGCGCGCGCGCGCACGCGGTGCTCGCCTTTTCTTTCCTCTTCAGGCCGTCTTTCTTCTTCGGACGGCTAAGCCGTCCGCGCCGCGGGCCCCGCCTACGCAGCTTTCAGCGCGAGCGCCTTGGCCGGCACCCTCTCCCGTCGGACCGCCCCAGGCCGACTTCCCCGCCCGCCGCGGCGCCCCGCCCCGAAAACAAGTCCACTCACTGTTGGGTGCAAGCCCCGCGCCAGGCCGAGAACGGAGT
>Ga0114918_10004739_pt1 | contig 11784 bp, 9 predicted proteins | sample LantaG_FD_87015 | JGI IMG/M metagenome (GOLD analysis project Ga0114918, IMG submission 87015) | Deep subsurface microbial communities from Baltic Sea to uncover new lineages of life (NeLLi) - Landsort_02402 metaG | ecosystem: Environmental > Aquatic > Marine > Oceanic > Sediment | place: Baltic... | reverse complement strand
TTGGCCAAATAAAACTCCCCCCCCCCCATCTCATGGTCAAGCACGCCAGCAAATCGCGAATTCCCGTCCAGGCGCGTCACAAGCTTGACCAGGAAGCCGTGCACCCCGCCTTCCGAAAAGGCCTGGGGGGCGCCACCACTTCTGCTCGTTCGCATCGCATTGCCAATCGACAGGGTCGTTGGTATCGCCAGAACCAAAGCAAATATCCAGATCATTGAACGGCGCCGCATGGAAGGGCGAAGGTACTGATACCAGAAAACCACAAAGCCAGGAATCAGAATCTCCTTCAGGCCACTGCGCCAGCCGAGCAGAAGCTGGGTCCCCACAAAGATTCCCGCCAGAAAAAGGAGCTGGATCAGATAGATGCGGCCCGCGGACAATGCACGGTACAAAAACAGCAGGATCAATGCGTTGGTGACCGTAAAAAAGAGGTGGTGAAGCAACCCCGTTATATTGCCCCCCAAGTCGGTTGTGACACCCGCAATATCAATGTGCATGGTCAGGCGTATGTAAGAGGCAAAAACAACCCAGCCCAGAAGTAGAACAAACTCCAACTGGCCAACGGGTCGAAGAGGGCCCCTGGTTTTCAGAACCCATCGAAGCAATGGGCAAATCAAACGATCCAGCGAACAAACCGTGCCCAGTGCAAAGCAGAGCAGCGCGAGCAACGACAGGCTCACTGTGTATACGAGCATGTGAGACTCGGGTATGTCGGGCACCAAATCGCGAATTGATGCACTCCACGGAATCAGCAACAGAAAAGACAGAAAAAACCACATGACGGACATGCATATAGGGGAAAACAAATCCTTGCGACAGGCCAGAAGCAACGAGATGCACACCAGGCAGGCCAGAAAATACACCAGCATCAGCGATACGCTCTTGGTGAAATACAGCCCGATAAATATGGTTATGAAGACATACAAGAACATCGCAGAAATAAACAGCCGGGATGCATTTCGATGAAACCACCCTCCCGATGGTCTTGTGTCAGGATACAAGCCTTCCCCTCCATTCAAATTGCAGATGCCGTCTTCGTATTCAATTTGATTTGCTTCGTTCATATTGGCGACTCTCTATCGTTCATCAATCTCTATCTACATAGTTCCTGGAATAGACCACAATATTGCCTCGAAACTATGTCCGCATCATAGAGCTTGTCAAAGAGCTTCCGGTTTCGCACAGCAATGGTTTGACTGGCCTGGCGATCAACAATAAGGCGACGGAGTCCGTCAGCAATGCTCTTGACGGAGAATACATCGACGCATTGGCCGCAGGTCCCGAAATAATCGTCCTCTCCAAGCGGGTACCAGTTCGGTGCGAGTAACACACAACCCGCAGCCATTGCTTCACAGAAAACCTTTCCGAATGAATCCCGCAATGTCGGTAAGGCCATGATGTGAGAGGCTCGCATACGATCGGCCACCCCTTTCCGGTCAACATTGCGTTTTACGTCGACCCACGGGGGCAAGGACATGTCCCCATCCAAGAAGTTGCTGATCACTTCGAGGCATGGCCTCGACTCGCCCATTCCCGCTCGGAGCAGTTCCATCGCCTGGATCAAGCGTGGCAAATTCTTTAGTCGGGGCATGTTGGCCACGAACAGCACGCGGAGAGGGTCATTGGTATCCCATCGGGCGGGAATACTACCAACGCTCGTTGCCGTAATGTATGGCATATAGTGTCGGATGGTCTCTACGCGTGCCTTCGACCATGGATAGAGTTGGTGAAAATGATCGGCAGAGGTGGCGGTACGCACGATAACAGCATCACACATAGCAATCATTCTGTCCGGAATCTGAAGTATCCGTCGCATCTGCGCCTGGTCGTTCTTCGTTGAGCCATAGGGGACGAAGTCCGCTTCCAGAACGAACGGTATCTGGGGTTTGTTTCTTGGGAACCAGTAATTGGAGTAGAGGACGTCCACATTGTCGAGTTCGGATTTGGATACATGAATGGGGCGAGTGATTGCATGTCGCCAGGACGTGGACAGACTTCGCAGACCGGGGATGCGCCGTATCCCGGCGAAGAATGCCCTTGACGCCAGTTGCTTCTGACGAAATCCCAGGGGATCGATCTGGCGGAAACAGACGGGATACTTGTCTTCCATTTGTTTGAGATCATAGAAATAGAGGTAGTCTGTCGCGCCTTGAGAGAAGGCCATCGACTTGGGAAATAGGGACTGGATCGTAAGGCGTTTCATATGAGTTTCTCCCGTGTTACGGCAATGCCTTCACGATCGTTACGAAAGGACATCACCGCCGCAAGAGATGACTTCGTCCCCGACGGCTGAGGGATTAGTCTTGGGGAAGCATTACTTAGAGAAGAGATTAGGCAATTTAGCCTGTCTATCAATTCTGACCGTCCTTGTGTGTATATCGGCCAATAAGACTATGTTCATGCACTGCAACAGCTTGTTTTAGCGGCAGGTATGATTTTCTTAGTAATAATACGATTGAAACCGGAATGGGTTCTGATCTGTCTTGAAGTATGCCTATTGAGGGCAGCTAAAGCAGCATAAAATAGATAGTAGAAATTTCGTGAATTGTGCCCGGGAGCACAGAGGTATTGTGAGGAGCCAGATAATCAGTAGTCAATAGGCAGTAGGCGATAGACAGTAGTCAGAGGACCGACAATAGAAACCTCCCCAGCCGCCAGCATTTTCAGCCGACGGCTGAGGGCTAATTTCTGACTTCTTTTTACGCTGTTATCGTGGCGCTGATGGTTTCGGACCAAGGTCCTTTATCACCACCGCTTTTGACCCATCTCAACATATAATGGGCGGTCTTTCCGCCGTTGGCGCCGTCATATTCGGCGATATACGGACTGGCCGTATCCAACGATAAAAAGCTAAGTTCATCGGCACTGGTCGGAGCCGCTTCGCCCGCGGGTAATACCTTCACCCAAATCTCACAACCCATTACACCCGCCGGTTTCGCCCGACTTGTCGGGGTAGCCTCATCAGAAAACCGAATCTCATGCCGCAATCGCTGGCTGGTATCAACCGCTCCTATCGGCCTTGTCGAGATACCACCGGCTGATGTGGTTCGAATCCTATCAGGCACCGTAATACCCAGTGCCGCCCGCTCGGTATCATCGACATCGGAAGAGGCCTGAAGCTTCTTTACCAATGTCCTTAGGAGCAATTCAAGCGCATCGCGACTGTCATCTTTGGCCTGCCGTGCCGATTGCGCAGTCTGCTGGGCGGTAACGTTGGCCGTCATTTTCATACCAAAATCCACCCTGCCATCCGATATCAGTATCATATCGGTCGGCGAAATACCCAGCTCAACGAGATGGTCGTTGGCATAGGTAATAAAGTTGTCCACCCACGCCTGAAGTCCTGTGTCTGAACTTGGAATGTAATCTTTTGCCATTTTTCAAATCCTTTCATCAAAGTAGTTAAAGATGGTCGCCCCGCACATTGCAGAACTCATTTATTTAGTAGCTGGCTCATTTTACCACGAAGGCCGCGAAATTCACGAAGTTTCTTAGTTTAGCCACAGATCACAGTGTTAAGTTCTAATTTCTATCTTTTTAGGCTAAAAACGCAGTTTTGTTAAGCAACGGGTCATCCACTGCCCTCCGTGGGTCATCCGCTGCCCTCCGTGGGTCATCCACTGCCCTCCGTGGATCGTCCACTGCCCTCCGTGGGTCGTCCACTGCCCTCCGTGGGTCATCCACTGCCCTCCGTGGATCATCCACTGCCCTCCGTGAGTCCCCCGGCTGCCCCTGGGCCACTGCCAACTCCAGTGCTCGCACATGGTCTTCCACGTATAGCCAATCGCGAACATTATCACCTTTGCCGTAAATAGGCAATTCCTTGCGATCCAGTGCATTCAGGATAACCAGCGGAATCAGCTTTTCTGGGAAATGGTAAGGCCCATAGTTATTCGAGCAATTCGTCACGATCACCGGCAACCCGTATGTGTGGAACCAGGCCAACACCAGGTGATCGCTGCCCGCCTTCGATGCCGAATACGGACTCCGCGGATCGTATGGTGTCGTCTCCAGGAAATAGCCTTCTGCCCCCAGACTACCATAGACCTCGTCCGTGGATATATGATGAAACCGGAAGCTATCTCGTTCCGATTCCCCTAAGCTACTCCAGAACTTCCGAGCCGTCTCCAGCAGGCAGTACGTACCCATCAGATTGGTTTGGATGAACGCTGCCGGCCCGTCGATGCTGCGATCCACATGCGATTCTGCCGCCAGATGCATCATCGTTTGCGGCTTGAACCGCTCGAACGCCGCCTCCATTGCCGCGATATCGCAGATATCAGCCTGCAGGAACTCGTACCGAGGCGAATCCGCTACCGCTTTCAGCGATTCCTTATTGCCTGCATACGTCAGCTTATCAACGTTCAGCACCTTGCTCTGACTCTGCTGAATCAGGTATCGGACCATTGCCGAGCCGATAAACCCCGCCCCGCCCGTTACCAGTACATTGCCCAATGATCTCATCTTTCTACTTTCTCCTATCTACTTTCTACTCTCTAGCTGTCTGCGTCTGCAGACAGCTCGCACTCCGTCCCCGTCGGTTGCAGGGCAAATTTCTCGTAACCGTTGTGCAAACAATACATTATACGCCTAAACCCGTCAATCCATTATCGACGGGCTCATCTCTATATCGGCCAATAAGGCTGTCTTCCTGCATTACAAGGTCTGGTTTTACATACAGATATGGCCATCTGCATCATAATACGAACCGAACGCCCCACGGTTCTACTGTACCCAGCCAAAATCACAACAATTATGACGGGAAAATGACCACATGGCTATATTATTCATAGCCTTGGAAATCAGCACTGTGTGTTGTTACTTATGTAATTATAAAGACTTGCCGCCGTCTGCCGGTCTCAGATCAAAGATTCTCGCGGATTGCCCTGATAATCCGCCCGCACGCCTTGCCGTCCCCGTACGGATTGATTGCCCGAGCCATCCCCGCGTAAGCCTTTTCGTCTGCCAGAAGGCGGCTCGCTTCGTTCACTATGCAGTCCACGTCTGTACCAACCAGTTTGACCGTACCCGCCTCGACCGCCTCAGGTCGTTCTGTGGTATCCCGCATCACCAGCACTGGTTTGCCCAGGCTCGGAGCTTCTTCCTGAATTCCCCCCGAGTCCGTCAGGATTATCTTGGCCCGGTTCATCAAGGCCACGAACGGCAGATAGCTAACCGGTTCGATCAAATGCACGTTGCCCAGCCCCCCCAGCAGCTCGAACACGGGTTTCCGCACATTCGGGTTCAGGTGTACCGGATACACGAACGCTGCCTCGCTGAAACGCTCAGCCAACGTCCCGATTGCTGAGCAGATGTTTTTAAAACCCTGACCAAAGCTCTCCCGCCGATGCCCCGTGATCAGCACCAACGGCCCATCTGCTCCGTCCTCCAGCAATCCCCTCGGCAATTCCGGAATCTCCGGATGATCCTTTTCTATCTTAGCCACAGCAAAATGCAGCGCGTCGATTACCGTGTTGCCCGTCACGTATATCCGCTCAGCCGGCACATTTTCCTTCAGCAGATTCTCCTTCGCCCACGGCGTCGGGGCAAAGTGCACATCAGCTATATGCGTTGCCAGCACCCGATTGATTTCTTCGGGAAATGGCGAGTATTTTTTTCCGGTCCGCAGTCCTGCCTCCACGTGCCCTACCGGTATTTGATGATAGTACGCAGCTAGTGCCGCGATGAACGCTGTGGTTGTATCTCCCTGGACGATGACCATATCTGGGTTGTGCTCTGCCAGATACGCATCCACTGCAACCAGCGCCCGGCTCGCCAAGCCCGGCAACGTCTGGTTTGGTTGCATCAGATTCAAATCAACGTCCGCACTCACCTCGAATACTTCCAGCACCTGATCGAGCATCTCCCGATGCTGCCCCGTACTGCACACATGAGCCTCCAGACCCTCACTCGCTTTGATAGCCAGCACCAAAGGGCACAGCTTAATGGTCTCCGGCCTGGTCCCGAAAATTATCGAAATCCGTTTCATAAGCTCCCCTATTTATTCCCGACGGTAATGCTATTCTTGCACTTGCCGGCAGGATGTCCTGTACCATTGAATTGTCTTTTTCAGCCCCTCTTCGAAATCCGTTTTCGCACGGAACCCGAAGAGTTTCTGCCCCCGTGATGTGTCCAAACATCGGCGAGGCTGACCATCCGGTTTCGATGCGTCCCACCGAAGTTCCCCCGTAAAGCCCGCCAGCTTTGCTACCTTCTCCGCCAGATCCTTTATCTTAATCTCGAATCCCGCGCCGATATTCACCGGCTCCGACTCGTTGTAGTGTTCTGTTGCCAGCAATATTCCTTCTGCCGCATCTTCCGCATAGAGGAACTCGCGAGAAACCTCACCGCTGCCCCAGCACTCGATGTGATCGGCTCCCGATTCGACTGCATCCACGCATTTCTTTATCAGAGCCGGTATCACGTGACTGCTTCCCGCTCCGAAGTTGTCCCGCGGCCCGTACAGATTCACCGGCAGCAGGAATATCGAGTTGAACCCGTACTCCTGCCGGTACGCCTGCGACTGCACCAGCATCATTTTCTTAGCCAGACCGTACGGCGCGTTTGTTTCTTCCGGATAGCCGTTCCACAGATCGTCCTCTTTGAACGGAACCTCTGTGAATTTCGGATAGGCGCACACCGTTCCGATAGCCACGAATTTATCGATCTTTCTTAGTCGACCTTCTTCGATAAGTTGTGTCCCCATCATCAGGTTCTTGTAAAAGAATTCCCCGGGATGTTCACGATTAGCTCCGATACCGCCTACCACGGCCGCCAGGTGAATCACAATATCAGGAGCCATTTGCTCGTACATTCGGATTATAGCCTCTCGGCTCACCAGGTCAAATTCGTCCGATCTGGGCACCAGAATGTCCCTACATCCACGTTGCGACAACCCAGCCACTACGTAACTGCCCAGAAACCCCGCCCCGCCCGTAACAACCACTCTTCTGTTTACAAAGAAATCGGTCATCGTTTGCTCTTTATCTGAAATCTCAAATTCCTTTCTTTGTCATTCCGGACCTGATCCGGAATCCAGCTCTGTCGCCTTTATGCTTTTTCTTCCTGTTTATTCACCCTTTTCCGTCTTTGTGTTCTTCGTGCCTTCGTGGTGAATTCTTTCCGTTTCTTTCTTTACCCCTTCCCGTGATCTTTGAGAATCTTTTCGCTTTCAGCCAGTTCCATATCCGATTGAACCATCATCCGCGCCACACCGGCAAAGTCCACCTTTGGCTCCCAGTTCAGTTCCCTCTTTGCCTTGCCCGCATCGCCCAACAGCAAATCGACTTCCGAAGGCCTATAGTATCGCGGATCAATTTCCACGTATTTTTGCCAATCCAGTTCCAGTTGACCGAACACCTCATCGAGGAATTCCCGAACTGAGTGCGTCTGACCTGTAGCGATAACATAATCATCTGCTTTATCCTGTTGCAGCATCAGCCACATCGCTTCCACGTAATCGCCGGCGAACCCCCAGTCGCGCTTGGCCTCCAGATTACCCAGATACAGCTTTTCTTGCAGTCCCAGTTTTATCCGCGTAGCCGCCCGCGTGATCTTTCTCGTCACGAACGTTTCGCCCCGCCGGGGCGATTCATGGTTGAACAGTATCCCGTTGCAGGCGAACAAATCGTAGGCTTCGCGATAATTGACTGTCTGCCAGAAGCTGTAGACCTTGGCACATCCGTACGGACTTCGCGGGTGAAACGGTGTTTTCTCCGACTGCGGCGTCTCGGCCACCTTGCCGTACATCTCGCTGCTCGATGCCTGATAGAATCGCACCGGCTCGCCCGACTTGCGGATAGCCTCCAGCAAACGCAACGTACCCAGTCCGTCCACGTTAGTCGTATAGATCGGCTGATCGAAGCTCACACGCACATGGCTCTGAGCACCAAGGTTATAGACTTCTTCCGGCTTGACTTCGGCCAAAATGCTCGACAGACTTCCCCCGTCCGTCAGATCACCGTAGATTAGCTTAAGAGCCGGCTGATCGTGTGGATCTTTATAGAGATGATCGATTCTACCCGTCGAAAATGACGAGCTCCGACGGATTATCCCGTACACCTCGTACCCTTTTGACAACAGCAGTTCGGTAAGATATGACCCGTCCTGCCCGGTTATACCGGTTATCAGTGCTTTCTTCATGATGGTCTCCCCGCATGACCCTTAATCTAGTTTACTTTCTGATATGATTTTCGCAATCCTTTGCGCGGATTTCCCGTCCCAAAGTTCCGGAACCTTGTGTTCTGCTTTTTGGTCCGATTGCATAATCTCACGGTAGGTTTTCAGAATATCTTCCGTGGTAACATGCACCAGCCGATTCGTCCCTTGTTCGATGGTGATTGGTCGCTCCGTATTCTCTCGCAGCGTCATGCAAGGCACTCCCAGAATGGTCGTTTCTTCCTGCATCCCGCCCGAATCTGTTAGCACCAACCTGGACTCAGCCATTAGCTTGAGAAAATCCAGATACCCCTGCGGCTCTACCAGTCGAAACTCCGGCATTTCTTTGAGTCGTTCGTCAAGCCCGAATCGGCTCAGATTTCTGCGCGTCCGAGGATGCACCGGGAAGATTAGCGGCATATCCTGCTGAATCTGGGCGAACGCTTCTATTAGTCCTTTCAGCACTTCCGGATCGTCCACGTTGCTTGGCCGATGCAGTGTCAATACACCGTAGCCTCTGGATTTCAGCCCCATTGTTTCCAGAACTGTCGACTTACCTGCTTTCTTACGATTAGCCATCAGCGTATCGATCATCACGTTACCGACCAGGAACATCTTTTCGTCAGCCACTCCTTCAGCCCGGAGGTTTTCGATCCCGCTTTTTTCCGTGACGAACAGCAGATCGCTTATCCGGTCGGTTAGAATACGGTTGATTTCTTCTGGCATTTCGCGGTCAAAACTTCGCAGTCCTGCTTCTACGTGCGCCAGTTGCACTCCAAGCTTCACTGCCACCAGCCCGCAGGCAATCGTGCTATTTACATCGCCCACCACCAACACCAGGTTCGGTTTGCGTTCCAGCACTACCGACTCGAACCGCTTCATAATCTCAGCCGTCTGCTGAGCGTGGCTGCCAGAGCCCACTTCCAGGTTAATGTCCGGCCGGGGAATGCCCAATTCTTCGAAGAACAGTTTGCTCATTCTCTCGTCGTAGTGTTGACCTGTATGCACCAGATAGCCGTTTATGTCCTCACGACGACCAAATTCAGCCATCAGAGGCGCGATTTTCATGAAATTTGGACGGGCTCCGCAGACGCAAACGACTTCTATGGCCATGATTTTCCTTTGATAACAGCTAGTTAGTACCGCGAATTATAGGACCCTGCCCCCTCAATAGCGCCAAGACATCCCCCACAACTTTCTGAGAATACAGGCATTACGTCCTTTTATCTACCGGGCTCCTTAGCTCGGCTCATTTTATATATCGGCCAAGACACCTGTTTGGCTGCACTTCAAGGTGCTGTTTCCCTTGATACGTTTTCTGGCCGCACGAGGTTCGGTTGGACAATCACAGAAGGTCCGCTTCTTCTATTTGGGCATCCGGTAACCCCCAACTACACTTTGCCAGCTACCCTTAATGCCCAACGCGACGTGAAGCACTTTATTGGCTCCGCGTCGCGTCCGGATCGTTTACAGCTTTCTATGCGTCCTGGATATTCGTTTTCAAATGTTCTTAGGCTGTCCGCTTTCGATGTCGTTTCATAAGCAGTATCGGAAAAAGCCCAAGAACCAGCACGATCAGCGTTACCGGCTCAGGCGTAATCACGAACGCCATGTCAAGGGATACGCCCTGATAATCGGGCCTTGGATCGTATAGTTCCTGCCAGATGGACTCGCCATCCAGGTAGACCGCGTCATCGTTCCAGTGATCCAGTGAGGTCTTCCAACCGAAGAACGGGCATTCTCCACCAGGAACGTTATTGGGAATAATGTGGATTTCCAGCCAGTAAGTCTTTCCTTCTGACTGCACGAACGGATCCACGATGTTTTCGATGTTCACCTGCCAGTAGTTCGTATGGTCGTTGAGCGCGTAGTAACCTGGCCCTGCCGGCGAGTATGGACTATACCAGCCTTGATCTCCCTGTTTAGGCGGAAGGAAAATTGTGAACGTATCACCGGCTGCGGCTTGGTCTTGGACACGTGATGACCACTTCTTTTCCCCGGGATGGCTATACGACCCCGGATCACCTGCCACAGCCGCTACATCATCGTAGATCGCGACATCGATGAAGTCGATCCAATTGCCTACGTAGTCACGTTCCGCCGATATCCAGAAATGGATATCGTTAACCGCCCCGCTCTGTGAGCACATCCAGTTATCAGCAACAAAACCGACGGTCACATCTACGTCCCACCCGTCGGGATCGGGAAGTTGTGGATAATGCATCTTATGCCCGTCTTCCGGCATCCAGTCAGCTCTGACCGCCCCGGAAAACACTACTGGTACTAATGCCAATACCACCGCAACTACGATTCTTCTCTCAGTTTTCATTACTCTGCTCCTCTTGGATTTCACTCCCATTCTCGTTCAGAAATTTACTGTGGTACGGCTAAAAGGTCTCGTTTGCTCCATAAGCATTTTCCTCCGTGAGCCAGGCAAATCGAGATTCTTGACGTGATGCTCTATTGAGATTGGCTCCCTTTCTCTATAGGGTAAAACGAGTCCCGATAACCCGTGCGACAGGATATCTGGAAAATATCTCCAAATTTCATAGACACCCTTTTCGCCGTCGGCCCTAACTACACTCAAACACAGCTGTTATATCGCTTACAATTCACCTGGATTTTGTCCCTTCCTCTGGATATCATCCAGTCAATGGACGATCTTCTGCTCCAATGCCTGGATGGTCATAGTTGGGCCTGGGATGCCTTTGTCGCCCGATACGCCCCTGTAATCTTGGCCACCGTCCAGCACGTCCTCCGCACCTATAGCTCATCCGCGAGCCGGCAAACCGCGGACGACATCGTTCAAGACATCTTCCTGAAGCTCATTGATAGAGATTTTCGCCTGTTACGCACCTATGATCCCGACCGAGCCTCGCTCAAAACTTGGCTCGCCATTGTCGCCCGCAGTACCGCTATTGATTCACTGCGACGCAAACACTTGCCTACTATAGCTTTAGATATGGCCCCGCCTATCGCCACCGCCCAGATCGGCCATCAAAAGTCCCCCAACCCCACGCAAGATCTCCCCGCGCACTTACTTACTCCCAGGCAACAGCTCGTCCTTCACTTGCTTTTCGACCGAGAAATGTCCCCAGACGACGCCGCCGAGCTGCTCGGAATTGCCACGCAAACGGTCCGAAGCGCTAAGCATAAGGCTATTCAACGGTTACGTGATCACTTCGCCCCGGAGGATTCCGGATAATCCCTTTTTTTCCGGGGATATCCGTACTTGCCACACTCGTAGAGAATAATGGAGGAAAGATCATGACTGAGCCTTTGGATTCTGACAAACTGGATAGGCGTCTTTGGCGCCAATTCTCCAGCCAGGCCCAGGAACCTCAGACGCCTCAGATTGATCCTAACGACCTGGCCGCTTACCTGGATGGCTCAGCCGATCCACAGCAGGTGGAGTTGATCGAATCCCGCTTGGCCGCCGATGCCGATTTCCTCGCCGAGGTCAAAGATCTGCGACGTATATCCCAGCTCGATGCTCCGTGCATACCTGCTTCTGTATTGGCCCGAGCCAGATCACTGGCTCACCCACGCCTCTGGCCAACACGCATTCGCTGGGCTGCCACTGCCGCGGCTGTTCTTCTCGCCTGTGTCGCTGGATACAAGACCGGA
>Ga0114918_10004738_pt1 | contig 11784 bp, 7 predicted proteins | sample LantaG_FD_87015 | JGI IMG/M metagenome (GOLD analysis project Ga0114918, IMG submission 87015) | Deep subsurface microbial communities from Baltic Sea to uncover new lineages of life (NeLLi) - Landsort_02402 metaG | ecosystem: Environmental > Aquatic > Marine > Oceanic > Sediment | place: Baltic... | reverse complement strand
TAAAAAGGTTGGGTTCTAAGGCTTCCCGAACAACTGTTTCCACAGTCTGGGGAATGAAACGCGTTAAATCTTGTGTAGAGATAAGATCTTTAAGCTCGAAAGCAGTATAATCTCCATCTTCAGCATCCTTAGTAGTATCGGGCATTACACCACGATTTGTGAACGCATCGTACACATGGTAGAACGTATTTCTGTCCTTCTGTTTCGGGAAGGATCTAAAGGCGACTTCATCTCTAATATAAATAGGTTTCATAATCGTTTATCTCCTTCTCGCTTACGCTACCATAAGCTGAATTCTAGCAACACCAAAATATCCTGCACGAACTAAGTCGTAGACTGTTTCGACAGACGGTGCTGTTGCAGAATCAAGTGACATCACGGCCGTTACAAAGTCAAATAAGAACTTTGGCAACCCTGCTGTCTGTGTACCCGGCATACCTGAACCAGGATAAGTTTGGACATCTTCTAGTCCTGATTTAGGGAATCTATTATCAATTCCAAGAAGCCGACCAACAGTCTGAGTATTTTTTGTCTGAGTAGCAGCTGACGCCCCACCCTGAATTTTGTAGTTTCCGATTTGATCAGAATATACAAATACACCCGGTCTGAAAATGTCAGTTCCGTTATTAACTGCTAGATATGTGAACTTTTTATTCACTGAGTATTTATCTAGATAAGAAACATAGGAAGTAGTATTAGTAACTACAGGAGTATGACCTGCTGCATTTACCTTTACGTACGGGACCTGAACAAACCAGTCGCAAAGGATGTTTCCACCATCTTGCCACATAGCATAATTCAGATATTGTCCTCTAATATCCTGGAACCAATCGTGGTAAACAACACCGATCGGCATGTTTGCAGGAAGTGCAAACGCTGTACCAGCTGTAGCAGCTGTTCCAGCAGGAAGAAGAGTTCCTGCAGTCACGTCATTGGCTGTGTACCAAACGCCAGACGCAGTGTTAGCAGTTCCACCATTACATGGAACTAGAAGTCCATTAATGTATTCGTCGTAACCGAAATAAGAATCATCGATTCCAACGCTTGTGATTGTGCTGTCAATAGCACTCGTGAAAGTATATACGCTACCATCGCCAGAAGGTGTTACCATTGCTCCAGAAGGTGTGGAATCTTCGCTTGATACAGCAGCTACAATTCTACCTTTAGGAAGAACAATAAAATCCTTCGTGGTTACATCCTGTTGTAAAACAGGCAGGTAACGATATACACCGAGATACTCAGCTGGTCTTTGTCCTTCTGACACCTCAAACACTGCTCTTTCCGCTAGATTCGATTCGGCATACTTCGCCGGGCGATTTCTAATCGGCATTTTCTGAGTGTTATGAATGTTAAAAGGAAGAGTGTAATTAGTAATAGCCATTATTCAGTCTCCCTGTGTTTGGCGTAAAATGGTGCAAACCGTGGATCTAGTCCCTCTGGTATTTCTACCGAGTCTTTCAATTCTACTTTTTTTACACCAGTATCGACGTTATCGTTACTTAATGTCGGATCTTCTATTTTGTTATCTTCAAGTCCCGCAACAATGACTTCGACGTGAAGATCATTAATAGTATCGACCAAACTATTAATTCTGCGTTGATTATATTTTTCTCTTACTGTTTCTACTGCTTCGTCGTTTAAATTATCTTTAATTTTTTTGACGTCCACAATATGTGCAACGAGAGCTTGTCGATTATCTTCGACTGAAAGAGCAAGTTCATCAACGAGTTGACTTATCTCGTCTTCCTTAGTATTTAGTATAGTTTCAAAATCTGAAATTCTACTATTTAATTGTTTAATTTCATCTTTTTGAGTTGCTATCTCCTGTTTTAGAACTTCAGCGGCAGCAATAAGGTCAGCTTTTTCAGTATCTACAACAGGCTCTACGACGGGTTCTACTACATCGGCAACAGGTTTATCCTCAACCGGTGCATCTTCAACAGGTTTATCTTCTGTGGGTTTGTCTTCCACAGGAGCGTCAGCTACTGGCTCTACGACAGGCTCTTCGTCTTCTAACTCGTATAGAGCATTTGGACTTTGGTCAAAAAAGTCAGTAACTTGTTTGGTTTCTTCATCAGTGAACACGTCACCGATACGATATGTAAGAATATTTGGAGTTTCAGTATACTCTTCGTCTGAAGGAGTAATACCATATTTCTTACCTTTTCTATATAAACTAGCTTTGATTTTAGCTTTCGTGGAATCGGAAAATTTAGAATTATTAAGCAGTCGTAGTCCAGCTTGTACATGAGCTTGGTCATGAGCTGGGAAAGACCGACCCGGTCCACAGAATGCCGAATCAGAGAGTTTATTCCGTGCGGCTGTAGACAGCTGAGCATCTTTAACTATCATCGAATTGTCCTCCATCATTAATTCGGAAATAAGAGCATCCTGATTTTCTAGGAAGTCTTTATAGAGAAGCCATCCATTACCAATATTTAGCCGTAATATCCTAGAGTAAGGATCGGCAGGCATATTAACAAATGAGTCCTCTTTATATTGGATTTCATCTATAATCCAGTAAACGTGTTTTCCACTGTCAGTAGTAGTACCTTTTTCATGTTCACAAAGTCCTTCTTCTGTGAACTCTTGCTTACATACACTACAGTGAACTTTTGTAGTCTTGCTACCTACTGAAACAGTATTGTATAATCCTTTTAGTACTTTTTCTATTGCGTCGGAATCAGATAATCTTATATGTAATTTAACAAAATTTGGCGGCTCATCTTCTAAGACAGAGTCCGTGACAACTGTTGCTCCGATACACCGACCAAGAGGATCATGATGTTTATCATGGTTAATTAACTGAGGCTTATTAAATGGTTTTGTCCAAGTATCGATCCCATCTTTAGCAGCAGACGTTTTATATAGAAACGAATTACCATTAACAAAATCAAGGTGAGCGGCAGCAATTTCAACATCAATAAAGTCTACTGACTGAGAAAACTCTTTAATTTTATTTTTATTCTTTAGTTTGGCCATGCTCGAATAACTCATCGGAGATTTTACATAAACAATTATGTCTATTAGGTAATATCTTATTAAAGTCTAAAGTGCTTAATTCTATGTCTAAATTGGAATGTATAGCACAGTCAGACGCATTAAATAGTATAGATTTTTTACCTAGTTTTCGTAATATTAATATTTTAGCAATATTCTCTAGTTTGTCTGTAGAAGTAATACTTGTAATAAAGGAATCATAAAAATACTTAAATTTAAACTCATCTTCAATAGTTATAAGTCTATCGACTTTATCTATTGTGCGTGAACGCATCCAAGAACTAAACGAGTCTAGCGAGTCACTGTCAATAATAAATTTATCTACATGATAGTATTCGCAGTAAGAGTCTACGGTATGTTGTAGTTGTTTTGGTATGTTTGTTGTAATTTCTGTAAGTGCTAATTCTTTAAATTTGTTTTTGTTTAGTTTAACTTTAAAACCTTCACCATCAAAAAGATTTATTGAGATGGAGTCGAGTCTATTGAGTACATGGTCCAAAGCGTCTCGTCTGATTTTCGGCCTTCCTGCTGATGTACCATGCTGGTTAGTAGGACGAGAGAGTTGCGTGTTAGTTTTTGAATTGGATGTACGCCGTTTAGAATTCTTAGTGTTTCCGGTTGACTTAGACTTAGCTCTAGTACCGCCACCAGCAGATCCGCTAACGGGCTTGGCTGCAGCCACTTCTTTTTGAATTCTACCTTCCTCTTGTAAGACCGGCATGTCGTCATGATAGATAATGGTATCGAGATCATCAATTTCCGCCTCATATTCCATGGCCAATCTGGCCTCGGTCCTAGTAATAAGACCATTTTGATATTTTTGAATTTCTTGTGTTTCTTTTTTAATTTGAGCTTCGAGGTCAATTTCTGGGAAATTAAATTCTAACTCAAGGTCTTCAGGATTAAACTTTCCGTCTAATAACAACTCAAATAACAATTCTTGTTCTATTTTATTTTTAATAGTCTGTTGATAAGATTTTGTAATTGTCTGCATTGTAAGGTCTAATACTTCTGCCGTATTTCTATTAGACGATTCTGATTCGCCCATAGCAATCGGAGACACTCCAAGACCTGCATATATTCTACGCTTAAAATGTTCAACAAACTTCATTATATCTATAGGATCATTATTATTAGTAGCCGCTGTCATGTCGTGTGTATGTGGAACTACAACAATTCCATACGTAGGCATGTGGTCTATTCTCGTTTTAACAGCATCAACTTCATGTGGTTGTGCTGGATGTTGGTCAGTTCCTACCTTATATAAATATAAAGGAATAGAATATTGAAACCCCAAAATCTCTATTTCTTCTTCTAATTTTCTAAGGGCCCTAAGATCATCAAGACATTGATTAATATTAGACTGACCTGCAAACGTTCCAGGAACTCTATTATATGTAATATGAATAACTTCATCTGCCCGCCAAAGATTATAGTCTCCGTTAACAAACTGTTTATAATATCGAACTTGATTTTCTTGGTCTATACCATATTCTATAGTTGTGGCATCGGCCACAAACAATCCGACAATTGGATTTTGTTCTTTATTATAGACCTTATATTTATCACCTAATCTAGACAGATTAGCTTTATGAACTTTAATTATATACGCGTTTCCGTATGATACCAACTGTCTAGCTGCTTCAGCTATTACTTCATTTAATCTTTTACCTGTTAGTCTTTCTATTTCTCTGACACGTTTTTTAGCATATCGTTGAAGATTATCATCTTTAGACGATATCTCAAATCCATTTTTTAGTATCTGTTCTACAAATATGGTCACACTTCTATTCAAAAGACTATCCATATAAATAGCGTTTGCTATTGTAGGTAAGTCATATTCGGGTGTAACAAACACTGTGTTTTTTGGCCAATTAGGCCGTCTTATATAAGTGCCTAAATACTGAGGAGTGCTAAATGGAATTACAGGATTTTTAATCTGTGCATCTTTAATAGTTCCATCTATAGTCACTCTAGTACCAGGACCAGCATCATTACTAGTGAGTTCTTTAACTGGTAAATTAAACATTCTACTTATAAGATTCATATTATTTTATCCCAAATCTTCGTGAGACATCTTGCACAGCAGAGGCAAGTTCTTTAATATTAAGTATGTATCCACAGTCTCGACCAGCAATGTGTGGATTATCACTTAGTGTTCCTTGTATATTATCTAGACTACTAGTAAAACCAGTCAGCTGATTAGCTAACTCTGGTGAAAGACCTAACTGTTTTTGTAGAAAGTTACTGATTTCATTATTACTCGGTGCACTATAAGGTGACTGATTTCCTGCACCTGTAGATGCTCCACTGCTGTCTCTTAGTATAGTTCCATTGTCTCCCACTATCGCATTTAAATTAGATAATGAACCATTTTGATTATTATTATCGCTTGGCATTCCTTTAAATAATCCAAACCATGGATCATTTTCTCCTGTCTCAGAAGGTGTAAGTCCTTGATCTGGAAGCTGATCATCTACATCAATACACATAAAAATATCAAGAGTTGCAGATTTTAATTGAACTAATAGGCTTCTAACAGACTTAAGAAAATCTAATACTTTAGTTCTATCTATAATATCTTGATCTACTACATTCTGCCATTTTAATTTTCTATTAGAAATGAATCCATCTATTAATTTTTTAAACCAATTAAAAAATTTACCAGTTACTCCATAATCATGTAGATATGTTCTAATAAATCTAATCAAGTCCATGAAAGGTAAACATTTTAGTGCTGGCGAGTTACCAAGATTATCTTGTACAGTTTGTAATATCCAGTTAATAGCTGTATCTCTAAGAGTAAAAATTATTTCTTGAAGCACCATCATTAAAGCACTCATGACAGATTCCATCAACATAGCAGAAAAATCTAAGGAAGGAAATACAAAATCTTTAATGTCCATCTCTAAAAATAGAATAATTGCATCAATTATAAAGATTAACGAATCTAAAGAATCTCCAGCCGAGCCACTAGCGAATGGATTTAGACTAGATAAATTTTCTTTATCTCCATCTGATCCGCGTAAAGTTTCTTGTAATTTTTTATAATTTTCAATATCATTAGCACCAGCAACGGATAAAAATATATTTTTAATAAGACAACATAAAGTATCAGGAGAGCCATACATAGAAGATAAAAGATTAGTCATGTCTCTCATCAAATCTTTTAAGATAGGATTATCTACTTCGGTAACTAATCTATTTAATAAAGCGTCTGGAGCTATTCTTATAAGATTGCTAACAGCATCAACTGGAGACGTTCCAGCTAATGTGTCCGTTGCTCTATTAAATGCATCGGTTGCCGTTTCTATACTCGGAGCAGGTCTAGCCTGTTCTTCTGCTGTGTTATTATTTATTGCCATCAGTTGTCTCGCTTGCTTCTTTTTTACCAGCTTTAGTTAAGTTACGCATTTTCTTATTATTGTATCTCATATTAAATATTTTATTTTTAAGGTCTCGCGTATTTTGTTCAAACTGTTGAGTATCTTCATTATCCACAAGCATTCGACATAGAAATTTTTCTAACTCTACGTGATCTCGGAGTTCAGTTATTTTTTGTCTAAGCTGCATCGCAACAGGAGTATATCCATGTTTATTAATTTTCATGATGTTCCTTATGTAAGTGAACCCAAATTACCAGTTGTTGCTCCGGTAAATGAAGCAGCATCTGCTGGCGTATTAGTATAATCTGCATAACTAAGAGAATCTCTGGCAACAGCTTCTAGAATAGTAATAGCGTGTTGAGCACATTCGGGTGGTGTATCTGGCCCTTCGGGTTCCATATCTTTAAATATTTTACCCCAAAAACTAGCATCGAAACAACCATCAAGACCATCAGGAAATATTTTATTAAAACTGATCTTAGCATCTTTTGTACTATTTACGTTATCTGCCATATTAAGTGCGTCATCTGGAGGTATATATCCATCGGGACAGTCTTCTGATTCTGAACTTTTACAGAACGCAGTCAGCAAAATTGACTTACCTTTAGTGCTAGAAGTTTTACGTGTATCTATTACATATAAACCTTCTTCTGGTTTATATGGACTCCACGCTTTTTTAGGAATTCTACATAGTAGTGCTATCTTCCATCTATTTAATAATTTATGGACAGGTCCATATTTTTCTAAATTATCTACCGTTGGTTTTTTCCATTTAAATATTAAAATCGGAGCATCTATCGGCTTAGCAATTAGCTTTTCAGTTGTTCCTAAAGTGAAAGATACAGTTCTTCCCCATATTAAATTCCACCACAGCATGTTAAATAAATATTTAACCATCTGTTTCATTTTCTTGTCGAAGTCATTTTTTGACTTTTCTACAGAATCAAACGGTGGGTTATTGTTATCTGTTGAATTATATGGTGTGTCACTATTAGCACTAACATTCCACGCATTAACCATAGAATGTGTTACTTCATCACAATTAAGAAATGGACCATCTATCGTCCCATCCCCAGTAGCAGCTAATAAGAATGGATCATATCCAAGTCTCATTAATGGTAAAGCATTAAGTATTGCTTCTGCAGTATCTATTGTATCTCTTGTAATGTCTGGACTTCCATCAGAGTTTAATGCTTTAGCGGCTTCTGCTATTGCGTCGGAAGCTGGTGGTATTCTTGTATTCTTTGTAAGATCATCGTATAAATCTTCTAGTTGTTTTACTAGAGTTTCCATTCCACGAACGTGATCTACGTAGTCTTCTAGTTTATGTTCGGTTACTATTTGATCTCTAGTAGGTAGGTCTTCCGCAGTAGAAATTCCATTTGCTGTAGTATTTTTTAACGGAAACTGAACACGACTAGCAACCCGAAGTTTATCTACCAAATCCGCAGGTATTTCTTGTCCTACAATTCTATCTAATGATATAAATTTTCGAATTTCATCTGACATTAAAATGTTCTCCTGAATCCAGTACCTACTATGCTTCGAGTCCTATTTCCTCGACTCCAACCAGGTAATGAAAAATTTCTAGTAGTTGTTCTTCGTTCTGCAGTTTTTTCTGGATCTTCTATTGCTTGAGTTTGTTTTACAAAGTTTTTTGTTTCAGATGGTTGTTGTCTCATTGGAGCATTTTCTAACATCGGATTAGCCATAAACTTAATTTTATTTTCGTATCGCGTAGCTAATAGTATAGTATGTTGCATCTGAAATCCATGAATGGCTAGGTTAAAAGCATCCAAAATATGGTCTTCACCTACATACGTGAAGTCTCCTCGAACAGTAATATTTTTAACACAGTACGTTCTCATCTGTTCTACTAGTCTGTGATTTACATCTTCCTCTCGTGGAAGACAAAATATACCTTGTTCTAGATAATTAGCAGAGGTATTAACCATCATAGACTTAGCACGTTTCTTAACTGTCTGTCGTAGTATAGGGTCATAATGTTCTATATTAGAACCAGCATCGACAATATGTAATTTTCTATTAATTGCTAGTTCCGGATGTTGTCTTCCATAAAGTGTAAGTTCTTCTATATTAGTATCTCCTGCACCATAGTCTACATATACGAAGTCTATTTCATATTTTCTCATACACTTAATAATTTCTAAACGAGTTTCTCGTTGAGTTGCTTCTTCTGCTTTAACACCTCTACGATAAAAGACTCTAAACTTACCGGTACAATCGTATAAAAAGTCTTCATTTTTAGTATGATCAAAATAGGAAATATACGTAGGAACCTTACAGTATTCTAGTACTACTACTTGTCCACCGTGAGTATATGTATTCCAGTCGACACCAATTATATAAATATTTCCTGGAGTTTGTTTAAATCCTGGGTCAAATAAATCTGGGTCTGAGCTACGATGTGTGTTAGTATAATTAACTAGTGATTTGTTTATAAACGTATGTTTATAAACACCTTGTAGTTCTTCTCCGAATTCAGCACCAAATTCTCGCATGTATGCTTCTGTCGACAAATTTGATCGCCACTGATATTCTGTACTTTCATGAATAGGAAGACCACGTTCTTTAGCTTGTTCTATTGAAATCCAGTTAGGATTACTAGGATGCCACGAAGGATAATGTCTTGACCACCAACCCTTCTCTGGTTTCGAACACCACTCAAAAAAGTGCTCGCGTTTTCCAGAAGGAGTAGAACACGCACGGATTTTTACATTAGGATTAGTGTTTCCAATAGGAAGAACTGACTGCTCTAATACATCTCTAGGAACATAGTCTACCTCATCTATAAATAGATAGTCCGCACTTTGTCCTCTGGCAGAGGTACCTTTGTTAGCAGTAGCTATACCTAATGTCATACCTTTGATTACTGAACCATTATTAAATACAATTTCGCTCACGTCACTTCTTTTAATTTTATGAACCATATCTTGTATGAATGGTGAGTCAGCACATAAAGCGAGTAGTGTATCAAAAATCATTTTAATCTGAGCGTCCATAGGAGTGAAAATTAGTACTCTAAAAGGTTTTGCTTTTGTACCACCATTTTCATACATTTCTACTAGCGGCCAAGCGGTTGCCCACCACAAAGCATCAGCACAGAGAACAACAGTGTTGTGTGTAATAATATCATTAGCAATAAAATTATGATACGGAAAAACTTCAAGATCAAAGGTTTCTTCTTGCCCAATATAATCAATTGAAACAACTTCATCAAAGAATATATCAGAATTGCACAATTCTAGTAGTTCAACCTCGTTATATTTCTCCGCATATTCTTTAAATTTAAATTTAGAAGTACGTTTATATTGTTTTCGTATTTCATTTTTTCTTGGATTTTTAATAGTGTAAAATTCAATAATATCTTTTGTTGGAAAGGTATCGAAGTATGTTTCTTTATCATTTCTAGCATTTATATATGATCGCACATTATCACATGCGGCTTCTTTACCAAAGATTCCAATTTCATCTATAAATTTAAGCACATCTGATTTAGTTCTAATACAAATCTGAAACGCTTTTTTTAGTGTTCCATTATATTTAACGCATCTCTCTGTTATAAAGTATCTAATTCCAAATCTGGTTAATAAATGACCAACACCATATGCAAGTTCTTCACTTACACTACAATATCCTATCTCACAATTACCAGACACTCTATTAGATTTACTAACTGACGCCCAGCCATCGCACGCATATAGTCGTGATAGAAATAAAGATTGTTGCCTTTTAGAAAGTCTCATTATTTCATTTGGAATAAATTTTGTATGCGAGTTTTTTCCAAATAATTTAAGAGATTTAATATATTGTAGCAGTGAATTTTTTAAATATTTGCCGTTTTCTTTTTTAATACCGCGAACATAATATTCCTCGTAATCTCCTTTGCTTTTACTAATTCTATAGGAACATCCATTAAACTGTTCTACAGTATTCTTAAATTCGTTTTTTACTTTTTCTATATTATTACCAAACGTAATATAATTAGTAATACACCCATCAGATAAAAGATACGCAATTGCTTTTACTTTAAACTCTGGTATTTCTTCTGAAGTATTAATTTTTATTTTGGATGGGACAACAATAGATGACCCTATCTGAATGTCTCGAAGCTCTTTCCATCCACATGCTGTTAAAAATGGATGATTTTCTGTTGCTTCAATTCGTCTGCCTGATTTTGTTTTGAGTTTAAATACAGGCTTAATACCATTAGAAAAACATTTTGTTTGATGTGTGTCTTTCTGACTTAGGTTATCCGTTAAAGATATTACTCCAAATCCAGTTTTATTAACAAGATCTTCTATCTTAACTAATTCTCCTAAGTCGTTTAAAATCAACGCGTTGCGAAGGCACTTCCCCATCCTTCTGCCGTACCGAAGCACCATCATTTTTTCGGTTCTAGTATTATCAGTTACAACGGACTGGTATTCTCTAAAGGTTAAATTTTTTTGCGGATCAGTAGGATCTCGTAAAAAAGTTTGTGACCATAGAGTAGGATTAGATAATGTATTAATAAAAAATTCTTCTTCTACTGTATTTAGACTCATAGTTTTCCTTACATGTGCATTCCACTGGCTTCCATTCCTAATCCAGCTCGTGCGTTTAAACGTGATTTACTTATTGCTTGTACTGCTCTTTGTCTTTCTGTGGCGGCTCCTCTACTAAGATAGGCCATCGTTAGGTTTGCTCCCATCTCCCACTCCCTATTAGCGGAGATAGTTTTCATTGATTGATCTATTAAAGAGATAGATTGATTTCCTAGACTTTCTGCTCCAAATGCAAATGCGGCCCCAGCAAGTTTTGTAACTTCCCAAATACTCCATGCTTTAGCTGCGAATAATACACCTCCAATAGCAACTCTAGGAAGAGCAGTTTTAAGTCCTTGCCCAGCTAAGTTTAGTCCTCTACTCGTTAGTGACTTCCCGCCCGCTATAGCAGAATGTAGTCTATTACCAACTGAATTTCCAGTAGACCTAATATTAGAAGCGAGCATTCTAGGTATATCTGACGTAGTCATATATACTCCGCCAACATTTCTAACTGTAGTAGCTTTACCAGCAAACCTAGTAGAAATTTTACGAGATGCTGTAGAAAGTTGTAGTTCGCCAGCGGATGTATTATGTGTTAGTAGCGGTGTTCTAATAAATCGTCTACTTTTTATAGCGGACTGTATTCCAGTATTCATTTCAACTGTAGACATTTGTCCTACTGCTACTGGTGTATTTGTACCTAATAATATTTGAGGTCTACTACGTGCAGCTCGTTGAATTCCAATGTTGATATTACTTCCTATAGGTTCACCCACCGTAACACCTGGTTTGTTTTTTCGTAAAAAAGCAGCAAGTCTTACACTGTTGGCTTCAGTAACATGTGAAAC
>Ga0114918_10004737_pt1 | contig 11784 bp, 10 predicted proteins | sample LantaG_FD_87015 | JGI IMG/M metagenome (GOLD analysis project Ga0114918, IMG submission 87015) | Deep subsurface microbial communities from Baltic Sea to uncover new lineages of life (NeLLi) - Landsort_02402 metaG | ecosystem: Environmental > Aquatic > Marine > Oceanic > Sediment | place... | reverse complement strand
TGTATGTGAAACATTTTTTCAAAAACAAGGGAGAATTTTTTTTTTTTTTTTATCTTTTTAAAAAAAAAAGAGGAGAAAAAAATCAAAAAAGAAAGGGAAAAAGGAAAAAAAAAAAAAAAAAACAGACGCTTCGATGGCAATGATTATCGACTCTTCTTCTTTCTTCTTCTTCTTCTTCTCTCTCTCTCTCTCTTACCACAAACAAACAGAAAAAGAAAGGCAAGCCAACGCTGGCGTTGGCTTGCTCACGTCGCCACGTGCGAAGAACAGAGAGAAAGAGAGAGAGGCGCAGACGCGGGGCGAGGAGGGAGCGAGAGACGAAGTTTTTTTAGCCCGCTCGCTCGCTCGCTCGCCGCCGCCGCCGTGGTCGTTCGATGATTGACCGCCCCTTGTTTTCTCTCCCCGAGAACGCCTTGCTCACGCCAAACGTGACGGGGAGCCCAGGGAATTCGCTCTCCTCTCGCCGCTCGAGAGAGAGAGGAAGAAGGCGAGAGAGAGGGAGAGCGCGTGCGTGCGGCGCGCTTCTCACTCTCCTGCAGGCTTTCTCTCGAGAGAGAAAGAGAGAAGAAGGAAAAAGTGAGAAAAAACTGGACGCTACGCTCCAACTTCGCTCACTTTGCCGCTTGATCGCTCGAAAAAAAAAAAAAAAAAGCATCAAGTTCTTACTTTCTCGCGCCGTCCAAAACGCACGCTTCCACCTCTTCCCATCGCCTCCCTTTCCGCTCTTGCTGCTTCACTTTCCGTCCTCTGCACATCGGAGGGGCGGGAGGAGGACAACGAGCTCCAGGAAAGGCGGGAGCGAGCGAAACGTCCATCGACCTCTTTTTTTCGACAAAACCGGCGTTGAAACGCGAGCGCTCCTTCCTCTTTTTCTTCTTTCTTTCTTTAACCAAAAACCATGGCCGCGCCCTCCCCCGCTCAGCAGCAACAGCAGCCCAAGGTCCCCGCGGCGATGACGCTGGTGGCGAGCTCTTCGTCGGCGTCACCAAACGCCAAAGGCGAAAGAGCAAGCCCTCAGCGGCCTCCGTCGATCTCGACCTCAACTTCTTCAACTTCGACCTCCTCCTCGTCCGCCCTCGCGGCAGCCCTGCAAAATGCCGCCGCGGCCGCGCTCTGGATCTCGCTCTCGGCGTCCGTCATCCTCTTCAACAAGCACATCCTGGCCTTCAGCGGCTTCCCCTTCCCCATCACGCTCACGGCGTTCCACATGGCCTTCTCCTGGGCCTGCGCTTCGATTTTAGTCCACTTCACTTCCCTTGTCGAGCTCCCGACCACGACGACGACCTCGACGACGAGCGTCGTCGCCGGAGACGGAACAACTTCTGTTTCCGCAACGACCCAAAAAGGCCTCGACGCCCGGACCTACCTCCGCAGGATCGCCCCCGTCGGCGCCTTATTCGCGGGAACGCTCTGGCTCGGGAACGCGGCCTATCTCCACCTTTCCGTCTCCTTTGTCCAGATGCTGAAAGCTCTCATGCCAGCGGCCGTTTATGGTGTCGGGTGCGTGCTGGGCACGGAGGCCTTTTCTCGCGGCAGGGCCCTCAACATGGCGGTGGTGACGGTGGGCGTGGCCGCGGCGTCCGCGGGCAAGGTCTCGCTGTCGCTGCTGGGCGTGGCGCTGCAGCTCGGTTCGGTGGCGACGGAATCCACGAGGCTCGTGCTTGTTCAGATCCTGTTGCAGCAGAAGCCCTCGACTCGCAGCAAGAAGCGGCCTTCTTCTTCCTCCTCCTCTTCCTCTCCGTCTTCCGCTCCTTCCGCTCCCTCCGCTCCTTCCGCTCCCGCTTCTTCCGAGTCGCAAATCGCCCTCAACCCGGTCACGACGATGTACTACCTCGCGCCCGTCTCGCTCCTGTGCCTCTCCCTCCCTTGGCTCGCCTTTGAGCGCTCCGGCCTCCTCGCCGCCTGGGGCGCCGGGCTCGGGGAAGAAAAGGCCTTGGTCTCGCCCTACGCCCTGCTGGACTCCTCGCATGCCCTTTATTCTTCCTGGTGGCGACTGGGCGTCTCGCCGCTGACCTTACTTGCCAACGCATCGCTGGCCTTTGCGCTCAACCTGTCGGTTTTCTTGCTCATTGGGAAAACCTCGGCGCTCGCGATGAACGTCGCAGGCGTCGTCAAGGACTGGCTGCTGATCGGCCTCTCCGCTTTTCTGTTTCACGCTCCGGTCACGCCGCTCAACCTGGCGGGGTACTCGGTGGCTTTCGCGGGGGTGTGCTGGTACAACAAGTCAAAGTTCAACGAGATGAAGGCTGCTGCTGCTGCCGCTGCGGCGAGTGGTGCTGCTGCGGGGGGTGCTGCAGCAGCAGGAGCGGCTGCGGAAGAGGGCAACGGAGGAGGGGAGAGGGAGACGGAGCTCAAGCCCCTGATTGCCTCTTCTTCCTCTTCGGCTTCTGTTGCTGCCAACGACGACAGGAAGATCAAGGCCGGGAGAGCAGTCTGAATTTCAGAGAGAAATTGAGAGAGAGAGAGAGAGAGAGAGAAAACAGTCTTCTAAAAACGAATGAAAAAAATTGTAGAATTCCTCCACCACGACCCTGTTGTTTTTATATCACAAGTCAAAAATTCTAGTTTACAAGGGGCTGCTGCGAGGGAGCTGTGATTGCGGGCGAGAGGATCCCTGCGCGGGCGAGCGCGGCGCGGAGGCGGTCCGTGGCGCGCTCGGAAGAAGAAGAAAAGGGCGGAGAAGAAGAAGAAGAAGCAGCGGCGGCGTTGCTTTCGTCGTCGTCGTCGTTGGCTTTCTTCTTCCCTCCTCCTTCTCCGTCTTTTTCTTCTCCTCCTTCTTCGAATCGCAGCAGCCTCGCGTCGCCCTCCCCCGCCTCGTCGTCCCCGGCCACGGCAGGCACCAGCGCCGCCAGGGTCCACCTCCACCCGACGCGACGGCGTTGGCGAAGTTTCGTTTGCTGCTTTTGCTGGCTTTTCTCTTCTCCTTTGTTCTTCTCCTCGACGGCGGAATCGACAAACGGGCACCAGGGGCGGTGCGGCGAGAGGAGGTCGAGCTCTCTCGGCCGGAAGGGGCCCGCCGCCGCCGCCGCTGCTGCCGCTGCCGCTGCTGCTGTTCCCCCTTTGTTGGGAGACGACAGAGGGGACCAGGCAGAGGCAGAAGGAGAAGGAGAAGCAGAGGAGCTCGCTCCCTTGGCTCGCTTGGCGGCGGGCGGGGTGGCGTCGTCGCCGCCGTTGGTCGCAGCGGCAGCAGCTCCAGCTCCTTCGCCGTCGCCGTCGCCGCCGCCGCAGAGCGCGCTCGGGACGAAGGACCACAGCCCCACCGTCGCCCCGCAGGCTTCGCACCGCAGCGCCGCGTCGCAGGCCCTCACGGACCCGGGGGGCATCGCCGAGGCCGGGGGGTGCGCCGGCAGGGGCTTCGGAGGCCAGAGCAGAGGCAGCTGCTGCTGTTGCTGTTGCTGTTGCTGTTCTTCGCCCTTTTCGGCGGTCTCCGAAGCGGCGTCGGCGGCGTCACTCCCTCCCCCTCTTTTCTTCGTCGTTGCCTCCTCGACCGCGGCCTTCATCCTCGCCTGCTCGGCCGCGGCGGCGCGCGCCAGCGCCTGCTTCGCAGCCCGTGGCTCGACGACCTCGACCCGCCAGCCGTAGAGGGAGAGCAGGCGGCTCATGCGGAGGTGGAGCTTGCTGCCGTGGCGGGCGAGGAGAGGAGGAGAAGGAGAAGAGGGGGGTTGACTTTCGTTGTCGTTGTCGTTGTCGTTGTCGTTTCCGTTTCCGTTTCCGTTTCCGTTTCCGTTTCCGTTTCCGTTTTCCAGCAGGAGCACGGGAGGCTCCGGCGCTTCTTCCAGCTCGGCGTCATCTTCGTTCCCTTCTTCTTCTTCATCTCCTCCTTCTTCTTCTCTCTCGGGCCTGGGACCCAGCTGCAGCAGCGACTCGAGCCTCGTCCGCGCGACGCGCGCCGCGAGCTCATAACTCTCGCGCGAGAACGGCGGCAGCGACTCCAGCGCGAGCGCCGACGCCTCCCGCGCCCCGAAGTCCGCCTCGGCGGCCTCGCGCGTCAGAGGGGGGAACTGCGCCAGGGATTCGAGGTCGCAGGCCGGGCCCGTGCGCCAGGGGCACTCGGCGGCGTGGCAGGAGACGAGGCGCGAAGGGAACGACGACGCTTTTGAGTCTTTGTCGGCGTCGTCTCTTCTCCTTCCTCCCGCCGTCGCCGTTGCCGCTGTCGCGGCGAGCCTCTCTCCGCAGAACTCGCAGCGCAGCAGGTCGAGGCCCACGTTGACCCACCCCCGGGCGGCAGCCGTGAGCGCCCCCGCGGTCTCCGCGTCTTTCGCGAACCAGATCGAGGGCTTGAAGGTGGCGGCGCGCCGGAAGAGGTCGGCGCGGTCCCAGGGGCGCGGAGGGGCCGGAGGAGGAGGAGGAGGAGGAGGAGGAGGAGGGGGGCTTTTCTTCGTCGTCGTCACCGCCGATGCATCGTCTCCTCCTCCTAATCGCTGCCTTCGGTCCCTCTCGGCCTCGACGACGGCGGCCAGGGCCGGCGACGGGCTCGCGGAGTTGCCCTGTCGGAGCGAGGGCAGGTAGACGAGCCGGTCCACCGCGCGGCGGAGGCGGTCGACGTCCATCGTTCCCGAGCGAAGAGAGATGCGATCAAAGAGAGAGAGAAAAAATGATTTTCGTCGATCTCGAACTTTTTTTTTACAAACCGCTCTTCTTCACCTTCACCCTCGGCGCGACCCCTCCAGCCTCCACGTTCCACCGGAAGGTCAGGTTGATCCTCTCGCCCTTCGAATGCGAGGGCGCCCTCGCGGGTACAGAGTGCTGCCACCGCCGCTGGGTCCGGCCGAGCATGAGGAGGACGTCCCCTTCTCCGAGGCAGTAGCGAACTTTCTTCTTTTCCTCGCCGCCTTGCTCTTTCTCTTTTCCTCCGGGCTTCGGCCGCAGGTAAAAGTCCCTCCTCTCGCCGAATGAGGCCGAGGCGATGAGGATCTCGTCTTCGTCGTCGTCGTCGTCGTTGGTTTTGGCGAACGGAGGAGGAGGAAGAAGAAGAGAGGACGAAGACGACGAAGAGGTCAGAAGACTCGGGTTTTTCGCAAAAGAAGAAGAAGAGGAAGAAGAAGGACAAAACGAGCTCGACCTGTAAACGGCCTCGTCGTCGGCGTGCCACCCCATGCAGTCGCTGCCGTCCCTGTAGAGGTTGAGCAGGCAGCTGTTGAAGAGGCGCGGAACCGGGGAAGAGTGGGGACCCGAAGGAGAAGAAGAAGGAGGGCAGAAAACGTCGAGCCGCTCCGCGGCGGCGCGCTCGACCTCCTCGAGCACCTCCATCACCGCCGGCGTGGCCGCCACGGGCTCCAGCGTCAGGCCAGAGTAGTTGTAGGGCCTCAAACCCTGTTCTCGGCAGCTGTGGTAGGCTACGAGCCTGCGCTGCGGCGTCGTGCGGTTGAAGACGGTGACGCTGCGCTGGAGCCAGTCGACCTCTTCTCGCAGCCGAGCGAAGAACGAGCTTTTTTTTATGTTTCCTTGTTTTCCTCCTTCTTCTTCTTCTTTTTCTCCTTGCAGCAGCCCCGGGAGGTAGAGCACGTGCGACTCTGCGTCGAGGGAGAGGAGGCCCGGAGGGCCGTCGAGGTAATTCTTCGAGGAAGAAGAAGAGGGAGCGGAAGCGGAAGCGGGACGGAGAGCTCTCGTCGTTGCCGTCGTCGTCGTCGTCGTTGCTGTTGCTGCTTTCGACGACACCCAAGACAGCAGCGACCTCTGCCTCTTCTGCGGAGGCTGAGGGTTAATGGTGCTGCTCCTGCTGATGCCGTTTCTCGGCTGCTGCTGCTCCATCGCTGCTGCTGTTGCTGCGCGTGAAGAAAAGCGTTCTCGAAGAAAAAACTGCCGCTGCTGCGGCCTCGTTTTCATCCGACGAGGAGGAGAAGAAAAAAGAAAGAAGACAAGAACCCGCGGTCGGCTTTCTCTCTCTCTCTCTCTCTCGAAGCTTTTCTTACTTCGACGATGCCCCTCCGACGCGGAGCCTCGCGTTCCTCGCCTCGTCCTTGGCGGCGGCCACGTCGTCCCTCAGGGCGGCGATCCCCTGCTCGCGGGCGCGGACCCTTCTCGACAGCAGCGGGGCGCCGGCGACGGCGAGCGCGAGTGCGACGCCGAGGACGACCCTCGACTGGGGTGCGCCGAAGTTGGGCATGCGAGAGTGGTGCTGCTGTGAGGAGAAAGGGAGGGAGCAGCAGCAGCAGCGCGGGAGAGAAAGGGGGAGAGAAATGCGGGAAGCAATCGGAATGTTGGAGCGACGAGGGGGGGCGAGTCGAGATCGAGAAAGTAAAAAAGGCTTCGTCGAGCGGCGATCGACGTTTTTTTTTTCTCTCTCTCTACTCTCTCTCTTCCCACAACTTTCATTTTTTTCTTCTTTCCTTCTCTCCGCGCAGAGAACTACCCCCCCGCTTGTTTCTCGCAGCAAGCCACCTGCCACCATGGGGGTACGTTGAACCTTCTGCGCCTGTTCTGGGAGTTGATTGCTCTCGCGCCGCGCGGCATCGGGGCCGCGCGGGGGGGGGGGGGGCGATGCGAAGGCGGCCTTGATTTTGATTTGCAAGCAAGAGAGAGAGCAAGCTCTCTCGAGCTCTCTCGCCCCCACGACTCCTCGCTCCTCTTCCTCTTCTTCTTCTTTCTTTCCCCTTCCGGAGCACGCGCCACGGTCTCGATGCGAGATCGGGACGGTGCTCAAGAAAGAAGAAGAAAGAGAGAACGGAGCACGAAGCACGAGAAAAAGAAAGAGCGAGCGACCGTCGAAAAAAGGCAATCGATGAGAAGAGGCGGCGGCAGCGGCGGCCGTCTCTTTTCTCGATCGCGCGTCCCCGCCGCCTGGTCTGCTGCGCTCGCTCTCCTGGCTTGCCGCCTCCCCAAAAGCGACAGAGAAGTCCATTTTGTGTCGCTTCGTGCGAGCAGAAGCTTTGTTGAAGCGACGCGCGCTGCGATTCCAACACCCCGTGATGAATCGGAAAAAAGCCGAAAGCAAGCGGTGGCGGCGGCTCGATCGCTCGCTCTTAGGATCTCCTCGCTCACCTCTTTCACCCTCAACCTCCTCCTCTTTCAAACCCCATTCTCTTTCCGAAGTCGCTCGTCGCCCCCGAGTCCTTCCAGCACATTATCCGTGTCCTCAACACCAACTTGCAGGGAGCCGTCAAGACCCCCTTCGCCATGACCTCCGTCACCGGAATCGGACGCCGCTTTGCCATCCTCGCCTGCAAGAAGGCCGAGGTCGACATGCGCAAGCGCGCCGGCGAGCTCTCCGCCGCCGAGCTCGAGCAGCTGATGGTGATCGTCTCCAACCCACGCACCTTCAAGGTCCCCGACTGGTTCCTCAACAGGCAGCGCGACCCCAAGGACGGGACCACGACGCAGCTGACCTCTTCGGCGTTGTCTTCCAAGATGCGCGACGACTTTGAGAGGCTCAAGAAGATCCGCAACCACCGCGGCTTGCGCTACTACTGGGGCCTGCGCGTGAAGGGGCAGCACACCAAGACGACGGGACGCCGCGGGCGCGTCGCCACCACGGGCAAGAAGAAGTAGAAGTGGAGGAAGAGGAAGAAGAAGAAGGAGGGGAGAGGTGGAGGAAGAGAGAGAGAGAAGAGAGAAGAGAGAGAAATCAACTTCGGGTTTTTTTTTCCTTTTTTCCTCTTGTTTGCCTTTTTGTTCTGCCCCCCCCCCCCCCCCCCCCACTTTCGTCTGGTATTTAAACAAAACAAAAAAAAAAAAAAAACTGTTCAGGCTTTTATAAAAGAAAGAGAAGGAGAGAGAGGGGGGGAGCTTAGAGCAAGAAATGACCCGGGGCGCGAGCAAGCAGTAGAGAAAGAGAAGAGGACGGAGAAAAAGAGGTTCCGAGTTGCTTTCCGTTTTCATTTTTTCGATCGATCGAAAACTCTCGCTCGCTCGTTCTTCTCTCTTCCGCCTTCGCCTCTTTCTGTGCTCTTTGTCTCGCGCGCGCTCTTTCCACTTGAAGCACATACGACAGCAGACGCGCGCTTTGTGTTTGTGTGGGCCAAGAGACTTTTGAAGCGCCTCTGCTCGCTGAAGAAAGAGGAAGAAAGAAAAGGCATTGCTTTCTTTCTTTCGCCCATCGATTTCTCAATCGACTCGATCACCATCTCTTTTTAGCTTTTTCCCTTCGCTATGTCGGTACGTTTTTCTCGCTTTCTCGTCCCTGTCAGGACGCAGATCGCATCACGGTTGTCGTCGAGAAAGAAAGAAAGAGGGAGAGAAAAGCTGTGTGTGCAGAGCGAGAAACGGAGCGTCGCAAAAGAGAGCGACGAAATGATGGCGAAAGAGAGACAGGAAAAAACGATCGCGCGTCGCTCTCTCGCTCGTCGCTCGTTCGACCTCTTCTTCAACCTCTTCCTTCCTTCTTCCTTCTTCTTCCTTCCCTCCTCCACCCCACCAGATCTTCGAGTACAACGGCGCCGCCATCGTCGCCATGGCCGGTGACGGCTGCGTCGCGATCGGCTCCGACCTCCGCTTCGGGGTCCAGTTCCAAACTTTAGCGACCGACTACAAGAAGTGCCACCGCATCCACGACAGGCTGTTCGTCGGTCTCGGCGGGTTGGGGACAGACGCGCAGACGCTGGCCTCCCGCCTGCACTTCAAGCACAACATGTACAGGCTGAGGGAGGAGAGGGACATGAGGCCCGCGGCTTTCTCGCAGCTTCTGTCGACCACTCTTTATGAAAAACGCTTCGGTCCCTACTTTGTCTCTCCCGTCGTCGCGGGCCTCGAGGGGTTGGACAGGGAAGGGAAAGAAGGAGGCGACGGGTCCGGTGGGTTCAAGCCCTATTTGGCCGGGATGGACTCCATCGGTGCCATCGAGACGGCCGAGGACCTCATGGTGGCCGGGACGGCCCCGGACTCGCTCTACGGGATGTGTGAGTCGATGTGGCGGCCGGGCATGAAGGAGGACGAGCTGTTCGAGACGGTGTCGCAGTGCCTGCTGTCCGGGCAAGACCGCGATGCCTTGGCGGGTTGGGGAGCCGTGGTGTACGTGCTGTCGAAAGACGGGTGCGTGGCGAGGACGCTCAAGGGGAGGATGGATTAGAAGAACAAGAGGAGGGGGTGGTGTTTTTTCTTTATTTGTGTAATTCTTTCTTTCTTTTCTGCCCTTTTGAGGTTCGGGTTTTTTTTTGTTTTTTTTTCGTCGGGTTTTTTCTTCTTTTTGTACTATTTTTTATCTTGTTCTCCTTCTCCTTCTTTCTTTCTCTCTCCTCTTTCCTCCCTTCGACAATGCGCGCTCTCAGGCACGGGGCGCATCACGCCCCTGCCTCTGTGACGAGGAGGCAGCAGCAGCGAGCTTCCATTGCTCGCCCCGGAACATCGTCCTCATCATCAACAACAAGCAGCAGCAGATCGCCCTTTGTCGCCGCTCTCGCCACCTCTGCTTCCGCCGAAGCCCCTCCTTCTGCGGTGGGCATCTCCCCGCCCGCCGTCGGCTCCCACTTCCTCCACGTCGACGACTGGTCCCGCGAGAAGCTCGACGCCGTCCTGGCCACGGCCCAGGAGGTGAAAGCAATCTTCAAGTCCAAAGACGCGCAGGACTTTAAGCCGCTCGCGGGCAAGACGATGGCGATGATCTTCACCAAGCCCTCGATGAGGACCAGGGTCAGCTTCGAGACGGTGAGGAGTTTTTTATGATGAATTTTTATGTGTCGAGGTTAGATCTCGATGAGATCTATGCGCTGTGTGAAAGAGGGGGAGAGGAATGGAACTGAAGGGGGAGGGAGAGAAGGGTTGAATGGAAGGGGACATGCGAACCGACTTTTTTCTTTTTTCGACCTAGAAATTCTTCTCAACCTCAAAAACCTCAACCTCAACCTCTCTTTTTCTCTCTTTCCTCCTCCACCTCCCTCAACCTCCTCAGGGCTTCTACAAGCTCGGAGGCCACGCCATCTACCTGGGACCGGACACCATCGAGTTCGGCAAGCGCGAGGTCACAAAAGATATCGCCAGGGTGATCGCGAGGTACAACGACGTCATCATGGCCCGCCTCTTCGCGCACGCTGACATTTTGGAACTGGCCCGGTACTCCTCGTCGCCCGTCGTCAACGGCCTCACGGACTACAACCACCCGTGCCAGATCATGGCCGACGCGCTGACGATGCTGGAGACGGTCGGGAAAATTGACGGTACCAAAGTCGTCTACGTGGGCGACGGGAACAACATCGCTCACTCTTGGATCAGGCTGGCAGCGAGGTTGGTTTTTTTTCTTTTCTCGTTTTTTTCTCTTTTTTCTTTCTTTCTTTCGTTTGTTCTTTCTTCTCCCCGCTTCTTTTCCCACCCCGAGAGATATCTTCAAATTCTTAATTTTAAATCGCAAAAAAACCTTAACAGGTACGACTTCGACTTCGTCTGCGCGTGCCCGCGGGGCTTTGAGCCCGACCCCCTGACCGTAGCGCTCGCCAACGCCGCTGCCGGCCGCGAGAGAGTCTCGATCTCGCACGAGCCAATGGAGGCAGTGAAGGGAGCCGACGTGGTCTACACCGAAGTCTGGGCCTCGATGGGCCAAAAAGATGAAGCGGCAGCGCGCAGGGAGCGGTTCAAGGGCTTCCAGGTCAACGAGGAGATGATGAAGCAGGCCGGGCCCCAAGCGTGGTTCCAGCACTGCCTTCCCGCCGAGCGCGGCGTCGAGACGACCGACGGCGTCGTCGAGAGCGAGAGGAGCGTGGTGTTCCAGGAAGCCGAGAACAGGATGCACGCGCAGTGCGCCGTGCTGCTGCACTGCCTGGGCAAGGCGTGAAGGGTGGGGGAGGAGAGCGGGAAGAGAGAGAGCAAGGAGAGAGAGAGAGAGCAAAAGAGAGAAGAGAGAGAGCAAGGAGAGAGAGAAAGAGCAAAAGAGAGAAGAGAGAGAAAGTTTTTTTCGCGAAAGTAAAAAGAGAGAGGCGTGATTTTTTGTTCTGGTTTTTTTTCCGTTTATTTTCTTCTTCTGATTGTAACGAGAGAGAGAGAGAGAGAGAGAATTTGATCCGTTTTTTCAGGGCGAATTGGGGGGAGGTGGGGAGCGGGCGGTCGAAGAAGAGGAGGAGAGAGAAGAGAGAGAGAAAAAGGGAAAAAGCACAAAGGCCTCCCTCCCCCTCCTCCTCGACTCTCAACTGCCCTCTTCCCCATTTTTTTATCACCCGATTACATTTTTGAATTTCAAAAATAATTAAAAGCCGCGCGCAATAGTAGTGCGTCGTGGCTTGTTTCGTTTATTTTGCTTGCTCCTCGCGAGTTACGGGGAGAGAGTCGAGGTTCAAAACGACGACGAGGAAAAAGCAGCTAGCTGGCAAATTGTCTCTTTCTTTTTTTCAATGCCATCATGATGAGTCCCTTTTACTTCTTCACCTCGCCCACGAGCTCCTGGACCTTGGCCTGCGCCTTGCCGGCAACCTCCGAGATCTGGGCGCGCTTGGTCTGTTGTTTGGGATCGGAAAGAGGGAGGGAGAGAGAGAGAGAGAGAGGGAAGGATGAGAAATCGTTTTTGTTCTTTTTCGAAAACCTCCGCATGCGGAACACCCCGTGGACAGCATTCCAACCTTCCCCGCGACAGTTTCGAGACCCCTTCCAACGCTTCATTTTCAACTCCGTTTGCACCAAAGCACGCATCTTGACGAGTTCTGCCCTCTATGCGCAACAGAAAAATCATCAACTCACGTCGTCGTGGAGCGCCGCCGAGAGCTTCTCGCCCGCGGCGTGCACCGCGTCGCCGGCCTTGTCGCCCAGCGCCGAGCGCACGGCCTTCTCGACCGCGGGCTCGGCGGCGTCGACGGCGGCGGCGACCTTGTCGAGGGCGGCGTCCATTGTTTGTTGGTGGTGTGTGTGTGGGGGGGGGGGGGGGGGGGG
>Ga0114918_10004733_pt1 | contig 11786 bp, 9 predicted proteins | sample LantaG_FD_87015 | JGI IMG/M metagenome (GOLD analysis project Ga0114918, IMG submission 87015) | Deep subsurface microbial communities from Baltic Sea to uncover new lineages of life (NeLLi) - Landsort_02402 metaG | ecosystem: Environmental > Aquatic > Marine > Oceanic > Sediment | place: Baltic... | reverse complement strand
GATGTCGAACCCCTCGGTCACCATCATGATGCCCAGATAGCCGTAGGTCTCAGGGACCTGTGGTAGCACCACGCCTTCAGCCCCCGGTATCCTGATGGTCTCGTCCTCCCCGTGCCTCCTCCGCTGGGCCGCCAGCACCTGGACGACGTCGTCCCCTCCTGACGAGTCGCAGCTCCTCGCAACCAAGACGGAGCCGTCCGCCGTTGCCTCCTTACCCGCCGCCATCATGTAGCAGCCTTTTTCATACATGCTGAATCCTCGCACTCCTGATTATAAAAGGCGGTTTAAAATTTAAGCGTACGCGCGAGTGAGATTTGTGCTATCTGGTCGTCAACGTGAAGTCGTATACCCTCCCCTTCTCCATGTATCCGTCATGTAGATACTCGCCGCGCGCGCAGGCATGCATAAGTTTACATGTAAAAACGTGTGGGAATCCCTCCCTGCGCGCGAAAAGAATTCTATAATGAGTTTATTCGTATAGAAGAAAAAGGTATGAACCTGTCGAAAAATCGAGAAAAGTTAGGCTAAAGAAATACTGCACGCGCGCAACAGTTTCCCCCTAACCCCTCAGCCTTTCGAAGCGGCTGGGGGATGTGGAAGCCCGTGCCTCGCAAGGATTTCCTTGAAGACCCGGTCTAGGCGTTCCTCAGCGTCGGGCGGTAGAGGCTTTGGGACATGATCCGTCAGCAGTTTGTCAACCATCTCCTTAGCTCGGTCGACGCTGTTCTTCGAGCCGCTCTTCCTCCAGGAGTCGGGAGTCAGCCTGCAGAAGACACCCGACGGCATGAACTGCTCCCTCATCAGGTTCTCCCGTGTGTGCTTCTCTGCTAGGAAGTGGCCGCCGGGACCGACCTTTGCTATAATGTCTGCGGCCAGTGCTGAGCCCTCTAGGGAAACGCCGTCAACGAGCCTGTAAGCCATGCCGCAGATCTCGTTGTCGATGACCAGCTTCTCCAGGGACTGGCAGCTCTCGGTGGCGAGCATCCCCGGACCTGAGACGATGTTGACACGGGTTAAGGCTGCGAGGAAGATGCCCAGCCCCGACTCGAAGCCGTTCTGGGCGTCCACCACCTTAGAGTCGGTCAGCCCCAGGTAGGCGTTGGTGGGTAATCCATAGTACTTCCCGACCTCGGCGGCGGCGCAGGTCGCGATCATCGACTCGACGGCTCCATCGGGGGCCGTGCAGCACCTCATGTCGAAGGCAACGGGGGAGCCTCCGTATACGACGGGGGCTCCAGACGCCACCGTCTGCGATATCACAAGCCGCTGAGGAATTCAGCGTTGGACTGGACGAGGGTTCCGGCGACGGAGACGGGGCTGGTGGCCCCCATCTGTGGCGCCGATATGATCTCGGCTGGGATGCCGTGCTTGGCGCAGTCGATGAGGTTCTGGCAGGTGACGTCGCTCCACATGAGGGGCGACGAGGGGCAGACGTCGAAGACGGCCCTCGGCGCGTTGGCGAGCTCCTCTGGGCTGCCGACGACGGCCTCCAGCATCCTCTTCATGTCTATGAGCCCCTCCTTGGTGAAGGCCCCTGTCACAATCGGCTTCGGCGAGTTCTTCAGGATGACGTAGAGCCTGTAAAGGTCTGAAATGGTATCTGAAACATCGGCGGGGACGACGGCCGTGCTCTGAGCGTGGACATACTCCAACGCGTCGACCAGCCTGACCAGCTGGACTAGGTCCCGAGTCAGACCCCTCCGCATCTCCCCCGTATCCCTGTCCATGAAGTAGATGACCGCCGACCCCGGATTGTAGATGACGTTATCGCCACCAACTTCTAGGCTGCCGTCGCCATCACGCATGTGAAGCCTTATCGATGAGGGCGCCTTCTTCAGGCACTCCTCCACCAGGCTCGGCGGTATGTGAACCACCTGGGCTTCGACCCTACAGCCAGCCCCCTCCAGAAGCTCAACCGCGTCGGGGTTCTTCACCAACACTCCCGTACCCTCAAGTACTTCGAGGGAAGCCGCGTGGATGGACTCTATGTCGTTCTGGGATAGGAAACTGATCCTAGGCATCAACACGAGCCTCCTGCGAGCGCGAGAGACATTCATCGATATTGCGTGCAAGTTTAAGAATGCAGGAAAAATGAGCCTTCTTTGTTTTCATTAATTCTCACTTAATATCAAGAAGTTACAGAATTTAATGACTTGCTGTACTCGATTTCTCAGATGTATTTCAGGATTAATCAAAAGGTTACCAGATAGTTCCTTTATTCTCCCGAATACGAACTTCCAAGGCATTTCATCTCGCGCATAACCAATGCCCATTTAAACAGAGTCACGGTTTGATAGATTCAGGTGAATATGAAATGAAAATAGCCGTGATAGGAGCGGGCCTCATGGGCCCAGCCATCACGAAGGATTGCCTCGAGGATCAGGGAGTAGAGGAGGTTCTCTTAGTCGACGTCGATGCCGAGAGGCTGCGCCATGTGGCGGAGGAGCTGGGAAACCCAACCAGGCTCAAGACCATAACCCAAGACGTTACAGACCGTGAGGGGCTGGCCCGTGTCTTGGAGGGTTACGACGCCGTGGGCGTTGCGCTCCTCGAACCCCTTAACACCCACGCGATCTGGGGGGCTATCGACGCCGGTGTGGGAGTCGTCGATTTGAGCGAGCCCAGTGATGAGGATGTTGAGGCGATAGATGAGGCGGCCAAGAAAGCAGGCGTCGCCATCATCCCAGGCTGCGGCGTGGAGCCCGGGCTCACTGACCTCCTGGCGGCCCAGGGGATGGACATGCTTGACAGCGTCGAGGCTGTGGATATCTGGTGCGGTGGGATACCCGAAGACCCCAAGCCCCCGCTGGATTACAAGATTGTCTTCGGCGGACCTTACCTCCCTCTCTGGCCGGGGAAAGTGAAGGTCATCGAGAACGGCGAGGTACGTTACAGGGATCGTTACTCTCTGGGCGATCCCCCTCGCTTCGATGGCATAGACAGGCCCTTGGAGTGCTTCTACGACGGGTTCCCGGAGACCCTTCACCTCGTCGAGAAGTTCGAAGGGGTGCAGAGGTGCACGGAGAAGACTGTTAGGTACGAGGGCTACTGCGAGAAGGTCAACTTCTTGGACGAGTGCGGCCTCTTGAGCAGGGAGCCCATCGAGTTCCAGGGAAGGGAGATCGTCCCCTTCGCAGCGTTCAGCAAGATCATTCACCCCAAGGTCCGCCTCGAGGAGGAAGAGAGGGACATCACAGTCCTCAGGGTCAAGGTGAAGGGCGAGAAGGATGGCCGGGAGATCCTCTACACCTATGACATGGTGGACCGCTACGACAACGAGGAGAGGGTCACCTCGATGGCCAAGACAACCAGCTATACGGCGGCCATCGTCGCCAGAATGATGGCGAAGGGAGAGATCGATTTGACGGGATACGTGGAGCCGGTCAGGGTCATCCGGGGAGAGAAGATGGATGAGCTGCTCGCGGCCCTTGACGCCCGGAGCGTGAAGATCACCAAGACGGTGACACACGCCTAGGAAGTTGCCCCCCCGTTTTTTCATTTATCCAGGGTAGATGTTAGTCCCCTTTCGCACTATGATATTTTATCCTAGCAGACGCGGAGAATGTGGTGATATAACTACTTGTGGCATGATTCAAAACCAACACCAATCAGGAAAGTACGGGAGTTTGACCTGAACCCATTGAAGGGAGAATAAAATATCCGCCCCACACACAGAGAGTCCTATCAGCGTGCACATATGAAATAGTTAAAAGTGTTCCGAGTAAATGGCGTCTAGGAAGGATGTAATCATGAAACACAGGTTATGGGACATGTCATGGATGGAGGCCGAGGAGGCCTTCAAGAGGAGCGACACCGCGATCCTCCCCGTGGGCACATTCCACGGCCACGGCCCCACCCCTATAAGCATCGACTCCAGCTCTGTGGCCTGGCTCGCGGAGAAGGTGGGTGAGAGGACAGGACTCGTCACACTGCCGCCGATACCCTTCGGGGAGAACGACAAGCAGAAGTTCTACCCCGGATCCATCACGATAGCCCCGGAGACCCTGGAGCGCTTCTACCTGGACGTCTTCAGGAGCCTAAACAGGAACGGAGTCCGGAGGGTCATAGTCCTCAACGGCCACGGGGGGAACAGGGAGACCCTCATCAGGGCCGGGAGGGCGGCCAGGGACTTTGGCGTCGTGGTCGCCATCCCCGAGTGGTGGAGCATCGCCAAGGAGATATTGCCCGAGCTTCACCCGGAGAAGGGCTCCTATATACAGGAGCTGGCCGTCTCCCTCTTCCTGGGCGGGAAGGAGGCCGCCGACCTGAGGGGCACCGGCTACAAGGGGGAGTGGGGGGAGAAGTACACGATGCGGGACGTCTTCGGGGAGGAGATCAAGCCCGTCACCTTCAACAAGTTCGAGTTCAAGGGCGGCTCCATCACCATCCCCGTCCAGGCCTGGGATCTCGACGAGGAGGGCCCCCCGGTGTTGGGGAAGGAGGTCGTGGACGACCTCTATGAGCGTGGGAAGAAGATCATGGAGGGGCTGGTGGAATACCTGATCGAGTTCGCCGAGGCGTTCCAGAAGGTAGATCTCTCCAAAGCCCTGGAGTCTAGGGACTAGCCTCCCTTCCTTTTTTTCGAATAACTCTCAAAAAAATGCTGGCCATGTTATGACTACAAATAACGAATGAATTACACCGAGAAATAACAGGAATTGTAATAATTTCAGGCATGTGGACACTACCTCTTTTTGGCTAAGTTTTTCCTTTTTCATCAAATATACAAAGAGGGTTAAACCGAATAATACAAATATCATTATCATTGGGTTGTAGCCAATCGTATCAACGAGAAATGCGTTCCTAAATAGCACTAGCGAAAAATTATTCATCGCAAAAAGAACACCGCTTAAACCAATAGTATAGCTCAAAGTTTTTCTGAGGACGTCTGGTAGAAACGGTATAAAAGCCGCGTTAGTTGCGAATAAATACACCGGTATAAACCATATTGATATCGGGATTAACTCCTTTAAGATAATGTGCGCCTCTGTGCCGGCATCCAATGCCACGAAAAGAGACGTAGATATTATGTCTAATAAAACTCCTAAAAACAAGAATAAAACTGGGAAATCAATCGTGTATGTTAGCTTGAATAACTTGAATCTATGAATCCCCACAAGCTCATGATAATTCCTTCAGTACATAAGAAGATGGTGATATCACCACTGGCAGTAGGGTTCGAACCCCACTCCTAGGCTGGAACAGCAGCGGGTGTAACCTGAACCAGGTGAAGTGAGGAATAATGTGCGCGCCTTAAACCAGTAAGGTCTAAAGGAAGTCTCTTCGTCCGCCATCAACCAGAAGGGTTTTTCCGGTGATGTACCTCGAGTCATCGCTTGCGAAGAACAGGACCGCGTTGGCGATGTCTTCGGGGGTGCCGGTTATCCCCAGGGACGCCAGGTTTCTCCTTCCCTCAAGCACCTTCTCGTACTCTTCATCGCTGCGGCCTCCTCTCAGCATGACGGTGTCGACTGCTCCAGGTGCGACGCAGTTGACGTTGATGTTATGTTTCCCGAGATCATAGGCTGAACTCTTAGTGAGCTGTATCACCCCCGCCTTTGAGACACCGTAGGCGGTTTCTCCATCCATAGCTATGCCGAACCCCGAGTTCGAGGAGATGTTAACTATCTTTCCGTAACTCCTCTCCACCATGTGCCTCGCGGCTACCTGGGAGCAAAGGAAGACCCCCTTGAGGTTAACCTCCATATGCCTATCCCATACCTCATCGGTGGTATCAAGCAAGGACCCCCGCATAGCTATTCCCGCAACGTTAACGAGAATATCCACCTTGCCAAACGCGTCTAGGGTGGCTTTGAACATGGCCTCAACCTTCTCCCTCTTCGAGACGTCGCATTGAACGGCGACAGCCTTTCCACCCATCTCCTCGATGGTTTTCACCACCTCATCCGCCTCGTCTCGGCTCTTACTATAGTTTACAGTCACCGCGCAGCCGCGTCTCGCGAGAGCTAACGCAATGGCTCGCCCAATACTACGAGAAGACCCGGTTACGACCGCCACCTTATCCTTGAAATCTGACACTCCGGTTCACTCTCCCTATAGATATGACTGGTTTTGAATAAGATATTATTGACGAGTAAGAGACGTCGAGCCCGATCCATGAGCACGCGTGCTGAGTATTGGTTGCAAGTTTTTTCACTTGTAGCCTTACCGTTTTTTCATTTCTCATGGGTCCTATCGAGAATAAGTTTAAGCTAACTTGTGTGCTTCGTTATCTGATGTAAAATGGATTTTTATGGTGGTGACATGAAACCTGCCGGTGAAAAGGGTGGAATCGACGGCTCCACTGCCGAGCGATTCGGGCTTGAACATTTTGGTGAGATCGTTCAGCTCTCCGATCCACGGATTGCCCCCGACGGCCGTTCCATCGTGGTGGCGGCATCCCGTGCCAATTACGATGAAAACCGCTACGATGTCGAACTCGTGCTTGTTGACGTAGCCTCGCGTTCCCGGAAGGTATTGACGCGCCGGGAAGCCTCGCAGCCCCGCTGGTCTCCTTCCGGTTCGAGTCTGGCTTTCCTTTCAAAGGTGGACGATAAAGCCCAGATCTTTGTCCTTCCCATCGATGGCGGTGAGGCGATGCAGGTCTCGGATGCCCCCATGGGTGTTGATTCCTACTCGTGGAGTCCAGACGGAGGGGCTTTCGCTTACATCTCGAAAGAGGAACCGGTCGAGCGTGAGGGAGAGGAGCGACATAACCGTTCTTTTGAGGCGGATGTGAACTACCTTCTGACAGAGACGCCGCGTTCCCACCATCTCTGGCTCATACCGAGTGACGGTGGGGAAGCCAAGCGGCTAACATCAGGCGAATCTTCTGTGGCGGTCGGATTAACGGCTGGAAGCGCAGGAGCGCCTTCGTGGTCTCCGGACGGCAAGGAGATCGCCTTCGGGCAGCAGCCCAAGCCTGGGCCAAGGTACTTTTTAGACGTCAGCATCCGCATCATTGACGTGGATACCGGTTCCATCCGCAGGCTCAACAGGCTGAATCATCGCATGAGCGGTGCAGCGTTCTCTCCGGACGGCAAGTATATCTCCTACTCTCATCCACGTGATGGTGACAGCCGTTACGGCAGTGAGATATTCATCGCACCTGCGGAGGGTGGCGAAGGACGGAGCATCACCCACGCTCTAGATCGGAACGTCAGGATATCCCGCTGGATGCCGGATAGCCGCTCGCTTCTCATCCGAGCCAACGACGGCACCGTGCCGGGACTCTGGGTTCAGCCGATCGATGGCCCAGCGATCCGGCTGGACACGGGAGGCGCCGTCCCCGACTCTGCTATGACGGTCTCAGGTTCAGGTCAGATAGCCCTACTCGCCAGTGAGCCGAATCTCCCCGCTGAACTCTATTACCAGTCTGCACCGGACAGCCAGTTCCAACGACTCACGGACTTCAACGCACACATAGCGAGGCTTGATCTAGGGAAACAGGAGTCCTTTCGATGGCGTAATACAGATGGTTTCGAGATAGACGGGGTTCTCACCTTCCCACCCGGTTACCAGCCGGGTGAGTCGTATCCACTCGTCCTCGCCATCCACGGGGGGCCCCGTGGGACCTCTACCTTGGGCTTCTCGGCGCGCGCCCAATGGCTTGCCTCTCATGGGTGGGTGGTGTTCCAGCCCAACTATCGCGGTAGCGACAATCTAGGGAATGAGTATACAGCTGCAATATGGAACGATGCGGGTGCGGGGCCCGGACGTGACGTGATGTCCGGGGTAGATTTGCTGACCCAGCGTGGTATTGGGGATCCCTCTCGGATGGGTGTCTCGGGCTGGTCCTACGGCGGGTACATGACCACATGGCTACTAGGTAACTACCCAGACCGATGGCGGGCTGGAGTTGCGGGTGCCCCTGTCACCGACCATATAGATCAGTACGTCCTCAGCGATATTCATGCTTCTGTAGCGACCTATTATGGCGGTTCACCCTTCACAGACCCGAACCGCCTCCAGGCTTACCGTGAACAGGCTCCGATAACCTATGCTACACGTATCAAGGCACCCACCCTTGTGCTCTGCGACACTGGAGACCAGCGTGTTCCGATATCAGAGTCGTTCATCCTCTACCACATCCTACGGGACAACGGCGTGAAGACAAAGTTCATCGCCTACCCTGTTGAAGGCCACAACCCCTCGGATCCGATACACAGGCGCGATAGGGAACGGCGATGGGCAGCCTGGCTACAGGAACACCTTGGAACCAGCACGCACCAGCATTAGGGGCCTCAACACCAGGTTTCTATTAATAATAAATCTGTGGGCGCTCGCGGCAAGAGCCATGAAACAAGACACAAAGCTTTATGGATATAAAGCTGAGAACATCACAGCTTTGACCGCTTGCGCGCACGCAGCGACGGCAACACAGGGCTTGAGTAGTACGTGAAGGTATTCCGAGGAGAGATAACGTAAGATGGATTACGATACTATAATCGAGAATTGTAAGATCGTGGACGGCTCCGGGAACCCATGGTACAGGGGCCACATAGGCTTGTTCGATGGAAAGATCTCGGAGGTTAGCCGTATCCCGTTGAAGGGATCAGGAGAGAAGATAGATGCAGGCGGATGTGTGGTATCCCCCGGTTTCATCAACATACACTCCCACAGCGATGGATCGATCCTCACACACAACAATGCAGAGAACTGCGTCGCGATGGGGGTCACCACCGAGATAGCCGGCTGCTGCGGCACTTCCGCCGCACCCCTCACGGAGGAGCGAAGGGATTCGATGAACGAGTCACGCAGCGCGGCCTCCTGGGGTTTCCCTGTCGAGGTAGACTGGCTCTCCCTTGATGACTGGTTCCGCAAGGTTGAGAGCGTCGGTACAGGGATCAACATCGGGTCCCTGGTCGGCCACGGCACCGTCAGAGGCATCGTCATGGGGGAAGAGGGGGAGGGTGGAGAACGCGTCGTCCCATACGACCACCAGTTGCTCGAGATGAAGTCGATGCTAGAGGCCGCCATGAGGGATGGGGCTTTCGGCTTGAGTACCGGACTGAATTATCCGATAGGGAGGAATGCCTTAACCGGAGAACTCATCGAGCTCCTAAGCGTGGTGTCCAGATACGGCGGCGTCCATTTCAGTCACATGAGAAATGAGGGAGATATGCTCATAGAGGCGACCAGAGAGTTCATAGAGACCTGTGAGCAGACAGGAGCAAGGGGATCAATCTCACACCACAAGGCCGCAGGACCGTCAAACTTCGGGAAGATCCACGAGACCTTGCGCCTGGTCGAAGCGGCGAGGAGACGCGGGGTCGATGTGATAGTAGACCTTTACCCTTGGAGGATAGGCGGGATAACGAAGAGCCTTGGAGCAAGGTTCAGGACAAGCCTACAGGATGGCACCGAGATCCAAACCAGGGAAGAACTGGTGCAGAACCTCAAGGACCCTGAGAGTTGGAGGCTGATCAAAGAGAAGGTTCTGGCAGACAGGGGAAACTCGCGTAAGGCAGATGAGGAAAGGAAGGCTAGACTCGAAGAAGAGGGCGGTTGGTATCCCAGCCCTTCATCGAGGCCTCCTGACGGAGTCGTTCTCTATTCCAGAAGCCATCCTGAGCTCGAGTGGAGTACGCTCAGCGAGGTTGACGAGGCTCTGGGCAAGGGAGAGGAGATGGAGGGATTACGAGCGCTCTTGATGGAGGATGAAGGGTACACCGTATACGGGAACTATCCCTACTCTGAGGAGGACATGCTCGAGATCATCAAGGTCCCATGGTCAACGTTCATCACCGATCAGCGTGCTATAGACAACTCGAAGTACTCGTATCAGGATGCCTCTGACCGGCTCTCTATGGAGCATCCACGTGGATGGGGGACATACCCCAAGGTTCTCGGCGAATACGTGCGAGAGAAGAATATCCTGAGGCTGGAGGAAGCGATCAGGAAGATCACATCCCTCCCGGCCACGATGCTGGGGCTGCAGGACAGGGGTCTAATCAAAGAAGGGTTCTGGGCTGACCTCGTTGTCTTTGACCCGGAGACCGTGGGAAGCAACGCCACATATGGAGACCCGTTCCAGTTCCCGACCGGGATGCCCTACGTGTTCGTCAACGGGACACCGGCGAAAGTGAAAGACGAGTTAACAGGAGCCCTTGCAGGCAAGATCATGAGAAGGAATTGACGAGAAGGGATCAGTTGCGCGCGCATGTAACCCCGATCTTGGACATCATATGCTTCTTGTCTTGATCAACGGTCTTCCTTCAGTATATATTACGGGTCTTACTGTGATCTGATCTTCATGGAGTGTGTATTGGGTGAATCCCGATGAATCATATGTCCGGTATTCCTTCATTCCGATAAAAAGCTCGGAGAGAGCAGCACATCCAACAATATAGTATACACCCTCACTCATAGATATTAGACTCTGGTGCAGGTGTCCACACAGAACAGCTACAACGTTCGAGTTTTTCACGATCTTCTGGAACCTCTCCATATTCTCTGGATCAAATACTAGATGGGTTCCCCCATTTGGAAGATGTAATTTGAATGGCGGATGATGTAGCGCTATTATAGTTGGTTCAACATCAACGCTGAGCTCTTTTTCAAGCCAGTTTAACTGCTCACCAAGTAAAGCACCAATCTCTTTTCCGGGGTTCTGAGAATCCAGAACCATGACGCGAACACCATCTATAGTTTTGCTGTAATAACAGGGGGTCTCACCACCGTTTTTTTCTCTGAGAAGATTTTCCCGAAACCTGGTTCTGTTATCAACGTTTCCCATGACAGGTAACACGGGGCCACCCAATGATTCAATTTGAGAAATATATTCTTGGGCTATCTTGTATCCCGAAGTGGAGCCGTTTTGGGATATGTCGCCCGTGATTATCGAGAAGGCGGGTTTGACGCCCGTGTCTTTTGCTAACTGGATGATTTTTTCTATCTTATTGCATGGGTTACCTTCTTCTCGTACCATCCCTTTTTCGGGTAATATATGAAAATCACTAAAGTGAAAAAACGTGGTCAAAGTGAGTCAACATGATTCGACAGCAACATTATAAAAGATTACTGGATTCAAAGAAAAAATGAAAAAGAAAGATCAAATGTAAACAAGAAAAAAATGAATGGATTTTACGTTGATTTAAAGAAAAATCAGATGAGTGGTTATCAGGATACTAATATGCAGCTTCAGTCAACGAACCCCGGTAGAGGGTATGTCTATTTAAATACTCAACCAATATGTGAAAGAATCTATGAAGAGAATAAACTTGGAAAATCTGTCATACCCGCACCCTCCAGATATTCGAATTAACGTTTATTAGTACCCCTACCCCTACCAAGTAAGGGTACCCCTACTAAACTCTGTTTTCGTCCACCTCCTATTAATTTGATATAATTTACCTCGAAACTACACGAAATGAGAAATGATACTACAATGAAAAACGAAATCTTAGACCCAAAGCAACTGTATACGTAAACCTTAAAACAATAACTGTCGGTTTTCCGAAAATACATGCCTTTTGCATGGCGCACGCATCGGAAACTCATCGACCCACACCCCCTCATAAAAGGATTCTAACGCTTCCCGGGTAGCCTCGACAAGCTATAGGCCAACACGCAGTCACCGGAAAAAACGCTTATCGTAAGTAACCAACGATAACGGAAACGCCGAGTCGCCGCCCCGAAAAAACGCTTATAGTAGGTAACCAACTATAAGGGAAAACCAAAGTCGTCGATCCCAGGGCCAGGCGCCCTGGTATGCAGCCGCGGCGGGACGCCTAGACGCCGATGCACGGCGCCAGATAGTAGACCAGCCGCCCCTGAGGAACCTC
>Ga0114918_10004732_pt1 | contig 11787 bp, 8 predicted proteins | sample LantaG_FD_87015 | JGI IMG/M metagenome (GOLD analysis project Ga0114918, IMG submission 87015) | Deep subsurface microbial communities from Baltic Sea to uncover new lineages of life (NeLLi) - Landsort_02402 metaG | ecosystem: Environmental > Aquatic > Marine > Oceanic > Sediment | place: Baltic... | reverse complement strand
TTTTTTTTTTTTTTTTTTTTTTTTTTTTCTTTTTTTCTTTTCTCTTTTTGGAAGGAAGAGTGCCGCCCCTGCTTGGCGACGACGCATCGTTTTTCTCATTCGAACAATCACCCAACACTCTCACAAAGGGACACGGGGGGAAAAACGCGTTGTTTTTTTCCTCTTCCACTCGTGCGAAAAAGGTCGGGGGTCAGGGAGGCCGGAAATACTTGCGGCGTGCTGCGCCTCTCCTTTTTTTTTGCGCGCTTCTACGAGTTTGTAACAAGCCGTATCTCTTCGAATGTCCTTCGCGATTATTAAGAAAAATGAAAAAAGGGGAAAACCGGAGAAGAGAGAGAGAGTCAGGCGTGTCGAAGAGTCCCCCTCCCCTTTTTCACTTTCTCTCCAACGGGAAAAAAATGCATCAGCAGATCTCCAGCAGCGCGGCCGCACGGCCCGTCCCTGCTTCTTTCTTCCGCGTGGAAGCAGCACCACGAGATGACCGCTCTCACCGTCTCTACGTCGCTATCCCGGCGAGAAGGCGGCTAGTCAGAGCGAGAATCGTCCCGAAAAGCAGCAGCAGCAGTTTTTCGATTGGAGCAAACGGCGGCGACGACGGCGTCAGTGGTGCTTCCTCTCTTCCCTCGCCCTCGACGAGCTCAACCAGCTCAGCCAGCAGCTCGGCCAGCAGCTCGACTTCTCAGTCTCCCGACCCGATGCGCCCCTACCGCCGCGCCCAGTCCCGCTCGATGGTCCGGTTCATGCTGCCCGCCGCCCTCATCCCGCTGGCCGACCCCCTGCTCACGCTCGTCGACGTCCTGTTCGTGTCGCACGGCGGGGACCTCCTGCTGCCGCCCGCCGCCGGCGGCGGCGCCGCGGGCGCGCTCGGCCGGGCGCTCCTCCTCTCTTCCTCCTCCTCCTCCTCCTCTTCTCTTGCGAGCGGGGTCGGGATCGCGGCGACGGCGACGGAGCAGCTCGCCGCACTGAGCCCGAACGCGCAGATCTTCACTTTCATCCAGTACATGCTCGGGGGGCTCGGTGGGTTTTTCCTTTCGACTTTTCTTTTTCAACCGTTGTTGAAAAGTTTCTGTTTTTTCCCCCTCGCGTGGGGGCCGCCGAGGAGGTCTCTTGAGCGAGGCGCGGCGGGAAAAAAAACGTCAAAAAAACAAAAAAACTCTTGTACTCAACCCTTTTCTTTTTTCATGTTGCGAATCCAACCGACAACACAGGAGTGGCGACGGTCAACGAGATCTCCTCTTGCCTGCGGGCCACAGGGAGCGGAGGCGGAGGGGGAGGAGCAAAGACGGAAGAAGAGAGGGCAGAAGCAGAGGAACAGAAACGACGACAAGGAAACCGAGGCGCTCCTCCCCCTCATCGTCCCCCTCCTCCTCTTCCTTCCCCTCGAGCCTCTTCCCTCGCCTCCGCGGCTCTCGCCGCGGCCGCCCTCGTCGGCGCCCTCACCGCCTGCCTCCTCTGGAGCGGCCTCGGCGCGCGCGCCCTCGCCTCCACGGGCGCGCGGGAGTCCCTGCTGCCGCTCGCGCGCTCCTACCTCGTCGTCCGCTCCGCCGGCGTGCCCCTCGCGCTGGTCGGCGGCGTCTGCCAGGCCGCGCTGCTGGCGCAGCGGGACGCGAGGGCCCCGGCGAGGGCCGTGGCCCTGCAGGTCGCGGCCAACGTCCTCGGCGACTGGCTGCTCGTGTCGCGGGCGGGGCTGGGCCTGCCGGGCGCCGCGCTCGCGACCGTGGCGGCGCAGGCCGCGGGGTGCGCCGCGCTGCTGCGGGCGCTGGGATCCGCGGGGAGCCGGGCGAGGCCGAGCCCGGGGGCTCTGAGGGCGGCCTTTCGGAGGGGGCGGGCGGAGGAGGGGGAGGAGGCGGATGGGGAGCCGCGGCAGGGGCGGCAGAGGGAGCGGGGGGGCCTTGCCCCCTCCGCTCCTCCCCCCCCTCCCGCCGCCTCTTCCTCGCCGCCGCCGCTGCCCTCGCCCGCCGCCGCCCTCGCCGCCACGGCGGGCCCCGTCACGCTCACCTACCTGGCCAAGACGGCCTCCTACTGGCTGATCCAGTCCGGCGCGACGCGCCTGCCGTCCGTCGCCGCCACGGCGGCGCACCAGCCGCTCTGGGCTGCATGGACGCTGCTCTCCTTCGCGCACTCGCCGCTGGAGGCCGGCGCGCTGGCCTTCGTGCCGCCCGCCGCGGCCGAGGGGGAGCGGGAGCGGCGGGCGACGCTGCGGGTCGTCGCCGAGGCCGCCGCGGCCGCCGCGGCCTGCACCGCGGCCGCCGCCGCCGCGGTCGCGCTCTCGCCCGCGCTGCTGACGCCCGACGCGGCGCTCCACCCCCTCCTCAGGTCCCTGGCGCCGCAGGCTGCGATCGCGACGGCGCTCTGCGCCGCCGACGTGGCTGCCTCGGGCTGCCTCGTCGCGCGGCGCAGGCTGGCGCCGCTCGTCAGGTCGATGGCCGCCGCCGCCGTCGTGACTCTGGCGGCGGCGCGCGTCTCTGAATCGATGAACCTCGGCCTCGGCGGTGTGTGGTGGAGTCTGGTGGCATTCTTCGCGGCGAGGGCCGCTGGGAGCTGCGGAGCGCTGTGGAGGGCCGGGGAATTTCGGGTAAAAGGAGGAGAAGAAGTTGGAGGCGATGGAGGTGGGTTTGTTGTTGCTTGAAAGAAAAAGAAAAGAAAAAAGGAATGAAAAAGAGAGAAAAAATCAGAAGTTTTGTACTCCAGTGCCCACGGCTTGAACACCAAACGATCGATCGCAGCTTCGATCCCAAATCTCCCTGCTTCTCCTCCATCTCCACACCAACCAGGCCTCCCGCTTCTCTGCGTCATCATGCCGCGGGCCGTCATCATCGCTACGTCGGCTTCTGAGCTCTCCGGGGCACCCACTGGCACGTGGCTCGAGGAGGTCGCGGCTCCGTATTATCTGTTCCAGGGCGAAGACTCGATCGATGACGTCGTCATCGCGAGCGTGCGCGGCGGCGAGGTGCCCGTCGACGCCAAGAGCCGTGGTGAGGGGTTCTACTCCGCCGCGGCCAAGAGGTTCGACGCCGACCCGGAGGCCACCAGGAAGCTGAAGGAGTCCGTGCCCGTCGCCGACCTGATCGAGTCGCTCTCGATCAGGTCCAAAGAAGGGGGAGAAGAGGGAGAGGACCAGGTAGTCTTGGTCTTCGTCGCGGGCGGCCACGGCATCGTCGACGACTTCGACGACCCGAACCTGACTCGGGCCCTGGAGGCCGCCGCGGCCTCGGGCAAGGTCGTCATCGCCGCCGTCTGCCACGGCGTCGCCGCCCTGCTGCCCGTGAAGCGCCCCGACGGGAAACTTTTGCTCGAGGGGAGGTCCGCGACCTGCTTCTCGGACGCGGAGGAGGACGCTGTCGGCATGACGTCCAAGATGCCCGAGAGGCTCCGCTCGCTCGAGGGCGCCGTGAAGAAGGCCTGCGGCGACGAGCAGAGGTTCTCGAAAGCCGCAGAAGACTGGGGCGTGTGCGTGGTGGCCGAGGGGAAGGTCGTGACTGGGCAGAACCCGGCGAGCTCGACGGGGACGGCGCTGGCGGCGCTGGCGGCGCTCGGGGCCGGCGAGGCGGCGGAAGCGGAGGGTGAGAAGAAGGACGCTTGCTGCTGAAGGATGTTTTGAGTTTGTCTCGTCGTTTTTTCCCCCACTGCTTTCCCTCGCAGGTCGTCGCAGCAGTTTTTCCAGTTCTTTTTTCATCTCGGTTTTTGTAGAAGCGTTTTCTGTTCCAAGGAGAAAGAAGGGAAAAAGTAGAAAATCGCAAAGAAAAAAGATTAAAAGAGAGAGCTCTCATCTCTCTCAACCTCATCTCTCTCCTCTCTCTCGACCTCATAAAAGAGAGAGCTCTCATCTCTCTCGACCTCATCTCTCTCTCTACCTCATTTCCGCGTCGACTTCGGCAGCCAGGCCGGCGTCGCCCAGCAGCCCGCGGATCCTTTCCGCGGCGACCGCGGCGCGCTCCCGCACGCTCTGCCTCTGGTCCGTGCTGGCTCGAGGCGGGAGGGAAAAGAGCCGCCGCCTTTCGCGGCGGTCGCCGCCGCCTCCTCCGCCTCCCACGCCTCCTCCTGGCGCCGCTCCTCCTTCTTCGGAGAGGCCCCCGTCGTCGTCGTCGTCGTCGTCGCCCTCCTCCTCCCCTCCCTCTTCCCCTCCCTCCTCGGGCGCCCGCGCCAGCCCCTCGAGCCGCGAGAGCACCCCGGCGCCCTCCAGCGCGCGCGCCCTCGAGAAGGCCCTCCTGCGCGCCGCCTCGCGGCGCTGCGAGAAGGTCAGGCGGCTCTCGGCGCCAGCGGCGCCGGCGGCGCCGTCCCCGACCCCGTTGCGCGCCGCGCTCTCGGCGGCCCTCGCTGCAGCGGCCGACGAGAAGCCCGCGGGAGACCCGCCCTCGACGTTCCACGCGCAGAGGTTGAGCGCGAGCCACGCCCCGGCCAGCTGCACCGAGCGGGGCGTCCGAGGACGCGGGCGGGTCCCGCCCTCTCCTCCGTCGCCCCCTGCCCCTCCTCCTCCGCCGCCGTCGAATAGCAGGGCCGCGACGAGCCTGCCGCCGTCGGTGGCGTCGAACGCGGCGGCCCTGACGGGCTCCCGCCCCGCGGCGGCGGCGTTGGCCAGGGCGAGCGCGGCGTGCCTGGCGCAGGAGAAGAGCGACGCGCGCGAGGTCTCAAAGGCCGGGGAGTGCGGGGAGGAGCGAAAAGAAGAGGGCAGGGGAGGGTAGACGGCTTCGGCGACCGCGGGGCTCTGCTGCCGCTGCTGCCGCCCGGGGGCGCTCCTCCGCCGCCGCTGCCGCCGCTTGCGCCTGCGGCGGTCCTCGGCCTCCTCCTCCTCCTCCTCCTCCTCGCGGTCGTCCCCGGCGGCCAGGGAGAGCAGCGCGAGCGTCGTCGAAGCCGAAGGAGAGGTCGACGAGGGGAAAGCGTCGTTGGCAGAATTTGGCTGCGCAGCGGGAGCAGCGGCTGCGGCGGCGGCGGCATCGCCCTCCCCCGTCTCCATCATCTCCGCAGCGGCCTCTGCCTCCGCGGCAGCAGTAGCCGGAGCCTCCTCCTCCGGCGCAGAGGGATACAGCGCGGTCCCCTCCTCCAGGGCCCGGCGCAGCACCCGCCAGAGCCCCGGGCCGCCCCACTGGCAGACCTCCTCGACCTCCGACGCGCCCGCGTGCGCGAGGAGGTTCTGCAGCAGCGCGAGCGCGCGGGAGCGCACGCGGCCGTCCCCGCCGCGGAACGGGAAGCGGGGGGGCGGCGTCGGGGAAGCGAGGGCACCGCCGCTCTCGCTTCCGCCCCCGCCCCCGCCAAAACCCGGCGGCCCCCCGACGCCGCCGGCGAGCTCCTCGGCGGCCGCCCAGGGCAGCGCCGAGAGGACCCTCCTGCGGTCGCGCGCGCTCGCGCCGTACGCGGCGTTCGCGAGGCCCCAAACCCCGTTGAGGCGGAGGACGGCGTCGTCTCGGGGCGCGAAGGGGGGGTAGGGGGAGGCAGAGGCGGGGGAGAGGAGCTGCGAGGAGCGGAGGAGGAGGAGGCGGGACTGCTCCTCGGGCCCGGGGGTCGCAGGCGGAGCCGAGGAGGAGGAGGGACCGCCGCCGCCGCCGACGGCGCACCCGAACGCGCCGTCGCGGGCCAGCGCCGCCAGCAGCTCCAGCGCGCCGCGCTCCACCGCCTCGGCCTTGAGCGGCGAGAAATCGAGGAGCAGGTTGCACAGCGCGGCCGAAGCGTTGGCGCGCAGCGCGCCGACGGCGCGCTGGAAGGCGCCCCCCGCGCCCTCGCCGCCGCCCTCGCCGTCACCGAGGCGCGGCCTGAGCAGCAGCGAGCCGAGGAGGTGTTCCACGAGCTCCTTGCCCGTGTCGAAGGGGGAAGGGCAGCCTCCTCGCTCTCCCACCGCCGCCGCCGCCGCTGTTGCTCCGGCCGCGAGCCCGGCGCGGAGCGTCCTCGAGGAGCGGGTGGCGACGCGGAGGCACGCGGCGGCCGCCGCGGCCGCCGCGGCGGCAGCGGAGATGAGCGCCAGGACGGGCCCGCCGCGGGGGCCGCCGCTGCCGCCGCCCCCGCCGCCGCCGCTGCCCCCCTCCTCCTCCCCCGAGACCGGGACCAGCAGCGTGAGCCTCCCCGCCGCGGCCTCGCGGAGGAGCGAAAAGTGCCGGAAGCCCACGACGACGGCGCGGAGCGTCTCCGGGTCGGAGAGCGTGCGGCTGCCGTTGCCGTTGCGGCTCGCGTTTGGCGCCGCCGCGGCCGCCGCCGACGCCGACGCGGAGGCCGCGCCCGAAGTCGCCGCGGCCGCCGCGAGGCTCAGGACCGAGAGGCAGGCAGCGCGGACGCGACAGGGGAGAGGGACGAGGGAGGAGGGAACGCGGACAGCAGGGCGTCCCTCCCGAAGTCGCCTCCTTTGCTCTTTTTCGCCGCAGCGGCAACGGCCGCCGCCGCCGCCGCCGCCGCTGCCGGTTCCGTCTTCCTCTTTTTCTTCGCCTCCTCCTCCTCCTCCTTGTTTTCTTCGTCGGCGAGCCGCCTCGACCTCTGCAGCGCGGCCAGCTGCTGCCTGTCGACGAGCAGCTGCACTCGCGCCACCGCGAAGCGGCAGAGGGCGTCTACGGCCCCGGCGTCGCAGGCCTCGCCGGCCGCGGCGCCGAGCAGGAGGAGCTTCCTCTTTGCTGCTCGCCTCTGCTGCTCCTCTCCTTCCTCCGCCGCCGCGGGCACTCGCCGCTGCTGCTGCCCTTGCTGCTGCTGCATCATCATCAGATGCAGCAGCGGCGGCGGCGGGAGCAAGAGGACCTCGAGGGCGCCCGCGGCCCTGTCCGCCGCGACCGCCGAGGAGAGGTGCTCCAGCGAGCGTGATGGAGGAGAGGACGCGGAGTTGCCGCCTCTCGGGGCGCGCAGCAGCGAGACGACGACGGGGAGCGCCGCGCGCCGCACCGAGGACGCGCGCCGCTGCTCTTCCCTCGACGGGGAGGCGGCGAGCGCGGCGGACAAATATGATAAACAGCAGGATGCATCGGAGACCGCCCGGAGCGAGGAAGAGGAGGAGGAGGAGGAGGGAGCCGCAGAGGCTGAAGCAGAGGCGGAGGCAGCGGCGAGCGTCGTCGCCGCGGTCGCCGCAGGCAGCGACCGCAGCATGAGCGCCTCGAGCGCCGCCTTGGCCCCCTCGGACCCGGCGAGGGGCACCGCGGTCACAGCGCAGGTCTCCGCGGTGAGCAAGGGTCGTAGGGCCGCCGCGGCAGCCGCAGCGAGCGACGACGACGACGACGGAGAGGTGGAGGAAGAAGAGGCGGCCTTGCTGTTGCCGCCGCCGCCCGCCGAGAGACAGGGACGAGGGGCGGTGGCAACGGCGGCGTCGCTCTCCAGGAGCCGAAGCAGCGCCTCGACCCCGCCCGCGGCCACGAGAGACGCTGCGAACGACGGCGGCGAAGAGGAGGAAGAAGAAGCAGGACCACCGCTTGCTGATGCCGCGTCCCGTCGAGCCCCGCTCGACGCCGCCTCGCTGTCGTCCTCGACGGCGCGGCCGAGGATGCGGGCAGCGATGACGGCGGAGGCCGCCGCGCTCGCGCCGGCGCCGGCTGCCCCGCTCACACTCCCTCCGCCGCTCCCTCCGACCCCGAGGCTCAGGAGCCAGACCAGGGCCTCGACGGCCTCCGGGAGCGCGACGACGGCGCACCTTGGCGACGCCAGGGGGGACTCGAAGACGAGGCCGAGGGCGCGGGAGGCCGCGACGGCGACTTGGAGAGAGACGGAACTCGAGGAGGAGGAAGAGTGAGAGCGAGCGAAGGCCTTGGCTGCGGCAAGCGTGGCAAAGAGCGCCGCCCCGCCACCGGCGGCGGCCACGGCCGCGGCGCCGTCCGCGGTGCCGTAAGCGAACGAGCCGATCGCCGCGGCGGCCTGGACAGCTGCGGAGACGACGGCGGCAGAGGCGGGGTCTCTTGCTCCCCCCTCCCCGGGTCCGTCGGCGTCCTCGCCGCCCCTCCTCTCGCTGCCCTCCTCCTCCTCCTCCCTCCTCCGCGTCTCCTTCAGCTCCTCCAGCGCCTCCAGGAGCGTCCCTACGAGGGCCTGGACCGCGCCCAGGCGCACGTAGGCTGCCTTGCGCCCCTTGTTGCCGATGACGTCGTTCTTGAGGGCGCGGACGGCCTCGGCGCGCTGCGGCCAAGAGGAAGAGGAGGCCGAAGAAGAAGAAGCGGCGGCGACGAGCGCGAGCATCGCCACGGCCGACGTGAGCGAAGGCGGATCAGCCGAGGGAGGAGGAGCAGGAGCTGCTGCGGCGTCCGTTCGCATCATCGTCATCGGTTGGGGCTCGGTGGAGACCATCTCAGCCAGAAGGAGAGCGAGCAAGCCTGAGCGCGCTCGCGCGCGTGTGCCTCCTGTGAGAAAGAGAGACCAAAGATGAGAGGGAGCGAAAAAAAATGGACTCGAGCGAGTTTTTTTTTCCCCTTTCCACTCTAGATTTCCACAAGGACAGAAACAAAAGTCTCGCGGAGAAAGCGCTCTACCTCCGCAACGCAACGCAACGCAGGCAGCGACTAGCTAGCAAGCCATCTTTTCTCTCTTCTAGCAAATGGCAGCCCCCCCTCCCCCGCCGCAACAGGGTGGCCCCTCGGTCGACCACAAGCGCGAGCCGTGCCCTGACCGCATCCTTGACGATGTCGGCGGGGCGTTCGGCATGGGCGCCGTCGGCGGCGGGATCTGGCACGCGCTCAAGGGGGCGAAGAACAGTCCCGGAGGAGCAAGGCTGCGTGGGAGTTTCGAGGTATGAAAGCGGTGTGGGAGAGAGAGAGAGGACGCGGGGACGCGTGTTTTTTGCCATCAGATCGGCGGCCAGCAAGCACGGCAGAGAGTTTCGTCCCGTTGCCTTACTTCTGCTCCGTCTCTCGCTCGCTCTCTTGCCCTCTTTCTGTTGCATTCTATTCTCGCTCGAGCATCGAGATGCTTTTCGTTAGCACCGAGCCCAACTGAAAGAAATGGCAAACGAGGAAGGTGACGACGCCCCGCGTGCGTCAAGCGAAGAAGAAGAGACAGTCGACGACGAACAATCGACGAAAAACTCGCGACGCCGGAACTCAACGCCACCGGGCGTTGCCGCGGTGCGCCGTCGCTCTCTCTCGCTCGCTCGCTCGCTCGCTCTCGACCTTGAGCAAACTTCCGGCATTCACTCCCACTCACTCACTTCCCTCTATCTCTCGATAAAAATAAATGAAACCTCTCCAGGCGATCCGTCGCGAGGCCCCGCGCGTCGGCGGCTCCTTCGCCGTCTGGGGAGGGCTCTTCTCGTCGTTCGACTGCGTGCTCGTGGCCGTGCGCCGCAAGGAGGACCCGTGGAACTCCATCGCGGCGGGAGCGCTCACAGGCGGTTTCCTGCAGCTCAGGACGGGGCCCGCATCTGCGGCCAAGTCGGCGGCGTTCGGCGGGGTGCTGCTCGCGATGATCGAGGGGCTCGGCATCCTGCTGACCAAGATGACGGCGCCGCCGCCGGCGCCGCCGATGCTCGACGTCGCGCCGCCGGCGTCGAGCGCGTCGATCCCTTCCCCCGGGGCCCTGGGAGAGGAGGCGTTGAGCATGATCCCTGGGGCGCCGCCGCCGCCGCTGGGCGGAGGAGGAGGAGCGGAGGCGAGCAGCAGCGGGCAGAGCGGGAGCGGCGGCGGCGGCGGCTTTTTCGGTGGGTGGTTTGGCGGCGGAGGAGGCAAAGAGGCGGGCGCTTCTTCCTCGAATGCTCCCACTTCGACTCCGGCTGGAGACCTGACGTCGGACCCTTTTGCTCCGCCGCCGATGCCCGCGGGACTGCAGGGAGGGGACTCGGGGGCGAGCGGCGGCGGCAGCGGCGGAGGGGGGTGGTTTAGGTGAAAAAAGTTGCATTTTTTCTCTTTTTCGCCTTTTTTCCAGTGTTAGAATTTCCCTCTCTTTTTTTGGCTTCACTTCAAAAGGGGTCTCGATAGATCGAAGAATTCCTCTGAGAGCCCGGGGCAACTAGGAACTCGAGCTTCCGTCCGTCCGTGTGTCTTCTCTTTTTTAGTTCTCTTCACTTTTTTTCTTTTGGAATTCGATCTGGAAACGGGCAATTACCCTGCGCGCAGAGACCTTGCTGGCCCAAGCGGGGGGCCAACTGCCATCGTGGCGGGAGAACAAGCATATATACAAGATGACTCGGGAGCCAGAAGGCGCGCGCGGCGAGAGCCCGGCGACGATGGCTAGCGAGCAAGGGGTCGATGGCGAGACGACGGCTGCCGCAGTGGTGACAGATATTGGAGGCGAAAACGCGGCCCTGCTGCTATCGTCAAGCACCTTACCCCCCTCTGCCGCAACTGAAGGAGGCGAAGACTTAGAAGCCATCCGCAGAGAGAAGAGGTGAGAGAAAAGCGAGAGAGTTCGAGCAGGACAGGCAGCTTAGGGTTGAACGAATCGAAGTAGAGATGAGCCTTTCCGCCCTCCGGAGGGAGCACGAGCTCCGTCGGAAAAAGGAGGGGCGCCTTGGCCTCCCTCCGTTTCACGCTCACCTCCTCCTCCTCTCTCTCCTCCTCTCCTCCTCCCCCATCCCGCCCCCCCTTCCAAAAAAAAAAGGCGCCTCTCCAACCGCGAGTCCGCGAGGCGCATCCGCGCCAGGGCGGGAGAGACTGTCCGCTCCCTGCGCGCCCGCCTAGACGAGCTCGAGGCCGCGCTCCGCGCCGCGGCCGCGAGGAGCTCGGCGCTCGAGGTTGCAGCGGCGAACTGCGCGGCAGAGAACGACGTGCTGCGGGGGCAGCTCGCCGTCGCGGTCGACGTCGCGGCGAAGGCCGCTGCAGGAGGGAGCGGCGCTGCTGCTTCTGCTGCTCCTGCGACGGCAGCTGGCATGTCGTCGTCAGCGGCGGCGGCGGCGCGGGCACTGCTGCTCTCCTCCGACGGCGAGGCCGGCGCGCCTCCTCCCGTCCCTCTGCCTCTGCCTCCGCCTCCCGTCTCCGCCTCCCCGCAGGGGCAGCCTCCGATGAACCCCCTCGCGCTGAGCTTTTCGTCGCTGCAGCAGCAGCAGCACCTGCAGCAGCACCACCACCAGCAGCAGCAGCAGCTCCTCTTCCACCCCCACCAGCCTCTGCTTCCCTTTCAGCAGCAGCAGCAGCAGCTGTTCTTGCCGCCGCCGACGATGATGCTCGCGCCGCCTCCTCCGTCGGCCGCTGCCGCTGCTGCCGTCGCTCAGCCTCAAGCGCCGGTCTTCGACGCGGCGCAGCTTTCGGCGCTCGCGCAATTGATGTTCCCCCCCCCGCAGCAGCAGCAGCAGCAGCAGCAGCATTCGAGTGTGGCGGCAGCCTCGGCAGCCCTGCAGCAGCACGCGCAGCAGCAGGCTCAGCACCACTTTGCGGCGCTCCAGCAGCAGGCGATGCAGCAGCAGCAAGTTGCTCAGCAGCAGCAAGCTCAGCAGCAAGCTCAGCAGCAGCAGCCCCCGCCGCCGACGCCCTCGCTCGCGCCGCTGGCCTCGCGCTCGGCGACGACGGCGACGACGGCGGCGGCGGCGGCGGCGGCGGCGGCGGTTGTCGCTCCTCCTCTTCTGCCGCCTCCCCTGGCGTCCGCTGCCCCCTCGACGATGACGACGACGACGCCAGAGCAGCACCAGGGACAAGAGGCGGCGCAGCCTCCGCAGGCCCAGGCTCAGACCCCGCGCAAGGAGCTCTCAAAGCTCGCCGCGGCGGCGGCCTCGCTGGGGGCTGCCGCAAGAGGCGCAGCGCCAGAGGCTTAACTTTTTCATCAAGACAAAAAAAACGTTCAAAACAAAAAAGAGGAATCCCCCCTTTCAAAACCCCACCCCCAACACCCCAAAACCCCCCCCCCCCCACACCCACCCCCCCCCCCCACACCCAAAAACACACCCCCACAAAAAAAAACAAAAAAACAAAA
>Ga0114918_10004731_pt1 | contig 11789 bp, 6 predicted proteins | sample LantaG_FD_87015 | JGI IMG/M metagenome (GOLD analysis project Ga0114918, IMG submission 87015) | Deep subsurface microbial communities from Baltic Sea to uncover new lineages of life (NeLLi) - Landsort_02402 metaG | ecosystem: Environmental > Aquatic > Marine > Oceanic > Sediment | place: Baltic... | reverse complement strand
GGGGGAGGGGGGGGGGGGGGGGGGGGTGGGAGAGGAGTTTTTTCCCCCGGGGGGGGGGGGGAGAGGAGGGGGGGGGGTTTTTCCTTGGGGGCCCCCCCCCCCCCAAAAAAAAAAAACTTCAAATCTTTCTCAGGCTTCGATCATCGCCCACGAGGTCACCGAGGCCGCCACCGACCCGGAGCTCTCGGCCTGGTTCGATGGAGAGGGGAAGGAGAACGCGGACAAGTGCGCGTGGACCTACGGCTCCGTCTGGAAGGTCATCGGCGGCGGAGGAGCCGGAAGCACGGGCAAGAGCTCCGGAGGGAAGCCTCCTTCCGCCACCGCTGCCGCGATCCCGGGCGCCGGCGGCGTCGCCAACGCCAAGGTCGGGGGCCGCGAGTTCCTGCTGCAGCTCAACTGGGCCAACAAGGCCACGCAGGGCTACTGCGACAACAAGTAGAGGAGAGGCTTTCTTTCCTCCTCCTCCTTCTCTGCTCTCTTTTGACCTGAAATTTCGTCTCTCGAGGAAATTGACGAGGGCGAGATTTCGAAATCTCGCGCTCATCTTTTAGCATGTTCTTTCTTGTTCGCGACGCAGCTGACGCTTTCTCTCTGATCCTTACATATCCCCAAACTCAAGCCGCGCACTTCTAATAGCGAAGAGACATCTTTTTAGCAACCGTGCGCGCGCGCGTGCTCGCGGCCATAATACGAAGTTTTTTCTCTCTTTGTAGAAAAAATGAAATGCAAAAAGAGGAAAAGAAAACTTTTCATCCAAAACAAGTTTAAAAAAACGAATCAAAACTCCGCGTGCCCCGGGTACCTCGGGAACGGGATCGTGTCCCTGATGTTGTCCACGCCCGAGGCCAGCTGCACGAGCCGCTCGAACCCGACCCCGAACCCGGCGTGCGGCACCGTCCCATACCTCCTCAAATCCGAGTACCACCGCAGGCTCTCGGCCTCGTCGCCCATCGCCCCCCGCATCCTCGCCTCGAGCGCCTCGAGCCCCTCCTCCCGCTGCGACCCGCCGGCCAGCTCCCCCACCTTCGGGGCCAGCAGGTCCATCGCCGCGACGGTCTTGCCGTCGGGGTTCAACTTCATGTAAAAGGCCTTGATCTCCGCGGGCCAGTCGGTGATGAAGACGGGCTCGCCGCCAAACGCGACGTCGACGAGCCAGCGCTCGTGCTCCGCCGCGAGATCGCCGCCCCAGTGCGGCTCGAACTCGAACTTTTCCCCCTCGGGAGCGGAGGCGTGCGCCCCGGAGAGCTCCGCGATCGCGTCGGTGTAGCTGAGCACGTGGAACTTGGTGGACGCGATCCGCTCGAGCCGCGCGGCGAGGCCGCCGCCGCCCTCGCCGCCGCCCTCGCCGCCCCCGCCGCCGGCAGAGGCGGAGGAGAGCGCGGCCAGGTCGTCGGCGCACTCGTCGAGCACGGCCCGCAGCGCGTGCCGCACGTAGGCCTCGCAGGTCGCCATCGCGACCGCCAGGTCCGCGAAGGCCATCTCGGGCTCCACCATCCAGAACTCGGCGAGGTGGCGGCTCGTGTTGGAGTTCTCGGCGCGGAAGGTGGGGCCGAAGGTGTAGACGTCGCCGAGCGCGCACGCGGCGGCCTCAGCCTGCAGCTGGCCAGAGACGGTCAGGAAGGCGGGCCTCCCGAAGAAGTCGCGGGCGTAGTCGATCGACGTCCCCTCGGGGGTCCTCGCGGGGCCCGAGGCGGCCTCGGCGCCGCGGCGGAGGGCGGCGGCGGCGGCCTTGGCGTCGGCGAGGCGCTCGACGGCCGCGGCGACCGCCGCTTCGTCTGGCGCCGCCGCTGCCGACTTGGCCGCCCGGACGGCGCCGGCCGCGGCGGCGACCGCCGCGTCGGCCGCCGCCAGCGCCGCGGAGGCGTCCGCTCCCCTCCCGCCCCCCCCTCTCCTCCTCAGAGCTGCGTCCACCTCCCCGAGCAGCGTCGTGACCTGGAACGCCTCCCCGGCCCCCTCGCAGTCGCTGGCCGTGATGATCGGGGTGTGCACCTGTTGGAACCCGTTCCTGCCGAAGAAGTCGTGTGTCGCGCGGCTGAGGCAGCCGCGGACGCGGAGCGCGGCGCCGACGGTCTTGGTGCGGGGGCGGAGGTGGGCGTTCTCCCGCAGGAACTCCAGGGTGTGCTTCTTCTTCTGGAGCGGGTAGGTTGCGGCGTCGCAGCTTCCGATGAGGGAGACGGAGCTCGCGCGGAGCTCGAAGGGCTGCCTCGCTCCGGGCGGGCACGCGACGAGCTCGCCCTCGCACTCGACCGACGCGCCCGTCGGCGTCTTCCCCGAGGAGACGTAGGCATCGAAGCCTCGCGTCGTCTCGGGCTCGAGCAGGACCTGCAGTCCCGTGGCCGAGGAGCCGTCGGTGAGCTCAAGGAAGGCGCGGGTCTTCTGGGCGCGGCAGGTGCGGACCCAGCCGCGGACGACGAGGGGAGGTGAGGTCGACGTGTCGCTCGACGCCGACAATTCGGCGGCGGCGGCGAGGATCTTCCGAATCGTCTGCCGCGGGGCAAAGTCCGGCGCTCGCGAGGCCGCGGCGGGGATCTCGCGTCTCTGAGCAGTCGCCTCCGTGGCGGCGGCTCCTCCCTCGACGGCAGCAGTGGAGGCGACAGTGAAGGAGCGAGCGAGGTGGCCTCGTCGCATCGCCGGCGCCGGCGCTGCCGGCACTGCCGCCGCCGTTGCGAGATGCGGCGCCCCGGCGCCCCCCGCCAGCTTCGTCGTTCCCCGAGCCACACGCATGGCGTGATGGCCGAGATCGACGAGGAGTCGCCGGCGCGTTGCAGAGGCTCTCTGGAGGGCACGAGAGAAGAGGAACGGCCGATGGATGCGGACTTGAAAACGTTTTCCGACGAAGAAAAAAGTGGGAGAGAGAGCAGAGTGCTAGCCGCATTTTTTATATATAAAAAACGTCTCTTTTCTTTACACTCTCTCTTCTCTCTCCACTCTCTTCTCTCTCCACTCTCTCTTCTCCACTCTCTCTCTCTCCTTCCACGACAAAACACTCCCCCTTCCCCCCTGCGTGTCAACACACCGCGTGCACAAAAACAAAACACACAAGAAAAGAAAAAGGAGAAGAAGACGCTTCGCCCTTCACACGAATGTCATTTTGACGTTCCGATTTTCCGCGAGCAGCTTCGTTTTGAAGGCTTTGAGGCGCGCCCACGATTCCGGAGTCCAAGGCTGCGTCGAGGTCCCATTGGGCAGTATTAAGGCGCGTAGGAGGGGGCAGCCCTTGGTCAGAAAGTCGAGCGTGCCGATTTTTTCTTTCTTTCTTGTTTTTCGATCAAATTACAGGGGGGAAATGGAGGCAGTTGGATTCCACGCGAAAAGAAAAGGCAGAGCCAGAAGCAGAGCAACAACAGAGGTTCAAGGGAATGAAACGCCGAAGACAGATGACGGCCAGCGAAATTCAAATGCCGCCGACGGCCCTGGGAGCGGCGCCGCCCCTCGCTCCGGGCGTGACCCCCCACGCCTTCGCCCTCGCCGCGGCGACGGCCCTGTTGATCGCGACGGAGAACACCTTGTCATAAGAGGGCCCGGAAGTCGCCGAAGAGCGGCGGAGGAAGCCCCCGGAGGAAGCCGGGGCGACGGCGGCGGGAGCGGCGGGGAGGGGGGGGGCCTCGGCCGGAGGGGCCTGGGCTCGGTCCGACTCGTCGTCGCCGTCGGTCTCGCCGTCGTCGTCGTCGTCGCCGCCGTCCGTGTCCAGGGCCGCGGCGACGTCGCTCGTTCCGCCCACGGCGGCGGAGAGGGCCGCGGCGGCTTCCTTCTCGAGCATTTCCTGCTGGATCTGCGAGAGGGAGAAGCCGGCGTGAGCTGTCGTTGTTGCCGGTGCCAGAGCCGCCGCAGGCCTCGCGGCGGAGCCGCCGCCGCTCCGGCTGAAAGGGGCAGCGGCGGGCAACAGCGGCTGCGGTTTTGGGAGGGGACCCGCCGACGCAGCAGCGGCCGAGGGAGAAGACGAGGTTTTCGCAAAGATGCGACCGAGGCGAAGCGGCGCGTCGCCGTTGCCCTCGCTCGAGGCTGCGCCGCCGCCGCCGCCACTCCCGCCGTAGTCGTTAGCGGACGACAGCGGGGGCAGCCCCAAAAACCTAAACCCGCCGCCACCGCCGTTCCCGTTCTCACTCCCGTTTTTGGCGGCGGCAGCCTCCTCCTCGCCGCTCTTCTTCGCATCGTTGGCCTCGCTCAGCCTGGCCGCCGCTTGCAGGCGAGCGCCCAGATAGCTCCGCGCGGCGTCCAGAAAGGTCAGGTCGGAGGGCTTCACCGGCCGCCCGGCCGCCGCCGCCGCCATCCCGGCGAGATAGCCATCGTCGTCGCCCTTCGGGTTTCCCTGGGAAGCGGGAGCTGCCAGAGAAGACAGCGTGGCGGGGGGAGGAGAAGAAGGCGCGGAGGAAGCGGGGGCGGCGGCGACGTTCGAAGGGGCCGCTGCCGCCGCAGCCCCCGCTGCTCCTGCCGCCGCCGCCGCGGCCGAGGTGGCCACCTCCGCCGCCGCGGCGGCGAGCTTCGACGCCGCCCTCCCGATGGGGGACCTGCCCGGCGGCAGGGAGATGTTGGCGGCCCGCGCGTCCGCCGCTAGCGCCGCGGCGGCGGCGAGCGCGTCCGAGAAGCGCAGGGCCCTCTCGGGCGGCTCTTCGTCCGCCGCCGCCGTCGTCCCTGCTGCTGCCGCTGCTGCTGCTGCCGTTGTGGGAGAGGCGGCGACGGGCATTCTCGCGCCGACTCCTGTCGCTACAGGAGTCGTAGGAACAGAAGAAGACGAAGAAAGAGAAGACTCAAGCATCGAAGAAGAAGAAGCCTTTGACGACGACTGCGAGTTGAGGACGGCCGAGACGGCGCGGAGCACCGCCGCATCCTCGGCGGCGCGGGCCGCTGCCGCGGCGGCGTCGCTTGTCCCTGTTGCTTCTGCCGCTGCTTGTCCAGCTCCGAGCGCCGCGGCGTAATATGGCAAGTAGGCATTCTTGTAGGGAGAAGCGGCGGCGGCGCCGCCTCCGAGTTCCGTCGCCGCCGCCAGAGACGAAGACGAAGCTCCGGCTCCCCCGAGTGCCGAGTTGACAGCGGAGAGCAGCCCGGCGGCGTTAGGGCTCGAGGAGGCCGTCACGATGACCCTGTTCGCGGGGGTGGGGACGGGCGTCGCCGCTGCCGCAGCGGCTGCCGCTTCGGCGGCCTCCTCCGCCTCGGCGGCCTCTGCTTGAGATTTCGCGATCGCCGCCGCGGTCGCCGCGGCGGCGTTGACCTTTGTCGGAGAGGGGGTCGGGGTCGGAATCGGAGTCTCGGCAGAAGCAGCAGCAGCAGCAGCAGCAGCGACGAGAGTGGGAAGAGGCACCGCGGAAGGAGCGGCGGCGGCGGCGACGGCGCCCTGCGGGGGCACTGCGCCCGCCGCCGCCTCCGCCGCGACGACGGGAGGCGGAGAAGCGGCGGCAGCAGCGGGCGCTGCCGCAGCTTCTGCCGCAACTCCCGCCGGCGCCTCCACTGACGCTTCGGGGCCGACAGCTGCCGCGGAGGCCGGTGCCTGAGCGGCGACGGAGGAGAGGAGGGGGGCAGCAGAAGGGGCGGCAGCCGGCGCGGGCTCCGAGGGCGGCGCCGCGGAAGTTGCCGCCGCGGGCGCCGGAGCAGGAGTCGCCGCCGAAGCAGCAGCTGCCGTGACCGAAGCCCCCCCTGCCGTCGCCGCGTCAGCGGATGCAGGAGCCGAGGCAGCAGCGTTTGCGGCGGCATTCGCGGCGGCGACACTCGCGGCGTCCTTCGCCTCCTCCTCCTCCCTCTGCGCCCGCAGCAGCGCCGCCGCCGCGACCTCCTCCTCCTTTGCCGCGTCCTGCTGCTGCTCTTTCGCGACGACGACGGAAGCGGCAGGCGCTTCGGACGTCGCAGCAGCAGCCGCAGCCGCAGCCTCGGGAACAGCGGGAGCGGGAACAGCGGGAGCGGGAACAGCGGGAGCGGCGGTGGCGGCGGCCGCAGCCGCAGCAGCAGTCGCCGAGGGAGCGACACCGAGCGCCGTCTCTGCCCATGTCTCTGCTGACACGCGCGCCCTCTCGATGGCGGCGATGGCGGCGTCGGCTGCCGCGGCGCCCGCCGCTGCTGCCCAGGTGAGCCCGGGGGCCGTGGCGTTGTTGGCCGTGGTGGTGGAGTTGGCGGCGGCGGTCGCTGCTGCTGCTGCCGCCGCTGCTGCTGCTGCCGCCGCTGATGCTGTCGGGGTTGAAGAGGAGGGAGTCGACATTGTCGTCGTCGGCTGCTGTTGCGCGGCGGCGGAGAGCGAGAGCAGCAAGAATGTCGCCGCGCAGCGGCCTAGGAGAGCCTGTCACGTTTTAGGGTTTTTATCCAGTTCATAAGTGAGCGCTTTTTAAGACTCTTTCCGTTCCGTCGTGGCAGACTGAAGAGATCGTGAGCGGCGAGGCCTGGAGAACAAAGCCGCATGCGTAACTTCTTCGCCGCAATTTCCCCTCGTCGCCATGCTTCTTTCGGTTTCAATTCAAATCTCCTTACCCATCTCGGCGGCGGCGCCATAATGCTTTATCCACTTGCTTCTTCCCGCGAGGCGTCGTCTGATGCGACTGCAGATGAGGCTGAGCAAGGGGAGAGTAGGCGAACGCAGCTAAAGAAAATCGAAAAGAGAAGCGCGGCACAGAGACTCTCCTCTCCGAGTTTTTTCCTTAGCCTCTCAAAGTTTTCGCGAGGGGGAGGTTTGTGCGAGTTTGAGAGTTTTTTTTTTATTTATATCTTTTTCTTCTTTTTCCAAAATCATCGGTTTTCTCACATAGGTCAAAACAACGAAGCGAAAAGAGGGAAAGTTTTCGTCTGGAGAGAGACTTTTCTTTAGTAAAAGGGCGCAACGACGGGGGAGAGAAGGGAAAACACAAGGGCGAGAGAAACTCGGCCTTGAAACTCCCTTTTGCCCCACCGGCGGCGGCAATAAAGAGACTTTTTTTTTTTTCGTGCTGCCTCGATAGTACAAATCAAGAAGCTTTTTTTAATAGTCCTCTCCCTCTCCGATACTCTCTCTTCCGGAGGGGGAGGAACACGAGGAGCGGCGCAAAGAAGAAGAGAGCGGAAGAGAAAGGGCCAATCCCGCTCTCAAGTGAGAAAGAGACAGGAGAGAGGGGTTATTTCCTTCCTCCTTTACTTGGCAGGCGCGACGGCAGCCGGAGCGGCGGCGGCCGAGGCTCCTCCCTCGAGGTCGATCAGGCCGTCATAGTCGGGCTTGAAGCCGAGCTCGTAGACGAAGGCCGCGGCGATGGCTCCCGTGAAGGGCGCGACGAAGAAGACCCACATGGCCCAGCCCCCGACACCGCTCAGCGTAAACGTCCCCAGGAACCGAGCCGGATTGATCGAGCAGCCGTCGATCGGGATCGCCGCCATGTGCGCGATGAAGTAGGTCATCCCGATCGCCAAGGGGGCCAGAATCGGCAGGTGGGAAACACTGCGGTAGCGGGACGCGTCGGTGGCCGCAAGGGTGACCCACATCAGCGCAAAAGTCAGCAGGAACTCGACCGTGAAGGCCCCCGCGTGGCCGACGCGGCCCGTCGGGGAGAGGACGTTGGCGGCGGGGCCGACCGAGTCGATGGTCCAGACGAAGGCGGTTCCGACTATCGCCCCGGCGATCTGCATAAACACGTAGGCGACGGCGCGCATGCACGAGATCTTGTTCGCGACGAGGGCGCCGACGGTGATTGCCGGGTTGAGGTGGCCTTTTTTGGTTTCGGTTTTTCGAGGTTTTGCGAGGTTTTTCGGGTTTTTTTCGTTCCCCGTCGGTTTTCTTCTTCTTCTTCGCTTCCTCTCTCTCTCTCAACTTGCCTTTCTCTCTCCCTCTTTCGCTCTCAAAGAAAAATAACTAATGAACCCAAACCCAAACTATTCACCTCCGGAGAAGCTCGCCGTGGCGTAGATCAGCACAAACATCGTCAGCCCCGCCGTCGCCGCGATCGGCAGCATGCGCACGGGGTTGAGCAGGCACGTCGACGCGCCGAGCTTGTTGCCCTCGGCGCCCTCTCCGATGTAGCACGAGAAGACGATCTGCGACACGAGGATGAACATGAACATCATCGTGCCGAGGAACTCGGCGCCGAGGGCCTTGAGGAAATTGCTGTTGACGGCCTCGCCGATGCGCTGAAGTTTTTTTGGGGGACGAATGAGATTTCGATGAGCAAAAAATTCTAGTTAAAATAAATAAAATAAAAAGCAAATAGCTGGTTCGGTTTCCGCGTCTCTTCCCCGTTTTCTCCTCTTACCGGGTAGGCGAACGGAAAGATTCCCCATTGCCCCTTCAGCTTGGAAGGGACGAGTTTCTCGAACCGCGAAGGCGGCGTTTCCAGCGTCGCCCAATTGTTAAGCGTGCTCTTGATCTTTTGCGTCGTCGCCATCTGAAAAAAAGAACAAGAAAAGAAAAGGTGCGGGGCAAGGTTTCAGCGAAAGAGAGAGAGAGAGAGAAGAGAAAGAGAGGGATTTGGAGAGTTAGAGAGAGCGGGAAAGAAAGAGAGAGGGAGAGAAGAGTCGGAGAGAGAGAGAGAGCGGGAAAGAGAGAGAGTGGGAGAGAGGAGCGGGTTGAGAGAGGGAGAGAGAAGAAATATCGGGGCTGTCGCCCGGCAAGATCATTGGCCGTCGCCGCCGGTTGCGAAAGACGGGCGGCTTGCGGGCGCAGGTCGACGCTTGATTGCAATGCACCTCTTGCCGATCGACTACAAATAGCCAGAGCGTTCGCTCTGTCCTAGCTAGGCCTCAAAGCGGGCCCATTTCGCCGAAAAATAGCTAGCCATTTCGTTGATGACGAGGTGACGAGGACGGCATTCGACAGCCGAAGTTGAAAACGCAATCCGGCCAAAGTCCCCATTCCGCCCCCGATCATGCACGTCTCTCCTAGCCGATCTCAAGGAAATGTTCGGTCGTGCAGCGCAGCAGTGGTTGATTGATCGTTGGAACGCACCTTGAGGAGTTACTACTGCTGGCCGTTAAAAAAGGATGAGATGGAAAAAAGGTGGCTTTTAGGTGGTGGAGGAAAATAAGCTGTTTTTGACGACACAGAGGAAAAATCTCTTCCCTTTGCTTTGTTCCCTATGTTCTTCTTTTTACACGCCCTCTGTCTCCCCCCTCTCTCTTCGCGCTTCACTCCGGCAGCACCCTCGGCGCCTCCAGCCTCTCGTAGCACGCCCTGAACGTCTTCCCACCGTTCCTCGCCACCTTCTGCCCCTCCTCCGTCGCCACGAACAGCAGCCCCGCCGCAGCGTCGCTGCTCAGCTCCTCCGCCGAGAGCCGACGGAACATCGGGCTGTCGTCGAGCACGCCCGCCATCCACTTTCCGAGATCCTCGACGTCCGTGATGGTGTAGAGCCTCCCTCCGGGCCTCAGGACGTACGCGAACTCCGCGCAGGCGCTCGGCGTCACGATCCTCCTCCGCCAGTTTTTCGCCTTGAAGTGCGGGTCTGGGAACAGGAAGAAGATCTTGTTCAGCTGGTGCTTGCGGAAAAGGTTGACGAGGTGGCGCTGGGCGTTGATGCGGAGGGCGGAGACGTTGAACAAAGACGGGTAGGAAGAGGTGGCGGCGGTGGCGGCGGTGGCGGCGGCGGCGGTGGAAGAAAGATCGGCCGTTGCCGCTGCTGTCGCGGCCTCCTCCCCTCGCTCCCCCCCCTCTCCTCCCCCCTCCTCCGCCGCTGCCGCTGCTCGGGCCCGCGCCACGGCCGCCCTCTGCCTCACGTAGTCGCACACCTTCGACCGCAGCTCCAGGCCCACCAGCAGCTCTCCCCTCGGCGTCAGCGGGCTCAGCTTGGTCAGCAGCCCGCCGAAGCCGCAGCCGACGTCGGCGACGGTGACCAGAGGGGGCGCCTCCCCTTTCTCCCTCGCCTCGGCAAAGGCCTCTCTGTAAAGAGCTTCCCAGTCTATGTCTTTCGGAGAGTCGGGAAGATCGGCATAGAAGCCGTCGGAGAAGGGGTTGGCGTGTGCCCGGGCGCGGTAGAAGCGCTTGCGCGGGTGGCCGACGGTTCCCTGAGGTTTGCGAGGAGGTGGTCGAGAGAGGGCCGGAGGAGGTGAGTTTTTTTTTTCTCCGTTCGATGGCGGCTAGCTCGTTTCAATCGTAACATTGAAGGCTTTCTCCCTCGTTTCCATCTTGATCAGTTTCGCATTACGTGACTTTCGACGAGCTCGATCCTTCTTTCCTCTGTGCTCCCGCTACAAGAGAGAGAGAGAGAGAGAGAGAGAGAGAGAGAGAGAGAGAGAGACTGAGAGACTGAGAGAGAGAGAGAGAGAGATTAGCGAAAAAAGAAACCAGAAAACGGACCTTTTCAGGGCAGTGCTCGTTGACGCTGCCATTGCCGCCGATGCCGCCCCCAGTGGGGCGCTTCTTCGTCATATCGTTGCGCTTTCTCTTTTTGTGCTCTAAACAATGGGAGGAGATAGGTCTTTTGCCTTCCTCTGTCGACAAAGCGTGGCGGCAGGAGGTTTCCCGGAGAGCGGAGAAGAGGGAGAAAGGCACAAGAGAAAGAGAAAGGAGAGGGATATGTGATTTTTTTGGTTTCTCTCGCAAAACCTCTCTCACTCTTTTCTCTCTCTCTCTGCTCGCCCCGACACTCGCTCCTCCTCCTCCTCCTACTCCGGGGCAGCGAGGGTCAGCAGATTCCACATGACGATTTCTCTTTTGTCTCATCACATCTTGAGCTTCACACACACAAAATTCGAAAAGAAAATAAAAAAGCTCCGACAAAAAGCACCTCTCTCTCCCCCTCTCTCTCTCAGCTCTCTCTCTCTCTCTCCGTCAGAAAAAGAAGAAGAAGCAGAAAAAAACTACTGAACAAACCCGCCACCGGCCTGCGCCAGCTTCCTCGCCGACGCCTTGGCGTCCCAGAACAGCTCCCTCGCCGAGGCCACGTCCGCAGCCGTCACGCCCGTCTCCTTCCTCCCGGCAGCAGCGGCCAGCACGGCGGAGGGAGCCAACAGACCCACGGCGTGCCGCAGCGACGCACCGGCCGCGGCCGCGGCGAGCGCCGCGAGCGCGGCCTCGTCGAGCGCGACGCCCTCGACCGCGGCCCGCAGCGCGATGATCTGCGCCGCCTCCTGCGGGGAGAGCGGCGCGGCCCTGACGATGACGGCGCGGTCGAGCAGGTCGACCGGCACGCCGTGCGGCGCCAGCGTCTCGGAACGGAACGGGTCGCACGCGCCGCCGCCGCCGGAGCCGCCGCCCTCGCGGACCGCGCAGACGCCGCGGTTGGTCGCGAGCACGACCGTGGGCGCGAGCGGGGACTCGAGGGCGCGGGCGAGGAAGGCGAAGCACTCGGCGTCGAGCATGTGGACCTTTTGAAAGTTATGAGTTTTTCGAGTTTTGACGAATTTTTTTTATCTCGAGGAAAAAAGTCGAGAAACCAGAGTTTTCTCCCCCTTGTTTTTCTCCCGTTGCTTCCTTCCAGTCTCCCGCTCCCACCGCTCTCTAAAACCCCACTCACCTCGTCGATGAACAGCACCCCGGGCACCAGCTCCGCGCCCCCGGAGTCGATGTGGCGGTTCACGACGCGGTTCACCTCGGCGCGGAGCTTGTCGGTGATCTCCGTCTTGCGCGGCCTCGAGGCCGCCGCCAGCGCTGCCGCGAGGTCCGACGGACCCCCCGCGCCGCCGAAGCCCCCGCCGCCGGCGGCGGGCCTCGCGTTGGCCGAGTCGAGGTCGTGCAGCGTGACGTCCTGCACGACCTCGCGCCTCTTGTGGACGTCGCCCTTGGGCAGCGGGACGTGCTCGTCCGCCTCGAGGTCGAAGCGGCCCGCGTGCGCCTCGCAGCGGCCGAGGCGGCGCACGGCGCCCGAGGCGGCCTCGAGGTAGATGACGTCGCTGTTTTTTTTATTTGGGGG
>Ga0114918_10004730_pt1 | contig 11789 bp, 8 predicted proteins | sample LantaG_FD_87015 | JGI IMG/M metagenome (GOLD analysis project Ga0114918, IMG submission 87015) | Deep subsurface microbial communities from Baltic Sea to uncover new lineages of life (NeLLi) - Landsort_02402 metaG | ecosystem: Environmental > Aquatic > Marine > Oceanic > Sediment | place: Baltic... | reverse complement strand
CCCTTGGGAGGGGACGGCGGCATCCAGGCGGCGAGCTCGCGGCCGCGGGAGACGTCGGGACCGGGAGCGTCGACGACGAGCTGGTGCAGCCAGGGAGCTTTGAAATTTAGTGTTTTGTGTTTTCCTTTTCCCTTTTCCACTTTAAAAAAAAAAAAAAAAAAAAAGGTACGTCTTCCTCCTCTACCGCCAGCGCGCTGCCCTGGGCCCCTCGGCGAAAGAGCCGAAGTCGAGGGCCAAGTTCCAGGTCAAGGACTGGGCGAAGACTCACGGCCTCGAGTGCGTCGACGCGACGTTCTTCTCGACGTCCGCCGACGAGGAGTGAGAGAAAAAGAAACCCGAAAAAGAAAAAAAACCCAAAGAAAAAAAACGAGGAAAAAGAAGCGTCGCGCGCAGAAGGAAACAAGAAAGAAGAGTTTGCGTTTTTTCATTTGATTTTGATTTTGATTTTGATTTACTTTTACAAAGCGCTTGAGAAAGAGAACCAGATCACCCCCCGTTGTGTAATTGAGAGAGAGAGAGAGAGAACGAGAAGAAAAAAGCAAAAAAGAAAAGAGAAAAAGTTCTTTTTCTCTCTCTCAAAGCGTCTCGAGCAACGCCTCGAGCCTCCGCTTCGCCTCTCTCGACGCCGCCGCCGCCGCCGCCGAAGAAGAGGTCGAGCTCCTCTCCAGCGCCGCCAGCGGCACGCGCCCGCTCCTCCCGGGCCACCTGCCGCGCTGCGCCGCCGCGGCCAGGGCCTCCGCGAGCGCAGAAGAAGAAGAAGAAGCAGCCGAAGCAGAAGCAGAAGGAGAAGCGACGAAGAGCGCTGGGGCCCAGGCTGCGGCGTCCGCCCGGACGGCGAGCCCGGCCGAGGGGGGCGCGGCCGGGACTGCGGCCCCGGCACCCCACTCCCTCGCCGCCGCCGCCTCCGCTTCCGCCTCCGCCTCCGTCCCTGTCTGCGGGTCCGGGACGACGACGAGGGGCGCCGGGGGCGCGAGCGAGCGGACAAGGCGGACCGCCGTCTCGAGCGGCGTCGGGCGAGTCAGCCGCGCTGCCGCGGCCATCGTCGCCGCCATCGTCGTTGTTCCTTCTCCTCCTCCTCCTCCTTCCCCCGCGACCTGCAGCATCGCCGCGGCAGGTAAAGAGCGCAGAGAGGCCGCGAGGCAGTCTGCAGCGCGGCGGGCGGCACCAGGGGGGAGAGGGAAGGCGAGCTCTTTCTCTTCCTCTTCTCCTCCGCTCTCGCTCTCATTCTCGCTCTCGTCGTCGTCGTCGTCGTCGTCGCTGCTGCTACTGCTGCTGCTCTCTTCTTCCTCCTCTTCCTCGTCGTCGTCGCTGCTGCTGCTCCCGCCCTCTTCCTCCTCTTTCCCGCAGTCGATTGCGGCCCTGGCCTCCTCCGCGGCGGCGCGGTAGGCGGAGAGCCCCCCCCTCGCGTCCCTCCTGCTCCACTCGAGGTCCCCGAGGAGGCGCAGAGCGACCGCGGACGACGCGGAAGGAGAACGAGAGCTCTTCTCGTTCTCTCCTCCGTTTCTTCCGCTTCTGCCGCCGCTCCCGGTCGCCGTCTCGGCCGCGATCGCGTGCAGCGCGGCGCGGAGAGCTGCCAGCTGCAGCGAAGTGGCAGAGGCAACAGCAGCTGCGGAAGCAGGAGAAGAAGAAGAGGAAGCGGCAGCGGCGGCGGCAGCGGCGGCAGCAGCAGAGACCCCCTCGAGCTCCGGCCAAGGGAAGCAACCCTCGCTCGCCCTCGGCACAGCCCCTGAGGCCTGCAGGGAAGCGTAGAGCACCGCGGCAGTGGCCGTGGCTGCCTGATGACCGCAGAGGGGGAGGAGCAGGCGCAGGGCAGCGGCTGCGGCAAGCGGAGAAGGAGACGAAGGAGACGAAGGAGAATGAGAAGAGGTTTCGCTCGTTCCTCCAGCGGCGACGGCGAGGAGCGCTGCTCCGAAGAATGCCGAAGAAGCGTCGTCCTGAGCGGAGGAAGAACCAGAAGCTGCCCTGGTGAAGTCGGCGAGGGCTTTGGCCGCCGTTGAGAGAGCCGCCCCGTCTCCTCCTCTTCCTCCTCCTCCTCCTCCATTGCCGCCGCCGTCGCCACCGCCGCCGCTGTCCTTCTTCGCCGACGGATCCTTCGAGGAAGAAGAAGAAACCGAGCAGAGCGCCTCCGCCGCGCCCCAGTCCCGCACGCGCACGGCGACCGCCAGCGCGTGGAGCAGCAGGAGCGGCGAGGGGGCCGAGAAAAGAGGGGGAAGAGGGATCGGGGAAGAAGAAGAAGAAGGAGGAGGAGGAACTTCTTCTTCTTCTTCTTTCTTTGGAGCGCCGCCGTCGTCGCCGGGCGCCGCTCGTTTCTTGCTTCCCCCCTTTTCTTGCTTCCTCTTCCTCCTCCCCGCTTTCAGGGAGGAGGCCGCCGTCGCTGCGATCCAGCGCACGAGCGCGCTCTCTTCGTCGTCTCCCGGGACCTCTGCTGCTGCCGACGACGACGAGGAAGCGAGAGAAGAAACCTCGGCGGCGTGGGCGCGGAGCAGCGAAGACGAGAGCGGAGTCGGAGCCGAAGAAGAAGGAGAAGGAGAAGAAACGCCGCCGAAGCCGCGGCTCCCCGCTTCCGCGAGCGCCGCAAGCAGGCCCCCCCGCGGGAGCAGCTGCTTCTGCTGCTTCTGCTGCCGCGGGAGCCGAGGCCTCGAGGAGGAAAAGGCCTCCGCGATCCTCCGGAGCTCCGCGGCGACTCGCCTCCTCCCGGCGCGCTCCGCGGCCGCCGCGGCGCGCGAGAGGGCGCCGCTCGCCGCCGCCGTCGCCGCTCCTCCTCCCTCTTCGAGGACGGCAGACACGACGGCGGAGACCACTGAGGAGGCTGAGGAGGAGGGAGGGCCCCCCACCCTCATCGCCAGCTCGGCCAGCGCCGCGGCGGAGGCGACGGCGGCCTCGTCGAAGCCGGCCCGGCGCGCCTGCGCCGCGGTGGAGGCAAGGACAGGGAGCGAGAGCGGAAGAGGGGAAGGGGAAAGAGAAGGAGCGGCGGCGCTCGCGACGACAACGGCTTCCTCGAGGCAGCGCAGCAGCGCCTCGGCGCCTCCGGCTGCTGCCGCGGCCGCTGCCCCTGCTCCGAGGGCCTCGATCCACCTCGCGAGCAAAGGAGGGGCAGCAGCAGAAGAAGAGGATTCTGGTGTCGCTTCCCCTTCGGCAGCGGCTGCTGCGGCGGAGGCGACGCCTAGCAGCCTCGACTCCAAAACTCCAACTCCCTTCTCCTCTTCCCCCGATCCTCTCCCCCTCCTCGCCTTCTCCAGCGCCTCGAGCCCCAACCGCGCGGCCCCCGAGGCGTCCAGCGGCCTCCCACGGGCCAGGGCGTAGCGGGAGGCGTCGGCGAGGGCGAGGGCGGCGGCGAGAGCGGCAGCGGAAGAAGAAGGAGAGGAAGAAGAAAAGGAAGAAGAAATGAGTTTCGGTGCTGTTTCCAGGATTGTCTTTTCGAATTCGTCCTCCTCCTCGGGCTGGCCAGGGGGGTTGAAGGCGGCCCCCACGCGAGAAGGAGGCGGCGGCGGCGGCGGCAGTGATTTTTTTGAAGAGGTCGAAGAAGGGGCAGAAGGAGAAGAGTCGTTCTTGTCGCCGCTGCTCCGGTAGAGGAACTTCTTCGACGACGACGAAGAAGAGCTTCCTCCGCTTCCGCTTCCTCTGCTTCCGCTTCCGCTGCTGCTCCCTCCGAAATAGGCTGCCATCAGCCCCCCCGACGAGGTATTCTTCTTCTTTGGTGCAATAACAGCAGGAACCTGGTCCGAGGACGAAGGCGCACCTTCGCTCTGATCGTTCGAAGGGGAAGCAGCAGAAGCGACGAGGAGCGGGGGCGGCCGCAGCGCCCGGCGGAGCGCCCACCGGCAGAGAGCGAGCCTCGCCTTTCTTCCTCCTCCTTCCTCTTTCCCCTGCTCCCTCTCCACCGCCTCCGCGGCGCAGAGCACCAGCGAGGCGGCAAGGTCCCCGTCTGGAGTCACGCCAGAGGCAGAAGCGGCGGCGGCAGACAAAGAAGCGGCGGCGTCGGCGGTGGCGGCCTCGACCTCTTCGAGCGGCATCGGGGCCGGGTTTCCATCGAAAGAGCCCGAGGTCAGAACCGTCTCCGCCGCGAGCCGGAGCGCCGCGCGGCACCTCGCGTTCAGTTTCGCTGCTTTTTTATCGTCGCTCTCCTTGCTGCTCTCCGCTCCTCCGAGGAGGAGCGCGTCGGAGACGAACTCACGAAGATCCGAGAGCTTGCGCGGCAAGGCGGGGGAAGAAGCAGAAGAGGAGGGGCAGCAGCTGCGAAGCGCGGCGTCGGCGAACGCAGCGACGAGCGTCGCCGGCGCCGGCAGCGGTTCTTTCCCTTTCCCTTCCTCTGCCGCCCTCCGCCTGGATGCCAGGTGGCGGGTCAGCAGAGCCGGGTCGAGCGCGAACTCGAACCAGGCGAGGATCGGGCGGGAAGCGAGAGGAGGATGTCGGGGTTGGGCCGACGCTGCCACCGTCGCTGCCGCCGCCGCCGCCGGTCGATCGCCATCGTCGTCAATCTCCATCGTCATCTCAGCCTTCTGTGGCGTTTCTCTTGCGATTAAGATCAGCGTTGGAGAAACATGACGTTTATTTTTATGCTTATCAAGGGTTGGGGTGATCGAGAGAGAAGCAGGGAAGGCTGCTGCAAGGGGGGAACGCGATCGAACTCAAAGTCGTCGAAAAAAGCCGGAAAAAAACAAGTTCTGAGCCATTTCCCCTTTTTTTTTCGAGGAGGTAGAGGCGCCGGTTCGACGTGAAAACAACAGAAAAAACGCTTTGTTCCGGAAAGTGTCGCTCTCTCCCCTCGCTACTCAAACGCTCTCTCTCTTTCCAGAGGTACGAAGAAACAGACCGTGGCTCCTGCTGCCGCACTCCTGGCCCCGGGTGACTGATCGGGTTTGGAATGGGGCGAGCCATGGAAGCGGAGCTAGAAGGGAGAGAGAAAAAAGAATGTCGCGAGAGGAGGAGGCATGCGAAGAAAAGCCGCCGCAGACAAAGAGAAACGGCTCTCCACGGCGACTTATAACGTCCTCGATTGGTCCCGATTCCCATCCGAGCACGTAGCTGACGTCGATGAACTTCCCCCCTATTGACCAAAATTTCTAAAAAAACACAAACAGGAGGGCATTATCGCGTCGGAAGAGGCGAAGCAAAAAAAGCAAAAAGCGGCGCCGCCAATCATCGTCGCTCGCTCATCCCCTAATTTCCAAATCTTCCGACAACGGAAGGCCCTCTTCCTCATCCAACACATGGGCGCCATGCACCACCCTCTCCACCATGGCGTCTCCTCGACGTCGTCTCTGGCGTCGAAGCGGTAAGGGAATGTGGGAGGCGGACTTGGCGTTGTCGTTTGCGCAATTGCGACGAGGAGGATTGGTATCGAAAAAAAAGGGCGGAGAAAAAAACGACGACGCTGAGCTGGCTTTGCTTTTTTTCTCTTTCCTCACCCCGACCTTCCACCTCCTCTTCCACCTCTTCCCACCTCTCTCTTCCCAAAAACACAGCCACGGCCACCGCCGCAAGGCCGCCACCCCTTTGCGAGCCCCCGAGGCCGCGTCGCCCGAGTGGTACGATGAGATCCAGCTGCCGTTGTTGGTCGCCAGGCTCCTTAGCACGAGCTCGAGTCACCGGAAGAGCTCTCCGCCGCCGCTCCCGCTCCCGCTGTCGCTGCTGCCGCCGCCGTCGTCGACCTCCTCGGCCTCTACTTCTTCCCTGGACTCGCTTTCTAACCACTCCAACGAAGACAACAATGGTGAGCACTTAATCTGCTCCAAGTGCTCGTCGGAGAAGACCCCCATGTAGAGGCGGATGGGCGGCGCGCTGCTCTGCAACGCGTGCGGGCTCCGGGCGCGCAGGGCCGCGGCGACGAGGACCCGCGACGAGCTGGTCGCCGCTGGCAAAGGCAGGGTCGTCGCCGCCGCCGAGGCAGCGGTGGCCGCCGCCAACGGGGAGGATGGGAGGAGCTTTGCCGTGGGTCGCAGCTCGAGGCTGGCGAAGGCTTCGGCGAGTCATGCCGTTGTCGTCGTCGCCGGTGCTGCCCTTGCCCCTGCCCCTCCCGCCTCCGCCGCGAGCGACGCCACCGCCGTCGAAGGAGAAGAGACAGGGACCGAAACCGAAACCGAAACCGACGACGACAAAGCCGCGCGCCGCTCCTCGTCGATCGTCTTCGAGGGGATGGACACGGAGACACGGCAGCAGCAGCAGCAGCAGCAGCAACATCCCTGCCTCGCCTTTGCCGCCGTGGGCGCTTGAGCGGGGAGAAGAAGAAAGAAGGAGAAGAAAGGAAAGGAAGAAGTGTGCTTTTCGACCTCTCGTCGAAGTTGCCGTTTTTTTCTTCTTTCCCTTCCTTGTTCTTCTTCGTCTCTCTCTCTCTTTCGCGTGCCGCAACCACCACCACTTTACAAACACACTTTCCCCATCATTATTTGCCTTGTCCCCTCCACATTTCATGTTCAAACCATTAGAGAAAAAACCGAGTCATCTTTGAGGTAGAAAAAAAACAAAGAAATTGAGACTTTAGGTCGACTCCTTTCCATTCTTTCTTTTCGATTTTTTTTACCCCCGCCACGAGCGTCTTAGGTTTCCCCAAAGGTTTGCGCTAGGAGCATCCGACCTTAATCATTGGTATTCAAAAAACAAAACAGCAGCGTTTATTTATTAGTAGAGGGTTAGAGTTTTATTGATTCATTCTTCCATTTTTCCTCCCCCTTTCAACCAGCGTCACACACACGTAAAAAACACTGCTGCGGTTTCCAAACCCACCCCTCCCGTCCATTATCGTTCCTAGAAGAAGGAAGAGAGCTGTTTAGAGTGCTCCTTCCTCCTCCTTGTCCTCCTCCCCCCGCGAAAACTCGAAAGAAAAAAAAGAGAAAAGAGCGAAAAAAAATAAGCGAACTGTAAAACCCAAAAACCTTTTAGAACTTAAAAAAGATCAGCGAGACGGAATTTCTTTGGGTTTTCACACGAAGCAAAAGAACAGAAAGCAACTGGAGAGAAAGGTGGGGGGGGACAAAATCGCGTTCTTTCGCTGTGAGGCGAGAGAAAGAGAGAAAGAAAGAAAGAGGAAAAAAGGGTTCAGAGCCTCGACGTCGCGCCGGCGCCGCTCCCGCTCTTGCTGCTCTTCACCTCCTTCTTGCTTCTCTCCTTCCCCCCTTTCTCCGTTGCTGCTCGCGACTCCTCCTCCTCGACAAAGCCCACCACCACCGTGATGTCGTCCATCTTCCCGCCCCTGTAGTTGTACCCCATCGCCTGCGCCGCCACGGCGAATGACGTCGCGGCCTCTGTGTCGGCGGCCCTCCGCCTCGCGAACGCCGCGACGACCTCGGCGGCCTCGCGCGGCCCGTCGCCCCTCGCCCTCGACAGCGACGCCAGTCGCGCCACCTCGTCGGCGAAGACGTTGTCGAAGAGCCCGTCGGTCCCGACGACGACCAGGTCTCCGGGCCTCGTCGGGAGCAGGAACTCCTCGGCGTCGGCCGGGGAGTCGGAGGCGGAGCCGGCGGCGCCGAGCTGGAAGGGGAAGTTGAAGCCGTGCTGCTGCTGCGGGGACTTGAAGGCGACGCGGCCGGCGACCTCGCTCCCGTTGCCGCCGTTTCCGCCTCCGTTTCCGTTCCCGCTTCCACCTCCGCCTCCGCCGACGATGACGAAGCCCGAGTCCCCCAAGTTGGCCGCTGCGAGCTGCCCCGTGCGCGGGTCGAGCGAGAGCACGCAGGCCGTTGCGGAGCCCTGCGCGGTGGTCCTCGAGTGGGCCGCGGTGAGGACCGCCTTGGGGTCGACAAAGAGTTTCTCCTCCTTCGCTCCTCCCTCCTTCGTCTTCGCCGCCTTGTTCTTGCTCTTCCTCGCCTTCTTCGCCTCGGCCGTGGCGGCGACCGCGGCGTCCCGGCAGTTGGACATCAGAGACCGGGCGTACTCCCCGGCGTCGATGCCGAGCTCTCCCCAGCCGCCGACGCCGTCGGCGACACCTTTTTGGAAATTTTTGAGATTTTGGATTTTTTTGTTGTTGATTTTTTTTGAAAAATTCGGGTCAGTTCTTCTTTCTTCGTTTTTTCCCCTTTCTCTCTCTCTTTCGCTCACCCCCCCGCCAAAACTTCGCATCCTCACCGAGCGTCAGCCCGTCGTCCGACAAGAAGAAGGCGTCCTCCCCGCCCTTGGCGACCTTCTCCGGGTGAGGGAGCATCGCGGCCCCGGCGCTGAACCGGAAGCGGTTTCCCTCTTCTCCGTCGCCGTCGTTTCCGTCGTCGTTTGGAGAACTCTCGTCTCCGGCCTTTGCGACGGGGACAGCAGCAGCAGCAGAAGCCTTATTGGCCCCTCCTGCGGCGGCAGAAGCAGAAGAAAGCGACGAGAAGCACGCGCCGTTTTGGGAAGAAGAGGCCTCGGTTGCCGCGGCGGAGCACTGAGCCGCCGAGAGGAAAGGGTTGCCCGAGGCCGCCGCGAACGCGGCGAGGCCGTTGCTGTTTCCGGCTCTGGCGTTGGAGAAGAGCGCCGCTGCCGGGGCTGCGACGCAGAGGCCCCAGGCGAAGGGGTCGGACTGCAGGGGGGGGGGGCAAAAAAAGAAAGAGGTGGTGGAGGTTGAAGGTTGAGTGAAAAAAAACGGAAAAACGCCACCCTCGTCCGTCTCTCGCATCATCTCATCATCGTCTCATCCCAATTCCCTCCTCCTCCTCCTCCTCCTTACCTGCGCGGCCGCCAGCCTCAGCGAGGCAGACAGCGCCGCGATCCCGCCCAGCGCGAGCCTGTGGTTGTGGCGGAGGCCCGCCGCCGCGGCGGCGAGGGCGCGGCGAGGGCCGGCAGAAGAGGCAGCAGCGGCAGTCGACGACGATGGCGAGGGCGTCGATGCCGCCGACGAAACAATCCCGGCCGTGGCCACGCCCGCCGCGAGGGCCCTCTGGCCCGCGCAGCTCATTTTCGCGTTCGTCGCGCCGAGGAGCAGCGCCTGGGAGGCGCAGAGGCGCGGCGGCGCGGAGGAGAGAATGACGAAAGCGGGGAGAAGAGAGGAAGAGTTTTTTTTGTTTGTTTGGACAATTTGAAAAAGAAAAAAAAATGATGATTTTTCGACCTACTCTCTGTCTTTCCTGCTCCTGCTCCTCCTCCTCCGCAAACTCTCCCCACGCCGCGCCGCAACACATGCACCATTGTGTTTGGTGCGTGTGTTTGGAAACTTTTTAAATCGTTGTTTGGAATTTCAACGATTAAAAAAGAAACAACGGGGTCGCGCTTTTGTTACACTTTTTTTTGGGCTCCTCTTTCTCTTTTTTTTTTTTTTTCCCTTTCAAACGTCGCTGCTGCCGCCGCCGCCTTTGCCGCGGTGGTGGTGGTGGTGGTGCTGGTGGACTCCGCCTCCGCCTCCCCCGATCGCAGGCGTCGGGGAGGGGCTCCGCCTGAGGTGCGGCAGGAAGGCCGCGGAGGCCAGGGCGGCGGCCGCGGCGGCGACGCTGCCTCCGGACTTGCGAGGCGAGCCCAGGGAAGCGGCAGAGAGCCCTGGCGCCGCCACCGCCGCGGGAGTCGTCGTCGTCGCTCCTGCTCCTGCTCCTGCTCCTCCTATTTCGCTGCCCCTCTTCTTCGCGACGGGGGAGGGCGTCGACAGGGCCCTGACGACGTCCATGGACGTCCGCCTGTTGCTGCAAGCGGCGGAGGGGCTCGCGTGCCGCTGCTGCTGGGTGCCGCTGTGCTCGGGAGAGGAGGAGGTCGAGGAGGTGGCGGCGGCGGCGCTGCCCTGAAAAAAGGTTTGTTTTCGAGTTTTTTTCGTTTTCGTTTTGGTTTTTTTTGTCTTGTCGTGTGAGTTCCGGTTCTTTCTCGCTGCGAGACCTGACTTAATAGCGAAAAGGGAAAGGGGCAGCAGCAGCAGCAGCAACGCAAAAGAGAGGAACGGAAAAGTTTCTCTTTCTCGCCGTTCTTTCTCTTCTCTTCCTTTCTCTTTCTTTCTCTCTCTTCTCTCTCTCTTTCTTCCTTCCTCACCTCCCCCGAAGCGATGACCGCCGCGCGGAACAGCGGCGGGCCCACGACCATGTTGATGACGATCACGGCCGCGGCCGCCGCGGCGAAGTCGTCGCCCCAGCCGTGCGGGCGGTGGCGGTGGAGGTTTTGGGTTTGGAGGCTTTGAGCAGCAGCAGCAGCAGCTCCGACTCCAGCTCCTCCCGACTCCGGCGGCATCGGCGGCGCGAACCTCGCGGCCACGCTCCTCGCCAACCCTAACGCCACCCCGGCCTGCGTTACCATGCCCTGCCACACCAGCTCGGGGGAGCTCGCGCGAGGGACACCGGCGACTTTGACCCCGAGCGTCGAGCCCAAATAAATTCCGGCAAGTCTCGCGGCGGCGACGGCGGCGGCGGGCGCGGCGGCCCTTCTTAGAGCTGCCAGCCGCAGGGAGGCCCCCGCCAGCGAGAAGAAGATGACGCTGATCGCCGGGGAGGAGATCCTGAGGGCCGTCTCGAGCCGCTCCCGGGAGAGGAGGTGCGAAGAAGCAGAAGAAGAAGGATCTGTTGATGTTGTTACTGTTGCTCCTTCTGCCGCTGCTGCTGCTGCTGTTGCGGGCCCCGAGGGCGACGAGAACGGCGAAGGGGAGGAAGCCGCCGCGCCGCCGATCCCTTCATCGTTGTTGTTGTTGTTGTCGCTGCCCCTCTTGGGGGCACGCGGCGACAACGCCAGCGCCGCCACGGAACCCCCTCCTGCTTTGCCCGACGAAGGAAAGTAATCCCCTAGGTTGGCCGCGACCGCCCCCGCCGCTACGCACGCGAGCAAAGGTTCTCCACCGGCGGCCTCGGCCAGAGCGTGGGTCACCGCCGCGGCACAGAGCACAGCGGCGCAGCGCAGGGCGCGCTCGAAGAAGCGTTTCTTCGAAGTCAGGTAGGCCGAGATCTCGGCGGGTAGGAGCGAGAGGAGAGAAGACAAGAGGGCGGCGGCAGCAGAGCTTGCCGCCGCCCTCATTGTTGCCGCAGTCGTCGTCGCTTTCGTCGTCGTCTTCCTCTTCTTCTTCATCTTCAGCAGCGTGGAGAGCACCGCTCCCGCCGCCAGCCCCACCGCCGCGGAGAGCAGCAGCGCGAAGAGCGCCGCGGCGAGCGCGTGGCGGTGCTTGAAGGACAGCAGCGAGAATTTCCCTTTCGCCGGAGAGGAAGAGGTCGAGGTCGACGCCGACGCCGACGATGACGAAGGATCCAAATTTCCTCCTCCTCCCGTCGCCGCCACCTTCGTCCTCCTCCTCCGCAGCGCCCCGGCGGCCAGCTCCTGGTTCATCGCGAACGCCACGAAGACCAGCGCGTCCTTGGCGATCACCACTGCCATGACCAGAGAGCAGAAGGCCCCGGCGCCGCCGGTCTCCTTGAGGACCGCGACGGCCGCCGCCGGCGACCGCGCGCCGGCGATCGTCGCCGCGAGCGAGAGCGCCGCCAGTCTCGTCATCTCCTCGTCTTTATTTTCTCCTCCTGAAAACGCGTCCAGGGCCCAAGGGCACAGGGCCAGCAGACCCGCGACGCAGAGCCAGGAGCCGGCGAAGACGGAGAACGAGAGCGTCGCGACCTGTTTCCCGGTCCGCCGCAGCTCGCGCGCCCGGAGCTCGGCGCCGGCCGACAGGGCGACCGCGGCGAGCGCCGCGGCGTCGAGGGGTCCCAGGCGGGAGAGGTCCCTCCTCGAGAGCAGGGCGGCGCAATCTGGACCCAGGGCCGCGCCGGCCGCCGCGTAGCCCGTGACGGAAGGGAGGCCGAGGGACTGGGCGATTCGGCCTGGAGGAGGAGGAGAAAAAGGGGTTTTGAGTTTTTTTTTTTTTTTTTTGGAAGGGGGGGGGGGGGGGATGGGTTTCTTTTTTTCCCCCGGTTTTCGGGCGATGTGGGTGGCGTTGT
>Ga0114918_10004729_pt1 | contig 11790 bp, 5 predicted proteins | sample LantaG_FD_87015 | JGI IMG/M metagenome (GOLD analysis project Ga0114918, IMG submission 87015) | Deep subsurface microbial communities from Baltic Sea to uncover new lineages of life (NeLLi) - Landsort_02402 metaG | ecosystem: Environmental > Aquatic > Marine > Oceanic > Sediment | place: Baltic... | reverse complement strand
CCGGCCCGCGCCCCCCCCCCCCCCCCCCCCGCGGGCCGCCCCCGGCTCGGCCCCGGCGGGGGGCGGGGGGGGGTGGGGGGGGCCCTGTTTTTTTTTTTTTTTTTTTGTGTGTGTGTGTGGCGGAGTTGGAACGAGAGGGGGAGAAAAAAAGAGAGAAGAACGAGGCGTGAGATGAAAGAGGGAAACCGGGAAAAAAAGAGCTGTCGCCGCCGGCGAATCGAAAAAAGAAAAGAGCTCGAAATGCCTCGAGTGTTTTTTCTCCCCCCTGTCGAAACATAATTCTTCTTTAATCTCGAAGAGGCGCGAGAAGACGACAATAGTGTCTCTCTCCTAGATGAGATACGGACACTCGAAAAGCAGCAGCTGCTCATCTGGTGGCACGTCGTCCCGTTGGCCGAGTCGTAGATGCGCCCGCCCTGCACGCGCACGCCCGGGTTGCTGCAGCGGGGCTTCCTGGCCTTGTTGACGGCGACCGCGACGACGACGGCGGCGTCCGCGTCTGCGACGGCGGTGGCTCCAGCAGCGTCGGCGGCGAAGAGGGGCTTTTCGACGGCCGGGGGCTCGTTCTCGCGGGCGGTGGAGTCTTTTGATTTTTTTGATTTGATTTTCACGGAGAGAGAGACAGAGGGACGTCGACAAGTTGAAGATGAGACGTTGAGAGTTTTTTATTTGCTTCTCTCTCGCGTAAAGGAGCTTTGGCGTGCAAAGGCGCGATGCTCCTGCCGCGTCGGCGTCACGCGTCTTATCTCGCAAGAGGAAGAGAGACGATAAAATGCGTGAGAGCAGGAGACTTGAAAGGGGAGAGGCCCCTCGGGCATCAACGGAATGCAATTTCGCTGCCGCCGCTCGCCAACGCGCAACTCGACCGTCGATTCATTCGCTCTCCTCCTCACCTCTGCCGGTGCTCGCCGTCTCCTGCAACGCAGCAGCCGCCACCTGCTTCTTCTGCTTCTTCTGAGGTTTGGCCTTCTTCGAAGCAGCAGCAGCGGCAGCAGTGGGAGCCATCGCGACGGCCTTTGTGCTTGCCATTTTCTCTGAAAGAAAAAGAAGAAAAACGAAGAAAAAAAAAGGTCGAGCAAAGGCTTCGACAGTTCTTTTTCGAAAAAAAATGGAGAGAGGGAGAGAAACTGCTCCTTTTATGTTGTGATTTTCTTTCTTTTTGCACAAGAAAAAAAAGAACAAAGTGAGAGATGATCGTTTGGTGAATACTGTATTGTCGGGCGAAAGTGCGTGCATTTAGGGGAAAAGATAGAGGGACGGAGCGGCAAACTCAAAGGAAAAGGTGGGTTGGGGGGGCTGTTGAAAAAAAGCTGCGGAAGGCTGCGTTTGTTTTTAAAAATGGTCGTTTTGTTGTCTCTCTTTCCCTCGCTTTCTCTCCCCATTTTCTCCTTCTCTCTCTCTTTCTTTCTCTCTCTCGGCCGCACGCGCTCGGGAATGGGGAGCGTGGCGCGCAAATCAATCCTCAAAATCATCCTCGACGAGCAATGAAGAAAGACTCTCGGAGGCGGGAGGAAAGAAGCGAGAGTTCTCAACTGTTTTAATTTTTTTGGTTCTGTGTTTCCGTTTTCTCTCTCCACGTTTCTCCTGGTTTCTCCTCCTTCCCACCAAAAGCTCACATCCCGAACACGCCCGCAAAGTCGCTGTCGGGCAAAGGGAGCGTCGCCGTCGCGGCGCGGCCCGAGGCCGCGAGCCCGACCAGAGCGCCGTTGCCCGTCGTCCGCCTCCGGCCGGCGCCGTCGCGGGGGGTGCCGGCAGAGGCGGGGCGCGACGCACCGTTGTTGGAGTCGCGCGGGGTCGGGAGCAGCGCCGAGATGAGGCCGGAGGCGTCGCGGAAGATCGGGCGAGCGGCAGCGCCGGACTCTTGCTGCTGCTGCTGCTGCTGCTTCGGGGCCACCGGAGCTGCCGCTGCTTCCAAGGGGGCTGCTGCTGCTGCGGCAGCGACGGCGGCAAGAGCGGCGCCCGCGCCCGCTCTTCCGCTCCCGCCGCCGAAACCGCCAGCGGCCGCCGCGACCGCCGACTCCCCGCCGAGCGCCGCCAGCGTCGCAGCATCAACCACGGGAGCGGGCTCCCCGCCCAGCTCCGCGACCCGCCGCGACAGCGCGAGGTTGGACGCCGCCGCCGAGCGCCACAGCGACTGCCAGCGTGCCGCGTCGTGCGCCGCCGCCCCGGCCGCGCCCTCGGCCGCGGCGGCCCGCGCCGCGAGCCGCGCCCTGTCGTCTCGGAGGGCCCTGAACTGCGCCTTGGCCGCCGACCACTCCTCCTGCCTCTTCAAGCGCATGCGGCGGGCCGACTCGCGATTGGTGATGCGGCGCTTCATGCGGCGGATCTCGGCCTGCGTGTACGGCCGGCCGTCGGCGTCGGTCGTCGCGACGGTGACGCGGCGGCGCGTGCGCTTGCCCGTCAGCGGGTTGACGAAGCCGTCCGAGCCTCCGTTCCCGCCCGTGGCCTGGCTGCCCCCGCCCCCGCCCTGGGTGCAGTTGTCGTCGTCGTCCTCCTCCTCGGAGCCGAAGGGGTCAAAGTCCATCCCCTCGGGGCCCACGAGCTCCTCGTCATCGCCTACCTCGAGGTGGCGGTGCGCCCGCGACCCCACCGCCGCCCCGCGGCTCGCGCCCCCTCCGGGAGGGGAGTCGGGGGGACCAGGGGTCGGGAAGCACGCCAGAGAGCACGTGGGGTCGTGGTGGAGTGTCTGCAGCGGAGGGGTGATCGTCCTGACCAGGGGGTTGGAGGCGGCGGCGGCGGCGGCCTGCTGCGCCTTTGTCGGCTTCTTGGCCTTGCCCGCCGCCGCCATCGGGGACGCCGCCGCCGCCTGCAGAGCGCCGGAGCTCGAGGAGGGCCCGGCCCCGCCCGCCCCTCCGGAACCGCCAACCGCCTCTGCCGCAGCCACGATGACCTTAGCTGCAACCGCCGCCGCCGCCGCCGCCGAGGAGGCCTTGTCGGCGCCGTTCCCCCCGAGGCGCGAGGGCCCCACCGAGCCCGGGGAGCCCGCGGCCGAGCCGGCGTTGCTCGCGGTCCCTCCGCGCCTCTGGCCGCGGATTCCGGCTGCGGCGGCAGCAGCAGCAGCGGCATTTGCAAGGGCGGCAGCGTTTGCCGTGGCGGGAGAGCCTGTCGCGGAGACGATGTCCTGCTTGGAGGCATCGGAGCAGGCGGAGTGCGTGGGGTGGGCGGTAACCTGTTTTTTTGGTGAAAGAGGAAAAAAGAGAAAAAGGGGGGGGGGGAGCAAGGAAGGTGCGGAGAGAGGTGAGAGAGCAGCGAGATTGAGAGACGAGATTTTGCAAGATCTTCGAAAAAAAGGGCAGATTCGAGCGCGCGCATTCTCTCTCACAGGCGCCTCGAGCGCCGCGTTTTCTGCGCTAGTAGCAATAAGATGACCTGAAATCAGCTGCCTCGCGAGCAAAAAATAGGTTTTCTCGCGCTCCTCCCGGGCCAGAGGACTCGGACAAAGGGCGTTTTTTGCTTTTCGTCGCTTTCTGGACTCGAATCTGCTCTTCGTTTTAAGCGGCCCTAGCCAATTTCTCTCTTCGCATTGTGTGTGTATGTGGGGCAAAGCGCCCTTTCATTCGCCTTGCGCCAGCTAAAGTGCGCCGAACAGAGAGAGCATGGCCTCTACCTCAGCTTGACTAGATAGAAATTGGCGTCTCAAGGCCCTTGTTGCCTCTCTTGCCCAGAGGCAAAAGAGTCGAGATTGGCTCGCGGCTCTCGCCGAGAGAAGTTGAAGAAGAGAGCAAGATTGCTTTTGCTTCCTGCCATTTCCGCCGCCTCAGCAGCAACCTCTCCCCTCCATCTTTTTCTACTCACCTGTGCGAGCCTCGACGGAGGAAGCTTCACCCTGAGCTTGGACGCGGGGGCGAGCATCGCGATGTCCTGTGAGGTTGCAGGTGGACGGCGAAAAAGGGCAGGAAAACGGTTTCAGCAATTTGGACTCTCCGAGAAAGAGGGGAGGTTGAAAAAAAAAAAACTAGATGCCTTGGCTCTCCCAAAAAAAACACTCACGGCGAACGCAGCGACGTCCTGTTCCATCCCGGTCCCGGCGTCGAGCATGTAGGAGCCGAAGTCGCCGCTCGCCCCTGCGGCGGTGAGGGCCCCGAGGAGGTCCAGGCTGCCGAGAAGGCCGACGGATTTGGCGAGTTGCTGAACCGGCGCAAGCTGCGCTTGAGCCTGAGCGGCATTGGCAGCACTGGCGTGATTTCCGGCCGTCATCGTCGGGGCGTCGCAGTCCATGGTTGCTTCTTCAGGAAGGGGGACGGAAACAGCCCCGGTTTGTCGAGTGCTGGTTCCGCTTTTGAAGCTCGTGTGTGTGTGTGTGGGGAGGCTCGAGTGACAGAGAAAGCTAGGAAGAAGAAGAGAAGCGAGGTCGTCGAAAAAAACAGTGTGAAAGAAGAAGAGTCTTCAAGAGTTGATTTTTTTCTTCCTTCTCTCTCTTTCTCCTTTTTCTCTCTCGCAATGCGTCTCCTCGCGGCCAATTGCTTGACGACGACGACGGCGGCGCGTCTCTGCGGCGCCTCAGCCACAAGGAGACCGCCGTCGTCGACGAAGGCGCCCGGGCCATGCTTCTTAAACAGCAGACAGAACGCTCCTCTTGCTTTGCGTCCTCGTCGATCGACCTCGCTAGCCGTCGTCGCCGCCAAGGCCGCAAAGTCAATCGACATGCCCGACGGCCTCCGCGCCCCTCTCTACACCGGCTCGGCCGACCAGGCAGACGCTGTGAGCAGGCTCCTGGAACGGTCAAGCTCACTGGTGGGAGACATCGACGAGGAGACTGCGATTTGGGTAAGAGACGAATTCAATCCTCGGGCGGTTCGTCCGTCGGCTGGCGGTTTTGCATCACCGCTCCCTCCCCCTGGTGTCTCCTCACCCCCTCTTTCGGCTCCTCGCTCTTCCCTCCCCACCTCTCCCTGACCTCCTCCTCACCAGTTCCTCCGCGACCGCAAGTTCGACGTCGACGCGACCATCAACAAGCTGACGAAGTACCTCGCGTGGCGCTCCCGCGTCAGGCCGCACCTCCTGAGCCCCTCTGACATCTCCGAAGAGTCCGCCACGGGCAAGGCCTTTCTGCACTCGCGGCGGGACTCGCTGGGAAGGCCCGCCGTCGTGATCCGGTGCGCCAAGCACGTCATCGGCGAGTTCCCGCACGAGAGCAGCGTCAGGCTGGCGAGCTACGTGCTGGAGAAGGCCGTGGCGGAGCTGAGGGAGGAAGAAAAAGAAGGAGGAAGCAGTGGAAGCGGGAGCAAAGACGAGAGCGAGGGGGGCGTCTCGCCGCTCTCGACTTCCTCTTCTTCCTCTTCCTCTTCCTCCTCCTCTTCAGAAAGCGTTGAAACCTTACTCGGCATCTTCGACCTGCGCGGCTTCGGGCCCAGGAACGCCGACCTCTCGTTCGCGCGCTTCCTCGTCGACGCGTGCTTCCTCTACTACCCGCGCCGGCTCGGAGCGATGCTGTTCGTCGACGCTCCCTGGGCGTTCAAGCCCGTCTGGGCGGTGGTGAAGCCGCTGCTGAGGAAGTACGGGGCCCTGGTGCGGTTCGTGAGCGCGGAGGAGGTAAAGCAGGTTTATTTCGCGGAGGGAGAGGCGCCGCCCGGGTTTTAAGGGAATTATTTTTACTCCCCCCCCTCCGCGTTTTTCGGCAGATCAGTCTTCATTCATTCGTTCATTTTTTTGTAGAAGTTGACACAAGCGATAGAGCGCGAAAGAAGGAAAAGATGGACAAAAAATTCTCTCTTGCCTTTCTAGAAACACAGGAAACTTAAACGATCGAAAAACTCTCTCTCTCACGCGGCAGCGAGCGCCTGCGCGACCCTCGAAGCCCTCCCCTCCGACGACGAGCCCGTCGCAGGCGGCGGGCTCGCGAAAAACCTGGACGCCGCAGTCGCGCCTCCTCCTGCTCCTCCTCCTCCTCCTCCGAGCCCGCTCCTCGGGGGGGCGCTGGCAGGCGTCGGCGTCGGCGGCAGCCCGAAAGCCGCCGCGAGCTCGGCGGCGACGGCCCTGCGAGTCTTCTGGCTGGCTGCCAGTCTCGATCCGAGCGCCGCGACCTCTTCCCTGAGCGCCGCGGCCTCCCTCCTCGCGAGCTCCGCCTCTGCCTCGGCGAGCTCCCTCGCCCTCACGGCCTCGCGGAGCAGGCGGGCGTCGAGCAGGGCCGCGTCGGAGGACAGGGGAGCGGGCTGCTGCCGCTGCTGCTTCTCGAGGGCAGCGTCGGCGGCGGCGGCGGGAGCGGAGGGGGAGAGCAGGGAGACCGTGGCCGTTGCCGCGCCGGCGGCGGCCGGGCAGGGGGAAGAGGCGCCGCGGCCCCGCGTCGTCTTCGCCTTCGCCTCCGTCTCCGCCCTTCGTCTCCTTCCGAGCTTGGAGACGGCGAGGAGGGACGCGAAGAGGGCTCCCAGGGCGAAGCCCGTGGCGAGCGCGACCTGGTTTTTTGGTGGGTGGCAGCGGGGAGAGAGAAAAGAGAGAGAGAAGAGGTTGAGCAGCAGGTCTGTTGCGAAAAAGACGTCGGAAGAGTTTTTTTTTTTAAATGAAAATCGAAAGAGAAACTCACCACCGCGACCGCCATCGGGCTCGCCGCGCGCACCGCCAGGCTCTCCCGCTGGACCAAAGCCCAGCGGCCAAAGGAGACGAGCATGTCCGGCTTCCGCTGCGGCTCCAGGGCCTGGCGCAGACTCGAGGCGAGCTCGGCGACGTGGAGCGAAGGCATTCGAAAAGAAGAAAGAGCGGCGTCTCTTGGGGGAGATTCCTCGTTCGTTTTCGACGTCAAGGCGCCTTCCTCTCTCCTCGCGAGATGCAAGAGCGGAAAGGATCGAAGGAGGGCGCGGCTGATGCAAGGACTGGAAGAGGCGGCGCTCTTTGGCGGGTGAGAGCGGAGGCGCGAGAGTCGGGGCGTTTCTCTCTCTTCGCGAAGAGCTGTTGAAACGAATTTCTGAACTTGACGTACGACGACGGTCGACGTCGGGACTCGACCTTCTCAGTGCTCTCCTCAATGCTCTCCTCGCTTATACTACTCTTCTCCTCTCCTCTCTTCCGCTTTCGACCAATTGACTTCGGAAGAGAGCCCTTTCTTCCGCCGTTCCCCTTTGCTCCTCGCCAACATGCTCCCCCCACCGGGCGGAGGAGCCCAGCAGCTTCCTCGCCAGCCCCTCACCCCGGGGGATGTCTTGGCTCTCCTCTCGACTGCCATCGGCGGCGACGGGACGTCGGCAGTGCTCTTGGCTTCCTCGACCTCGGCCGAGCGCGCGGACGCAGAGCGCAACCTGCAGAACGCCGCCGACACGGCCGCTCCAGGATTCATGCTGTCGCTGCTCGAGATCATAGAGGCGCGGGAAGGGGTCGCAGAGGTAAAAGATGATTGAATCGGTTCTTTGTCCTCTTTTTTTTCGGCACGACCCCCATCGATCTCTCCGGAACTCGTTCGCCTCCATGTTTTCTCAGCTTGGACTATCAAAGCTCACCCTCTTTCGCACCTCTTCTCTCCCCCTCAACCAAAAAACCTAAAACAAAAAGCCCCTGCGCCTCCTCGCCGCCGTCGTCGCCAAGAACGCCGTGGGCGACTCCCCGCGCAAGACCCTCTCCAGCAGGGAGTGGGCCCGCGTCCCTCAGCACGAGCGCCAGGCCCTGCGGCAGCGGCTACCGAGCCTGCTGCTCTCGGAGCCGTCGCGGCGCGTGGCGGCGACGCTCGCCCTGCTGACGGCCAACGTCGCGCGCTTCGACTTCCCGAGGGAGTGGCCGTCGCTGGTCTCCGACCTCGTGGCCGCCGCGGCGACGCCGTGCGCTCCCTCCGACGCGAGCGGGATCGCGGCAAGGAGGGCGGCGCTGCTGGGGCTGAAGCGCGTGCTCGCCGCGCTGCGCGGCCGCAGGCTCGTGCTGTTCGACGACGCCGCCTCTGCGGCGCTCACGACGCCCGAGGGCGCGCTCGACCTCAGGGCGATGGCGGCGAGGGCGGCAGCCGAGAGGGACGCGCTCGCGCGGGCCGTCGGGGCGAGCGTGGTGCCGCTGGACGCGACGTGGAGGTCGCAGCTGGCGAGCCTGCTGCTCGCGGGCGGCGGCGGCGGGGGCGGCGCCGATGCCGCGGCCGCGGCCGCGGCCGCGGCGCTCTGCGAGGGAGGCGCCGTTCCGCCGCCCTTCCCTCTCAGCTCCCCGGCGGACGTCGCCGCGGCCTCAGCCCTCTGCAACGGCGCCCTGCACGCTCTGCGCGAGGCCTCGGCCGACCTCCCGGACTGGGGCGCGGGAGGGGCCGAGAGCGCGATGGGGGCGATGTGCGAGGGGCTCCTCCAGTCGGCGCTCGCGCTGCAGGCGGCCGGCGCCGCGGGCGGGCGCGCGCCGCGCGACCCCGGTCCGTCCTGCGCCGGCCGCGGCCTCGCGCTGGCCAAGGCCTTCGAGCGCGGCGTCGCAGTGGCCACTGCGGCGCTCGAGCGCGCCCCGGGGTGCTTTGCGCGCTTCGTGCCGCGGTTCCTGCCCGTGTTCGGCGCGGCGCTGCTCTCCGGCGGGGGCGGGAGCGCCGCCGCCGCCGCTGCCGCCGCCGCTCCCGCCTCGGCGCCCTCTCACGAGACCGAGGAGCCGCGGGCCAAGGCCCGCGTCGCCCTGACGCGCTTCCTCGCCCGCGCCCTCCTGGCCTCGCCCTACCGCCGCGACTGGCTCCGCGCGACCGCCGCCGCCGCGCGCACCCCGCTCGCGCGCCAGCGCGCCGCGGCGCTCGCGGCGGCGGCCGAGCCGGCGGCCGCGGCGCTCGACGACCTCGCCGCCGGCGCCGGGGTCAAGGCCACGCTCGCCGCCCTGCTCGAGGCCTACGTCGCCCTCTCGCCCGCCGACGCCGCGGAGTGGGACGCCGACCCCGAGGGCTACGTGCTGGCCGCGGACGCGGAGGCGTCCCCCGACGCGGACGCCCCGAGGCCCTGCGCGCTCGCGCTGGTCGCGTGCCTCGTCGACCGCGGCGGCGGCGCGGCCGCGCAGGCGCTGCTCGACCTCGCCGCGGAGCTGCAGGGCGCCCCGACCCGCGGCCCGGGCGCGGCGCGCACGCTGCTCCTGCGCGAGGCGGCCTACCGGGCCCTGGGCGAGTGCCTCTGCCAGCCGGACCTGGCGGACCGGCTCGACTTCGGCGCGTGGTGGGCGAGCGAGCTGCGTGGCCTGCTCGAGGCCGGCGCCGCGCCGGGCGGCGTCGGGGGGGGAGGAGGCGCGCCGGGCGGCGACGGGGGCGGCGGAGAGGGCGGCGACCCCGAGGCTGCCGCCTCGCTGCGGTTCGCCCGCCGCGCCCTGGTCGCCCGCGCCGCCTGGCTCGCCGGCGTCGGCGCGCTGCGCCTGCCCTCCCCCGCGCTCTGGGCCGGGGCGCTGTCGGCGCTCGTCGCGCTGCTGCGGGCCGACGACCTCGTCGTCGCGCTGAGCGCCGCCGCGTCGCTGAACGCGGCGATGGGCGACGCCATTGACGAGGCCGAGGCGGCCGCGGCGAGCGGCGGCGGCGGCGGCGGCGGGGGCGACGGCCGCGTCCCCTTCTCCTTTCTCGGAGGAGGGGGAGGGGGAGGGGGCGCCGGGAGCAGCGGCGGCGGCGGCGGCGGCGGCGAGGACGACCCGGACGCCGCCGCCGACGCCCGCGCCGCCGCCGTCGCGTCGCTGGCCGGCCCGGCCCTCGCGGGCCTCGTCTCGCTGCTCCCCCGCGTCGAGGACGACGAGTCCGCCGTCAGACTGCTGGGCGCGGCCTCGGCGCTCTTCGAGCTGGCCGGGAGGGCCGCGGCGCCGCACCTGACGGTGCTGGCGGCGGCGCTGCCCGCGGTCTGGGCGCGGGCGTCGGCGCTCGCGGGGGGCGCCTCGTCGGGCTCCTCTCCCCCCTCCGCCGCGGTCCCTCCCAACAGCGGCGCCGCGGCCCGCCTCCACTCTGCCCTCATGGCCGTGCTGACGCACGCGCTGCGCCGCCTCGGGCGGGCGGCGGCCCGCGAGCCGGCCGTCGCGGGGGTGCTCTGGCCGCTGCTCGAGGCCGCGACGGACCCGGGCCACCCCGAGGCCGACGCGCTGGCCGACGACGGCGCGCGGCTGCTGCGGGCCGCGATCGGCGCGGCGGGCTCGGTGCCCCCCCCCGCGGTGTCTAGGGTGCTGCTTCCCCGCGTGCTCAGACAGGCGGGATCGGGCCGCGTCGGGGAGAGGGCGGGCTACTTCTCGATCCTGGAGTCGGCGGTGCTGCTCGGCGGGTGCGGCGGGGCGCTGCTGGTCGGCGGCGGCGGCGAGGGCGGCGGGGGCGCCGCCGCAAGCGCCAACGGCAACAGCAGCGGCGCCGCCGCTGCTGCTTCCACCTCTCGTCCCTCTCCGGCGGGAGACGGCGTCTCCGCGGCCGCTGTCGCGATCGCCCGGGCCCTCAGCGACGCCCTCGAGGCGGCGACGGCGGACGCGGTGGAGGCCGCGGTCTCCGCCGCCAAGGATGGCGGCGGCGGCGGCGCCGGCGGCGGCGAGGGAGGAGGGATGATGGAAGCGGAGCAGCAGCAGCAGGGGCAGCTGCAGCAGTCTTCCTCTCTCGACCGCGACGGGCGGAATGGACCTCCTCCTCCCCCTCCTCCCCCTCCTCCGCCGCGGGGAGCCCTCCCGCGCCCCGGGAGAGGCGCGACGGCGGCCGCGCGCGCAGCGGCGCGCGCCCGCCGCGCCGCCCGGGAGGCCGGCGCCGCCCGCGATGCGCTCGCCGCGCTGTCGCTGGCGAGCGCCATGCTGCAGACCGACCTTCCGCTCGCCGGGCCGGCCCTCTCGCGCTCGGGGGCGCTGCGCGGCGCGGCGGCGCTGCTTGCCCCTCCGCCGGGCGCGGGCCCGCTCCCCTCGGCGGTGTGCGAGGCCGCGGCCGGCGTCGTCGCCAGGGTGCTCTTCGCGTCGCCCGGCGAGCTGCGGGCGCTGGTCTCCCCCGCGCCCTCGGGCCCCGCCGCCCCCGCCGACCCTGCCGCTGACGCCGCCGTCGGGCGCCTGCTAGACGCGTGGCTGCGCGTCGCCGGCTCGAGGCAGCTCGAGGAGGTGCTCGGCGTGCCCGCCGCCCGCGCCGCGGGGCGCGCCCGGAGGGCCGCCGCCGCCGCCGCGCTGTGCCGCGTCGCGACCGCCCCCGCTGGCCCCCTCTCGCCCCCTCCCGTCGCCGCCCTGGCGAGCTCCATCGCGCGCTCGGCGAGGCTGCTGGCCCTGGCGTCGGTCGCCGCCGAGGAGGCCGCCGCGATGGCCGCGGACAACGCCGAGCTCGAGGCCGCCGTCGCCGAGCGCGCGGCCGCGGCCGAGGAGGAGGAGAGGCTGGGACAGGAGCAGCAGCTGGAGCAGCTGGAGCAGCTGGCGGCGAGCGGGCTCCGGCTCCAACAGGCACAACAACAGCACCAGCAGGGGCAGCAGCTCGTGCAGTACCAGGGGCGGCCGCCGCGGCACCGCGACGAGGCCGAGCCCGACGCCGTGTTCGACGCCCGCGTCGCCGCGGCCGCGCGCGACCCGCTGCGCAGGGGGTTCACCGCCGACCCCAGGGCGGCGCTGGCCGCCGCGGCGAGGGCGCTGGCGGCCGGAGGGAGGGAGGAGGCGCTGATGGACCAGCTGTCGATGCTCGGCCACGGGGCGAGGGTGCGCGCGGCGGTGGAGGCGGTGGCGGCGCGAGGGGAAGGTGGAGGCGGAGGTGGAGGAGGAGGAGCCCTGGCGGCGAGCTAGAAGTTTTCCTTCGTTTTTTTTTGTCGTTTCTCTTTTGTCTCTTTTCCACAAAGTCCGCCCCCTTTTTTCTCTCTCTGCGCGCATAGTAGTACGATCTGAAAACACCTCTGTAGAAAACCAAGCGAAGAGCAAGCTAAAGAAAACTTGTGTGTGTGTGTGTGTGGGGGGGGGGGG
>Ga0114918_10004728_pt1 | contig 11792 bp, 10 predicted proteins | sample LantaG_FD_87015 | JGI IMG/M metagenome (GOLD analysis project Ga0114918, IMG submission 87015) | Deep subsurface microbial communities from Baltic Sea to uncover new lineages of life (NeLLi) - Landsort_02402 metaG | ecosystem: Environmental > Aquatic > Marine > Oceanic > Sediment | place... | reverse complement strand
TTGTCCAAGACAGCAGCATCACAACTGGAGCTTCTGAATATTTTGACCATTGCCTGCCACGCCAGGTTGCTTTCGGGCGTTGAACCTATCTTTTTCGCCAGCAAGGCCAAATCACCCTTGCCGCCGACCTCACCGATAATTTCTATCACCTTCGTCCTCACTATAATACTGGGGTCATTGACAAAATCTTTCCTCAACATATTCAGCGCCCTTGCTTTGTCAATATAGACAAGCCCATCTACCGCCGCCTCCCGAACCATATTTGTCTCATCACTCAAGGCTTCTTCAAACGAAGCCTTGAAAAGCTTCTTTGCTTGAGCCTTGTAAACGCTTTGTGCGCATAGGCCCGCCATTGCGTTTAGTAACTCTCCGCGGAGCGTGCCGTCGGCCTTTCCCTCTTCTTGTTTGTACCTTTCCACAAACTGGCCAAGATAATTCCCAACTTCGACCGCTGTTAACCCATCTTGCTCAAGTAGCTTTTTCATAACTTCCGCACCCTTTCGGGCTTTTTCGGGTTTTTGCTCAGAAAGATATTCCGATGATAGGTATAGGGCCTGTTTTCTTATCTGCGGCGAAATCTTCACCGTTGAATCGGGCAAGGAAGCGTACGAACACGCCGCGCCGAACGCTACAAATATTTCCGTCTTCACCTCATCATAAGGTTCAATTCTGTGCTGTTCCAGCAGCTTTTCGGCTGAACTCAATTCCCCCATCAGAGATAATAGTTTCGCCGTTTTCAGCCGCACATCTTTGTCCGGGTCAAGAATCAAATTGTTCAAAACAGGGCCAAGCTCAGCCGGTAGTTTGGGGGTTGTTCCTGTTCTCCATTCCTCGACTTTTCCTAACGCCCACAATCTCACTATCTTTTCCGAACTGCCCAAATGCTCGGCTAAGCATGCGCCTTTGTCAGCACCTGCATCGTCGCTGATGCTATCGTAATACTTACCCAATGCCGCCAAATATAGCTGCTGCCACATGTCTAATTTAGTCTCTATCCTGCGCATCTGCGCTTCCTGCCAAGTCAGACGATTCCGCAGAAATGCTTCCGGACCTCGGCGTTTGAGCTTATCTATGGTTTGCTTTCGAGCTTCGGCGTCTTTGCCCACCCGTATGCCCAGCGACTTCAAGGCTTCTTCTGCTACGGCAGCCACCTGCCCTTCAGGGTCACTGACCAGATTTACAAGCTTAATTACTGCTCCCATATCCGGTTGAAGTTTCAATGCATATATTGCATTCAGTCTTGCTTTGACCGGCAGTGAAGAGTCCGCTACTATTTTTTCGAGCCCATCTGATATCTGCTCATACTCAAAAAGCAAGGTTGCTTCAGCGGCCAATTTAGCCCCAAGAAAATCCTCAGCGGTCAGAATATCAAGCAACGGCTGGATAAAGTCGCCCTTTTGCTCTACAGGTTTTTGTGTTGCCCCCGCCTGACTCAACGCCTTACAAACAGCCCCTTGGGCGGCCTTATTCTCAGTTTGCTTCAGTGCGTTAAGTAAGATCTTTCTGGCTGATGGGTCTTTACTGGACAGCAGCACAGTTGCCGCATTTATGCGCATCTGTTCCGTTGAGCCTTTAAACAAGGCATCTCTGGCAAGTTTCAATTGCTCATCAAGCTCAGCCTCCGCAACTCTGTTATTAACCGGCAGGGTTGGTTTGTCTTGACCGATACTGACCTGCTGGCATCCTATCACCAACAGTAACATTACCACCGGCACCCCCGGATATTGCCGTTTCGCACTCATTCGCACGACCCCAAAGAAACTCCTGCCTGTCAACTTAGCTACCATAATAATCCCTGAACAACATCCAAGTCAATAAACTATTGCCTATTTTCAATTTGCAAATGGCAATTGACAACCAACTCACGGCCTTGGGTGGTATTTCTTGTGAATCCTGCGCAATCTTTTCTGGTCAACGTGCGTATAAATCTGGGTTGTGGCTATGTCCACATGGCCGAGCATCTCCTGGACGCTCCGCAAATCGGCTCCGCCGGTCAGTAGATGCGTTGCGAAGCAATGTCTCAATGTGTGAACGGTCAGATTTCTGGGCATACCTGCACGGATTGCATATTTTTTAACTAATCTCCAAATCTCAATACGACTGATGGGCCGGCCTGTTCGCGAGAGCAGTAGAAAATCGGCACTGAAGGGCTTGGCCAGTTTCAGCCGCAGCTTTGTCAGGTACTCGAGTGTTGCTGCAATGGCGGTCCTGCCGATTGGGATTACCCGCTCTTTGTTACCTTTGCCGAAGCAGCGTAAGTAGCCGATATCAAGGTTCAAATCAGAGGTTTTCAGGCCGGCCAGCTCGCCGGCACGTATTCCGGTGGCATAGAGCAGCTCAAGCATTGCCTTGTCGCGAAGATAAAAAGGCTCTTTGGGTGAAGGAGCGTTAAGAAGATTAATAACCTGCTGCTCGCTGCAAATAACCGGCAGTCTCTGCCAGAGTTTTGGGCCTTCAAGGGTTGCAGTGAAATCATCCTCGACAAGGCCGGTAAGTTTGGCGAATCGCAGGAACATTCTTATAGCAACGAGGCAGCGCTTACTCGAGCTTTCGCTTCTTTGGGCTTTAGCGAGGGTCTGTAGATAGTTTTGGATAAGAGCTGGCTTTATCTGGTCCAGCCGGCTTTTTTTTTCGTCCTTGCAATACTCCAAAAAGCTCTTCAAATCGCGACCATAAGCCAAAATGGTGTTGTCCGACAGGCCTGCCTCAACGGTTAAATAGTTGAGAAAATCTCTGACGCTCTGTCCCAAAGGCATAGAAAGCAACTTTTCGCCAACGGATTGTGCCTGTACTGATAACATCCATTCCCCAATACGCGGTCCGCAATGCTACTGCCCAATACTGTAACTATCGGCCAGAAAACAAGATAAGCTTTAGCCGCGAATGTCGAACCAAAAGGCTTCGACTGAGCTCAGCCGAATGTCCAATACGGCAATGGCAGTGCAAATTATCAAGCCAGCTATCCGCAAGGATAGCAAAGTCCACAAGGTCAACAATACAATTACCACTCAAATCGTCAGCCGTTTTTGCTTTATCGCCATAGAACCACAGCATTAACATCTTCAAACCGAAGCCAGTCCAATCGCATTTGAAAAAAGCAATTGGTTCTTGAGTTGCAGGCCGACCGCACATATAATCTGGCCTGCTTGAGTAAAACTTGTAAAAGGATTGGAAAGAAAATGAGCAAAATCAAACTGTTATTCTTCATAGGTTGCGTACCGTTTGCGCTTTTGGCGGGCTGTGCTAAACAACAGCAATTCAAAGCGGTCGAACAAATCTGTGTGGCAAATATTCAAAAGCGGGAGGCAATGCAGACAGCCGAAGATGTACTTCGCCGGATGAATTTTACAATCAGCAAGGCCGATGCCGAACAAGGGCTTATAAGAACCAGGCCTTTAGCGGGAGCGCAGTTCTTTGAATTCTGGCGCAAAGATAGTGTCGGGGCTAAAAACTTTGCCGAAGCAAACCTGCACAGTCTTCGAAGAACTGCCGAATTGGACATAACTCAACAAGGCGGGCAGTTGTGTATCGGCTGCGATGTGAAGGTGCGACGATTATCCCTGCCGGAGCACGAGGTCAGCAGCAGCTCACGAGCATACGAGATGTTTTCGATAAGCACCGCAGCGATGCAGAGGCTAATACTACGCCCTGAGCAAGAAAAAGGAATGGCCTGGCTCGATATGGGCGAGGACAGCAGACTGTCAACAGAGATTTTGAAGCGGATTGAAAAAAAGTTAATAGTAAAAAGCCAAAAGTAACCCCGTTAGAAATTCCAAATCGGGCAAGAGTATGGGATAAATAGCGAAAATTTCTAACGGGGTAAAAACGCGATACGGAATACAAGATGGCTATGAGAGTATTAGTCTGCGGCGGAGCAGGTTACATCGGCAGTAATATGACGGCGATGCTGGCGGCCGCTGGTTTCGAGCCAATCGTTCTTGATAATCTCAGCACAGGTCACAGGTCGGCGCTGCAAAACGCTGAATTCGTCGAAGGCGATTTAGCTGATTACGAACTGCTCGCAAAAACGCTTAACAAATTCAAAATCAACGCGGTAATGCACTTTGTCGCCCTAATCGAGGTAGGCGAATCAGTGCAGGCGCCGCTCAAGTACTATCACAACAATCTTTCCAATACCCAGACATTGCTCTCGGCGATGGAAGCAACCGGAGTGGAGAAATTTGTCTTTAGCAGCACCGCCGCGGTTTATGGTATGCCCAAAAAAGTCCCTATAACCGAAGATTCACCAAAAGAGCCAATCAATCCCTACGGGGAAACCAAATGGGCAGTTGAAAGGATGTGTCACTATCAAAGCCAAACGGGAAAACTTCGCTACGCGGCCCTGAGGTATTTCAATGCCTGCGGCGCGGGAAATAACACCTCGCTTGGTGAAGACCATCGGCCTGAATCGCACCTGATTCCGCTGGCTATCCAGGCAGCAATGGGAAAACGAAAAGAAGTCGAAATCTACGGAACTGATTACCCGACGCCGGACGGTACTTGCATCCGCGATTACATTCACATCGAGGATTTGTGCAGAGCACACCTGCTGGCGCTGAAAAAACTGGAAGAAAATTCTGAGCTTGTCTACAACTTAGGCAACAACACGGGCTACTCAGTCAAAGAAGTAATCGAAGCGGTCAAGAAGGTTTCAGGTAAGGATTTCAAGGTTGTAGCTGCGGACCGCCGGCCGGGCGACGCACCGATACTAACCTCCGACGCCACAAAGGCCATGACCGAACTTGGCTGGAAGCCTGAAATCACCGAACTTGAAGAAATAGTCTCCACCGCCTGGCAATGGCATAACGAGCACCCTGACGGCTATCCGGATTGAGCAGATACCAAAGCACATAAGAGCATAAAGGAACTTACGCTCTGTGCACTTTATTTACGAGTTATGGGAAATGGGCGAAATCTTCGTTGGTATCGACTTAGGCGGAACGAACATCAAGATAGGCTGCTTTGATTCGCAGCTAAAGCTTATCTGCAAAACAGCCGTGGCGACCGAAGCAGATATGGGGCCGGAAGTCGTCGTTGACAGAATTGGCCATACAACTGAGAAATTATTGGCCGATAACGGCTTGTCCGGCGAGGCAATCGGCGCAATTGGTATAGGTGCACCGGGCCCTTCCAAACTTGACGAAGGCATCATTATAGCCAGCCCAAATATGCCCTCGTTCAAGAATGTGCCCCTGCGAAAAATAGTCAGTGAGAGATTTGGCAGGCCGGCAATTTTGGAAAACGATGCCAACGCCGCCTGCTGGGGCGAATACGTTCTCGGCGCCGGCAAAGACGTCGAAGATATGGTCTTTTTCACGCTCGGCACAGGAATAGGCGGCGGCGTCATAATCAACGGCAAACTCGTTCACGGCTTTGCAGACAACGCGGCGGAGCTGGGGCATATAATCATCTATCCCGACGGCAGAAGATGCGGCTGTGGGCAGAGGGGCTGTGTGGAGGCGTATGCGTCCGCCGATTCGACGGCGAAAAGAGCAGCCGAGGCAATAAAAGCAGGGGCACAATCAAGCCTTAAGAAAGTGCTCGATGAAAATGGGCAAATATCCTGCCGGGACGTTTACGAACATCTGGCAGCTGGGGATGAGCTGGCCAAAAGAATAACCGATGAAACGGCCAAAGCACTTGCAATTGTTTGCATCAATATGCTGCACACTACCGAGCCGAAGCGGATAGTTTTTGCCGGCGGAATGATTGCCGCCGGTGATGCACTTTTAAGTAGAATAAAACATTACTTCAATGAACAAATCTGGTCTTTAAAGAAAGAGGCGGTTGAAATCACTTTTGCCACGCTCGGCGAAGACGCCGGCATAATCGGTGCCGCCGCCTTAGGCAAGCAGGCAAAAGATGAAGGCAAATTCAAATTAGGGAGGTAGCTATGAAAGCAAAAGCATTAATGTTTGGCACTTGTGTTATGCTGCTGGCCGCAGTTATCGGCTACAGTACCACACAGAAGCATCGCTGGGCAGTGCACGATAAGAATCGCCCACAGCCATCGGTAGTCGTGCCCGGAAAACAGCCCGGTCAGCCGCCATCGGATGCAATTATTCTCTTCGACGGCAGTGACCTTTCGCAATGGGTCTCGACCAAGGATAGCGAGCCGGCAAAATGGAAGGTCGAAAACAGGTATATGGAGGTCGTCAAAAAGACAGGATCCATCCGCACGAAACGCTCGTTCGGCGATTGCCAATTGCACATTGAATGGGCAACACCGGCAGTGGTCAAAGGCGAAGGCCAAGACCGCGGCAACAGCGGCGTTTACCTGATGGGCAGGTACGAGGTGCAGGTTCTGGAATCGTACAATAACACAACATATCCGGACGGCCAGGCGGCGGCAATCTACGGCCAGAACCCACCTATGGTCAACGCCTGTCGACCGCCGGAACAGTGGCAGAGCTACGACATAATTTTCCGCAGGCCGGACTTTGAGAGCCTCAGGTCCGCGACCGTCACGGTGCTGCATAACGGCGTGCTGGTTCAGGACCACTGGGTACTCGAGGGCACAACTGCACACAAGGAACGGGCTAAGTACACCAAGCACGAAGGCAAACTGCCGCTTATGCTCCAGAACCACGGCGACCCCGTCCGCTACCGCAATATCTGGATTCGTGAATTGCCGGAATTAGAGTAACGGTGAACGCAGAGTGCACCGGCAAAGTCAAAAACGATAAAAAGAATTCGTTTGTGAGGATGATTTGTGACTCCCAAAGAGCGAATTTATGCAATTTTGAAGGGGGATTCTTATGACCGTCTCGCGGTAACCCCTATCTTTATGGCCTGGGCAGCCAACTACGCAGGACGTACCTACAGGGATTATTACCTCAATGGCGATGTGCTTGTCGAGGCCCAGCTCGCGGTCACTGGCGCATTTAATCTCGACCAGATAAGCACGATAAGCGACCCCTGGCGAGAAGCATCCGCCTACGGCGTCGAATTTGATTACCCGCCCGACGGCATAGGAAAGCCAAAGGATACGCTAATCAAAAGCCACGGTGACATATCGCGCATAAAACCGCTCGATATCGAAAATGCCGAACGAATGAAGCAGCGAGTCGAAAGTGTAGAAAAAATGGCCGCCGAAATCGGCCAAACCCACAGCGTCCTTGGCTGGATAGAAGGCCCTCTCGCCGAGTATGCCGACCTGCGCGGCTTGGAAAACGCATTGATGGACTTGATAGACAAGCCGCAAATGTTTACCGACGCCGCTGACGTGATTATTCAAAACGCAATTGCATTTGCCTCCGCCCAAGTCAAAGCCGGGGCCGATATGATTGGAATTGGCGATGCGGCAGCGAGTCTAATCGGAGCAGATTTATACGACAAATATGTCTTGCCTCTCGAGCAAAAACTCATTACGGCCATTCACGAAGCCGGTGCCGCCGTGAAGCTGCACATCTGCGGCAATATAATAAGTATTGTTCAATATATGGCCCAAACCGGCGCAGATATTATAGATGTTGATTGGATGGTCGCTCTCGAGCAGGCAAGGGAGCTTGTTGGCCCGGAGGTCACGCTGTGCGGAAATTTTGACCCCTCAGCCGTCTTACTTCAAGGTAGTCCGGAAGACGTCGCCAATGCAGCAAAACACTGCATCAAAACCGGCGGCGACAGGTTTATCTTAATGCCCGGCTGTGAGGTCCCACCCGCAACACCTGAAGAGAACATTCGCGCATTTTGTCCCTGCGATGGCTGTTTGATTCGAGAAGAATTAAACCTTTGAAAAATTAACGTTATGAAAAGAATTAACCGGCGAAAGTTCTTGAAAAAGGCTGCATCAGCAACGGCGGCTGCTATAGGCCTACCTTACATCGTCCCGTCCTCCGTGTTCGGAGCTGATGGCTCGGTAGCCCCGAGCAATCGAATCGTAATGGGCTGCATCGGCGTGGGCGGAAAAGGCACCGGTGACATGCGCGCTTTCCTGCAAAAGCCGCAGGTTCACATTGTTGCAGTTTGCGACGTTAGTGCCGAGCTTCATAACAACGCCCGCAATATAGTAAACGAAAAATACGGCAACCGGGATTGCGCTACTTACAACGACTTTCGCGAAATAATCGCCAGAGACGACATCGACGCGGTGACGATAGCCACGCCTGACCATTGGCACGCAATCCCGGCAATTATGGCCGCCCGGGCAGGCAAGGACATTCACTGTCAAAAGCCGCTCGCCCACAACATCGCCGAAGGTCGAGCAATTTGCAACGCGGTAAAACGCTACGGCGTAGTATGGCTGACCGGCAGCCAGCAGCGCTCTCAGCACAACTTCCGCTTCGCCTGCGAACTCGTCCGCAATGGCCGAATCGGAAAAGTCCACACCGTTGAAGTCGGCCTGCCCACAAGATGGCAGCAAACCTGTCCGCCTCAGCCGGTCCAACCGGTCCCGGAAAGATTCGATTACGATATGTGGCTCGGCCCCGCACCATGGGCACCCTACACCGAAAAACGCTGCATCCCCCTCGGCTGGCGATGGAACTACGACTACGCCAGCGGAATAATAACCGACTGGGGCGCACACCATCTCGACATCGTCCAGTGGGGTATGGGTACCGAGCAGACCGGCCCCGTGGAGATTCAATCCCAGGAAGTTCTTTTCGGCCAAGGCGGACTCTGGAACGTGGCCAATCGATATGAGGTTACGTGCAGGTACGCAGAGGGCTTTGAACTTATCGTCGCTGACACCGACAAACTGCGCCAGGGCATCCGCTTCATCGGAACGGATGGCTGGGTCCACGTTAATCGCACACAAGGCCTCGACGCCAATCCAAAATCGCTTTTGAATTCCGTAATTGGCCCCAACGAAATCAATCTTTACAAAAGCGATGACCACAAACAAAACTTCATTGATTGTGTTCGCACCCGCGCCGAGACAGTCGCACCGGTTGAGGTAGCCCATCGTTCGGTCACCATCGGCCACCTCGGCACAATCGCTATGAAGTTAGGCCGAAAACTTAAATGGGACCTCAAAGAGGAACGCTTCACCGGAGATGACCAAGCCAATCGCTTACTATCCCGCCCAATGCGCAGCCCCTGGCGATTGTAGAAAAACCAGGCTCGGCAGGGTGAAATAGTACCGCTAAAGGCTTTTTTTCTTTTCGTCTTCTGACAGCATAACGTTCAGCGAACCGCTGCGAAAGCCTTGCATATCAACCGTTACAAACTTAAAGCCAAGCGATTTCAATTTTTCGACTATCTGTGACCGGGCTGGCTCCATTGTCACTTTCCCCATATCTTCGGCGTGAACTTCAATTCGAGCAACAGTGTCGTGATGGCGAACGCGAAATTCCACTAACCCCAGGCCCCTCAAAAAATCCTCAGCTTCTTCAATTTGCTTTAGCCGTTCTTCCGTAACTTCCAACCCGTAGCTGATTCTCGATGCCAGACACGGCGATGCCGGGACATCTGCCGTCGGCAAATTCAGCTCCCTGCTCAACTCGCGGATATCATCTTTGGTAAGCTCTGTCTCCATCAAGGGACAATGAACGCCAAAGACCTTCGCCGCCCGATTGCCAGGCCGAAAATCATCCTTGTCGTCAAAATTACTCCCGCAAATAACGTCGTTAAGACCTCTCTCTTTGGTAATCTCATTAAGGATTCCGTAAAGATGTGCTTTGCAGTGGAAGCACCTGTCGGCCTTGTTGGCCGCGTACGCTGCATCGGCCAGTTCATTCGACTCGACTGTTTGGACTTCGACGCCTATATTTTTTGCCATCTCGATTGCCTGTGTGTATTGGCTTTGCGGTAAGGACGGCCCCGTTGCAATACACGCCAGCACATTCTCCGGCCCCAACGTCTCCACCGCCGCCTTCAATAGAAACGTACTATCCACCCCACCAGAGTACGCGACAAGAACTTTGCTTAGCTCCTTGAGTATTTGCTGTAGCGAATTGTATTTATCCTGAAGATTCATAAAGCCGATGGAGAGATTCGAACTCTCAACCCCAGCTTTACGAAAGCTGTGCTCTACCATTGAGCTACATCGGCAACTCCGTACTTATCATACGATTTATTGGAAGGTTTGTAAAGCACTGTGTGGCCCTGTCAGGCAGTTAGTTCGTGCCAGAGTTCACGCATAGCCGTACACTCCTGGCGGCTCTTCGGAAATGCTAAAGGCCTTAAAATGCACCTCGCCCCCGTATCCTTAACCAGCCGTGCGAGCCGCCAAACATAAGACTCCCAATCTCTTTCGTTCTTCTCCTTCTCCTCGGCCGCGACCCTGCTATAAAGCACCGTATTCGTCTCGGCACACACCTCAAGCAGCCAGCCAGTATCATACATCTCCGGGTTGCCCAGATCGATTGCCCGCACGCCCTTGCATCGGCAAAGCCGCTCGAAAAAATATTCGTGCCTGCCGCAGTAGTGCATAAAGACCCCCCCAAACTCCTCGGCGCACCGCTCGATACGCGGTATCACAAAACGGTTGATCATCTCAGGCGATATCATTGCAGGCGAATCCTCAGAAATCCGCAGACCAACATTGTGAAAGTAAACCCCTTGCTCGGTGCCGTGCCCGTGAATCATCCGGTTATCTTCCTCGCCGATAAGTTCCTTCACATACCGCGCAGCCCGCACCATAAGGTCAAGGCAGATATCAAGCAGCTCATCAATCCAGGCACTTTTATTCTCGTCCATTATGTCATAGAAGATTGCGTCACCGTAAAGCAAATGAGCAATATCGAAAATGCCCTGGGTATCGGCCTGATAAGCCGCCACCTCCTCATCGCCCCTTTCTGAATGGATACGATAAAACTCTGCTGCCAGACGCATAAGTTCAGTTTGAGTGACATCCACCTCCCTGCTGGCGCGTATCTTATCGGGGCTTAAAGGCTCGCCGCACCACGGCATCTGTCCCTCACGCATCTCATAGCTCTGCCCCGCCATCGAGGGAACAAAGATAACACCGAGATTCGGCCTGATTGTGGGGATACCATCGCTCGGCCAATCCAGAACGGGCCCGGCCCGTTCCATTTCCGCTTCCCACATCTTCTTGGGATTATAGAAACGTTCCCTGTACTCGCTCGTGTTGTAGATTTGCACCTGCCAAACTTCGTTCATATCCCGTCCCGGCGGCATCAGAACCAGAGACGGCCCCTCGCCCTCCCAGAACGCCTTATGCATCTGAATCTTTTCCGCCGTTGTCATCTCAGTCGCCACGGTTCGTCTCACTTACTTTCTACCGGCGGTGGTGTTTCGAGCCACTTTAAGTTGAAGGCATAATGCTGTCGGCTGGTGATTAGGTGGATTACCCCATTAGCAGCCTGACAAACCGATAGGTATCCGCCGGGCTCGGCGCTGCTGAAGCCCAACGTAAATAGCCGCCCATCCATCGTGCTCACCTCCTTATCCGGGCCGTCAAGGCTGACCAGGCGAATATTAGACCAGGTTTTGCCATCGTCGCCGGACACCGCTGCGAACATACCCTTGACCTCGCGCTGTTCGCCGGAGGCGTCGGTAATTGTAATGCCCTTATTAGCAAACGCCACAAAGCACAGCGGGCCTTCCTTGAGTCGCAGGATTACCGGCCTCTGTCCACCGCCCACCGGCGTGAAAATACTCGCGCTGCGCTTCCACGAGCGGCCCATGTCGTCGGAAACACTCATCGGCATCATATCCTCGATATTGTCCCCGCGCCCAAAGGCCAAAAGCCGTCCATCTTTAAGCTGCGCGACGCAGGCGTGAATGCCGGCGATAGTGCCGCCTGCGTCCGTCCACGTTTGACCATTGTCGCCACTGAGGTAAACGGCCGTTCCGCCACTGCCGCCGGTAACTGCATCGCACGGCAA
>Ga0114918_10004726_pt1 | contig 11792 bp, 10 predicted proteins | sample LantaG_FD_87015 | JGI IMG/M metagenome (GOLD analysis project Ga0114918, IMG submission 87015) | Deep subsurface microbial communities from Baltic Sea to uncover new lineages of life (NeLLi) - Landsort_02402 metaG | ecosystem: Environmental > Aquatic > Marine > Oceanic > Sediment | place... | reverse complement strand
TGAATACTACTTCTGATGCTTTTTCGGAAGTGGCTACCAGTTCCGCCAAGGTTGCAGAGCTGATATCTGAGATAGCAGCAGCTTCCACTGAGCAGGCCCAGGGGATTGAGCAGGTAAACATAGCTGTAACTGAAATGGATAAGGTGACACAGTCAAATGCCGCGGGTGCTGAAGAATCTGCATCGGCTTCAGAAGAGCTGAATGCGCAGGCGGAAGAGATGAAAAGGATGGTTAGTGAACTCGTAATGATGGTTGGCGGAAGTGCAAACGGAGCAGGAAAGGGTTCAGCTAAGTCGCAAAAAAAGATTTCGGACGGAAAGAGGGTAATGATAGCTCCACGGGGCAAAGCAGTAAAGAGGATTGTGGCTCACAAGGTAAAAGAAGTTAGCCCTCAGCAGGTGATTCCTTTGGATGATGCTGATTTTCAGGATTTCTAGTGCAACCCTTATATTCATTAAGGCATAAAGGCGTGAGGCTGGGAAGCTATGAAGTTAGGAGGCTCTGTGAATAAAGAGTCTCACGACCTCATACCATCCTTGCTCAATAACCTCTATGTTTTTCGTTTCGCAGAAGGCTTACACCATTATTTCTGCCGAGTCGGCAGAAATAATGGCCTGTGTCTGTCTGTGTGAATCAATGGCTAAAAAACAGGTGCTAAAAATGGCGTTTGCTTTAAAAAAGAAAAGCAGTATTGACATGGATAAGGAAGATATGTCGGAAATGCTGGAAAACAGCAATGAAACGCGCCGGTTTTATCTCCTTGTGCTAAGGGCGCTGCTTGTATTTATAAAGGATTTTTCACTGGACTTAAAGGAAATTGGTTCTGAAGAGTTTAAAAAGAAAATAGACGATTTAACCGAAAACATTTTATCTGACGAAAAGACCAAAAAGCTGCAACCGGTTTTTGAAAAAAACAAAAAGAATATAATTACATATATTAAAAAGCAGAAAGAATACCTGAAAGATCGTGAGAACGAGTTTAAAGAAATTATAGACCTGCTTACAAAAGCTATGGCAGTAGTTGATCAGGATAGCCAGGTTTATAATAAAAAGATATATAAACAGAGTGAAAAACTGGAAAAATTAACACTTCTTGACGATATAAAGAAAATAAAGAATGAGCTGATAATAGAAGTGGAGAATATAAGAAAGACTGTAAGGGAAAAGGAATTAGGCGACAGCGAGAAGCTTGAAAAACTGTCAAAAAAGGTAAATTCTCTTAATGTTGAACTAGAAAAGGCAAAGGAAGAATCAGTAAAAGATGGCCTGACTGGTGTTTATAACAGGAAGGCCTTTGACAGGTATATCAACAAGCTGGTTGAGCGAAACACTGTTACAAAGGCAACTTTTTCCATGCTGCTTTTAGATATAGACGATTTCAAAAAAGTTAATGATAACTTTGGCCACCAGACAGGAGATCGTGTGCTTGTGGCCATGGCAAATAAATGCAGGGAAATTATAAGAAGTGATGACTTTTTGGCACGTTATGGCGGAGAAGAGTTTGTTGTTGTCCTGCCTGGTGCTTCACTTAGAAATGCTGTAAAAAAAGGCAAGCTTATTTGCAAAGAGATAGCAAAGGCCAGGTATGCTTTAGAAGAGAGTGAAGAAGACACCATCATTTCAATTACTCTAAGTATTGGTGCAAGTGTTTACAAAAAAGATGATACAGTGGCAACTATAATCGAGCGTGTAGATAAAGCCCTTTATACCGCGAAACAGGCTGGCAAAAACCGGGTCGTATCTGAAAAAAAAATAGGTAACCAAAAAAAAGGCTAAAAAATGAAACCTGACGAAATATTAAAAAAACTGGATTCAATAAAAGACATTCCAACTTTGCCGACCATCGTTTTTGAGCTAAATGAACTGCTCCAGGATCCGAATACACCCATTACCAACATAAGCGATATTATAGAAAAAGACCAGGCCATGTCCTTGAAAGTATTAAAACTGGTTAATTCAGCATTCTATGGTATCCATAAAGATGTAAATGATATAGGAAACGCTATAGTTTTGCTTGGTTTTAATACTGTACGTAATGCCATTGTTTCGCTTGGTGTAATAAAATTGTTTTCAGGAATGAAATCTTTGGAAGGATTTGATATTAGTGACTTCTGGAAACATTCACTTGCTGTTGCCGTAGTCAGCAAAAGCCTTGGAGAAAAGACTAAAATAGCATCTCCGGACAGTTGTTTTGTGGGCGGACTTTTGCACGATATAGGAAAGGTTATACTTGCACAATATTTTCAGGATCTGTTTGAAAAAGTGTGGAATACTGCCAAAAGAGAAAACATTTCCTTTTATGAAGCTGAAAAGAAAGAGATTTCAATAGACCACGGAAGAATAGGAGCTCACCTTGCAACAAACTGGGAGCTTCCTGAAAACTTTATCGATGTTATTCGTTGGCACCATGATGTACGAAATGATTCGGAAAGCAAAAAATTGATATTGATCATATATTTATCAGACATCATAGTAAACAGTTATAACACTGATCCGGACTGTAATATTGATTTATCTTTCATGCACCCTGCGGCTTCTAAATTTCTGAAGAAGCAACTGGGAGACATGGATGGCTGGTTTGCTGAAATTGAAAATGATATTCAATCCTCATACCAGTTTTTTCTGGAATAGCCCGCCTTCGTCCTACGGGCTTCGGGTTGCGGTTCAATAATCGTTTAAGTTAATGGCATTGAGTCAAAAATCATCATTCATCAAATATAATCCCCTCTGTTGAATTTTATTGTCTCAAGTGATGATGTAACCAGCGCCTGGTTTAAAATATTTTTCAGGCCGTCATCTTCCACAAGTGAATCTAGTACAGGCACCAGATTTTCCTTTTCCTTTTCCATTTGCTTAACCAGGGGGTCAATCTCTTTTAAAGAAAAATGTGGATCTTTTAGTTTTTGCTGATATTCATCAAGCACATTTAAAAGATTCTCAATCCTGTCAATAATAGATCCATTTTGTGCGGGAGATAACATGTTTAATTGTATTGGAGAAATACTGCTGATTGATGACATCTTTTGAGGTCCTGATTTTAATTCCGAGGATTTCTCAACTTCATTTTTTAAAACCGCCCCAAAGTCTATGCCTTGAGCTTTTTCATTTTTGTTGATTTTATCAGGATGAAGACTTTTTTGAATATTTTCGTTGTTTTCGATTTTCATTTCTTTGGGTTCCTTTTGATTTTTATAGTAAAAAATATATTCTTCCTGACACAAAGTCACAAAGGCACGAAGCAGTTTAGAATAAAATACTTTCTTTGTCGTTTTGTGCCTTTGCTGCAAATAGCTTTTTGAAATAATTTATATGCAATAAACGTGCTAAGCTACAAAATAATAATTATTTGTTTTGCCTTGGCCTTATCATATAAGAAGGGAAGAGTATAAGTAATAGAATAAACTATTAAAATAAGTTTAATAGCAGGGGATGAATGTTCTGTGACAGCACGTTTATTTATTGATTATATTCTGATTTAATAAAAACGATGGGCAAATAAATATGAAAGGAGTAGGCAAATATTTCCTTTTTCTTGAGGGGCGCCAATGCGTGGCTTAAAGATCGGCTTTCGGCCTCTAAGATTCAAGCGAAGCGCTCATCAAGTTCCCAAAGGGAAAGCTTTTTAAGCAAAGCGGTCATTGAGCAAAGTGCTCCTCTCAACATCACAAATTCAATCGAAGTCTTTTCCTCAAGAATTGCTGCTGATATTTATATATAAATTTTGTCAGGGCTTTTTCTTCATCTTTATCAATACTAACAAACTGTAATGCGCAGCAGTTTTTTGGTTTAAGCGAACCTTTTACAACTCTTACTATAGCAGCTTTATTAATTTTAGATTTAAAAAATTTTCCATCCATCGGAAATAACAGTTCGATGTCTTCAAAGCATTCTCCGACTTTAAAATATTGTTTATTTTCAGATTCGGACATATGGCCGACAAGAGCAATAAGGGTGCCGCCAAGACTGACATCAAGCACAGGCATTCTAAGAAGTTTCGCATTTATCTTGACATGAAGCTTTGTTCCAGGGGGAACTTCCAACCTGAAATCTTTTCTTCTTTGTTTTCGATTAATGAAATCAGGAAATTTTATCTTTATTTCATCATGGTGAATTTCTCCACCGGACGTTTTAAAGGTGTAGCTTAAATTATCTTTTCCTGTAAATTCAAAATGCATTTTAACGTTTTCCGGATCGCTGAAAAACGGCCGGAAATCCTTTGGAGAATCGATCATAAATGCACTTTTATCCTTGTAAGGGAATACATTTGTAATAATGGTAAGGCATTCATAACCCTTGCCAGGTATACGCATTTTGATAAGTATTTTATCTTTTTTTATCGTTTTAAGAATATCTGCTATGTTTTCGCCTTCAATTTTTTCCATGAGCTATAACCTTGCTACGCATTCGGCAAAGGAGGAATTCTGCAAAAGTTTCTTGGCAAAATCGAGATATTTCGACGTGATAGCCCTGACTGCAAGTTGCAATGCATAAGGTTTAATAGGTTTTTCCAGAAGGTAATTCACATCAGAGGCCAGGCACATATTTACAATATCATCACTGGCCATTCCGGTGATAATGATGGCGTCTTTATGGACTGAAGGAAATCTTTCTTCTATGGAATCGAGAAATAAAAAGCCGCTTTTCTCACCAAGGAAAACATCAACAACAAAAATAGCAACACCGATATCTCTGTTAAGACAGTATGATATGGCTTCATCGACATCGCTGAAAGTCACTATGTTTCCCCAGATATAAAATCTCTTAATAGTGCTTTCGATGACCTTGCATACACTTTGATCATCATCAACTATAATCACATCCAGACCATCTGACATTACGCCTCCCTAAAACCCGTAATCTGAAACCAGCAACATGGAATATTAACCCAGACATTCTTTTTATTTATTGCACTGAAAGGGCCCAATTTTTAATCACTTTGCTTTGGAAAATGCGTAGTTACTATACACCATTTATCATTGATTTACAATAAAATCTTGTAAATTTATGTGTTCAAATTTCTGAATGACTGGTAAATCAGGCATTAGAATTGCTTAAACTTCTAATCAAATCATTGGGAAAATATTCGTTATTCAACAAGACAGTTACCCTGCTTCCGGGTTGGGCAAAAGGCACTGGTTGACCGTCGGTATCGATTATATCTATTATTTTATCCTTAACCACCGGACCTTTTTTCCCAAGGACCTCGACATTATCACCTTTAAATATTTTGTTTCTAACCTCGATATATGCCAGGGACCGGCCTGCTTTTTCAATTACTTTTCCAGTGAACAGGTGTCCGTCTAAGGGTTTATTTTTTGTATAATTTGGCAATATCTGATCAGGGTCTCCAAAATAAAAACCTGTGCAATAACCACGATTGTTTATTGAGGCAAGTTCTTCAATCCACCTGGTTTTGGTTTCATAATCTTTAGGTGATGCATAATAGCTGTCAATCGCTTCTCTGTAAACTTTTACAGTTGATGCAAGATAGTTGATTGACTTCATTCGGCCTTCAATTTTAAATGAATCTATGCCTGATTCGATAATTTCCGGGATGTGTTCAATCATGCACAAATCGCTTGAATTAAAGATATAGCTACTACGGTCATCTTCAGTCAGGGGGTAGTATTTATCGGGCCTTAATTCCTCGACCACGGCATATTTCCACCTGCACGGGTGTGTGCACATACCACGGTTGCTGTCTCGATTCGCCATAAAACTGCTGAGAAGACATCGCCCTGAATAAGAAATGCACATGGCCCCGTGAACAAAAGCCTCAACTTCCAGCGAACTTTGCGAAGCAATCTCATTTATCTCATTTAAAGAAAGCTCTCTTGCTACATTTATTCTTTTAACGCCCAGTTTTTCCCAGAACAATGCACTTTTGTAATTAGTTGTGTTGGCCTGGGTGCTCAAATGTACGGGGAGTTCCGGTATAACATTGCTCGCTTCCATGAATATTCCGGGATCGGAGATGATGACAGCATCTGCACCGATTTTCGCAATATATTTCAGATAATCGATGATCGCTTTTTGTTCAAAATTCCTTGAGTATATATTGCATGCCACATAAACTTTAATGCCTGTTTTATGTGCATATTTTACAGCGCTTTGAAGTTCATCAAAGGTGAAATTTCCAGAAAAGTTTCTAAGGCTGAAGTCTTTGCCGGCAAGATAAACCGCATCCGCACCATAATGTATGGCTATTTCAAGTTTTTCCGGATTTCCCACAGGAGCAAGAAGCTCAACTTTTTCGTTCTTTGTCATGGCCATGGTTTTTATCGCGTAAAGTTATTGGTTTTTGAAATAAATCAACTTTACTGACGTATTTTGAACCGCAGAATATCGAACAAGGAATTACGAATGTCGAAGTAAACTATAACAAATAACTTTTTTTTACGAAACGTTTTAAGTTTCTGTTAAAACAGATAATATCATTAACATAAAACCTAAAACTTAACACCTAAAACCTGATGAATTCGACTTTTTACGAGACCGTCAATATTTGCTTTAACGTTTTTTCAAGACTTTCCTGCCAGGGTTTTATATTTATTCCAAAGTGTTTTTTGAACAGGCCGCAATCAAGGGCGGAAAAAGCCGGTCTTTTTGTCCTGGTAGGGTATTGGGCGGTTGTTATTGCTTCAACGCTGGATACTTTATAATCATGGTATTGACTTGCAATTTCAAATATAGCATTTGCAAATTTGTGCCATGTTGTTATTCCAAGGCCGCAATAGTGGTAAGTTCCCCAGGAAATTTTAAGGTTTTGTGCGATTTGTTTTGAAACATCTACGACAGCTTCAGCCAGATCGGCTGCACAGGTAGGACAACCGTATTGATCTGAAACAACTTTTATTATCTCTTTTTCATTACCGAGCCGAAGCATTGTTTTTACAAAATTATTTCCGTATGTGCCATACAGCCAGGAAGTACGTAAAATAATATGTTGTTTAAGTATAGATCGCAGTTTGCTTTCGCCTTCTTCTTTACTTTTTCCGTAAACGCCAAGCGGGGATACAGGGTCCGACTCGGTATAGGGTTGGCCTTTGCTGCCGTCAAAAACATAATCCGTTGAGATATGAATGATCGGTATCCGGTTTTTTTCACAAGATACGGCAAGGTTAGCAGGGCCATCGCTGTTTACTGCAAATGCAATTTTCGGCTCTGTTTCAGCCTTATCAACATTTGTATATGCACTTGCATTGATAACAATTGAGGGCCTAAAATCAGCAAGAGTTTTTTCAACACAAGACGTGTCTGTTATATCAAATTCCGGAAGGTCAAGACCCATGAATGAAAAATCATTTTTTTTGCATTTTCTTACCAGTTCTGAGCCCAGTTGCCCTTTTGACCCGATGATTAAAAGCCTCATAAGCTTTTCTCCTGTGAGGGAAGCTGCTTTGGAGAAAGGTCGCAAAGTTCTGGATTTTGTCTGTCTTTTTCAGAGACGATTGGATTTTTAGCAGGCCAGTCTATAGAAATACCGGAATCTGCCCAATTGATGCCGCACTCATCTTCCGGCGCATAGAAATCAGAGCATTTATATAAAAAATGGGTTGTTTTGCTTATCACGTAAAAGCCGTGGGCGAAACCTTCGGGTATAAAGAGCTGACGTTTGTTTTGATCAGACAGATATGCACCGGTCCACTTGCCGAATGTTGATGAACCCGGCCTGATATCAACAGCCACATCGAATATTTCACCTGTTAGAATCTGGACAAGTTTTGCCTGGGGATGTTTAACCTGATAATGCAAACCGCGCAAAGTCCCTTGAACGGAAAAAGAAAGATTGTCCTGAACAAATGCCTGCTTGATACCGTATTTTGAGTACCTTTCCTGTTGATAGGTTTCCATGAAGAATCCACGTTTATCTTTGAATACAACAGGCTCAATAATAAATACACCCTCAATCGATGTGGTGATGATATTCATTTTAATTCCTTTATTTAAGCAGCGAGCCCTAAGCGCCTAATAACTTTCCTCCCTGATAAACAAAAAAAGCTGCAAGCCATGCAACAGAAGTATTGTATGCAATGCTGAAAAACATCCATTTAAAAGAGCCGGTTTCCCGTTTTATTGCTGCAACTGTGGCAAGGCATGGAAGATACAAAAGAACAAAAATCATCATTGAAAGCGCAGAAAGGGGAGTCATTCCGGATGATAAAAGAGCATTCTTTAAAGCGTCTGACTCTTCTTCGGCAGCATGAAGAACAGCCATTGTGCTTACAACAATCTCTTTGGCAACAAACCCGGTGAGAAGGGCTACTCCTCCACGCCAATCAATACCTATGGGTGAAAACAAGGGTGAAATGGTTTTGCCTATTCGACCCATGAAAGATTTTTCGACTTGCTCGGCTCTCTGGGCTCTGGTTATTTCAAGTATATCCGCATCTTTTTTCTTTTGCAGTATTTTACTATCAACATTACCCGCCTTTATTCCAGTCTCGTAAGACGCTTTAATCCTTTCGATTTCACCGTTATAATCAAAAGAAGAATCTGAGTTGCGGGGAAAAGCAGAAAACGCCCATACAATAACAGAACCGATAAGTATTATCCCGCCCATTTTTTTTAAAAACATTTTGCTGCGGTCCCACATGTGAATCAACAGATTTTTTAACATGGGAACCCGGTATGGCGGAAGCTCCATGACAAAGGGAGCATCAGCGCCCTTCAAAAGAGTCGAGCGAAAAAGGCGCCCGGTTAAAATAGAGAGCACAATTCCTACAAGATAAATAGAGAAGATAACAGTCCCTGCCCGTCCGCCAAAGAATGTTCCTGCAAGCACAATATAAATAGGGAGTTTGGCCGAACAGGACATAAAGGGAGTAATAAGAATTGTAAGGATACGGTCTTTTTCACTTTCCAGAGTCCGGGCAGAAATGATGGCAGGGACATTGCACCCAAACCCCATGAGCATGGGAATAAACGATTTTCCGTGAAGGCCGATAAGGTGCATAATCTTGTCCATGAGAAAAGCAGCTCTTGCCATATAGCCTGTATCCTCAAAAATTGCGATGAAGAAGAAAAGAATCATAATATTCGGCAGAAAGATGATAACACTTCCGACACCCGCAATAATCCCGTTTAGCAAAAGATCCTTAAAAAGGCTTTCAGGAAGAAACCCGTCCAGTGTTGACGATAGAAAACTTACGCCTGTCTCTATCCACTCCATGGGATAGGCGCCGAAGGAAAAAGTTGCCTGGAACATTGCCCAGATAAATATAAAAAAGATCGGGAACCCGATAAAACGGTTTGTTAAAACAAGATCGATGTTTCGAGATATATCTACCCGTTCTTTAATGGAAGTTGTATGTACTTCTTTGATAATCCCGGCAATAAATCCGTATCGCTCATCCGTCATGATGATTTCCGGTTCATCGTCAAAACGGTCTCTTAGATAACTGCGCTGCGATAAAGCTTCCTGAAGAATTTTTTCAGCTTTGTCGCCGGCCTTTTCAAGAATGCGCCTTTTTACAATTTTATCATCTTCTAAAAGCTTTATGGCCGTCCACCTGGTATTATAGGGAAGTTTTTCTGCAATCTTTAGTTCAACAAGGCTTTGAAGTTTTGAGATGGAATTTTCAATATCCCTGTTATACCGGACCTTACGCTCCTGAGGTGTTTTAGAGCTTGATTCTGCCAGTTTAACGGCCTCTTTTAAAAGATTATCTATGCCCTCATTTTTATTGCTGATTGTAAAAACAACCGGTACATTAAGAAGCTCGGAAAGCTTTTCGGCATCAATTTTAATTCCCCGGGTCTTGATCATGTCTGTCATATTCAGGGCAAATATAACTTTGCAATCGGTTTCTCTCAGCTGGGTAGCAAGATAAAGGCTTCGTTCAAGATTGGTGGCATCGATGATGTCGATGACAACGTCAGGGCATTCTTCGATAACAAAGTCGCGCGCAATGATTTCCTCAATAGAAAAGGGGGTCAGGCTGTATGTTCCGGGAAGATCAATAATTGTAAGATCGTACCCGAACTTGTTTATATTCCCTTCTTTTTTTTCAACTGTTACACCAGGCCAGTTTCCGACTTTTTGCCTGGTTCCGGTAATATTATTAAACGTTGTTGTTTTGCCGGAATTAGGATTGCCTGCAAGAGCTATTGTAATACGTTTTGGTTGCATTATCATTTTGCCTGTTTTAGGTTATCAACCGTTATTTGGGCTGCTTCTCCAACACGGAGCGATATATGGCAGCCCTTTATTATCAGTTCAAGGGGATCTTTCAAGGGAGCATATTTTTCAACATATATTTCCGTACCTTTTAAAATGCCCATTTCAATTATTCGCCTGCGCAATGCACTGTTTCCGCCAATGGTGTCAATCCTTGCGGTCTGGCCTTCTTTCATTTCACTTAATAACATTTATAAACCTTCCTTTTATCGTAAACGTTCACGGTTCAGAGGTTAAGGGAGCATATGTCATATCTCACCCGAAATCAGTTTAACCTTGAACTTTGAACCTCTGAACCGTGAACGTTTACCTTTTATCTAATTTAGCTACAGATTCTATATGATATGTATGGGGAAACATGTCAACAGGTTGAACCTCTACAACACGGTATACATCTTTCATCATGAAAATATCTCTCGCCAGGGTCGCAGGATTGCATGAAACATAAACAATTCTGTCTGGTGCCATATCAATAACCTGTTTGACAACATCTTTGTGCATTCCCGACCTGGGCGGATCTATAATCATAACATCAGGAGGCTTTGTAATCTGCTTAAGGCAGTTTATGATATCACCACAGATAAATCGGCAATTTGAAATATTATTATTTCTACAGTTGTTTTCAGCATCCTTTACAGCACCTTCGATGATTTCGATTCCGATTACCTCTTTTGCAGAATCTGAAATGCAAATCGGAATAGTGCCTGTACCGCTGTATAGATCGATTACGGTTTCTTTGCCGGTAAGTTTCGCAAATTTTTTTACAGTTTCATATAAACGCTTTGCTCCGAATGTGTTGGTCTGGAAAAAAGAGTTTGCTGATATCTCAAACTCATAAAACCCTATTTTATCCTTTATATGGGATGAACCTGCAAGACATATCTCATACTCCCCAATGGCTACACCTGCCGGTTTTGATGTTATATTGTTTATCACAGATGTTATTTTCGGATATTTTTTAATCAAAAGATCGGCAAGAGGCTGTACTTTTTCCCTGTTTTCGTCTGCGGTTATGATATTGACCATCCATTGATCATAAAAAGCCGAATGCCTTAACATAAGAAAACGCCAGAATCCTGCATGGGTGCGAAGCCCGTAAACAGGGAGGCCGGAATTTTTTATGAAGTTTCCGACATCATCAAGAATTAAGTTGCCCAGGTCAGGCTGAAGCAGGCATTTCCTGATATCTAAAACCTTATAAAAAGTTCCTGGCACATGCAGTCCGATGGCAAAACCTGTTTCCACGTCTATGCCCATCTCATCCGGTAGAAGCCATCTTCTGTCACTGCAGGAAAACTCCATTTTATTTCTGTAACCAAAAATCAGTTCTGCAGGGATTGTCGGGTGGACAACGGCATCTTCGACAAAGCCGATATGTTTGAGGGAATCTGCCACATGCTGTTGTTTGTAGGAAATTTGTTTGTCATATTTTAAAAATTGCCACTTGCAGCCTCCGCAGAGGCCGCTGAACTCACATGGAGGATTTATCCTGTATGGTGAGGGGTCAAGCATTTTTAGAATGCGACCATTGGCAAAATTTTTCTTTTTTTTAATTATCCGAATAGATACAAGATCTAAAGGAACAGCCTGATCAACAAAAACAGCAAAGCCG